>Ga0265780_10003079_pt1 | contig 22186 bp, 18 predicted proteins | sample P1T30metagenome_FD_192432 | JGI IMG/M metagenome (GOLD analysis project Ga0265780, IMG submission 192432) | Plant litter microbial communities from East Loma Ridge, Irvine, California - P1 T30 | ecosystem: Environmental > Terrestrial > Plant litter > Unclassified | place: USA: California...
GGATGAATGCACGTAGAGCACTCCCCGAGCCATTGCAGCAGCCACGATTCCTCCATTCGGTCAGGTGCGACTTCCCCATCGACCTCTCGAACGGTGCAGCGCGGCTGCGATCGTTGCTCTCGTGCGTCTTCAGTTGTGCGCGGACGAGTCCGCTGGGGAGATCATCGCAGATGGGTCGACGGAGTCACAACCGTGCATCTGCCGTGAACCGGACCGGGGCTCGCACCCGTCGCCACGGAGGCCCGCACCGGGCGACGTCACTTGGCCTGCGAGTAGTCGTCCACCACCGCCACGGTCAACGGGAACCGGACGGGAGCCGACCCGAAGAGCAGCCGCCCGGCCTCCGCCGCGGCCTCCGCGACGATCTCGGCGACCTCGCCCGCCGCCTCCCGCGGGGCGTGCAGGACGACCTCGTCGTGCAGGAAGAAGACCAGGTGCGGCGCCGCGTCGCCGAGGTGCCCCCACCGGGCGTCGACGCGGGCCCGCAGGGCACCCATCCAGCAGAGCGCCCACTCGGCCGCCGTGCCCTGCACGACGAAGTTGCGCGTGAAGCGGCCCCACGACCGGGCGTCGCGGTCGACGGCGGCCCTCGGCATCTCGGGCGGCAGCTCGTCGACCGGCTCCGCGGGCGACGGCGAGGTCCGCCCCAGCAGCGTGCTCACGACCCCGCCCGCCTCCCCGGTGCGCGCGGCCTCCTCGACGAGCTGCATCGCCTGAGGGAACCGTCGGGCGAGGCGCGGCACGAGCCGCCCGCTCTCGCCCTGCGTCGCGCCGTACATGGCGCCGAGCATCGCCACCTTCGCCTCGGCCCGGCTGGCCACGGCACCGCTCGCCACGATGCCCTCGTAGAGATCGCCCTCGCCCGCCGCGGCCATCGCCCGGTCGCCGCTGAGCCCCGTGAGGATGCGCGGCTCGAGCTGGGAGGCGTCGGCCACCACGAGCGACCAGCCCGGGTCGGCCACGACGGCGGCGCGCACCGCCCTCGGCAGCTGCAGCGCGCCTCCCCCGCTGGTGGCCCACCGTCCGGTCACGACGCCGCCCGGCACGTAGTCGGGGCGGAAGCGGCCGTCGTGCACCCACGCGTCGAGCCAGGTCCAGCCGTTCGCGACCAGCAGGCGCTGCTTCTTCTTGTACCGCAGCAGGGGCTCGACGACGGGGTGGTCGTGCCGCTCCAGCTCCCACTTGCTCGTCGAGGTGGCCATCACCCCGGCCGCGTTCAGGGCGCGCACCAGCTCGGCGGGCGAGTCCGGGTTGAGGTCGGGCGCCCCCAGCGCCTCGCGGACCTCGGCGAGGTCGGCGCGCATGCGGCTCGGCCTCTCGCCGACGGCGGGGCGGGGCCCGAGCGCCTCGGTCAGCAGCCGGTCGTGCACGACCGGCGACCACGGGATGCCCCGGTGCCTCATCTCAGCCGCGACCAGGGCGCCGGTCGACTCGGCGGCGGTCAGCAGCTCGAGGGCGCCCCGCCTCGGGCTGGCCTCCACCGCCGCCCGCTGTCGGGCGAACTCGGCGGCCGGGTCGGGGAGGGAGTCGGGCAGCACGTCGAAGAGCCCGTCACGGGGCGCCTCCGTCGCCTGCGGCACGTCCCAGGGGCCGCGTGGCGAGCCGTGCAGCTCCGAGCCGACCGTCGAGGCGGAGGCACGCAGCAGGGCGTGGCAGAGGCGCAGGTCGACGCACCGCGCGACGCGGACGCCGGCATCGAGGAGGCGCGGGTACCAGCGCGGCGTGTCGTCCCAGACCCAGCGCGGCCGGGCGGCGGCGTCGGGGTCGGCCTCGCGCCTCCGCACGACCTCGGCGAACCGGGCGTCGGCGACGATCTCGGAGGCCCCGGGCACGAGGGGCCCGTCGGCCCGCTCGCGTCGCCAGGGCGTCAGCTCGACGGCGCCGTCGTCTCGGCGGCGCACGAGGAGGAACATCCCCCGATCATCCCACCGACCGCCGACGCCGCCGGACGGGGGGCGGTCGGCGGCGGTCCCGCGCGGGGCCGGGCGGGCCACCGCCGGCCTGGCTCAGTGCAGCGGCGACCCGTCGCGGGCGAGCACCGTCTTCTCGCCCGCCTCGATCCGCACGGCGAGGCGGTTCTGCGGGGGCGGCACCGGGCAGTTGAAGGCGTACGAGAAGGCGCAGGGCGGCAGCACGGCCCGGTTGAAGTCGAGCGTGATCGTGCCGTCGTCCGCGGGCGTCGGGAAGAGGAACCGACCGACCGAGTAGGTCGTGTCGCCCGTCGTGCCGTCCGAGAAGACGAGCTGGAGGCGGCCGCCCGGCCCGGCCGGGAAGGCGGCGAGCTCGTGCTGCACCCCGTCGAGCTCCACGCGGATGAGGCCGGGCAGCGGCTGCGGCCGGCTGAGCCCGAGGTCGGCCTGGTGGCGGATGTCGACGACCGTGCCGTCGTCGGTCGGCACGAACTCGGCCGTGACGACCCACGCGGGGTCGTACGGGTAGGCGTCGAGGGAGCCGAACGCGGCGATGCCGGGCGACGCGGCGTCCCACACGCGGAGCGCGTAGCTCGACCGGTCGTCGTTCGCGACCACCGTGCCGGAGACCGTCTCGGAGAAGCGCACGGTGCCGGGCGCCATGGCGTCCTCGCCGGCGACGACCGCCGCGCCGTCGACCAGGTCGCCGTCGACCACGACCCCGTCGGAGGCGGCGGCCGCGACCCGGAGCCCGGAGACGCCCGCAGGAGTCGGCTCCCACGTGCCGGGGACGCCCCAGACCGGCTGGGCCGAGTCGACCCACTGCGTGTTCACGAGGGCCAGCGGGCCCCGCGGGCCGACGGCCCTGTCGTGGCGGAGCGCGCGGAACCGCTCCAGCTCGGTCTCGTCGCGTCGGGTGGCGTCGTCCATGCGTCCTCCTGTGGGTGTCCCGGGGGTGAACCTCGTGCGTGGCTCGATCATGCCCGTCAGGTGAGGGGATGTCGTCTGGGTGCTCGTCCGGCCCCTCGGCCCGTCCTCGGCGCAGGCCCGTCCGGCCCCCGTGCCCGCCGTGCCGTGTCGGCTACTCCTGCTCCCTGCCTCCGACCCCGCGCCTCCCCCGGCTCTCCCGTCGCCGGGCAGGACTTGCCGACCACCGAGGTCGCACAGGTGGCCGAGGAGTCGCGGTGCGCGCGGACGCACCGCAGGCGGACGTCGAGGGGTCACGGTGCGCGCGGGCGCACCGCCCACGGATGCCGAGGAGTCGCGGTGCCGCCCGCGTCAGGCGAGCGGGGGCGCGAGCCGCAGGAAGCGCTCGGCGACCTGCGCGCGCTCGACGGGCCCGTCGCCGTCGCGGTCGAGCTGCGGCGAGTCGAACTCGACCCACCAGGTGCGGGCCGAGCCGCCGATCGCCGAGACGCCCTGCCAGGCGGAGCCGCCGGCGCGGAGCACGACGCCGGTCGGGCCGTAGGGGAACGGGGTGGCGTGGTCCTCGTCGGAGTCGAGCACGTAGACCTGCGCTCCGACGCCCATGCGGCCGGGCCCCGAGGACGGGACGTCGTGGTCGTCGGACTCGAGATCGCGCGGTCGCCTCGTGAACATGGGCTCATCGTGCCACCCGCACCGGCGAGGGCGCTCAGGCCACGCGGGACGGCACCGCGCCACGACGTGGCCCGGAGTAGGGCGGACGGGACTTGAACCCGTGACCGATCGATTATGAGTCGACTGCTCTAACCGGCTGAGCTACCGCCCCCCGTCGACCCGGAGCCGGGGCTCAGGTCGGGTCGACCTCGGTGGTGGGTGCCACCGGCTCCCCACGATACAGCGCCTCGAAGACGCTCAGCGTCCGCTGGATGTCGTGCCCCTCGATCACCCGCAGGCTGGCGCGCCGCATGGCGAGGTACGCGTCGTCGTCGAGCGTGAGCACGCGGGTCAGCTTCTCGGCCAGGTCGTCGCTGTCGCCGGGCCGGAAGAGGTGCCCGTTCACCCCCTCCGTCACGAGGTGCGGCAGGGCCATCGCGTCGGCCACGACGATCGGCAGACCCGAGGCCATGGCCTCGAGGCTCGCGATGCTCTGCAGCTCCGCGATCGACGGCATCGCGAACACGGTCGCCTCGGTGAGCGTGCGGCGGAGGTCGTGGTCGGAGAGGTAGCCCGCGAAGGTGACGCGGTCTGACAGCCCGAGATCGACGGTCAGCTGCTGAAGCTGCTTCATCAGGTCGCCGCCGCCGACGATCGTCAGCGTGGCGCCGAGCGCGGGGTCGAGCGTCGTCATCGCGCGGAGCAGCACGTCGATCTGCTTCTCGGCCGTCACCCGCCCCACGAAGACGATGCGGTTCTCCGTCGGCCGCTCGTCGGCCGCCGTGTAGTCGGCCGCGTCGATGCCGCACGAGACGGCGAGGACGCCGTGGACGTCCACGGCCTTCTCGAGGAAGTCCGCGGCGGCCTGAGTGGGCGTAGTGATCGCCTGCACCTTGCGGAACGTCGTGCTGGCGTCCTTCCAGGCGAGGCCGACCGCGGTCGCGCGGAGCCCCTGCGGCAGGCCGGTGTGCTCGAGCAGGTTCTCGGGCATGAAGTGGTTGGTGGCCACGGCGCGGATGCCCAGGCGGTTCGCCACGCGCACGACGGCCCGGCCGATGACGATGTGCGACTGGATGTGCACCACGTCGGGGCGGATCTCGGCGATGACGCGCTCGGCGTTCCGCTGCGCGCGCCACGGCGTCGCGAAGCGCAGCCAGTCGTGCAGGGGCCAGCGCGTCGAGTACAGGCGGTGCACCGTCAGCGTGGTGCCGTCGTGCTGCTCGAGGAACGTGCCGTGCCGACGGGTCGGGGCCGGCGCGAGCACGTGCACGTCGTGGCCGCGGACGGCCAGGCCGACGGCGAGGCGCTCCGCGAAGTTCGCAGCGCCGTTCACGTCGGGCGGGAAGGTGTCGGCGGCGATGAGGACGGTCAGTCGGGCAGCGTCGGCGTCGCCCCCGGGCCGTGTCGGCTCGGGGTGCTGCGGGGCGTCGGTCACGTCTCGGGCGTCCTTGTCGGGCTCGGGGGAACGGGGAGGTGCGGGGCGGCCGGGCACGGAGGCACCGGTCGCAGCGTGGACACGGTAGCTCAGGTTCTCTTCGCGGGCTGGTATTTGGCGAGCTGGAACACGCCCCAGACGGCCAGGGCGCCGGCCAGCACGAACAGCACGCCGGCGAGGGGCGGAGCGGAGGCCGCCTCCCCCAGGACCACGATGCCGATCGTGACGGCGATGATCGGGTCGACCACGGTCAGCCCCGCGATCACGAGGTCGGGCGAGCCCGACGAGTAGGCGTTCTGCACGAAGTACCCGCCCAGGGCGCCGGCCGCCAGCAGCATCACGACGCAGACGACGCTCAGCCAGTCGAAGGCGCCCGCGGTGATGCGGTTGAGCACGACCTTCGCCAGGGTCGCGACGAAGCCGTAGAGCACGCCCGCGCCGATGATGTAGAACAACGCGCTGCGTCGGTGCCGCAGCAGCACGAAGGCCCCCGCGAGCAGGGCGCCCACGACGAGCAGCAGCACGAGCACGGTCACGAGCTGCGGGGTCGTGATCGGGCTCTCGACGGCCGTGAAGGCGGCGACGGTCGCGAAGAGGCCGATGCCTCCGACGCAGATCGCGATCGAGCGCTTCACCCGCCGGCTGAGGCGCTGCCCGGTGACCCGTGCGTTGAGGAGCGCCGTCACCACCAGGGCGACGGCGCCGAGGGGCTGCACGACGAGCAGCGGGGCGATCTTGAGGCTCGTGAGCTGGAAGACGATGGCCAGGCCGAGGAGGAGCGTGCCCATGACCCAGGAGGGGCGCCCGAGCAGCGCGAGCACCTGGCGCACGGACATGCCGCTGTGGGCCGCGCCCAGGCGGTGCTCGACCTTCGCGACGCCGCGGCTCTGCAGCTGGGCGCCGACCGAGAGGAAGACCGCCCCGACGAGGGCGATGGGGATGCCGAGCGCCTGGTACGGGGTCAACGAGACCTGGGCGGTCAGGTCCCCGAGGTCTGCGGTCACCCGACCACGGTATCGGCACCGCGCTCGATAGTCTGGACGAATGGCCGTACGACCCATCACGATCACGGGCGATCCCGTCCTCCACACCCGCGCCTCCGAGGTCGAGGTCGTCGACGACGACCTGCGGGCCCTCGTCGCCGACATGTTCGAGACGATGGACGCCGCGCCCGGGGTCGGCCTCGCCGGCCCGCAGGTCGGCGTCGGGCTCCGGCTCTTCGTCTTCTCGTGGGAGGACGACGACGGCGAGCAGTGGCGGGGCGTCGCCGTCAACCCGACGGTCTGGCAGAGCCCCCTCACGATCGAGCCCCTCGACGACGAGGGCGAGTCGGAGGGCTGCCTCTCGATCCCGGGCGAGCGCTTCCCGCTGCGCCGGGCCGAGAGCGTCCTGCTGCGCGCCACCGACCTCGACGGCGAGGAGTACGAGATCGAGGCGCACGGCTGGCTCGCCCGCATCTTCCAGCACGAGAACGACCACCTCGACGGCGTCCTGTACGCCGACCGCCTCGAGCACCCCTTCCACAAGGCGGCCGCGAAGGCCGTCAAGCGCAGCGGCTGGGGCTCGCCCGGCGCGACCTGGCTGCCGGGCGTCGACCACCTCGACGACTGAGCCGCGGTGCGGCCCCGCCGGAGCGACGGCGGGGCACCAGGCGGCGCCCCGGCGGCGGCACCTGCTCAAGCGGCACGCCCCTGAACGTGGAAAGGCCCTGAACGTGAAAAGGCCCAGCGGGTGGAGCCGCTGGGCCTTCGCTCCCCGACTTGGACTCGAACCAAGAACCTGCCGGTTAACAGCCGGCTGCTCTGCCAATTGAGCTATCGAGGAATGGCAGCTGTCTCGAACCGGTGGTTCTCAACAGCGGGCTCAACTGTATCAAACATCTGGGCCTCCGCTGAACACCGGACGCACTCCGGGCGCGTCGCGTCGACGGGGGCGTCCGTCAGTAGCCCGCGGCCGGGTCGACGACGCCGGCGAAGCCGCCGTCGCCGAGCAGCGCGCGCACGTTGTGCCGGATGCGCCCCGCGAGGAGCGGCGCCGACATCTCCGGCGTGTCGGCCTGGTGCGGCGTCACGACGACGCGCGGGTCGCCCCACAGGGGGTGCCCGTCGGGCAGGGGCTCCGGCGACGTGACGTCGAGCCCCGCGCCCCAGAGGCGACCGGCCTGCAGGGCCGCCACCAGCGCCTCCGTGTCCACCAGGTCGCCCCGGGCCACGTTGACCAGCACGGCGGTCGGCGGGAGCAGGGCGAGGCGCCGGGCGTCGAGGAGGGCCCGGGTCTCGGCCGTGGCCGCCGCCGCCAGGACGACGACGTCGGCCTGGGGCAGGACGTCGTCGAGCTCGTCGGGCCCGACCGTGCGCTCGGCGCCCTCGACGGGCTCCGCCGTCCGCCGCACGACGGTGACGCGCGTCTCGAAGGGCGCGAGGAGGCGGATCAGCTCGCGGGCGATCCCCCCGGCGCCGACGACGACGACCCGTCGTCCGTAGAGCGAGATGCCTCGCTGCTCGCGGTCCCAGGTCGTGGCCTGGACCCGCGACGGCACGACCCGGAGCAGCGACAGCACGAGCATGAGCGCGTGCTCGGCGACGGGCTCGGAGTACGCCCCCTTCGCGCTGGTCCAGAGGGGGCGCGGCGAGTCGGCGTGACGGGCGAGCACGTCGGCGAACGCGTCGACTCCGGCCCACGGCAGCTGGACCCACTCGATCCCGGGATGCGCGGCGAGGGCGGCCTCGAGCCCCGCGACGTCCGAGTACGAGAGCCAGATCAGGCCCCGCGTCTCGTCGCCGAGCGGCACGAGGGTGCCGCCGGCCTCCTCCACCGCGGTGACGAACACCGCCGACGGACGCGGGGCCACCGTGACCGGACCCGGGCGCGGACGGCGCTCCGCCGGCAGGTCGGCGGTCTCGACGTCGGTCGAGCGGTGGCCTCGAGCCTCGCTCACCGGTCGCCCCGGTCGGCGTCGCGCACCACGTCGATCGGCGAGGTCTGGGCCAGCACCTTGACGTAGGGGTCGAGGCCGTCGCGCAGCACGTCGTCGACGTTGCCCGCCCCGACGAGCCGGCCGCCCCGCATGACCGCGACGCGGTCCGTCACCGCACGCGCCTCCGCGACCGACGACGTCACGACGACGGCCGAGAACTGACGGTCTTCGTGGAGGTTCTTGATGACGTCCAGCACGGCCTGGCGCACGAGGACGTCGACGCCGCGTGCTGGCTCGTCCGCCACGAGGAGGCTCGGCTCGAGCACGAGGGACCGCGCCAGGGCCACCCGCTGCCGCTGGCCGGAGCTGAGCTCCCACGTCTGCTTCAGCATGACGCTGAGGGGAAGGTGCACGGCGTCGACGAGGGCCGAGGTGAGACGCCCCGCCTCGCGCCGGTCGAACCGCTTGTCGCGCAGGTAGATCGGCTGCGCGATGGCCTCGCCGACGGTGAGGTCGGGGTCGAGCGCCTCGCCGTCGTCCTGCGCCAGGTAGCCGACCACGGCCGTCAGGCGGTCGCGGCGACGGGGCGAGGAGCGCAGGAGGTCCTGGCCGAAGACGCTGGCCGCTCCCCCGACGATGCGCGGGCGTCCCTCCGGCGGGCGACCTCGGCCGACGAGTCCCGCGAGGGCCAGCGCCAGCGTCGACTTGCCGGAGCCGCTCTCGCCGAGGACGGCGACGATCTCGCCCGGGGCGATCGACAGCGTGACGCCGTCGACCGCCCGCAGGGCCGGGTGCCCGGCCCTGGCGGGGTACTCGAGGGAGAGGTCGTCGGTCGCCACCGGGCGGCTCAGGTCGAGGTCGAGGCCCGCCACGCTCAGGCCGCTCCCCCGGCCGCGAGCCGGTCGAGCTCGGCGAGGTGTCGACGGCGTGCCGCCTGCTCCGCCGGGTCGGGCACGGGCAGCGAGGCCAGCAGGCGCTGCGTGTACAGGTGCTCCGGCGCGCCGAGCACCTGGTCGTTCGGTCCCATCTCCACCATGTCGCCACGGTAGAGCACGCCGATGCGGTCGGCCAACATGTTCACGACCGCGAGGTCGTGGCTGATGAACAACGCGGCGAAGCCGAGGTCCGACTGCAGCTCGCGGAACAGCTCGAGCACCTTGGCCTGCACCGACACGTCGAGCGCGCTGGTCGGCTCGTCGGCGATGAGGAGGGCCGGCTCGAGGGCGAGCGACCGGGCGAGGCTCGCCCGCTGCCGCTGCCCGCCGCTGAGCTCGTGCGGGTACCGGTCGCCGAAGGCGCGGGGCAGCTGCACGGCCTCCAGCAGCTCGTCGACGCGCTTGCGGGCGGCCCGGGCGTTGGCGGCCCGCCCGTGCACGATGAGCGGCTCGGCCACGCACTCGGCGATGGTGAGGAGCGGGTTGAAGCTCGAGGCGGGGTCCTGGAAGACGAAGCCGATCTCGGCGCGACGCGGCTTGACGTCGCGCTCGTGGACGCCGTTCATCTCGAGCCCCAGCACCTCGAGCGATCCGCCCGTGACCTTCGTGAGGCCGGCGATCGCCCGTCCGATCGTCGTCTTGCCCGAGCCGCTCTCGCCGACCAGGCCGAGCACCTCCCCCTTGGCGATCGAGAAGTCGACGCCCTTGACCGCCCGGAAGCCGCCACGACCGAACCGGCCCGGGTACTCGATCTCGAGCCCCGTCGCGCGGACCACGACGTCGCGGTCGGCCTCGGCGGCCTGCACCTGCGCGCCCCGCGCCTCCAGCTTCGGCACGGAGCCGAGGAGCCGCTTGGTGTAGTCGTCCTTCGGGTCGGCGAAGAGCTCGGCCGACGAGGCCTGCTCGACGACGCGGCCCAGGTACATGACGGCGACGCGGTCGGCCAGGTCGGCGACGACGCCCATGTTGTGCGTGATGAGGACGATGGCCGTGCCGAGCTCGTCGCGGAGGTCGCGCAGCAGGTCGAGGATCTCGGCCTGCACCGTGACGTCGAGGGCCGTCGTGGGCTCGTCCGCGACGATCACCGACGGGTTCAGCACGAGCGCCATGGCGATGACGACGCGCTGCTTCTGGCCGCCGGAGAACTGGTGCGGGTAGTGGTCGACGCGCGTCTCGGGGTCGGGGATGCCCACGCGACGCAGGATGTCGACGGCCCTGGCCCGCGCCTCCTTGCGTCCGACCTTGCCGTGGGCCCGGATGCCCTCGGCGATCTGCCAGCCCACCGTGTAGACGGGGTTGAGGGCGGTCGAGGGCTCCTGGAAGACCATCGCCACCTCGGTGCCGCGCAGCTCGCGGACCTTCGACGGCCCGACGGCGAGCACGTCGTGGCCGCTCAGCACCACCGCGCCCGACGAGACCGCCGTCTCGGGCAGCAGCCCGAGGATGGTCTTCGCCGTCACGGACTTGCCGCTGCCCGACTCCCCCACGATCGCGAGCACCTCGCCGGCGCGCACGTCGAGGGTGACGCCCTGCACGGCGTGGACGTCGCCGCCGTCGGTCGCGAACGTCACCTCGAGGTCGGTGATGCCGACCGCGACGTCGCGTCGCTCGCGGGGCAGGTCGTGGGCGGCGTGGCGGACTCGCTCCGCGCCTCCCGGGGTCGTCACGTCGTCGCTCATGCGGGGACCTCCGAGGTCGCGGCCGGCGTCGACGCCTGGCCCTTGGTCGTGCGTCGGGCACGGCGGCGCGTCCGGAGGCGCGGGTCGGCCAGGTCGTTGAGGCTCTCGCCCACGAGGGTGATGCCGAGCACCATCAGCACGATGGCGGAGCCCGGGAAGACGCCGGTCCACCAGATGCCGCTCGCCGTGTCGCTGAGCGCCCGGTTGAGGTCGTAGCCCCACTCCGCCGCCGCGGTCGGGCCGATGCCGAAGCCGAGGAAGCCGAGGGCGGCCAGCGTGAGGATCGCCTCCGAGGCGTTCAGGGTGAGGATCAGCGGGAGGCTGCGCGTCGCGTTGCGGAGCACGTGCTTGAACATGATGCGCGGCGTGCTGCTGCCGACCACCTTCGCCGACTCGACGAAGGCCTCGGCCTTCAGCCGCACGGCCTCGGCACGCACCACCCGGAAGTACTGCGGCACGTAGACGACCGTGATCGAGATGCCGGCCGACAGGATGCCGCCCCACAGGCTCGACTGGCCGCCCGAGATCACGATGGAGATCACGATCGCGAGCAGCAGCGACGGGAAGGCGTACACGGCGTCGGCGACGACGACGAGCACCCGGTCGAGCCAGCCCCCGAGGTAGCCGGAGACGAGGCCGAGCACGACGCCGATGAGGATCGACAGCACCACGGCGACGACGATCACGGCGATGGCGGTGCGGGTGCCCCAGACGACGCGGCTGAAGACGTCGTAGCCGCCCACGGTGGTGCCCCAGAGGTGCATCGCCGACGGCGGCGCCTGGCGGGCGAAGTTCCCGGCGTCGTCGCCCAGCTGGCCGAAGCCGTAGGGCGCGATCAGGGGCGCGGCGGCCGCGAGCACGAGGAAGACGACGCAGAGCACGAGGCCCACGACGAGCATGCCGCGCTGGAGGCCGACCGAGCGGCGGAGGTGCGACACGATCGGGAGGCGCTTCCAGAGCGGCTCACGGCGGTCGGCGAGGACGGCGGTGGGGACGGTGGACATGTCAGTACCTCACTCGCGGGTCGATGAGAGCCGCGATCACGTCGACGACGAAGTTGGTGACGGCGACGATCACCGCCAGCACGGCCACGATGCCCTGCACGGCCACGAAGTCGCGGGCCGACAGGTACTGCTGCAGCTCGAAGCCGAGGCCGCGCCAGCCGAAGGTCGTCTCGGTCAGCACGGAGCCGCCCAGCAGCATGGCGATCTGCAGGCCCATGACGGTGATGATGGGGATGAGGGCGGGCTTCAGCGCGTGCTTGCGCACGAGTCGGAACTCCGAGACGCCCCGGGACCGCGCCGCGTCGACGTACTCGGAGCCGAGGGTGCCGATGACGTTGGTGCGCACGAGCCGCAGGAAGATGCCGGCCGTCAGGAGGCCGAGCGTGAGGGCGGGGAGCACGGCGTGCGCCAGCACGTCGGTCGTGATCGTGGCGTTGCCGATGCGCAGGGCGTCGATGATGTAGATGCCCGTCGGGTTCTCGATGCGCCCCAGGGCGATGCCCACCCTGGTGTCGGCCCGCCCGCTGAGGGGCAGCCAGCCGAGCCACACCGAGAAGACCAGCTTCAGCAGGAGGCCCGCGAAGAACACCGGCGTCGCGTAGGCGAGGATCGCGAGGATGCGCAGCACGGCGTCGGGCCAGCGGTCGCGCACGTAGGCGGCCAGCATGCCGAGCGGGATGCCGATCACGAGCGCGACGATCAGGGCGTAGAAGACCAGCTCGATCGTGGCGGCGCCGTAGGTCACGATGACCTCGCTGATCTGCCGGTTGTCGGTCGCCGTCGTGCCGAAGTCGAGCCGGGCGATCTGGCCGAGGTACTCGAGGTACTGGACGATGATCGGCCGGTCGTAGCCCGCGGCCGCGAGGCGCTCCTGCAGCTGCGCCTCGGTGAGGCGCCCTCCCACGGAGGCGGTGATCGGGTTGCCGACCACGCGCATCAGGAAGAAGACCAGGGTGACCAGGATGAAGACGGTCGGGATGATGAGGATCGCGCGGACCACGAGGTAGCGGCCCAGCCCGCCTCCGGCGGACCTCCGTCGCTTCTCCGTCGTGGGCGGGGGCGTCGCGGGGGCCATCGGGTCCCCGGTGAGCACTGTCACGTCACTGTGCCTTTCGTGGTGCGGAGCGGACGCGGGAAGGGGGCGTCCCGCCCGTGGGCGGGACACCCCCTCCGCGTCACGCGGTGTCGCGGTCGGTGCCGACCGGCGCTGCTGCGCCGGTCAGCGGTGAGCGGGTCAGCGGCTCAGGGCGCCGTAGCGGAACTTGAAGGAGGCGTCGAGCGTGTCGTCGACTCCCTTCACGTCCTTGGCCGAGACGACGACCTGCGTGCCCTGGAGCAGCGGCAGCGTCGGCAGGTCGGCCGCGACCGCGTCCTGGATCTGGCCGATGATCGCCGTGCGGGCGGTCTCGTCGGACTCGGCGATCTCCTGCGTGAGCAGGCCCTGCACCTCGGCGTCGTCGTAGTGGTTGCCGACGAAGTTGTCCTTCACGAAGAACGGCGACAGGTAGTTGTCGGCGTCCGAGAAGTCCGGGAACCAGCCGAGCTGGTAGACGGGGTAGGCGTCCTCGCGGCGCTCCGTGGAGTAGGTGTCCCACAGGGTGGACTGCAGGTCGACCGTGAACAGGCCGGTCGCCTCCAGCTGCGTCTTGATGAGGGCGTACTCCTCGTCGCTCGACGCGCCGTAGTGGTCGGGGCTGTACTGCAGGTCGATCTCGACCGGGGTCGAGACGCCGGCCGCCGACAGGGCCGCGGTGGCCTTCGCCACGTCGGCACCGCCCTCGCCGTCGCCGTAGAGGCTCTTCAGGGGCTCCGTGGCGCCGGTCAGGCCGTCGGGCACGACGGAGTAGAGGGGCGTGTAGGTGTCGTTGTAGACGTCCTTCGCCAGGGCGGCGCGGTCGACGCTGTCGGCGACGGCCTGGCGGACCGCCAGGGCCTTGGCCGGGTCGGCGTCGGGCTGCGTGGCGCCGAACGGCTGCGTGTTGAGGTTGAAGACCATGTATCGGATCTCGCCGCCGGGGCCGTTGTGCACCGTCAGGGAGTCGTCCTTCGCCAGGTCGGCGAGGTCGGTCGGGCTGAGGCTGCGGTTGGCGACGTCGACGTCGCCCTCCTGCACCGCGAGCTTCAGGTCGGTCTCCTTGGTGTAGTACGTCGCCGTGATCGACGAGGCCTTCGGGGCGCCGAGGACGCCGTCGTAGGAGTCGTTGGCCTCGTACTGGATGGCCTCGTTCTCCTTGTAGTCGGTGATCGAGTACTGACCCGAGAAGGCGTCGCCGGAGACGATGTCGGCGGGCTTCGTGACGGCGGTCGCCGAGAAGACGTCCTCGTCGACGATCGGGCCGGCGGGGCTCGAGAGGATCTGCGGCCAGGTCTGGTCGGCACCCTTGAGGTGGAAGACGACGGTCGTGTCGTCGGGGGCGTCGGTGCTGTCGAGGTTCGCGAGGAGCGACGACGGGCCGTTGGGGTCGGCGATCGCGAGCTGACGGTCGAACGTGAACTTGACGTCGCTCGAGGTGAGCGCGTTGCCGTTCGCGAAGGTGAGGCCGTCCTTCAGGGTGACCGTGTAGGTCGTCGGGTCGGTGAACTCGGCCGTGGCGGCGAGGTCGGGCTCGACGTCGGGGCTGCCGTAGGGCGAGTTCGTGAGGAAGCCGAAGACCTGGTTCTGGACGGCGAACGAGCCGTTGTCGTACGAGCCGGCCGGGTCGAGCGACGTGATGACGTCGGTCGTGCCGACGCTGATGCCGTCGAGCGCGTCGTCAGCGGCGTCGCCGCTGCCGGACGCGCAGCCTGCGAGGACGAGAGCGGTGGCAGCGGTGCCACCCATGATCGCGAGGACGCGTCGGCCGAGTGTGGAGTCGGACGTTGTCATATCCGGTTGCCTCTTTCTCTGTGTGCATGGGCTCCCGACACCGCTGCTGTGAGGTGCGGCCGATTCTGGGAGTGATCATTGGTAACACACGGGCGCCCCCGGGCCGTAGCCCAGGCCGGATCGTTAACAAGACGGCAACGAACCTTGCCACGTGGTCGGCGCGCGCACGATGACGATGGCGTTCCGATGTATGCGCTTCCACTGTGCGCGGCAGGGACGATCAGCCCGACGGCGGAGTCCGGGCCGGCGGGAGGGCACGCGGCGCGAGGGGCCCTGGAGACAGGGCTAGTCGGCGCGGACGGCGCGCCTCTCGGCCTCCACCTCGACGAGCTTGCGCTGGAGCTCCCGGTGCCGGTCGGGCTCCACGCGGGCGTCGGTGCGCTGGAACTGCCCCATCAGGTCGGCCTTCTGGCGCAGCAGGTCGCGCTCGACCAGCGAGGAGACGATGCCCCGGCAGTACGTGGTGATCTCCCGCCCCTCCCGCTCGGGGAGCGGGGCGACGGCGAGCTCCTTCGCGAGCCCCGCGTAGTACTCGGGGGTCTGCTCGAGGACGGCGTCGAGCCAGCGGGGATCGCCGAACCGGTCGAGGCTGACCGCGACGGCGTCCTTCACGACGTCGAAGGAGGCGGTGGCGAGGGTCGCCCGCGTCGCCCGCTGGATCAGCTCGAGGCCGACGGCCGCCGGCTGCTGCAGGATCGCCATCAGGGCGTCCCGCTCGAGCCGGGTGGTCAGGTCGCCGGGCAGGGTCAGGAGGCTCGGGCCCGCAGGCTCCTCCGGCAGCGGCGGGAGGCTGGTGATGGACTGGCGGCCGTCGGAGACGCTCGCGGGCTGCGCACGCTCGAGCGCCGCGGCGGCACCGGAGGCGCGCCGCGCCTCCTCGACGCTGGTCGCGACCTCGCCGGGGTCGAGCCCCAGCCAGCCGGCGAGCGACCGCACGTAGCCCTGCGTCATCGACCGGTCGCGGATGCCCGCCACGACGGGTGCTGCCGACCGGAGGGCCGCCACGCGGCCCTCCACGGTCTCGAGGTCGTGGGCGTCGAGCACGCGCTTGATCATGAACTCGAACATCGGGCGCTTGGTGTCGACCAGCCGCCGCACGGCGTCGTCGCCGCGGTTGAGCCGGAGGTCGCAGGGGTCGAGGCCGTCGGGCGCCACGGCGACGAAGGTCTGCGCGGAGAACCGCCCCTCCTCCGCGAACGCCCGGGAGGCGGCCCGCTGGCCCGCCTCGTCGGGGTCGAAGGTGAAGACGACCTCGCCGCCGGTCGACGTGTCGGCTCCCCCGACGTCGCCGAGCATCGGCCGCAGCAGCTTGATGTGGTCGACCCCGAACGAGGTGCCGCACGTGGCCACCGCCGTCGTGACGCCGGCGAGGTGGCAGGCCATCACGTCGGTGTACCCCTCCACGATGACGACCTGCTTGCCCTTCGCGATGTCGCGTCGGGCCAGGTCGAGCCCGTAGAGCACCTGCGACTTGTGGTAGACGGGCGTCTCGGGGGTGTTGAGGTACTTCGGGCCCTTGTCGTCGTCGAGGAGGCGACGCGCGCCGAACCCGATCGTCGATCCGGTGACGTCGCGGATGGGCCAGACCAGCCGGCCCCGGAAGCGGTCGTAGGGGCTCCGGTCGCCCTGGCTGAGGAGGCCCGCCGTGACCAGCTCCTCGTCGGTGAAGCGCAGGCCCTTCAGGTGCGACCTCAGGGCGTCGAACGACTTCGGCGCGAACCCCACGCCGAAGCGCTCCGCCGCCGCGGGGTCGAACCCCCGCTCGCCGAGGAAGCGGCGGGCGGGCTCGGCGTCGGAGGCGGTGAGGTGCTCGACGAAGAACTCGCGCGCCGCCTCGTTGGCCGCCAGCAGCCGGGCCCGGTTGCCGTGGTCGCTGGCCTGCCCGCCGTCTTCGTAGTGCAGGGCGAAGCCGATGCGCGCCGCGAGGCGCTCCACGGCCTCCTGGAAGGTGGTGTGGTCCATCTTCATGACGAAGCTGTAGACGTCGCCGTCCTCGCCGCAGCCGAAGCAGTGGTAGCGGCCGACCTGCGGCCGGACGTGGAAGCTCGGGCTGCGCTCGTCGTGGAAGGGGCAGAGCCCCTTGAGGCTGCCGACGCCGGCGCCCTTGAGCGTGACGTGGTCGCCGACGACGTCGGCGATGTTGGTGCGCGACCGGACCTCGTCGATGTCGTCCCTCTTGATCAGCCCAGCCACGGCACGATCCTAGGTCGGACGTCCGTCACGGAGGCTGGGCGGAGGCGGGCTCGTCTGGTCGTGGCGGTCACCGGGAGCCGACGAGGCGGTCGTGCCACGCCACGGCGCTCTGGTCGGTCAGCGAGGCCACCTGGTCGACGACGACGCGACGCCGGGCCGCGTCGTCGGAGGCGGTGGCCCAGTCGGCGGCGAAGCCCGGGTCGAGCTCGGCGTCGCCCTGCTGCCAGAGCGCCTCGGCCAACGTGGTCAGCACCTCGCGCTGCCGCTCGTAGATGGGCTGGCGGGCGCCCTGCGTCATGACGAACGCCGCCGTGATGCCCTTGAGCACCGCGATCTCGCCGATCACGTCGGGCGAGACGACCATGCTCGCCCCGAAGCGGATGAGCGACTGCTCGGCGTACGACTCGCGCGTCGACTGCGTGGCCGATCCCGCGAAGCGGCCGATCAGCTGGCTGGTGAGGTTCTTGAGCCGTGCCTGGTCGAGACGGCCGCCGTCGTAGGAGCGCAGCCAGAAGGGCTGCCGGCGGAGACGGTCGAACGCCTCGACGAGCTCGTCGCGGCTCAGCTCCCCGCCGACCCAGGCGTGCATCGCCGAGACCAGGGCCTCGTGGCCGTCGACCGAGCCGAGGCTCGACACGTCGACGTAGCCGTTGACGACCGCGTCCTCGAAGTCGTGCACGGAGTACGCGATGTCGTCGGAGAGGTCCATGACCTGCGCCTCGATGCAGCGACGGCGGCGCGGAGCCCCCGCTCGGAGCCACTCGAAGGCGGCCGTGTCGTCGTCGTAGAAGCCGAACTTCATGCGCCCGCCCGGGTCGGGCACGCCCTGCGCAGCGGGCCAGGGGTACTTGCAGCTCGCGTCGAGGCTCGCGCGCGTGAGGTTGAGGCCGAAGCTGCGGCCCGTGGCGTCGATGACCTTCGGCTCGATGCGCGTGAGCAGCCGCAGCGTCTGCGCGTTGCCCTCGAACCCGCCGATGTCGACCGACCACTCGTTGAGGGCACGCTCGCCGTTGTGCCCGAACGGCGGGTGGCCGAGGTCGTGGGCGAGGCACGCGGTGTCGACGACGTCGGGGTCGAGGCCGAGGCTCGTCGCCAGCTCGCGGCCGACCTGGGCGACCTCGAGCGAGTGCGTGAGCCGGTTGCGGGCGAAGTCGAGGCCGGCGGTCGGGCTCAGCACCTGCGTCTTCGCCGCGAGTCGGCGGAGGGCGCTCGAGTGCAGCAGACGCGCCCGATCGCGGGCGAAGTCGCTCCGACGGTTCGAGTGCTGCTCGGGCAGCCATCGCTCGGAGTCGGCGGGCTCGTAGGCGCCGCTGACGGGGTGGGGGGACGCAGCGGTCACCGGTCACCTCTCGGGTGGGGGGCGAGGACGGAGGAGGAGCGGGTCAGGCCGAGCGCCACGGCTCAGCCGCCGCTGTGGTGCAGCTCGGCGGCGGCCAGCTCGACCTTGAAGGCCTCGTCGAGGTCTCGGCTCTCGAGCCAGCGGTCGGGCAGCGAGGGTCGCTTGGGGCTGCCCGCCCGGCCCCGGGGCCCCTCGGCGGCTTCGCCCGGGTACTCCTGCGCGCCGTCGAGCGTCGCGAGGAGGTCGTCCATCTGCTGGAGCGACTCGACCGCAGCCAGGCTCGCACGGGTCTCTCCTCCCACGGGGTAGCCCTTGAAGTACCAGGCGACGTGCTTGCGGATGTCGCGGCAGGCGTGCGGCTCGTCGCCGTCGTAGAACTCGACGAGCAGCTCGGCGTGGCGCCGGAAGGCCGTCGCCACCTCGCCGAGCGTCGGCTCGGCCTTGACGTCGTCGCCGCGGAAGGCGCCGGCCAGGTCGCCGAACAGCCACGGCCGGCCGAGGCAGCCGCGACCCACGACCACGCCGTCGCAGCCGGTCTCGTCGACCATGCGGAGCGCGTCGGCGGCCGACCAGATGTCGCCGTTGCCGAGCACCGGGACGCTGGCGATGGTCTCCTTCAACGTCGCGATGGCCGACCAGTCGGCGGTGCCCGAGTAGAACTCCGAGGCGGTGCGCGCGTGGAGGGCGATGCTCGCCACGCCGGCGCCCTCGGCGGCGCGGCCGGCCTCGAGGTAGGTCAGGTGGTCGGCGTCGATGCCCTTGCGCATCTTGACGGTGACCGGCACGTCGCCGGCGGCGCGCACGGCACGCTCGACGATGTCGCGGAACAGCCCGAGCTTCCAGGGCAGGGCTGCTCCTCCGCCGCGGCGTGTCACCTTCGCCACGGGGCAGCCGAAGTTCAGGTCGATGTGGTCGGCGCGGTCCTCCGCGACGAGCATGGTGACCGCCTCGGCGACCGTGTTGGGCTCGACCCCGTACAGCTGGATGCTGCGGAGGGTCTCGCTCTCGTGGTGCTGGATGAGCCTCATCGACTCCGGAGTGCGCTCGACGAGGGCGCGGCTCGTGATCATCTCGCTGACGTAGAGCCCCGCGCCGTACTCGCGGCAGAGGCGGCGGTACGCGGTGTTGGTGATGCCGGCCATCGGGGCGAGCACGACGGGCGATGCCACGTCGATCGGTCCGATCGAGAGGCCGGCAGAAGGGAGGGTGGTGGTGGACATCGGTACGATCTTCCCATGAGCGACGAGGCCGCGACAGTCGGGTCAGCAGCGGGTGTGGACGAGCCGGAGGCGGAGGCGACCGGGGAGGGACGGGGCGGCGACGTGTCCCCCACGCCTCCCGGGGCAGGCCGCATGACGGCCGCCGCCGACCGGCTCGGCCTCGCGGTCGAGGTGGTCGAGCGCCCCGCGGCCGAGAGCCTCGACGAGGCTGCGGCGCTCCTCGGGCTCGACTCCTCCTCGGTGGTGAAGAGCCTGGTGGTGAAGCGGCACGACGGCTCGTTCCTGTTCGCCCTCGTGCCGGGCGACCGGCAGATCTCGTGGAGCAAGCTCCGCGCGGTCGTGGGGGTCAACAAGCTCTCGATGCCCTCGGCCGACGTCGCCCTCGACGCCACGGGCTACGAGCGCGGCACGATCACGCCGCTGGGGAGCCGGACGGCCTGGCCGGTGTTCGCCGACGAGCGCATGGTCGGTCGTCGCGTGGCCCTGGGCGCGGGGGCCCACGGGCGCAGCGCCCTCGTGGACGCCGACTCGCTCCTGGCCAGCCTCTCGGCGACCGTCGCCGACATCAGCGACTGAGCCGCGGGCGACGGGAGTCAGATCCGTCGACCCTCGTCGAGCGCCTCGACGACAGCGCGCCCGGGGGCCTGGCCGCTGGCCGTGGCCGCGTGCAGGTCTGCCACGACGGCGGGCAGCAAGCAGGAGTCGCCCTCGCAGGCCAACGCGTCCGCATCGCCGAGCATCGTGAACGCCCCGCTCATCGGGTCGGCCCGACGACGGGGGCGGCTGCGGCGTCGCGCTCGGCCGCGACCTGCTGCAGGGCCCCGAGGAACGTCTCGGGGGCCTGCGCGCCGCTGATGCCGTACTTGCCCTCGAGCACGAAGAAGGGCACGCCCGAGATGCCGTAGGCCTGGGCCTGCTGCTGGTCGGCCCGGACGTCGTCGAGGTGGACGTCGCCGTCGAGCGCCGTGACGACCTCGTCGCGGTCGAGGCCGATCTCGGAGGCCAGGTCGGCGAGGTCCTGCACGCGGCCGACGTGGCGGCCCTCCTCGAAGTAGGCCGAGAGGAGCCGCTCCTTCATGTCGAGCTGGCGGCCACGCGCCTTCGCGAAGTGCAGCAGCTGGTGCGCCTTCACGGTGTTCGTGTGCCGGAGCGCGTCGAAGTCGTAGGCCAGGCCCACCTCGCGGGCGATCCCGGCGACGTTCTCGAGCATGCCCTGCACCTGGTCGGCCGGCATGCCCTTGTGCCGTGAGAGGAAGTCGACCTCGTCGCCCTCGAAGTCGACCGGGGTGTCGGGCGACAGCTCGAACGAGTGGTAGACCACGGCGACCTCGCCGTCGAAGCGCTCGACGGCGGCCTCGAACTTCCGCTTGCCGATGAAGCACCACGGGCAGGCGATGTCGCTCCACACGTCGACGACGACGGGAGCGCTGGGCGCGGGGACGGTGGAGGCGGGGGTCGAGTCGGTCACGTCAGGAGCCAAGCCGGTGCGGCGCCTCGGCATTCCCGAGGCGTCCTCCCGACCACGATCTCCCCCTCCCGTCCGATCAGCACGGCGCGCCGGCCGACGCGCCGGCCGACGCGCCAGTCGCCAGGCCCGTGCTCCCCTCGGCGAGAGGGGCCGCGGGAGCTCGCGGGCCGGTCGACGCCGGGGAGGAGGCCCTCCGGCCGTCCGGATGAGGGCGTCGATCGACGCCTCCGTCTCCGTCCACCGGTCACGCACGGCGGAGAAGCTCGCCCGGAGGGGCAGGTAGCCCGCGCGTGCGGAGAGCGCGTCCTTCCGGCGGTCGCGCTCGAACGACGCCTCGTGGAACCGCCGACCGTCCGTCTCGAGTGCCGCGAGTCCGTCCACCACCATGTCGACGGCCTCCCCCAGCTCGCCGACGACGACCTGACGCTCCACGCGTCGGCCGCGGAGGCGGAGGCGCGTGCCGGCGACGCTCTCCAGGATGCTCTGCGCCCCGCCGTCGCTCCACGCCGCGAGGCCCGCGGCGTCGCGGCGATGCGCCCCGAGCACGAGCTCGGCGTCGAGGCGGTCGACGACCCCGGCGTGCCGGGCCCAGTCGGCGAGCACGACCGCGTCCTCGAAGCGGGCGGCCTCCACGACGGCACGGGAGAGGGCGTCGCGCGGGTCGACGACGGCCGAGGAGCCCCGGGCGACGACTCCCGGAGCGTCCCACACGACGCGGACGCCACGCCGACGGCGCAGTCGAGAGGCGGTGCGGGGCACCGACACGACGAGCGCGGGCTCGCTCCACGACCAGGCGCCCTGCAGCGCCAGGGCAGCGGCGCCGGCCACGCGTCCGCCGACGGCGGTCGCGACGAAGCGCGGGTCGCCGAGGGACCACGTGGAGTACCAGCCGCGACGAGGGCGACGCACCTCGCCCCGACGGACGGCCGACGTGAGGTGCCGATCGGTCGCGCCGTGCGCCACGAGGTCGCGCTTGTGCAGCAGGCCGCCCGCCGCCTCCACCAGTCCGCCGATCGTCGTCATGCAGCCCACCCTCGCCGCGTCGGGTGCAGGCTGCCCTCGCCCGGACGCCAGCGGTGGACGAGGCCGGGCCGGGGCACCCTGGGGAGGACGCGTCTGCACCCCGGTCTCCCGCGCCTCCCGGGGCTCGCGTCGCTCACCCCGCCCCGGTCGTCCTGCCCCCCGCCGCCTCCGGCTCCGCCGTCCCGCCCCCGCGCCGTCCCGAGGCCGGCGCCCTCCCGCCTCGGGCGCCGCCCCGGGGTCGGCGCCGTCACGCCCTGGGCGCCGCCCCGGGGTCGGCAACTCCTGCACCGTGCGCCGCGCCCGCGGCGCGGGGACGCGTGCACGTCATCGGGCAGGAGTTGCCGACGGTCCCGGGCTGCGTCTCCTCGGGTGCCGTCTCACCGGCTCGTGGCCGCAGCGAGTCGGACGCCGCCGTCGGCGACTCCTGACGGACGGCGCCCGGCGGGCGCCGGAGGGGCGAGGAGCGACACGCAGCAGGAGTTGCCGACAGGGAAGGACGGGAGCGAGGAGGACAGCACCGGACAGGACAGGACGGCACAGGCCGAGACCGGAGAGGACGGGACGGGACGGGAGAGGACGGGACGGGCGAGGACGGGACGGACCGGGATGGGACGAGACG
>Ga0265780_10003081_pt1 | contig 22186 bp, 22 predicted proteins | sample P1T30metagenome_FD_192432 | JGI IMG/M metagenome (GOLD analysis project Ga0265780, IMG submission 192432) | Plant litter microbial communities from East Loma Ridge, Irvine, California - P1 T30 | ecosystem: Environmental > Terrestrial > Plant litter > Unclassified | place: USA: California...
AGCCTCCAGACCGGTTCCGGGGTTCAGTGGGCGCTGTAGCCGCCGTCGACCAGGTGGTAGCTGCCGCTGATGAACGAGGCCTTGTCGCTGAGCAGGAACAGCACGAGCGCCGCGACCTCGGCGTCGGTGCCGAGCCGCCCCGCGGCGTGCTCGCCCTCGAGCGCGGTGAGCGCCTCGGCCGAGAGCGACGAGCGGACCAGCGGGGTGTCGATGAAGCCGGGGCCGACCGCGTTCGTGCGGACACCCTGCGCCGTGTACTCGAGCGCCGCGACCTTGGTGAGCCCGACGAGCGCGTGCTTCGAGGCGACGTAGGCCGCGTTCTGCGCGATGCCGACCGAGCCGAGCACGGACGCCATGTTCACGATCGCGCCGCCACCGGCCTGGAGCATCGCCGGGATCTCGTAGCGGAGCCCGTAGAAGACGCCGTCGAGGTCGACCGCACGGACGCGGTCCCACGCCTCGACGTCGTACTCGCCGATGGGCTGCGGCGCCGCGCCGATGCCGGCGTTGTTCACGGCGAGGTGCAGTGCACCGTACGTGTCGACCGCGTACTGCACCATGCGCTCGTTGTCGGCGGCGACGGCGGAGTTCGCCTCGAACGCGGTGGCCGTGCCGCCCGCGCCCTCGATCTCCGACACGACCCGCTGCGCTGCATCGGCCTTGATGTCGGTCACGACGACCTCCGCGCCGGCCGCGGCCAGTTCCTTCGCGATCGCCTCGCCGATACCGCTGCCGCCACCGGTGACGACGGCCACCCTGCCCTCGAACTCGGACATGTTCTCCTTCTTTCTCGGCAACACCTGTTGTCTATTCGGGAGCATACACCTGGCGATCAGTTCGTTCGCTGAACTAATTTGATAGGCTAACGACTTGTGACCGACGGCTCCCTCTCCACCGACCTCCGGATCGCCGTGAACCGGCTGTCCCGGACGCTCCGCGGCCAGAAGGCCGACGCGAGCATGACGGACGCCCAGTTCTCCGCCCTCGCCCGGCTCCACCGCGACGGCGCGATGACCCTGGCCGAGCTCAGCCGCCAGGACGGCGTGACCCCGCCCTCGATGACGAAGACCGTCGCGGCGCTCGTGGAGCGGGGCCTGGCGACGAAGGGCGGACACGGCGACGACCGCCGCAAGGTCCGCATCTGCACCACACCCGAGGGGTCCGCGTTCGTCGAGGAGACCCGCCGCCGCCGCGACGGCTGGCTGACCCCGCGCCTCGCCGACCTCACCGACGGCGAACGCACCACCCTGGCCGAGGCCACCGAGATCATGAGGAGGCTGGCCCAGCAGTGACCGCCATGTTCCGCTCCCTGTCCGCCCGCAACTACCGCATCTGGTTCGCCGGCGCCCTCGTGTCGAACGTCGGCACCTGGATGCAGCGCACCGCCCAGGACTGGCTCGTCCTCACGAAGCTGTCCGACAACGACGCCGTCGCGGTCGGCGTGACGATGGCCCTGCAGTTCGGCCCGCAGCTGCTCCTGCTGCCGCTGACCGGTCTCGCCGCCGACCGCTTCGACCGGCGGCGGATGCTCATGCTCACGCAGGGACTCATGGGCGCACTCGGGCTCGGACTGGGACTCATGGTGCTCACCGACACGGCCACCCTGTGGTCGCTCTACGGGTTCGCCCTCGCACTCGGCGTCGTCGCCGCCTTCGACACCCCGATCCGCCAGGCGTTCGTCTCCGACGTCGTGCAGGGCGAGCACGTGTCGAACGCCGTCGCGCTCAACTCCGCGTCGTTCAACGCGGCGCGGCTGATCGGCCCCGCGGTCGCCGGCGTCCTCATCGCGGCGATCGGCTCCGGCTGGGTGTTCGTCATCAACGCCGGCTCGTTCCTCGCGGTCCTCGTCGCACTGCGGTTCGTCGACCCCGCACAGCTCGCCGAGCGCATCCGCCCGAAGCGCGGGAAGGGGCAGATCCGCGCCGGGTTCCAGTACGTGCGGACGCGCCCCGACATCGTCGTCGTGCTCTGCATGATCTTCGTCGTCGGGACCTTCGGCGTGAACTTCCCGATCTTCACCTCGACCATGGCGCGCGTGGAGTTCGACAAGGGCGCCGGCGAGTTCGGCCTGCTCAACTCCGTGATGGCCATCGGCTCGGTCGCGGGCGCGCTGCTCTCCGCCCGCCGGGACCGCCCACGGATGCGCACGCTCGTCGTCGCGTCCGCCGGGTTCGGCCTCGCCTGCACCGCTGCCGCCGTCGCCCCCACGTACTGGACGTTCGCGGTCGTCCTCGTGTTCGTCGGCCTCGCGTCGCTGACGTTCATGACGACGGCGAACGCCCTCGTGCAGACCACCACCACGCCCGCGATGCGCGGCCGCGTGATGGCGCTCTACATGGCGATCTTCGCCGGCGGCACCCCCATCGGCGCGCCCGTCGTCGGCGCCGTCGCGGACGCCTGGGGTCCCCGGTGGGCCATCGCCGTCGGTGCCGCGTCCGGCTTCGTCGCCCTGGCGATCGCCCTCGTCTGGCTCATGCGGTGGGAGCGCTTCCGGGTGCGGTACGACGCGGACTCCCGGCTGCACCTTGCGATCACGCACGCGGTCCCGGTGGTCGGCACGCGCGCTGCCCGCGCGGCGCTGCGGCGCGACCTGCAGCGCGAGGAGGCGGTGGCGGACCGGTCCAGCGCGGTGTGACCCGGCCACGCACCGGCCGGGAGGCCCGGTGCGGCGCCGCCACGCGCCTCCCGTCCGGTGCGTGGTCGCGGACGTTCCGGTCGCACGACGCGCCGCCGGCGGACGTTCCGGTCGCACGACGCGCCGCCGGCGGACGTTCCGGTCGCACGACGCGCCGCCGGTCGGCGACGTGAGCGGCAGGTCGTGCGACCGGGACGGGCGGCTCGGGGGCTGTCGACGGGTCAGGCGACCGACTCGGTCGCGGTGAAGACGCGTTCCTCGAGCGCCGCGACCACGCGGTCCGCGGCGGCGGCGAGGCGGCGCCCGGCCTCCCGCGCGGCGAGCACCACCGAGTCCGCGGGGACCGACTCGAGCTGCGCGACGGTCGCACCGAAGGCGTCCACCTCGTCCGCCACGCACGCGGGGGCGACGTCGCGGAGACACTCCTCCGCACGCCGCGCCAGGAACAACAGCGAGCGCGGGATGTGCTCGTCGAGGAGCAGGAACGCCGCGGCGTCCTCCGGCCCGGGACCGTGGTGGTCACGGCCACGCTGGAACGCCTCCGCGGCACCGCAGGCCCGGAGCGCGGTCGCCCAGGAGGCTCCCGAGGTCGGGTCGAGCAGGTCGGACGCGAGCAGCCGGGCGGTCGCCGCGCACCGCTGCAGGGACCGGCCGAGCGTGAAGAACTCCCAGACCTCGTCGCGGCTGGCGTCCCCCTCGACGACGCCGACGGCGAGGGCGCTGCGTTCCCGCACCCAGCCGAGGAACTCGTGCGCACGCTCCGGTGCGACCTTTCGGGGCATGCGGGACCGGGTGACGTTGAGGCACTCCCAGAGCTCGGTCGGCACGACCTCGCGCGCCCGGCGGGCGTCGTCGCGGGCGACGGCCACGGCGGACGCGATGGAGGCCGGCTCGTGCCGGTCGAGGGCGAGCGCGTCGATGACCGCCACCCGGTCCGCGTCGCGGGCGGGGCCGGCTGCACCGAGGACGGCGCGCAGCTCGGTCGCCGTCGCCCGGTCGCGCTCGGCACCGGCCGGTTCGCCCCGGGCCACGTAGACGTCCAGCATGCGGGCGAGGACGTCCGCGCGCTCGACGGCGGTCCCGACGTGGAACACGCTCCCGGCGAGTCGGCTCAGCACGTCGGCTCCATGCGCCCGAACCTACTGACCGGTCGTTGCCGGGGTGTTTCCGAGCCGCGTCACGGGTGTTGCGGGGCAGCCGATGAGCGCATTCGCTAGAAAATCTAACTAGAGCGTCTAGCATTGTCTCCATGACTTCCGAGGTGGAGACGAGCGCCGCGGGGTTCTGGTACGGCGATGCTCCCAGGGTCGACGCGGTGGACGTACTCAACGCGCTCCGCAGGTACCGTTCCGCCGAGAGCGCCGCCCAGCGCCGGACGCGCGAGGCGCTGGGCATCGGTGAGAACGCCCTACTGGCGCTCCGCGTCCTGCTCGAGGCCGAGGAACGCGGGCGGACGGTCAACGCCAAGGACCTGGCCGAAGAACTCGGGATCACCGCCGCGTCGACGTCGGCGCTCGTCGACCGGCTCGTCCGCAGCGGGCACGTCGAGCGGCACCCCGACCCGAGTGACCGGCGCGGGGTGATCCTCACCGCGTCCGGCACCTCGATGCGCCAGGTGCTCCAGGTCCTCGACCAGCTCGACACGCGCGCGAACGAGGCCGTCGACCTCCTCTCCCCGGAGGACAGGGCGGTCGTCGTGGCGTTCCTCGAACAGATGGCCCGCGTGGTCGACGACGCCGAGCCCGCCGACGAGCGCACCGCGTAACCTGCTGCCATGACGGACAGGGGCAGTGACGACCGCCCGGCAGCGGCGCACGACCCCGAGGACGACATGCCCCTCGCGGAGCTCGACGCCCGAGCCCGCGCCGACGCGGCCCTGCGGCGGATCCGCGCCGGCGCCGACCCCGCGCGCGAGGCCCTCGACCTCGCGAACACGATGAACGACGAGGCCGTCGGCCGGCTGACCGGAGCGGTGCGGCGGTTCTTCCGGCGCGGCTGAGGGCCCCGGCAGCGTCGGCTCCCGGGGCCGCTCCATCAGAACGCGGTCGAGACCGCCGCGATGTCGTCCCCGCCGTGCCCGGCCGCGCTCGCGTCGGCGTAGACCCGCCCGAGCGCGTCGAGCAGCACGGTGGAGACGTCCGCCTCCCTCGCGGCGTCGGCGATCAGCCCGATGTCCTTCCGGAGTCCGTCCAGCGCGAACTGGGCGGGGAACTCGCCCGCGATCATCGCGTCGCCCTTGGTGTGGGCGTACGGGGAGTCGCTGGCGGTCCCGTCGATCGCGTCGAGGAACAGTGCCGGGTCGAGGCCGAGCGACCGCGTCAGGGCGAGCGACTGGGCGGTCGCGGCCGTGATCGACGCGATCCAGGCGTTCGCGGCGAGCTTCACGGCCGTGCCGTCACCGACCCGCTCCCCCGCGCGGACGGTCTTCGCGCCGATCGCGTCGAGCACCGGGTCGATGCGGTCCAGCAGGTCCGACGGCCCGGCTGCGAGCATCGTCAGCTTCCCCTGCTCGGCGGGCCCCTTCGTCCCGAGCATCATCGCTTCGACGAGGGTGATGCCGTACTTCTCGGCGAGCTTGACGACCGTCTCGGTGCCGGCGACCCCGACCGTCGAGGCCTGCACCCAGACGGCGTCGGACGGAGCCTCGCCGGCAGCCGCCTCGAGGACGTCCACCACCGCGTCCGTGTCGAACAGGGTCAGGAGGACGACCTCCGCCTCGGCGACCGCCTCCGCAGCCTCGGTCGCCACGGTGGCTCCCTGCTCGGCGAGCGGTGCGGCCCTGTCGGCGCTCCGGTTCCACACCGTCACCCGGTGCCCCGCACGCACCAACGAGCCGGCCACGCCGGCACCCATCGTCCCCGTCCCCAACACCGTCACGCGCACGTGCGTCTCCGTTCCCGCGCCGGCTCCGTGCCGCCGCTGTCCCGACGGTACGCGCGCCCGACTCCCTGCGCCGCGGAGGGCACGTGGACCGAGTCCGGGCCGAGCGACACCTCGGGCGGCGACGAGCCCGTGACGGGTCGCGCGGCGCGAGCCCCGGGTGGGCGGACGCGCGGCGCTCCCGGCCCGGTGCCGGTCAGGCGCGGACCACGCCGTCGCGGGTGATGCGATCGAGCTCGTGCACGACGGCGTCGACGACCGCGCGGGTGATGGCGTCGGCCACGGCCTCGACGAGGACGAGCTCCTCGGCGGCGACCGCGTGCCCGGTGGTGGCGTGTTCGGCGGTGGCGTGCTCGGCGGCGGCGTGATCAGTGACGACGTGCCCGGCGGCGGCGTGATCAGTGACGACGTGCCCGGCGGCGGCGTGATCAGTGACGACGTGCTCGGAGGCGGCCTGCTCGGTGGTGGCCTGCTCGGTGGCGGTGTGCTCGGCGGCCAGGACGTTGCCGACCCGGGCCGGGATCTCCTCGATCGCGGCGACCAGGGCCGCGGGCACGACGGCGGCGCCGTGGGCGGTGCTGGGCCCGGCGAGCGGGGACGTCGGGACCGGGGCGACGGTGGCGCGCTCGGCGTGCGGCCGGGAGGGCACCGGGACGCGCTGCGGAGCGGGCTGCTCGGCGCGGCGGGCCAGTGCGTCGAAGAGCGGTGTGGAGGACATGCTGCTTGCCTTCCGATCGGAGGTGGGACGGACACGATGTGTGACGTCCGTCGTTGTGGTCGTGTCCCTCGGGAACGACCTCATTCAACCACCGATATTTTTCATGTGCAATAGCGCATGCCAGCCGACGTCAATCGGGTTCGACCGCCTCGGCGGGATCGTCACGCCGGAGCACCTGGCGGACGCGCTCGACGATCGTGGCCGGCGGGTTGTTGTAGGCGTTCGCGGGTTCCTGGCCGCTGAGCTCCTGGATGGCGGCCATCACGGCATCGGTGGCGTGCCGCCGTGCTCGACCGAACGAGGCCTCGCCGAACCGGGACAGGTCGAGCGGCTCCCCGAACTCGATCGTGACCTTCGCGAGCCTCGGGAAGCGCGAGCCGACCGGCTGCACGTCCTCGGTCCCGGTGAGCGCGACCGGCACGACGGGAGCGCCGCTCGTCAGCGCGAGCCAGGCCACACCGGTGCGCCCGCGGTACAGGCGACCGTCGAGGGAACGGGTGCCCTCCGGGTAGATCGCGAACGCCTCCCCCGCCTCGAGTCGTTCGAGCCCGAGGTCCAGGGCGTGCTGCGCAGCCGAACCGGCTCCCCGCTCGACGCCGATCGCGCCGATGCCGCCGAAGAAGGCCCGCGACACCGCTCCGCGGACCCCCGTCCCGGTGAAGTACTCCTGCTTGGCGAGGAACGACACCTTCCGGGGCGCCATGAGCGTGATCGCCGGCGAGTCGATGAACGAGCGGTGGTTGCTCGCCAGGATCACGGGTCCGTGCTTCGGGACGTTCTTCCGGCCGATGATCCGCGGACGCCACAGCAGGCGTGCGAGCGGCGTCACCACCGCGCGGCTCAGCGTGGTGGCGAACTTGGTCGAACCGGGCACCCGGGCCTCCTCGTGACGGGAGGTTCCGAGTGTAGTGAGCACGGTCGCAGCAGCATGCCCCTTCGGGAATGTGTCGTCAGAGGTGTGCGGCGACGACGTCGAGCACCGCGCGCCCGTACCGCTCGAGCTTCGCCCCGCCCACGCCGGAGATCTCCGCGAGCTGGTCCTCGTCCGCGGGCTTCACCGCGGCGATCCCGCGCAGCGTCGCGTCGTTGAACACCACGTAGGCGGGCACGCCCTGCTCGCGGGCCTGCCCGGCACGCCAGGCCCGCAGCGCCTCGAACAGCCCGAGGGCCTCCTGCGGCATGTCGGTCACGACCGCCCGTCGCGTGCGTCCGGCCCGAGGGGAACGGACCGGGTCGCGGCGCATCCGGACCGTCACCCGACCGCTGAGCACCTCGGCGCTCGTCGGGCTGAGCACGACCGTGCCGAAGCCGTCCCCGGAGACGGCGGCGTACCCCTGCGCGAGGAGCTGCCGGGCGACCGCACGCCACTCCCCCTCGCTGAGGTCGGTCCCGATGCCGAAGGTGGCGAGCTGGTCGTGTCGGAGCTCCTGCACGCGCGGCGACTGCTTGCCGACCAGGATGTCGACGAGGTGCGCGACGCCGTACCGCTGCCCGCGCTCCCGATCGAGCCGGACGACCGTGGACAGGAGCTTCTGAGCGGGCACCGTGCCGTCCCACGACTCCGGCGGAGCGATGCACGTGTCGCAGTTGCCGCACGCCGTCGACTCCTGCCCGAAGTAGGCGAGCAGACGCACCCGGCGGCACTCGATGGTCTCGCAGAGGGCGAGCATCGCGTCGAGGTGGGCGCTGAGCTGCCGGCGGTGCGCCGCGTCGCCCTCGGACTGGTCGATCATCCGTCGCTGCTGCACGACGTCGTTCAGACCGTAGGCCAGCCACGCGGTCGACGGCAGGCCGTCCCGCCCGGCGCGGCCGGTCTCCTGGTAGTAGCCCTCCACGGATTTGGGGAGGTCGAGGTGCGCGACGAACCGGACGTCCGGCTTGTCGATGCCCATACCGAACGCGATCGTGGCGACCATGACGACGCCGTCCTCGCGCAGGAACGTCGACTGGTTCCGCTCGCGCGCCCGTGCGTCGAGGCCGGCGTGGTACGGCAGCGCCGGGATCCCCTGGTCGGCGAGGGCTGCGGCGGTGCGCTCGACGGAGTTGCGCGACAGGCAGTACACGATGCCGGCGTCGCCGCTGTGCTCGGTGCGGATGAACGTCAGCAGCTGCTGGAGCGCACCGGTCTTCGGTTCGATCCGGTACTGGATGTTCGGCCGGTCGAAGTCGGCGACGAAGTGCGCGGCGTCGTCGAGGCCGAGCCGGGCGGAGATCTCCCGGTGCGTCTGCGGCGTCGCGGTGGCGGTGAGGGCGATCCGGGGCACGGTCGGCCAGCGCTCGTGCAGGACGCTCAGCTCGAGGTAGTCCGGCCGGAAGTCGTGGCCCCACTGCGCGACGCAGTGCGCCTCGTCGATGGCGAACAGGGCGATCCGGGCGCGGTCGAGCAGCGCGCGGGTGGACTCGAGCCGGAGCCGTTCCGGTGCCAGGTACAGCATGTCCACCTGCCCCGACACCACGGCCCGCTCGACCCGCGCACGCTCGTCCGGGCCCTGCGTCGAGTTGAGGAAGGCGGCGCGGACGCCGTTCGCGGCGAGGGCGTCGACCTGGTCCTGCATGAGGGCGATCAGCGGCGACACGACGACACCGACGCCGTCGCGGACGAGCGCAGGCACCTGGTAGCAGAGGGACTTGCCGCCACCGGTCGGCATCAGGACGAGCGCGTCCCCGCCGGTGACGACCCGGTCGATGATCGCAGCCTGCTGTCCGCGGAAGTCGTCGTAGCCCCACACCCGGTGCAGCACGTCCAGCGCGGCAGCCTGCGACGGGGTCTGCGCGGCAGCCTGCGACGGAGACTGCGCGGCAGCCTGCGACGGGGACTGCGCGGCGGCGGGCGAACCCGATCCGGCGGCGGGCGCGGACGTGGTGCTCATGTCACGAGCCTACGGGCGACGGGCGACACCCTCCGGCTCGTCCACAGCCCCTCCGCCGTCCACAGGAGTGGATCACGCGGCGGCGGGGCCTGCCGTCTCGTCGGGCCGGGCCGGCGCGCCCACCCAGCCCGTGCCTCCAGGCCGGGTCCACCGGTGCCCGCCGGCCCAGGTCGGCACGGCGCCGCGGAAGCGCGGCGCCTCCTGCCCCGGGAACCGGCGGTCGAGCCGCCGCCACCACGCGAGGAACTCGACCATGCCCCAGTAGAGCAGCGACGTGCCCAGCGTGAGCAACCAGCCCCACGGCGTGCCGTTCGACGCGTCCAGGTCGATCCGCGACCAGCCCGGCGCCTGCAGGACGAAGATCATGATGTTGTTGAACGCGTGCTGCAGCACCGTGGCCTCCATGCCCCCGGTGCGGAGCACGATGACCGCCGCGACGAGCCCGAACGAGCCGACGTCGAGGATGCCCCACACGTTGTAGCCGTTCGGGATGTGCAGCAGGGCGAACACCACCGTGGAGACCGCCACCGCGACGACCGTGCCGACGATGCGCAGCGGGATCCACGAGCCGATGGTCTGCATGAGGAAGCCGCGGAAGACGTACTCCTCCGCCGCGGCCTGGAACGGCACCAGCAGCACGACCAGCACGACCGTCAGGGTCAGGGTGCCGACCGACACCGTCGACTGCCCGATCGCGGCGTGGTCCCAGCCGAAGCCGCCGTCGAACGAGAACATGCCCCCGGTCTGCGCCAGGAACATGATCGCCGCGATGACGAGCGTCGGCAGCAGGCACCAGGCCGCCCAGCGCCAGCGCACCCGGAACCGCGTCGACGACAGGGTGTTCGCCGGACCGATCCCGGCCCACCGCACCGCGAGCAGGACGCCCGGCAGCAGGACCACCAGGGACACCAGCGACAGCGACAGGACGAGCGGGTCCGTCGGGTCGAGCGCGCCGCCGGCCAGCTCGCGCTGCAGGTCCATCAGGCCCTGCGGTCCCCGGGTCACACCGATCGGGACGAAGTACGCCACCCCGATCACGATCTGCGACGCGACGTACCACCCGACCAGGATCGCGAGGGCGACCAGGGGGCGCCACCACCGCCAGCGGGCGTCGACGCGGGGCAGGCGGTGGTAGGGAACGCTCACTCGAGCAGGCTACCCAACGGGGCAGGATGGGAGCCGTGCTCACCGTCCTCCTGGGTCTGTCCGGCGCCCTCGTGTACGGGGCCGCGGACTTCCTCGGCGGGCTCGCCTCGCGTCGGCTGCGCGCGGTGGCCGTGTCGGCGGTCGCGGCCGCCGTCGGCATCGTGCCGCTCCTCGTGGGGCTGGTCCTGGTCGGCGGGGTGTTCTCGTGGCCGGGCACGGTGTGGGGGCTCGTCGCCGGGGCCTCCGGCGGGGTCGGCGTCCTCCTGCTCTACCGCGCGCTCGCGATCGGCCCGATGAGCGTGCTGTCGCCGCTGACCGCCGTGTTCGCCGCGGTCGTCCCGGTGCTCGTCGCGGTGCTGCGCGGGACCGACCTGTCGCCCCTCGCCGTGGCGGCGCTGGTCGTGGCGGTCGTCGCGGTCGTGCTCGTCGCGGCGGTGCGGGACACCTCGGGAGCGCGGGTCACCGCGGTCGGACTGGTCACGGCAGCGGTCGCCGGCTGCGGGTTCGGCGGCATCGTCCTCGCCTACGACCTGACACCGGCCGACTCGGGCGTCGCGCCGCTCGTCGTCGCGCGGCTGCTGCAGACGGTGCTGCTGGGGACGGCGGCGGTCGTCACGGGGCGGTCGCTCCGGACGGGAGGCACGGTGCACGCCGGCGGTGCCGCCCACGCGGGCGGGTCGGACGCCGGGTCGGAGGCCGCCGGCGCGGCCGGCGCCGGGTCCGCCGGCGACGCGGCAGCGCCACCCCGTCCGTGGTCACGCCGCGTGGTGCTCGTGGTGGCGGCCTGCGGCGTCCTCGACGCCCTGGCCAACGTCTTCATCCAGGCCGCGCTGCACACGAGCGACGACCCGGTGACGCTCCCGGTGGTGAGCGTCCTGAACGCGCTCTACCCGGTCGGCACCGTCGTGCTGGCCGGGTCGGTGCTGCGGGAACGGCTCAGCGGGGCACAGTGGACCGGGATCGTGCTGGCGTTCGCCGCGTCCGTCGGACTGGCGCTCGCCTGACCGGCCGGCGGCAGGGCCGACTGCCGGACCCGCTGCCGGGCCCGCGCACCGGGGCCCGCGCACCCGGCTCCCGGTCAGTCGTCCGGGATGAGCCGCTTGCCCATCGAGACCGTCTGGTCCTCGGCGTAGCCGAGCGACTCGTAGAAGCCGATCACGCGCTCGTTGCCCGCCCGCACCTGGAGGCTGAGCTTCGGACAGCCCATCGCCGTCAGGAGGCGCTCGAACTCCGCCATGAAGGCCCGACCGAGTCCCGAGCCCTGCAGGTCCGGGCGGACGGCCAGGTAGTTCACCCATCCGCGGTGCCCGTCGAACCCGGCCATGCCCGCGCCGACGACCTGCCCGTCCCCGTCCTCCGCCACGAGGAACAGCTCCGGCTGCACGGTCCGCTTGCGCTCGATGTCCCGACGCGGGTCGTTCCACGGACGGACCAGACCACACGCCTCCCACAGGGCGACGACGGCGTCGGTGTCGGCAGGCGCGAAGGGGCGGAGGAGATGCTGCATCTCCTCACGGTAACGGTCCGGCGGACCGCCTCGTCATCGTCGGGTCGCCGTGGTCTGATATACCTGTCCGACCCAGCCCACCCGGATCAGGAGCCCCGTGACCGCACACGAGACACTCCCGTCGCACCGAGGAGCCCGTGCCGACGGCGCTCGTCGTGACGGCGCACGTCGCGCTCCCCGTCCTCGCCAGACCGTCGGCGGCGCGCTCGTCTCGCTGGTCGCGGAGCTGCTCATCATCGCCGGCGTCGGCACCGGGCTCTACGTCGCATGGACGGCGTGGTGGACCGACGTCGTCGCCGTGAACGAGCAGACGAAGCTCGTCCAGGACCTCGGACAGCGGCACACGTCCGGCACGGGGACGGAGCACCACGGCCCCGCGCCCGTGCTCGACGAACCGCCGGAGGTCACCGACGTCTTCGGGTCGATGCAGATCCCCCGCTTCGGGAAGGACTACGAGCGGCCCATCGGCGAGGGCACCGACCGCGAGGAGGTGCTCAACACGATCGGGCTCGGGCACTACCAGGACACCGCGATGCCCGGGGCCGCGGGCAACTTCGCCGTCGCGGGGCACCGTGTCACCTACGGCAAGCCGCTCAACCAGATCGCCGAGCTGCAGGAGGGCGACGCGGTCGTCGTGCGGGTGACGGACGCGGAGCAGGAGTTCGACACCTGGTACGTCTACAAGGTGACGGACTCGCAGATCGTGACCCCGGACCACGTCGAGACGATCGCGCCGGTCCCGAACCAGCCCGGTGTCGAGCCGACCGCTGACGACCGGTGGCTGACCCTCACCGCCTGCCACCCGATGTGGTCGGCGAAGGAGCGGTTCATCACGCACGCCAAGCTGGACTACTGGATGCCCGCGTCCGAGGGCACGCCGAAGGAACTCTCGGAGACGCCGAAGTGATCTTCCCGTTCGTCTGGCGGGTCCTGCCCGGACCCGCCGTCCTCAAGGTCGTCGAGCTGCTCGTGCTGCTCGCCGCGATCGTGTTCGTCCTGTTCACCTGGGTGTTCCCGTGGATCGCGTCCGACATCCTGCCACCACCCGACGGCACGGTGGACGTGCCGCCGTCGCCCTGACCGGCGTTTACCGCCCGCCGGCGGCGGGATCACACGGTCGTCGTGACCCGCGAGCCGCCCTCCGCCGTCCGGCGCACCGCGATCCGCTCCGGGATCCGCTGCTTCAGTTCCTCCACGTGGCTGACGATGCCGACCTGGCGTCCGCCCGCGGTGAGCCGTGACAGCTGTCCGATGACGTCGTCGAGCGTCTCCGGGTCGAGCGTGCCGAAGCCCTCGTCGACGAACAGGGTGCCGAGCGACACCCCGCCGACCTCGGCCTGCACGACGTCGGCGAGCCCGAGCGCCAGGCACAGCGACACGGTGAAGGTCTCGCCGCCGGACAGGCTCCGCGGGTCCCGCACGGTGTCGGTGGTGTGGTCGTGCACCGCGAGCGCGAGCCCGGTGCGGCGGGACCGGGAGCCGGACTCGCGCTCGTCGGAGGTCTCGAGCGTGAAGCGGCCGGCGAGCATCCCGCGCAGCCGGTCGTTGGCGGCGGCGACGACGTCCTCGAAGCGCCGCATCAGCACGTAGGTCCCCAGGGTGATGCCGGTCGGGTTGACGGCGCTCGCCCCGGCCGCGACGTCCGCCAACCGGACCACCGCTCGGCTCCGCGCGGACGTCTCGTCGCGCGCCCGGACCGCCGCGGCGACCTCCTCGGCGCACGTCGCAGCGGCATCGGCACGGTCGCCGGCGGACACCGCGGCACGGGTCGCGTCCTCGGCTGCGGCCACCGCTCGTTCCCGCGCCGCCCGCGCGCCCTCGAGGTCGAGGGCGGCCGCGTCGTCGTCCGCGGCGGCGAGCACCGCCGGCTCGGCGAGACCGGCCTCGACGACGGCCCGTTCCCGGTCGGCCGACTCCACCTGCTCACGGAGGCGCAGGGCGTCCGCGCGGCCGAGGACGGCTGCCCGAGCGGCCGAGACGTCCGGGAAGCGCTGCTCCTGCAGCACCCGGTCCAGGTCCTGCCCGCGCTCGTCGGCCGCGCGCCGGGCCGCCGCCGCGAGGTCGTCGGCCCGGGCCACCGCCTCGGTCCGCGCTGCCAGTGCGTCGAGCTCGGCGACGCCGTCCCGGAGGGTCGCTGGAGCTCGACCGAGCAACCCCGCGACGCGCTCGACGGCCGCCCGCACGGTCTGCTCGTCCTGCTCGAGCCGCTCGGTCTCGCTCGCCGCGGTCGCCGCGGTCACCGACCGCTCGGCGTCGACGGCGTTGCGCTCCCGCTCGAGCGCGCGGGTCCGGTCGTCGTGCGCGACCCGCTGCCGCTCGAGTTCCGCCACCCGGACCGCGGCGTCGTGTGCGGCGGCGACGGCGTGGTCGGCCGCCGCCGCGAGGGCCTCGACCGTCGCCGCGTCGACGCCGCCGACGAGCTCCACCAGCCGGTCGAGCTCGGCACGTTCGAGGGCGAGGTCCGTCGCGGCGTCCGCGAGCGCCCGCTCCGCGGCACGCGCCGCCGCGGCGGCGGCGTCCACCGCGGCCGTGGTGGGGTGGTCGTCCTGCGGCGAGGCGACGACGGGGTGCTCGGTCGCGCCGCACACCGGACAGGCGTCACCGGGTGCCAGGGCTGCACCGAGTTCTCCGGCGAGTCCGGCGATCCGGCGTTCGCGGAGGTCCTGCTCGGCGCGCACCGCGTCCTGCGCCGTCGTGCGGGCACCGGCCACGGCCTGCTCGGCGTCCCGCACCCGCCGCTCAGTCTCGGCGCGTGCGACGAGACCGCTGCGGAGCCGCTGCACGCGATCGACCTCGTGGCGTGCGGCCTCCGCCCCGGCGGCCGTCGCCGCGGCCGTCCTGGCGTCGGACACGATCCGCGCGCGCTCGGCCGGACGATCGGCGAGCACGGCGTCGAGTTCCTGCAGCCGCGCGGTCAGCTCGTCCCCGCGCGCGGCGGCGTCGACGAGCGCCCGGCGGCGGGACGCGAAGCCGTCCTCCGCCGCGACGAGGTGTCGCACGGCCGCGACGGTCTCGGCGAGTCCGCGCCGACGCTCGGCGAGGCCGGAGCCGGTCAGGGTCACCCCGTGCTCCGCCCGGAGCCGTTCGGAGCCGTCCGCGGCATCCGACGCCCGCGTCCGAGCGAGGTCGAACCCGTCCGCGACCACGGTCACGCGCGCGGCCCGTTCCGCCACCTCGAGCCGCTCGCGGGCGGCCCGCGTCACGTCCGCGCCGGCGTCGAGCGCGGCAGCGCGGCGCAGGAGTGCGGCGCGGCGGTCCAGTGCGGCGGCCCGGGCGACGACGTCCCGCTCGTGGGCGGACGCGGCCGACGCCGCCGACGCCGCCGCGGTCCGGTCGGCCTCGGCGCGGTCCGCCGCCGCTCGCAGGGCCGCGGCGACGGGGGTGACCGTGGCCTCCTCGACGTCGTCGGCGCCGGCGGCCTGCCCGAAGCGGCTCAGGGCGTCGCGCACGCGGGCGTCGGCTCCCTCGACCTCGGCCTGGACGGCACGGCGTCGGGCGGCGAGCTCGTCGGCGGTCCGGTCGTACACCTGGGTGCCGAAGAGCGACTGCAGCAGTCGACGGCGGTCCTCGCCCGGCGAGCGCAGGAACCGGGCGAACTCGCCCTGCGGCAGGACCACGGTCTGCAGGAACTGGGCGCGGTCGAGTCCGACGATGCGGGCGATCTCCGCACCGACCTCGGGGATGCGCGACGACATCGGCTCGCCGGCGGGGTCCGCCGGTCCGGTCAGCCGGAACAGCTGGGCGGAGGCCTGCTGCCGGACCGTGCCGCTCCCCCGCTGCTTCGGTCGGTCGTACTGCGGGGTCCGCCGCACCCGGTGCACGCCCGCGCCGGTCTCGAACACCAGCTCGACGAAGGGCTCGACCGCGGGGTCGGCGTGCTGGCTGTGCAGTCGGTCGCTGCTGGCGTCCGACCCGGCGAGCCCGCCGTAGAGGGCGAACACGACGGCGTCGATGATGGTCGACTTGCCCGAGCCGGTGGGCCCCTCGAGCAGGAACACCCCGGAGGCGGCGAGCGCTGCGAAGTCGATCGACACGAGGTCCGGGTAGGGACCGATCGCGTGGAGGTCGAGGCGGTGCAGGTACATCAGCGGTCCCCCTCGCGCTGCAGGGCGAGGGCGGCAGCCTCGTACGCCTCGGTCAAGATCGCCCGGTCGTCGTCGCTCGGGGGCGCGCCGGTGGCGAAGGCCACGAAGTCGGCGGCGACCTCGACCGGGTCGGAGGTCGCCGAGACCGCCCGTGCCGCGACCCGCTCCGCCCGGTCGGCTGGCTCGTGCGTGATCGCCAGCGCGTGCGGGAAGTGGTCCTTCACCCGCGCGTACATGCGCTCCGGGTGCACGGTGTCGGTGACGGCCACGCGGACCCAGGCATCCGCGTCGGTGCGGAAGGCGCCCGACTCGATCGCGTCGATGCTGCCGCGGACGTCGACCAGGCGGCGCGGGACCGGCGCCGGGACGAGGTCCGCCGAGACCGCGCCGGTGGCGTCGAGGTCGACGACGGTGACGGACTTGCGCTGGCCGCGCTCCCCGAACGAGAACGCGAGCGGCGACCCGGCGTACCGGATGCGGTCACCGGCGCCGACCCGCTGCGGACCGTGCAGGTGGCCGAGCGCGACGTAGTCGATCCCGTCGAACACCGACTCCGGTACGCGGTCGACGCCGCCGACGCGGATGTCCTGCTCGCTGTCGCTGGGGTCCGCGCCACCCACGAAGGCGTGTGCGACGACGACGCTCCTGGTGCCCGGCCGACCCGCGAGGTCGGCGCGGACCCGGTCCATCGCAGCGCCGACGACGGCGTGGTGCGAGCGGGCGAGCGGTTCGTCCGGCACCTCGGCGAGGGCGTACCGCGTGAGGTCCGGGTGCAGGTACGGGATGCCGTAGACCGCGACCGGGCCGTCGGGATCGTCGACGACCACCGGCGTGCCGAGGCCGACGGGTTCGGCCAGGATCCGGACGCGGCGGTCCATGACCCCCGCGCCGAACCCGAGCCGGGCGGCGGAGTCGTGGTTGCCGGGGATGAGGACCACCGTCGCGGTGTCGGCGAGCCGTTCGAGGGCACGCGAGAGCATCCGCACCGCGTCGACGGGCGGGACCGCGCGGTCGTACACGTCCCCGGCGATGACGACGAGGTCGACCGCACGGGTCCGCGCGACGTCGACCAGCCAGTCGGTGAACGCGGCCTGGTGCTCGAGCAGGTCGGCGCCGAGCAGCGTCCGGCCCAGGTGCCAGTCGCCGGTGTGCAGGATCCGCATGCCGTCACGGTAGCGCCGTCCCCGGACATCACCGGACACCCCGCAGCGACCGGTGGACGACTCAGGCGCAGCTGAGGCTGGTCCCGACGAGCGCGGTCTGGATCCGGGCGGTCGCGGCGCTGTCCACGTACCAGGAACCGGCGTAGTCCGTCCGGATGCGGACCGTGACGACGGCGCCGAGGGCGAGCGCTGGCGCCGGTGACGCGCACGGGCGCGGTGCTGCCGGACGCTCCGGTGGCGGCGACCGTGTTCGTGGCGGTGTTCAGCACCGAGAACGACTTCACCGCCGGACCCGAGTACGCGAACCCGATCGACACCGAACCGTCCCCGTTCGCCGTGCACGTGAGCGCGGTGGCCGGTGTCGCCGTCCCGGCGCCGAACGTCGCCCGGGTCGCGGTCGACCGCGCGAAGGGCGCCGCGGCGGCCGGCGAGGGCAGCGTCACCATCGCACCGACGGAGGAGAGCGTGAGCACGGCTACGCCGCCCACCAGCCTCCGGCGGCGGCGGTGGCGCGCTCGCCGCCGGACCGTCCGTCGTCGCGGGAGGCTCTGCCGGTCGGCGGAGCCGGACCCGGCGCTGTGACCGGAGCCGTCCGCGGCGGGACCGGGGCCGTCACCGGGACCGGCGCCGTCGCTGGGACCGGCGCCGTCCGCGGCGGCCGCACGCCGGACCGGCCGGTCGACCGTGCACAGTGCCAGGAGGACGGACAGCCCGACCGCGAGCGCCCCGACGTGGGACCACCCGCCCGTCCGGATCCAGCGCACCGGCGCGCCGACGAACGGCACCCGGAGGAAGGCGACGCCGTGCACCGCGTCCGGGCGGAGCGGCGTGGAGTCCTGCTGCGGGTTCGCGTCGCCCTTCGTGACGAGGGAACCGTGCGGCCCGTCGTCGACGTACCGGTGCATGCGGAGGTGCCCCGGCTGGTCCGGGTCGTCGGCGAGCAGGATCCGGCCGGGCCGCACGTCGGCGGCGTCGACCGGGCGCGAGACGACGACGTCGCCCGGGGAGAGCCGCGGCTCCATCGAACCGGTCATCACGGTCGTCGGCTGCCACCCGATCGCGGCGGGCGCGGCGGCCCAGAGCGCGAGGCCGAGCACCGCGGCGACGACGCCGCGGGCGAGTGCGGCCACGATGACGCGTCCCCAGTCGAGGGCGTCCCGCACCCGGCCGCCCACGAGGGGACCCGACTGCTCTCCGATGCTGACCATGACTGCCTTCGACAGTGGGCGCCGTCCGGCGCGATCGACACGGCGACCGCGTCGCGTCACGGACCGGGGTCGGTCCGCCGCGGCGCGGTCGGGGGATGCGGGACCGGCGGCACCGGTCCCGCGTCCGCCGGATCAGCTGTTCTGGGCCTCCCAGGTGAGCCCGAGCGAGGCGGTGCCGCCCTGCACGGAGTTCGGCGCGGTGGCCGAGACGGCGTAGGTGACGCGGTAGACGCGCGCCTCCGAGCCGGTGCCGGTCGGAGCCCAGGTGCCGAGGCCGGTCGAGAAGTTCGTCGCCGACGACCCGAAGGACGCGAGCGTCGCGTTCGCCGGGGTGAGCGTGCCGCCCGTGGCGAGCGGGGTGAAGTTCGTGCAGGAGCCGGAGCCACCGCCGGTGCCCTGCTCGATGGTCAGGGCGATGTTCGACGCGAGGTTGTTCGTCGTCGTCGGGTTCGTCGCGTAGAGCTTGACGGTCGACGCGAGGGATCCGGTCGAGGTCACGGTGATGCAGTTCTGACCGGTCGAACCCGGCTTGAGGTTGGTCGCGGTGAAGAGCGCGGTGTCCGCGTCGTCGTCGGTGAGGGCGACGGTCCCCGCGGTCCAGTTGCTGGTGGGGTTGGTGGTCGTCGCCGAGAAGGCCGAGTAGGAGGCGGTGGAGACGACGATCCCGGACGCGACGAGCGCGGCGGGGACGGCGATCCAGGCGGCGAGGCGAGCGGAACGAGGGGCGACACGGGACATGGCGGTGCTCCATGGGAGAAGAGGTCTGATCGGTGGTGGTCCGGGCCCGCGGTGGTTGGCCGCGCTTCGGATCCGAGGTGGTACGACGATCAAGCTACTTCGGCGCCGTGGTGCCCACAAGGGGGAGTAGACCCCCCGTGCTGGGGTGTAGTTCAATCATTGAGATACTTGTTTGATGAGGGAGCGACGATCCACCGACGCCGCGACCACACCGACCACCCGAGGAGAGCACCGATGACGGACCGCACCCCCGCGCTCCCCGGCAGGACCGTCTCCGGTCTCCCCCCGGCGCCGGTCTCGCCGACCGTGGAGGCGCCGGTCGACGGCGCCGACGTGCGCGCACTGCTGTCGGCGTTCCGGGTGCTGCAGACGCAGCACGCCCGGGTGCTCCGCCAGGAGAGCGCCACGCGCGACCTGAACCCGACGGACACCCGGCTCGTCTTCTTCCTCGCCGCGACGGACGGCCTGTCCGCCACCCCGAAGCAGGCCGGCGACCACCTCGGCCTCTCCACCGGGGCGATGACCTCGCTGATCGACCGACTCGAGCGGCGCGGACACCTCGAGCGCCGGCCGAACCCCCTGGACCGGCGCAGCATCCTCCTGCACCTCACCCCGTCCGGTGCCGCGATCGCCGACGAGATCGGCGGGGTCTACGCCACCGCGTTCCGCGAGGCCGTCGGGCCGGCCGAGTCCGGACCGCTCACCGCGGCGCTCGGTCGGCTCGGCGACGCGCTCGGCCGGCACGACACCGTCCCCGGGGCACCCGTCGACGCGACGCGGCCCTGACGGCCCGCGAACGGTCCCGGCCACGCCGCGTACCGTGACCGGCATGACCCCTTCCGAACTCCTCATCGAAGCGTTCTCCCGCGTGCCGTCGACCGTCGAGCGCGCCGTGGACGGACTGTCCGAGGACCAGCTCGCGGCCCGTCCCGCAGCCGGGGCGAACACGCTGGCCTGGCTCGCCTGGCACATCGCGCGCGGGCAGGACTCCCAGATTGCCGACCTCGCCGGCACCGAGCAGGTGTGGACGGCCGACGGCTGGTACGACCGCTTCGGCCTGCCCTTCCCCGCGGAGGCCCTCGGGTACGGCATGTCCCGCGACGACGTCGGACGCGTGCGCGCGTCGGCGGAGCTGCTCACGGGGTACCTGCGGGCGGTGCACGAGCGGACGGCGGAGTACGTCGGCTCGCTCGCCCCCGAGGACCTCGACCCGGTCATCGACGACTCGTGGGACCCGCCGGTGACGCGCGGGGCCCGACTCGTGAGCGTCCTCGACGACTGCGTCCAGCACGCCGGGCAGGCCGGCTACGTGCGCGGCCTGCTCTTCTTCAACCACTGACGGTCCCGCGGAACGCAACGTCGGCGGGTTCTCGCATCGGTATCGCTCTGCGAGAAACCGCCGACGTTGCGTTTCGCGGGTGGGTGGACGACGGACGGGAGGGACGGTGCCAGCTGGCACCGTCCTCCCTCGCAGGCTCGGTCGGCGCGCCCCGCGCAACGCTTCGCGTTGCCGCTGAGCGGGGCGCGCCCTTCCGTCGTGTGGTCGCGACTACCGCGCGGCGAGCTCCGCGACGATGCCGTCACCAGGCGCCGCCTCGACGAGGTCCGCCTCGATCTCGGCGTTCTCGAGGATGCCCTCGATCTTCCGCCGACGACCGCGCGGGACGATCGTGACGACCGTGCCCTCCTTGCCGGCGCGACCGGTCCGTCCGGCGCGGTGCATGTACGCCTTGTAGTCGTCCGGTGCGTCGGCCTGCACCACGAGCGACACGTCGTCCACGTGGATGCCACGGGCGGCGACGTCGGTCGCGACGAGCACGTTCACCCGGCCGCTCGAGAGCAGCTGCAGGTTCCGGGTCCGCCGGGACTGGTTGAGGTCGCCGTGCAGGGAGGTCGCCCGGATCCCGGCGTCCTCGAACTGGTCGGCGAGCCGCTCCGCGTAGGCACGGGTGCGGGCGAAGACGATCGTCTTCCCGTCACCGGCGACCAGCTCCTCGAGCAGCCGGTCCTTCTGGCGCTGCTCGACCACGAGCACGCGGTGGTCGATCGTCGAGGACGCCTGGTCCTCGCCGGCGACCTCGTGCACGCTCGGCTCGTGCAGGAACTGCTCCACGAGCGAGGCCACCTGCGCGTCGAGCGTCGCGCTGAACAGGAGCTTCTGCGCGCGCTCGCCCTGCGGGGTCACCTCGGCGGTCGCGGAGAGGATCTCCTGCACGGGCTCCAGGAACCCGAGGTCGCACATGTGGTCGGCCTCGTCGAGGACGGAGATGACCACCTCGCTGAGGTCGAGCGTGCCCTTGTTCATGAGGTCCTGCACGCGGCCGGGCGTGCCGACGATGATGTCCACGCCGCGCTCGAGCGCGCCCACCTGGCGGCCGTACGGGACGCCGCCGTAGATCTGCGTCGTGAACAGTCCCACCGAGCGGGCGATGGGCTGCACCGTGCGGTCGATCTGCAGGGCGAGCTCGCGGGTGGGGGCGAGGATGAGCGCACGCGGGGCGCGGCCCATCTTGCGCTTCGTGCCACCGCCGTGCTCCATGAGCTTCTCGACCAGGGGCGCACCGAACGCGATCGTCTTGCCGGAGCCGGTACGGCCGCGGCCGAGCACGTCCTTGCCGGCGAGGACGTCGGGGATCGTCGCCGCCTGGATCGGGAACGGGTTCGTGGCGCCCAGCTCGGCGAGCGTGCGGGAGATGTTGCCGCCGATGCCGAGGTCGCCGAAGGTCACGCCCTCGACGTCGGCCGCGACGGTGGCCTCGGCCTGGAGCTTCTCGAGCTTCACGTCGTCCGCGGGGACGAAGGGCTTGCGGTCGCCGTCCCGGTCGTCGCGGTCGAACCGGCGCGGGGCGCGGTCGTCACGGTCGAAGCGACGCGGCGCGCGGTCGTCGCGGTCGAAGCGACGCGGAGCGCGGTCGTCCCGGTCGAAGCGACGCGGAGCGCGGTCGTCCCGGTCGAACGAGCGACGCGGACGGTCGTCCTGGTCACGACGCGGGGCACGGTCGTCGCGGTCGAACGAACGACGCGGACGGTCGTCCTGGTCGCGGCGCGGGGCACGGTCATCGCGGTCGAAGCGACGCGGCGCACGGTCGTCGCGATCGAAGCGACGGGCACCGCGGTCGTCGTCACGACGCGGCGCACGGTCGTCGCGGTCGAAGCGACGGGCACTACGGTCATCGTCACGACGCGGCGCACGGTCGTCACGGTCGAACCGACGCGGCGCCCGGTCGTCACGGTCG
>Ga0265780_10003082_pt1 | contig 22185 bp, 17 predicted proteins | sample P1T30metagenome_FD_192432 | JGI IMG/M metagenome (GOLD analysis project Ga0265780, IMG submission 192432) | Plant litter microbial communities from East Loma Ridge, Irvine, California - P1 T30 | ecosystem: Environmental > Terrestrial > Plant litter > Unclassified | place: USA: California...
TTGGGGCGGGCGGGGCGGGTGGGGGTGCGGGCGGGGGGGGGGGCGCGGGGGCGGGGGATGGGATAGGAGTGTGTGTGTGTGTATGTATGCAAAAACGATAGGGGTAGAATGGAGTACGATGTTGAGAATTCGGGGTGTCTATCATGCCATGGTGTAGGTACGTACGTACGTGTATGCGCCCGCCATGCTCGCGATTAGCATTCAACCAAGCCCAGCACACGTCGGTACCCATCTGCACGCCAGGAATTCAAAGTCCTTGTTGAACAACCCATGCTTTGACTGAGTTCATTATCCAAAGACCCACGTGCTGTAGGTGAAATAAGTAGGTGTATCTCTCGCACACCAAGCACAACCAAAAGACCCGCTTCCCTCCACGCGATAAAACCCCATCATAGCTGACCGCCCGCGTAATAAGAAGAAGAAGAAGAAGAAGAAGGGGGAGAATCCGCCCTCCCCATAAACGCCTTAAAGCTCGACGCAACCCTCTTTCCCCAAACGCCCAGGAACGCCATAGCCAGAAAGCCGCTCCAAAAAGAACAAACGCCAAGCCCAAACCATGTCTACGCGAAAATAGCATCCTCGTCCTCGTCGCCCTCGTCATCACTCCCCGGCTCCTGCGGCCAATGCACGGGTTTAACGACGCGACTCGGCAGCTCATCCACGCGCGGCCTCCGCCCATGCACGACATAGACCTTAAAAAACGCATGGACGGACTTGTCCACAATAGCGGTGCGGAGATGGGCGAGATAGACCTCGACCTCGACCTCTGTCCAGCCGAGGGCCTTGATAAAGTACGCGACGGTCCAGGCATGGACGCCCTCGCACATGTTCCACATCATGAACTTGCCGATGAGTTTGTCGCGGGGGTCCTTGGCCCAGGCGTTGACGGGGATGTGGAAGACTTCTTCGTAGACGTCGACGAAGCCGGCTTGTTCGTACCAGGTTTTGAGTTTGTTGGCGATGCGCAGGGGCGTGCCGAGTTGCATGGCGGCTTTGTCGGTGAGGCGCGTCCACTCGAGCAGCTCCCAGTCGGCGGGCATGGTGCCGTCGGTGCAGTAGATTTTGGGGTACAGCTCGTGCGACTCCATGTACCCGCCGGGCTCGAGGTTGTTGAAGGCTTTTTGGAGGATTTCGCGGAAGTCGCGGAATATGCCGAGGGACATGCGCGTGTGGATGTAGTCGTAGGGCTGGGTGCAGTGCCACCATTCTTTGCGGCGGATGTCGTCGATGAAGAAGTCGACGTTGGTGGGGGTGCTAGCGATGCAGTCAGTATGAGTTGAAGTGGTGTGTTGGGTAGGAGTGCATGTACACGTCGGGTTGGATGGGAGAGAGGTCGATGCCTTCTATCTGGTTGAGGAATTAGATGTCGTGACGAACACAATCAAGTCAATGGAGACGCACCCGAGCCTTTGGAAACTCTCTAGCTGCCGGACGTTAGCAGTGTATTCGTCCATGTGCTGCGCCGCAGACGTACCCATTTCCAAGCACCATATGCCCGTGCCGCAGCCAATATCCAGCATGCGCTTCGGACGCTTGAGCGGGGCAAACCAGTTTTTATTCTGCAGCAGCACGCGGATGATGGTGTGCTGCATGTTCAGGCGTTCGTTTTCTTGCTGGCGGCCGCATGTCAGTTCTCGGACGAAGACGTGGTTCGCGACGCTGAGGGGCATACCGCATCGTTGGGGAACGGATAGGCTATTGATATAGCAACATTAGCCATGCTGCTGTCGCAAATACATATCGCATGCGTGACGACTCACCTCCGGCCATATATCGGTGGTATGTTCGGCCATGTTGTCGCACATAGTCCCATATACTCGGCGTCAGGCTCTGTGTTTCTCTGCGCCAATGCTCGTCAGCGGGACACGCAGCAACGCTTCGCCAGACGCGCAACTCACGATTCAAAATCCGCCTCGTCTGACTGAGGATCCGACTGCGTGGGGTTGGGGGTCAGCTACGCGTTTGGCATTCATCGCGCTGCGGGGGGGAAAGAACCGCAGCATATGGCAACGTCGCCACCTACATCCGCCTCGAGGGTCGAGTGAGTAATGTCCGTGTGGTCGGTGAGGTCCGTGGCCGACGACAGCGGGCGCAGCGGGCGCAGGCGTATCGAGTTCATCATGGACGAGCAGGCAGCGACACTCTTGTCGACGAGGACAGGCGCGGACCAAGGAGCTGGGTGGGTGAAGGCTCCCAGTTCCACTGTTCCAGCGACAGGGTACTGCATGGGCTGGAGGCGGTCAGACGGGCGGAACCCAGAACGACTGCCTTCCGTCGCTTAATCAAACCCCAACACACCGCTGAGCGCCAATCTCTTACGCTTGTGTTACCGCGCCTGTGGGTGCCAGCGACGCCCGCCCGCCTGGTCGAGTTTGACATGTCGTCTACACTTGTCATGTCATGCACCCGCAGCAATGTATTCGGCCCTTTGGGGCTTCGTCGGCCACGCCGCCATGGTACAGTTGAGCCTGGATGGCGGGTGTCGATTGATGGCGTCTTGGAGACTTTGCACTTGGCGAGCTTGACCACAACGTCGGATACGCTGGCGAGGATTTGCGTTTTGTTGGGTCCGCCAGCATGCGGGTCTAGTGGTTGTGGCTTTTGTAGCTTTGGGGCAAGACGACTTAGTGAGGAGAGACGTCACTGGCTTAGTATCCGTCAACGTGGTTTGAACATGGAAAGATTGGTTGCTGTGATTTTGTATTTTCATGTTACCATCTACTCGATAACTAGCAGCTCGTGGTAGTCGTCAAACAAGTCGAGCATGAATTGTCTGCACGCGTTCCGTGCCTGTGGACGTGGGACAAAAGGAGCGTGCTTTTTCCTAGAGTCAAGTAGCTTGATGCGCGTGATCCGCGGTATCCAAGATTGATGGCCAGAGAGGAGCTCGAGGTATTTGGGTACGCCACGGATGGACACGGTACCCTTGCAAATCAGCGCTTCATTGGTGATGCGCCTAAAGCGGCCGTGTGAGCACCAGGTGCCCGAAGGTAGCAGACGTATCATCGTCTACCTCGGAGACGATTTGGAGGAGGACTTCATCGGGTAAGCAGAGGAATGGTGCCATGGGACGTGGCGAAGAGGAAGGCATCTTTTTTCGCTAGAGTTTGAAGCTTAAACGGTGAAGTGTACTGGGTTAGCTAGACTATGAAGGTCCAACTAGTAGAGTGTGTTGGAATAGATGGAGAAGCTCAAGTGTACGCCTGATTTTATAGCAGCGTAAAATTCAGCGTAAAATCCAGTGTAAAATTCAGAGTATTACCGCACTCTTTGGTGAACCATGGAGTCAAATTCCGCGAACCGTGGTAGTCAACCTTCGCGCCCAATGATCTTCTAGGGTCTCACCAGACTCTGCGGAGGACCATGGTTACTCGGGACCCCTTCTTCGTGAGTTTCGATACGAGATACGGACAGTGATAGAAAAAAGGTAAAAATGTCTTGACGAATGAAATTCACGCCGCTTGGCTCATCTCGGTATCGTATCGTCTCACCTACCACTAATGTACAATTACTGGAGAGGAACACGGCTTTTGGCGCCTCGCTTATTATACACGCTCAACGACCCTTCCTGACCCAATCTTCCAAGCCGTCTTTGGTGTCGTGCAGCTTGCCCTCGACCATGCCGATTCCCATGCCGGCGTGCGCCTTTCCGGTCTCGATAAAGTCGTCGATTCTTTGTCGCGTGCGGAGATGCGCGTCGGCCAGCACGGGGTATTTCTCCTCGTACGTCCAGATCAGGTCGCCCACGTTCTTCGATGTGATGGGGAGAACGACGTTGGCGGCGGTGATGCCGACGGCGAGGGGAACCGAGGCGCGGAGCAGAATGTTGCGGTTGCGCGTGATGATGGAACCAGTCATGGAGGCGACCAGAACGTACAGCGCGCCAGGGAAAATCTTCTCGCCTGATTCTCTGGGAGGCGCTAGTGATCGCACGGTGCTTGTGAAGCTGTGCTCGAGGCGCAGGGTCTGTGTCAGGGCGTTGTCGACGGCCTTCTCGCTGCGGACGGCCTGGCGGTAGAGGGCCATGCGCGCATGTCCGATCTGAACGGCGAGGCGGTCAGTAGGTGTTGGGCGGTATGACTCAGCAGGTGTCTGGTTGGGTTTCGTGGTCGAGGGCAGCGTCGGCTCGGTCGTATCCAGAGGCATTTCGTCGTAGATGGGTTTGCGGTTCTGTCACGTGCCATCAGTCCACTATTCCGTCTGTTTCCCTACAGCCTCTAGTCCCCCCCCTTATCGCTGCGAGCGCGTGTAGACGTACTGAGAGATCCTCTGCCGGCTCTTCGGCGTCGACTCTCCGGGGAGTAAAGATTATGCCAGTCGAGATGGCGGCGGCCATGGCAGCGGGGACGGCGCGCTACAACCCGTCAATCGATGGCGTTTTCAACATTTGTTAGCTACTCACCTGCCGTAACAGCGGTCTGAAGGCCATAGTGTGCGAGAGGAAGGCGCAATGGATGAGGTTGTCGACGCAATCAACCTGTCATGTTAAGCTCCGTCTGCCGCCGAACTGGCACGGGCCACGCGCAAGTTTCCCGTCCTCGGCATAACTTATGACATCGTTTCTGTACCCCAGCGCCCTGAACCACCGCCGCCAAAGCGAACATGCTCAAGAGGCTCGCACGCACCAATCCCACGTCATGGATATGCTCGCGATGTCTCCAGCAATTCCAACACCAACACCAACGCCGCCTCAATAGCACTTTCGCCGCCACAGCCACCGCACGTGACAGTCCACCATCCGCCCTCTACGGCCTGTCTGCCAGCGGGAAGACAGATGACGATGCGCTGCGAAAAGTCTTTGACAATGCGCCCTTTTGGGAGAGCTTCAAGAGGGGAGCATCCAACAAAACACCGTCTGGGATTATAGGGAACAAGTACCTTAGACATCCAGAAGGCTTTGTCGACTTCGTCACCGTTACCATACAACGATGCAATGGCGTCGTGGAAAAAGTGTCACGGGCAGAGACGATAGAAGACTTCAAATACATGGTCAAAGACCTGGATAAACTTAGCGATCTATTGTGCAGGGTAATAGACTTGGCCGACTTCGTAAGAAGCACGCATCCAAATCGCAAGTTCCAGATCATGGCTGTCAAGGCATACCATACCGTGTTCCAGTATATGAATCAGCTGAACACTACACCCGTGCTGTATGACCAACTCAAGAAGGCGTCAGACATACCCGAGGTGTTCGAGAGCTGGACCGAGGAGGAGCGCATAGTAGCAAGAATCCTCATGGAAGACTTTGCCAGGTTTGGCATTGGGCTGGACGATGCGACAAGACAAAAGCTTGTGGATTTGAGTGGAGAGATTGCCGAAGTTGGGTCGCAGTTCGTCGAGGGCATGTCACCCGAGACACCTACACTCAAGTTTGACTCGAAGAGACTGAAAGGGCTGGACCCGAACTTGGCAAAGGCCTTGACGAAATGGGGCGAGACGAGAATATCTACCATGCACCACGAGGCGCAAGCGGTGCTACGGTTCGTCGATGATGCCGACGTACGAAGAGAAACATACTCAGCAGTACGAACGGCGGGCTCGAGCACCATCGCACGCTTGGAGAAGATGTTGAAGCTCCGGGCGGAACTAGCACAACTATCAGGCTATGAAACATTTTCACACATGACTTTGGAGAACAAGATGGCCAAGACACCAGAGGCGGTCAACACGTTCCTCAAAGCCCTATATGAGGACAGTCGGCCGTCGGTCCTAGCAGACCTTGACGAGTTGATGGAGCTCAAGAGAGGTGATGCCCATCAAGCCAACTTTCCCAACCGCATGAATGCCTGGGACAAGTTCTACTACACGCAAAAAATGTTGTCCACTATGGAGGGCGCCTATAGACAGCGTACTGCCGACTCGCTCTCCGCGTACTTCTCTGTCGGCACGGTTCTTCAAGGCATATCCCGCCTCTTCGATCGCCTCTACGGCGTCCGGCTCGTCCCAAAAGAGGCTCAACCCGGCGAGGTATGGGAGGATGGCGTGCGTAGACTGGACGTTATATCCGATACAGAAGGTCACATCGCAGTCCTATACTGCGACCTCTTCTCCCGACCCGGCAAGACGCCCAATCCCGCACACTTCACCCTCCGCTGCAGCCGCGAAATCCTCCCCGCCGAGCTCGATGAAATGCAACACATGCCGCACCGCTTCTCCTCGCCTATCGAAGCTGCCACAGATGGCATGTCCGTCTCCTACAACGCCGCCCGAAACAGCTACTTCCAACTTCCCACCATCGCCCTGATCTGCGACTTCAGCAAACCCTCTTCACCCCGTCCCACCCTCCTCAACATCCACGACGTCCGCACCCTCTTCCACGAAATGGGCCACGCCCTGCACTCCATCCTCGGCCGCACCGCGCTCCAAAACGTCTCCGGCACCCGCTGCGCCACCGACATCGCCGAGCTGCCCAGCGTGCTAATGGAGCACTTCGCCTTCGACCCGTCCGTCCTCGCCCTCTACGCGCGCCACTGGGACACCAACGCCCCACTACCCCTCGCACTCCTAGAAAACAGACTCGCCATCGACAACCGCAACGGCTACTCGGAACTCGAATCCCAGATCCTCCTCGCCATGCTCGACCAGGCATACCACTCCGCCCTCCCGCTCCACCCCGCCTTCAACTCCACAGCCGTCTACCACGACACGTACACGCGCTTCGCCAGCGTGCCCGAGCCCGCCGGCACTAAGTGGCAGGGCTTCTTCGGCCACTTGTTCGGCTACGGCGCGACGTACTACTCGTACCTGTTCGACCGCGCGATTGCGAGCCGCATCTGGAAGGGCGTGTTTGACGAGGGCAAGGGCGGGGGCAGCCTGGACCGCGCCAAGGGCGAGTTGTACAAGAAGGAGGTATTGAGGTGGGGCGGCGGACGCGACGGGTGGGTTTGTCTAGCCGGCGTGTTGGGGGATGGGACGGTGGGGGAGGGAGGAGAGGCGGCGATGAGGGAGGTTGGGAAGTGGGGGATTGATGCCGGGAAATGAGAGGTAATGAACATGGCCTTCGTTTTCAACATGGAATTCATCATGATGCGTGACTATTTTTTCGCCCCAACCATCTTCTCCCGCAACGACCCTACCCCCGCTCGCTCCGCCGGCAACATGCTGTACTGCAGACTATACAGCGACCGCCGATTCATCGGCGGCACGAATTCGCCGCTCGCTAGACTCAGGAACACACCTGGCGCGAAATAGTGCTTGCGGATGCGCGCCCCGAGGTCAAAGTACGGGTTGAACATGGCGCGCAGCGACAGCGGGACGGACCTGAGGCGCACGTATGCTGTATGAGGATGGGTGGGATTGAGGAGGTGGAAGGATATACCGCCAGGCAAGCGCGCGGGATCTTTGAGGCGCAACATGACGGCGAAGAGCGGGAAGTGATTGAGACACGCGAGGCCGATTTCCAGCGCGGCTTTGAGAGCGATGACGGCGACGCGCGCGCATGCAAATGTCAGATAGAACACGAAGACGGTGGGGAGCAGGAAGAATTGCAGGGTGAAGAGCACGGTGCCGAGAAGCAGCTGGTCGAGATCGTAGGCGCAACTGTCGATGCGGTGGCGCAGGACGTTGCGCTTCTTGCCGCGGAAGAGGTGGAAGAGGGATATCATGATGGTCAGTTGCCAGTGGAAGATGCGCGCCGAGGCGATGTAGAAGGCGTAGATGTGCAGGGTGAGCAGGGAGACGAGGTCCATGAAGAGCGAGATGGGCATGGTGGCGCCGGCGAAGGAGGAGAGGCTGAGGAGTTTGATGAAGAGGGGGAGGTGTGTGCGGAGGAGGGATATGCAGCCTGGAGGTGTTAGCAGGTGGATTTAGGGGAGAGTGTGGGGGGATGGTGTACCGGCCCAGTAGTCGATGACCCAGAGGAACAGGTCTCCTAGGAAGTCGGCGAGTTCGTTGTTTAGTTTCAGCCCACCGGGCGAGCCCATGAGCCAGATGATCATTCGTCGCAGTCCGTCTGTGGACCAGGTGCTGAAGATCATGTCGATGTTGTCAGCGACAGCCTCAGAGTTGTCCATGATGTACGAGGCCACCGCAATGCCCATAATTATGTCATTCGCAACCAGCCATAGACTGTTGTAAAAACGGATGTAATCTGGATGGCTGTTGGTAATGCTGCCCCAGCTAGTTCGCCGCTTTCGCAGTGTGAGGTACTGGATAGGCCAGTAGCAGAATTGCTGTAGGCGGATGTCTATTTGCTGAGCGGTCGCGGACATGTCTTTGAGGGCGGGTCCATCTGGAGAAGCTGCCGGACGCCAGTGCAGTACTCGCAGTACAACTTCCGCAGCTACACGATTGGCCATCAAGATCGATACAAAGACTTGCCCGAGTATAGGCCACAGCCACATGTGAACGACGTAGCTCAGAGCCATGTACACATAGTCCCATAGATCATTGGCCGAATCAGCCACGCGCTCACTGACGCTTTGGGACCGATTCATGCGCGTGCCAATCATGCCGATGTTTTGCTGCAGTAATGCATTGATCTCCCATGAACAGTTGACCTGTTCGATGAGCATGGGCAGAGCGGCCTCTTTCTGCGATGGTGGGCGAGATATAACCGTGTGAAGCTTCAGCTTCTCTACAAGCTTTGCCTTCCGCTGGCGCTCCTTCTCCTCCTCTTCAAACGCAGCGTCCCATGATGGGTGTCGGATCTTGTCGTCTAGAGCCAGCGCGATGGGCGTCAAGGATAGGTATTGCATGCGTGTAGGCCGTGGTCGATCGTATACGATGATCTGAGCTGACACGGAGGTCCCCTCAGCATTATCTAGACGAGGCAATCGGGTCGCTCGATCGATGCGAAAGGTGAGGAGTTGTGGTTCGGACTGGCCCGGTACTGCTTTGGGGTCCACGACACCGAGCGCGCGGAGGGCAGTGTGGCCGCATCTCCCAAGCAGGTCGTGGATGTTGTGCGGGCTGTTCTGTAAAAGTCTACCAACCGCAAGGGCATTCTCTACATGCCGGTGCTGGTCTCTATTAGCCCCAGGTTGTGCACTATTTCCCAGCTGTCTACGCACCTCTACTCCGTGGAGTATGCCGACGACGAAGAGATCTGTCGCGGAGTTTTGGAAGCCCACTAGGATTCCAGGAGAAGTGTTGAGGGGCGCATCTGATGGCCAAAATACGCGCATCAACCCCGTGCGTGTGCCCATATCTCCATCCTGCTACCCCACTAGAACGAGCCGCGCCGTTTGAGCTGCTCGCGCGCAGAGATGCCGGTGCCTACGATTCGAGGATGCTACGACCATCAGCTCTTCTTCCATATGATATCGGATAGTTCCGCTAACCAGCTCTGTCTCTTGTGCTGCGAGATGTGCGAAAGGAAGGACCAGTACGACGAAGAGCACTGTCAACAGTCCGAAGCCCTTTGCAGCCCTTGTGATGACTCCGTGGTCCCAGGCGAATATGGCAAGCTCGTACAGGCGAGTCGTAAGGTCCCAGCGTGCAGTCGAGTAGCCCGCGACAAAGATTCCGAGTGTGAGTATGGAGAATGCGTGCATTTACAGCGTCATGCCAAGTAATGTGTTCAAGCTTCGATGGCGGTCGTCTAGCGGTACAGAGGGAGCAATGCCGGATCGCGTGGTTTTCCGAAGTAAGTGGGGGATATGGAGAGATGCAACAGGCGATTCAATGCTCGGTACATAGTGTAGGAGACAGCGACGAGTAGCATATACTGCAACTCGGCCTCTGTTGCGAACGCGGAAGTCCAGATCATAAATCCACGCTAGCTGAGTATCCACGCTAGCCAACCTAGGTACCATCAGAAGCATGACGGCAACAACACCACTTGAAAGCACACAATACGCGTCTGAAAACGCACATAAGACCTGCAAGCCAGTGGTAGGTTGCACATCTCATCAGTCGACTCGTCGCGCCTGATTTCGCATCATCTACACTAACAACCAGGTTTGTCGCTAATTCAAGACTGCTATGCAGCAATCAAAATGGGCTCAGACTGGTCGGCCGGGCTTTACGGCACAGGGCTTCAACAGGCAAAGGTAATGTTCAAGTATGCGATTTGCACACCTTACACGGTCGATCCAGGTCGCATTGAGCGAGCCTCGGCATGTGATTGGCTAGCGCCGAACGCGTTCGCGACTTACGCTCTGCCTCCATCTTTCTTTCAACGTCTCCACCACAACCTTGCGCGCCAACTCTAATCATCCTCTGCTAGTCTTATTGGAGCACCAGGTGCCAACTTCGCGCAGACCAGTCTAGGCTCAGAGTCCAACATGGCCATCTGCACCTTCTATCAACGTGGTTCCTGTCGCTTTGGAGGTAAGCGAAGAGCTGACCATCTCTCACCCATTTTCTAACGCGTCTTAGAACAATGTAAAAATGAGCATCCAGGAAGTCAGCGCGACTCGGGGCGCAGCTCTGGTGGAACTTTCGGAGGAGGCTCGAATAACAATCGCTTCGGTGGATTCAATGGCGACCGTTACCGCCCAAACCAGCCAAGCGGAACTTTCGGGGGTGCCAGTAAGTATTAGTGTCATTGTTACTGTGGTTTCCCACTGGATGCTAATCGGTTGTAGGCAACAGAGACCCAAAGACTTTGCCATACCATTTGGACAAGGCAGACATGAAGATGGACCTTACCGACCAGCGTCCCATCTATCCCCTGTCTTGTTACGGTCCTGGTCGAGGAGCTCCACGACAGTTGATCGAAGGTCCCGTTGAGATTAGCCCAGAAGAGTTGCGTGTGCGTTACTACTCGCAACGACTCGCTGGTAATGAAGCTGTAGCTGTATGTGTCTCCCCCCAGTCTGGCCGTACTTACTAATGCTCCCCAGCAACAAGAAGAGACTGTGTTGAGTGAGAAGATGCAACAACAAGTGCAGTCCGTCCTCAGTGATCTTGACGGAGCTGTTCGCTATATAGAAGAAGGTGCCGATGTCCACCCTAACCGCATTGATCTCGCAAATGGAGCGAAGCCATCCGCAGCCCAATCATCAACCCCGAATCCTTTCTCACAAGCTTCATCAGCGCCAGTATCGCAAGCTGCATCGAATCCGTTCATGAAGGCACCGACAGCACCAACTTCAGCATTTGGCCAGGCATCTACTCCAGGATCCACCTCTGCATTTGGCCAGGCTTCTACTCATGGTTCAACGTCCGCGTTTGGCCAGGCCTCCACGCCAGGATTCGGTCGACCTGCCTTTGGACAGCCTGCGAATCCAGCCCAAACGACCTCTGCATTTGGACAACCTTCGAACCCTGGCCAGGCTGCCCCCGGCTTTGGTGCAGCCTCCAGTCTCGGTGCGAAAACATCGGCTTTTGGTCAGGCATCATCCATGGGTGCCGGTGGTGCTTTCGGTAAACCCGCTTTTGGTGCGTCTGGATTTGGCCAAGCATCGATGCCAGGTGCGGGTAGCGCCCTGGGGCAGAAACCAGCCTTTGGACAAGCGTCTGCACCAGCTGCGGCAACTGGATTCGGTCAGCCAAGTGCTGTGGGGCAGCAAGGGAATGCGTTTGGCAAACCAGCCTTTGGACAAAGTGCCTTCGGTCAAACCTCACAGCCAGCCGCAAGCTCCTCACCCTTTGCACAGGCAGCTCAGTCGGGTGCTTCTCCTTTTGGTGGCCAGCCAGTCTCGACATCATCACCGTTTGCACAGCAGTCAGCCTCTACAACATCGCCGTTTGGTCAGCAAACACCTGCCCAGGCATCGCCCTTCGGTCAACAAGCACCAGCTCAAACCTCACCATTCGGCCAGCAAGCACCTGCTCAAGCCTCGCCTTTTGGCCAACAACCTCAGCAGACGCAGTCAGCGAGTCCATTCGCTTCAACCCAATCTCAGCAAACAACAGCCCAGGCCAATCCATTCGCTTCCGCTGCATCGCAGCAGACCAGTGCATTCGGCAAGCCCAGCCAGCCAGCCTCTGGTACATCCCCCTTTGGTGCACCTCAAGCTCAAGCTGCATCTGCGCCAGCTGCGAATCCTTTCCAACAAAACCCAGCGGCGACGACTCCGTCGGCGTTCACCAGTTCGCCAGCCCCAGCTGCTTCTCCTTTTGCGCAGACGTCCGCGCAGCCCCAGCAACAAGCTCAACCAGCAGCGCCACCTGGTGCAGCTAAGGAGATTGATCCCAAGGACCGTTTCAAGGAAGGAAAGCCCGAGGAGTACGAGGGCGAGCAAGGACGGATCTTGGAGGAGATCTACAGGCGTGTTGGTCAACTGGGACGTTTCAACGATGACGAGGAGGTCCCACTGACGCCGCCCAAGTGCGAGTGGATCGTGCCGATTCCGCTGCAGTCTTAGTCAGGCACGGCGGCACAGGCATAGCAACGGCGTTTTCGGCGTATTGAGATATCACATCAGTCAACGTGAGACTATGTAGACATGAACTAGCAATGACACTAGCGTCAGGGTACATCAGCTCTGGTGTACGATCTACAGGAATTCTACTTGTGAAGAGGGTGACTTGCTACCTAGTTCAACACTGAACGATGATGCACGAGTCACAACATACGGCAACCAATTCATTACAGCGAACTACCTATGCATGACAGGGTCGTCGATCTGCCACAAAATAGGTTAGCGTGGGCTTATCGATAAGGTACGAGATGTCGGAAAAAGTTCACGACATTCTCCTGCCATACAACCCAAACCACAAGCGAACATGTCAATATATAAGAATGTCAAGCTCCAAGCTACAGGTACGATTGAAAAGGATGTGTCTATGAAGCAAGGACAAAAAAGAAAGAGAGGTGTGCCGAAGGGTGAAGAAACGCGTGAAGCCGCTGCAGCAGTGCCTGAAGACACGGACAAGAAAGCGGGATTCAAGGTCAACACCAGCGCAAAATCACACGTTATTTTCGAAGAACAAGATGGCAAGGACGTTGTTAAAGTGAAGAAACACGCCAGCGCGGATGCAAAGTCCAAGTCGAAGGAACCTCGCCAGCACGACAAGTCAAACTCGGCAAGCCAAAAGTCACGACAACCAGACAAAGTCAGGACTAAACAGTCTGATGCAGCACAACGATCCGAACATCGCGAAAGTGTACCTCATCATCTCATCAAGAAACGCGATGCGTTGTTACCCGTCCGCAAGGCGCTGCCAATCTGGTCGCAGGCAGACACGATTAAAGCATCGTTAAAGAAGAACAACGTCCTCGTACTCACCGGAGAAACCGGTTCCGGAAAGTCAACCCAGGTCCCACAGTTCCTTCATAGCGAACCTTGGTGTACGAAATGCATAGCCATTACACAGCCTCGTCGAGTCGCCGCGATCTCTCTTGCGCGTCGTGTCGCGGAAGAGATGGGTAGTTTTATGGGCAGTCAAAGCCCGACCGCCAAAGTCGGCTATAGCGTTCGATTCGACAACGCTACGGGGCCGGGTACGAAAATCAAATTCCTTACTGAGGGTATGCTGCTTCAAGAGATGCTAAGAGACCCGGCGATGTCGCAGTATAGCGCGATTGCGGTAGATGAGGTGCACGAGCGCAGCGTCAACGTCGATCTGATTTTGGGCTTTTTGAAGAATCTTGTCGCGGATATGGAGAGTGGGGCGCAGACTAAGCGGAAGGATCCTTTGAAGGTCGTGATCATGAGTGCTACGGCCGATGTCGAAAGTCTGGTGGAGTTCTTCGGAAGTGGTCAGACGCCAGGCGCGGATAGCAAGATCGAGCGGCAGATATCCACGTGCTTTGTGGAAGGTCGACAGTATCCTGTTAAGACGACATATCTGCCTGAACCGACGCAGGATTGGGTCGAGGCTGCGCTCAAGATCATCTTTCAGATTCATTACAAAGAACCTTTGCCAGGCGATATTCTGGTATTTCTCACGGGTCAAGATACTATTGAAGGGCTCGAGAAGCTGATCAACGACTACGCTGAGGGAATGGACAAGGATGTGCCAAAGGTAAGCTAAAGCGCGAACTCTTATATTGCGATTGCGATGAGACTGATACAAGCACTAGCTCCTCGCGCTCCCGCTCTTCGCTGCTCTGCCACAACATGCGCAACAACGCATCTTCCAGCCAACACCATATCGGACTCGAAAAGTCATTCTCGCTACCAATATTGCAGAAACCTCAGTCACAGTACCTGGCGTCCGCTATGTGATCGACTGTGGCAAGTCCAAGGTCAAGCAGTTCCGTAACCGTCTAGGTCTTGAATCGCTGCTTGTCAAACCAATTTCGAGATCTGCCGCGATCCAACGTCAAGGTCGTGCTGGTCGTGAGGCAGCCGGACACTGCTATCGACTTTACACAGAGGACGGTTTCAAGACCATGGAGGAGCGAACAACGCCAGAGATCCTGCGCTGCGACTTGAGCCAGGCCATCTTGACGATGAAAGCACGGGGAGTGGATGACGTGCTGAACTTCCCTTTCCTCGACCGACCGCCACGTGAAGCATTGGAGAAAGCACTACTTCAACTCTTGCACCTGCAAGCACTGTCAGAAGACGGCAAAGTCAGCGAATTCGGTCTTAAGATCGCCAAATTCCCCTTGACGCCGACCTTAGGACGCGTCTTAGTTGAAGCAGTAAAACCCGAGCGCGACTGCCTCCTCGACGCTATTGACATTATCTCCGCCCTCAGCGTCGAAAACATCTTCCTCGACCTCGTCACCGAAGAGCGCAAAGAAGAAGCCGAAGAAGCGCGCCGCGAAATCTACCGTCGAGAAGGCGATCACCTAACTCTACTCGTCACAGTCCAGCGCTACGCCGAAGAACGCACAGATCGCAAATCGTGGTGCGAGAAACACTTCGTCTCTCACCGCGCAATGCAGAATGTCATGAACATTCGGAAACAACTCCAACAGCAATGCACGGCTCTCAAAATGCTGTCCAAAGACGATATCAACGAAGAGGTCTCGGCTGCGCCATCGGAAGCTAGGAGTCAGGCTATTCTGCAGTGTATGCTGCGAGGGTTCATATCAAATACGGCGCGCTTGATGCCTGATGGGAGTTACAAAACGCTCATGGGAAACCAGGCCGTGTCTATTCATCCCAGCTCTGTGCTGTTCGGGAGGAAAGTGGAAGCAATCGTATTCAACGAATTTGTGTTCACCGGGAAAGCATGGGCGCGAGGAGTTAGTGCAGTGCAATTAGACTGGGTGTCTGAAGTTGTCGACGCAATCATGTAATATTCCCATATAGCCACCCCTCACAATGCAACTCCACAACGTCCCTACCGCCGCCGTCCCACTCCCCCTCCACCCCCTTCTTTATCCGCAAGACTAACCACCTCCCCAATCCCCGCCGCCTCCTGCTCATCCTCCAGCGCGCGAATCTCCTCGCGGCAATCCCACCACTTCTCCTCGGACCGCTCAAACGCCAGCTTCTTGATCTCCTTGGGACTCTTCTCGCCCGTCTTCCCACGGAACGCAAGGTCGTCAATGACGACATTCTGCCACGCCTCGGACGTGCGCGCGTAGAACTCGCGCAGCGACTCGAACGGCCTGGGATGCGGCAGCGTGTCGGTCAGCGCGGAGATTTCTTCCTCGGGCGCCTCGTCGACTGGCGCGATGGCGGGGGAGTCTGTGACGCTGGTGGGCGCGGTGGACGCGTCGTCTTCATCGCCCGACTCCTCCTCGTCTTCGGAATCGTCGTCGTCGTCGTCCTCGGAATCCGCCTCGTCGTCACTGCCCTGCCAGTCCTCCAGCTCGCGCTTGAAGATCTCCACCACGCCGTCCAGATGGTTCAGATTGACGCTCCACATCTCGTCGAAGGTGTATTCGCGGTCGCCTTTTTCGTATGTGCCGCCGAAAATGTACAGGTTGTCGCCCTGCACGGTGAGCGCGGCGTTGAAGCGCGGGTGCGGGAATTCGTAGGTTCGTGGCTTTTCTATCTTTGAGACGGCGTCTTCTTCGGGCGAGGAGTTGTTGGGCGCTTCGTCGTCGGAATCGAGCGGTGCGGCGCCCGCTTTCATCTCCAGTGCTTTGAGGTTGGCGAGGAGCTCTTCTTCGTCGGCTTTGCCGCGCGCGCGGCGGCTGACGTTGGCTTGCTGCGCGGCCTTTTTGTTCGCGTTGGTTTTGGGGCGCCGGAGCGTGAGTGGGACGTAGCGGTTCCGCTCAATGTTCCAGACGAAAGCTTGGTTGAAGAATTCGGAATCGATGGCTTCCTCGCTGTCTTCGACGTCGTGTACGCCGCCAAACAAGACGCCACGGCCTTTGTGGTATGCCATTGTGGCGCCTGCGCGCAAGGGGTTGGGCGCGTTGGCGGGCTTCTTGCGCTTCTCCCATGATACGGTAGGGAGGGTAGCTGGAGCCGCGTCCGCGGGAGGAGGCGTGATGCGCAGATACCAGCTATCATCGTGGACTTTGGGTTTGAGGACCATGCGGTTTGCTGGCCCGCCGCCACTGCTCTTTTTGCCTTTACCTTGCTGTTGCTGTTTACCGCCAGCTGCTGTCTTGACGCGCGAGTAGCCGCCGTAGATGACAGCGCCTTGGTCGTGGGGTAGGAGGGTGAAACTTGATCGCGCGTCTGGGACTGCTCGTCCTGCTTGGAGTTTTGGCGTGTGCCAGGTGAAGTTGACGCAGTCATAGATCCACAGATCGTTGAGGTACTTCGTCGTTGCCGAAGTGTCCTGAAAGCCTCCGAACAAGATGACGTACTGCTTGTAGCCGACCATGCGATGGCCGCTACGCGCGGGCGGTGCGGATGCTTTGCCCTTGCTCTCTATCCTAGTCCACTCTCTCTCGGTGGGATCTAGCTTCCAGAAGTCATTGTAATGGTAGAAAGTGCCCTGTTTGGGCGAGCTGAACTCGCCACCGAACAGGTAGATGTCCTTGGTGTTGGCACCACGACACCAAGCATGACCAGAGCGTGGTAGTGGCGAATTTGGCGACGTGACCTTTTTCCAGGAGTCTTGCTTGATGTTGTAGACCAACAAGTCATTGAAGAACTTTGCAGTTGCTCCGTTGAAGTATTCTCCACCAAATAAGAACAATTCGTTCTCGTTTGCTGGACTTGCGATTATAGTAGCTGAAGTTCTTGCTGCTGGGGGCTCTGATGGCACTTCCTGTGATTGAAATGAGCAAAATGTCTTGATAGAAATGTTCGAAATTACCTACCGTAATAGCGAGGAACTGCTCCTGCTCTTTCGCATACTGCGCTAGTACAGCGTCGAGATCAACGTCTTCAGCATCAGAGTCAACCTCTTGTATCTTGCCCGCAACCTTCTTGTCCTTCTTTCCCGCTTTCTTCTCTTGCTTTGCGGCTTTTGCGGCCTTGACCGCAGCCTTGTTCCCTGCCTTCTTCTTGTCTTTTACCATCTTGCGGATTTATCTCGCGAGCGTGGAATGCGAAAGAGGCGATTTTGGCAGTTGCCCCACTGCCACCGCAAAATTCAGCAACACGCTTGATTAGCTTCAGTTGAGGCTGATGAGAGTCCAGGTCTCCCGGATATCCCTAGGAATTCGCAAAAGTTGTTGTAGGTTTCCACCACAATTATTGCGTTGTAGATTTACAAGAAGCGACGGGTTGTGTCATTGCGGGATGAACACACCCTGACGAATCAGCGCTTGGAGCAGCGCTTGGAGCAGCGCTCCATTCCCCACTTATTTGCTATCGTGCATGGAGAGCTAATAAAGTGTGAATGTGAGGCCAAAAGTCGACATGGTCATTTAGGAGTGCTATGTAACCTTGGTGAGATTATTGAGATCGTTCCAGGAATGAAACTACTCTTCTCGCTAGACAACGAACACCTGCAGGAGGCCTTTTAGTGAGCAACACAACCCATTGAGCTCAGAGACATTGATTTCCTTTATATGATCATCCGTGTGTTCAAGCAGTTCAGCGTTACCATCCTCGTATGGTGACCAGCCGGCGCTGCGGAGGCCATGCTCGGGATTCTTAGCAAAGTCGAGTCAAAGATCTGTATTGTTTCACCAACTGCTTTCTCCTCTGCCGTAAATAGTCCATGTTATTCAGCGTCGGTACCATGAATCAACGGCAATCACGCAGTGTGATAAGCTCCTGGATACCCAACTGGCGATATGTTAGGGAAGTTGCCATCGTACCTTGAGAGGCACCGCAGTCTTATCGATAAGAGCACCACTTTCACTCCCCGCAGTCAGGGCTCCATCCCCAAACAACGCCAAGATGATACAAGCCGCGAAGATCCTCGAGCAGAGAAGCCACTTAGTCCCAGGTATGTTCTATACCCCCTAGGTCACTATGCATCTTGCCGACGTTGAACAGGTAAACTCCGCATTACCGAGCACTTCTTCCAGGTGCCACGTGATTACTCCAACCCAGCATCCGGAACTATCCAGCTGTTCGCCAGGTCAGCACTAAAAGCAGAGAAGCCAGCAGACTATTCATCAGAGCCGTTGAAGGATCCCAAGAAGACCCAGCTCCCATGGCTCGTGTACCTGCAAGGCGGCCCAGGTTTCGAATGCCGCAGCCCCCAGAGTGTCTCATGGGTTCCAACCATTCTCGACAAGGGCTACCGAGTCCTGCTCCTTGACCAACGTGGTACTGGATTATCGACTGCTATCTCGCAATCGAGTCTGCAGCTGCGCGGCGACGAGAAGGTGCAAGCGGAGTACATGAAGTCCTTCCGTGCCGATAGCATCATCAAAGACTGCGAAGCGATTCGCCAAGCGCTGACCGCGGATTACCCCGAGGACAAGAAGAAGTGGTCAATCATGGGACAATCATTTGGCGGCTTTTGCTGTTCCACGTACCTGTCCTTCTATCCTGAAGGTGTCAAGGAAGCGTTCGTGTTCGGCGGTTTACCGCCACTGCGCAACAACGCCGACGAGGTGTACGAGAGGCTGTATGAGCGTGTGAAGCAGCGCAACGAATCTTACTACGAGAAATACCCCGAGGATGTAGGCCGCGTTCACCGTATCGTTAAGCTGCTCTCGCGCTTTGGCGACAACACAGTTCGAGTCCAAGGCGGTGAAGGATCGCTCTCAGCACGACGATTCATGCAGCTTGGTATTTACTTCGGCAAACACGGAGGCATCGATGAGGTACATCAGATGGTACTACGCGCTGATACAGACTTGACTCAGTTCGGGCACTTAACCAGACCGACTGTGCTTGCACTCGAGATGGCGCAGTCGTGGGACACGAATGTCATCTATGCTTTGCTCCATGAGCCGCTGTACTGCCAGGGCGAAGCGGCCAACTGGAGTGCTGAGCGTCTGTTGGAGAAATATCCGGAATTCTCACTTAAGAATGTTGATAGCGACAAGCCGGTGTACTTCACCGGTGAGATGATCTATCCTTTTATGTTCGATGACTATCCGGAACTCAAGAAACTCAAGACTGTGGGACAGTTGCTTGCTGAAGAGAAGGATTGGCCGAAGCTGTACGACGTGGAGCAGCTGAAGAAGAACGAGGTGCCCATGTACGCTGCTGCATATGTAGATGATATGTATGTGGACTTTGACCTGAGCATGGAGACGGCGAGGACGATCAAGGGATGCAAACCATTCGTCACGAACAGCATGTACCATAATGCTATCGGGGCAAAGACGGATGAAGTACTGAAGGAGCTCTTTGCTCGGAGAGACGATGTTATTGACTAGCTGGGAGACTGCATCTATATCTTCGTGTTCTTCATGATCTCTTTCGCCTCACGCAGCTGCGCTTCGAGATCTATGTCCCAGATCCACTGCATCCTATTTAGATAAGCCTCTTCAATCTTGTCCAGATCATCCCCGTGACCTTCAAGCTCAAATTCATACATCAGGCCCCCTTCCTTACTTGTTAAGACGTTCTTCTGTGTTCGTCCTCTCCGTACCTGGTCGAACGCATGGAAGGCCCGCAGCACGTCCTCGATGCTCTTGGCTTCTTTGATCAGATTTGCCATGATGAAGGAGTCCTCTAGGCACATGCCCGCGCCAGCGCCTTGGTGTGGTGTAGTTGCATGAGCTGCGTCGCCGAGCAAACAGACACGTCCCTTGGTGTACGTTTCGCAAGGCGGGTGCATGAAGAGTGCCCAGATGTCTGGGTTCTGCATTGCCCTGACAATTCTCTGAACATGCTCACCCCAGCCAGCAAAGTCGGCTTCCATCTCCTCTTTCGAAGTGCTAACGACCCACTTATCGTTGTCCCACGTTTCGCGCGAGCTGAAAGCGACCACGTTCATAGTCTTTCCGTTCTGAACGGGAAACGTCAGTAGGTGGCCATGATAACCCAAGAACATTTGACTGTTCGTTGCCACCTCTTCGCCAAGCATCTCTATGGCCTGGTCCATCGGTATCAAGCCTCGATACGCATACTTCCCGGAGAAGAATGCATCTTTAGCGGGGTGGTCCTTGCCCACCAGCCATGTTCTCGCTTTTGACTTGATACCGTCGCATCCGATCACCGCATTGTGTTGCGCCTTTGAACCGTCGGCGAAATGTATGACCATATCTCCTGACCTATCCTCTGCGTCCGTCAGGTCCACCATCCTCTTGTCAAACTTCGCGACCCCTTCAGGAACGTTTTTGACCATCTCATCGAGGAATTGAGCCCGGTAAATCCCACCTCGACCACCCCCACTCGACAGTGGCACGTCAAACAGGGCGTCTCCGACCTTCTTGCCCGGTCGCACGAAGCCGTCTTTGTCAGCTCTACGTTCATCACCAACGCGTATCGTGAACCAAGCATCGTGCTTGCTCTTGTTGCCCGTCTTGCACTTCAGGAAGGCTTCGAGGATTTTGGGCGACATGCCCTCCATCGCACGGCCAGCATTGGGACCCAATGCTACCCCGGCACCAATCTCGCCAAAGTGCGGTGCTGCTTCGTATATCGTGAGGTTGACTCCAAACTCAAGGAGAGTGATGGCAAGGGTGAGACCGGAGATTCCACCACCAACTATCGCGAGGTTGAAGGGCTTCTTTTGGGTGTCGGTCGAGGACATGATTGCAGGGGCGTGGGAAAATGTTATTGATCTAGACAGCGATGTCAGACCTGACTACGTCTCTATATCTTCAGAAGTACGTAGCTAGACGCGCAACGCGCGACTCTTATCTCACTTACCACGTTCTTCTGCCAAAATGCTGCATCCGATGACGCATGAGACGACTGCTCGGGCTCGAACAGGGCGGGCAGCATCCACTGCAAGGGCGCCTATTACCTAGACTACTACACGGTGCACTAGCCGACGCCAGTCATTTTTATTTGCATCCAGCATCCCAGAGGGTGGACACGTGGGGTGGACACGTGGGGTGGACATGTGGGGTGGACATGTGGGGTAACGAGTGCTCGGGATTTCTTTCGGACTCGCACTTTCACGGATTGCCCAACTACGGTAAGCGGGAATAACCGAATAAGCCGGGGTATCTCCTATGACCTCAACCACAAGGTCGCCTCACTATGGTTTCACCGCTGGGCTCTCTGGGCTCTGGGATACACAGCTGCCGTCAATTTTTTCAGTGAGGAATTAGAGGTAAGTGAACATCCTAGCAGATCTTTTTCAACGAGTGAAGAGTGATGCTTGAAATGAACCGCAAGCATCCGCATGAGCTCATCGCTACCGATTCATGTACCTTCCTGAAACGAACCACAAGAATCGTTCGGAACCCCTACCCGTCCACACATGACTGACAAAATCTAAGATCACGGTCCTTTGCCGATCACCTACACCTCTAATAGGATGCCCCCCTCATATGCCGCGAGACAGCCTCCAGCAGGGAAGGGCGAGAAGCCAGCCACCGTCTTAGTAACTGGCTTTGGTGTAAGTCACACAGATTGCAATATATCCACAATGTTCCAAGATACTTCGCCATAAGCTAATCCAGCCAAGCCCTTCCTGTCAGCCTTCCCAAGAAATTCATCATGGGAAATCGCATCGTCGCTTCCCGCACTGATCCCAACATCACCGAACAACTTGACGCCAATCCACATCCACGTTCACCATGAAGCTGTTCGCGTCGCCTACAAGCCCGTTATGGAGCTCGTGCCACAACTTCTTCCACCTGCCAATCCCTTATACCCGGTCCCTGAAATCATCCTTCACATCGGCCTAGCTGCAGGTCGCAAGTTCTTCACTCTCGAGCAAGGCGCCCACGGAAGAGGATTCGACAAGATCCCCGACGTCGATGGCGAGCGATTCCCAGACTCATCCGCAGAATCGCACTTCCCGTCAGCAAAGTATCCGAGCGTGCTCAAGACATCGTTCGACACGTCAGACGTGCTAGCGCGCTGGAAAGCGAATCTCGGCTACACGTCTGTCGAGGGAGATGCTGAAGACGATGACGCGCCGGATGTACGACTCAGTCCGGATGCTGGGAACTTTCTG
>Ga0265780_10003083_pt1 | contig 22183 bp, 15 predicted proteins | sample P1T30metagenome_FD_192432 | JGI IMG/M metagenome (GOLD analysis project Ga0265780, IMG submission 192432) | Plant litter microbial communities from East Loma Ridge, Irvine, California - P1 T30 | ecosystem: Environmental > Terrestrial > Plant litter > Unclassified | place: USA: California...
AAGCAGTCAACATGGTCATGATGCTGGTGAACACAACTTCGCTCATCGACTTGAACAACACTCAAAACACTTGCACTTGGTCCGATCCAGCGAGCGTGACAATCGACATGCACTCTCAACATCGCTCACGCGATGATCCACCATCACCTCCTCCTCAGCCACCCCCAAGTCCAGCAAGCTGGAACTGCCTACCCTCAGTACGTTGTGTGACCCGAAGACACCCGAGCTTACTAACTTTACGCGAAGCTAGACGCCCTTGCACCGTTGCAAATCTGAACTCTGGGGTAATGGTGAAACCCATCGGTGGGTTTTCCACTCTTCCGGGACCGAACGCCACTAAGCCTTGCTTCTAGGTTCAAGTCTCGTCGCGTTCTTTCGCGCCAGGAGTACTCCTTGCCTCTCACTCGGCGATATCGCTCTCCAATGCTCGGCCAACTTTCCCACCGTCTTCGTGGCGTAATTGGCGTCATGTCGTCTTCCACTCTCCACGTGCCACAATCATTCGTGTGCGCTGTGGCTGGACTGCCAGCACTATCAGAGAACACTCCTCATGTTGAACTTCTGGGATTCTCTCTTTGGCTTCATGCACTAAACCATATGCCCAGAAGGCACACAACTGGACCACCTCTCCTTCATTATACTTTCAACCATCGGCTACTGAAGCGTGGGCTACTCAACTTCACTTTGGCAATCTCGTAATGATACTTGGACGATCTTTCCCCTAATTCGACAGACGACTTTTCTTTCCATGTCTAGCAAATATCACACTTTCTCCGAAGTTCATCCCCCAATATTCCTCTCGCGAGCATCTGAATACCTCGACCCTTCAAAGCCCTGACTTCCACTCCTTCGTCACTACTCCACCTTAATTCCCTGCCGCCCATTAACAACAGGCAGCAAAACCCCCTCACCCCCATCATCATCCGTCCATCTCGCCACCTTGCCCACCCACCCACTAACCTTCCCCTCCATCCTATCCAGCCCCAAGTCCAAATCCGCCCAACTCAAACTCTTCCTATGCGCCTTCAAGCCCGGACTGCGCGGCGTAGTCCCCGCCTCCAGCGCCTCAATATCGTACTCCTGGTCATACTCGGCATGCGAAGACGAACTCGACGTCGCACTAAAGAACGCAGCATGCTGCCTCAGCCACTCCGACGACGTGCGCGTCCGCAGCGCGCGTGCAGGCGAGAGATATCGCGTTGGCGACGGGGGTTGGAGGAAGGGATTCGGCGGCGAATCAACCGGCGCGGGAATGTCGAATCGAATCGCAGTCACTGGAGAAGACTTCGACCGCTGATGTTCCGCCTGACGGCGCTGCCTCACCTCCCCTTCCTCAGCCCCAAGCACCCCTCTCGCCGACGCATATCCTCGTCCGCGCGGGGCGACAGGCGCATACTTGGACGCCTTGTCCACCGGCCTCCTCTCCACGCGCCCCGGATACGTGCGTAGAAACACCCAGACAAGCCCGATGACCACGCTGGCGAAAAACAGCACTTCGAGGCCGCATGGCAGGGTCCAGATTGCGCTGCTGCTCGCCATTTCGGTGCGCGCGGGCGCGTGTTGTAGTTGGTTCTGCACCGCACGGGGAACGATGGGGTGTGGGTATAAGAAGCCTGGGGGCGAGGGGCGCGGGTAGGAAGAGTGTCGGACGCAGGTGGAGAGTATTGATGGAGAGGGCGAGGGTGTATTGTAGACGGACTGTGCGAATTTGGATTCGTGGGTGACGGGCAGGTTTGCGTGGTGCGAGTGGGGTGAAAGGGACGACGCGGGGGCTGCGGGGAGCATGGATGTTCTTGTTACGAAAGTCGTTTGCGCGGTTTTAGACGGCAGGGCTGCGGTTGGATTGGAGGCCATGGTGTGGGATATTCGACTTCTGGAGCCTGAGTGTTTGCGAACAGGGAAGGGTTTCGAAGATGTAGTGTAGTTGATTCGAAAAAGTTCATGTAGCGACGGGAAGGTCGTGATTTGAGAGACGCTGCAGAAAGACGCAAGGACATAAGAAGCAAAGGTGCGATGTTTTTGGCTTGTCTCATTCGTGTGAAGACTGGGGTGAGACAGCTCACATGCGACATTCAACGCGCGTGGTGGACATGAATGTCGAGACATGACAGAGCGCCAGAACACACGCGTGATAGCAACATATGAAGGACAACTCTGCAAATATAGCCGTCATGTTCGGCGTGTATGTGAAAAGGCGTATGCAAAAGTTCGGCGTCAAGTACAAAGCAAGTGAATGTAGAAATTGCGTGTATTATCAAACTATGCTACGACTTTTCATACAGCCCAGCGAACAGCAAAATGCCACCCGATGCGCGCCCCATGCTCTGCAGCTCGAGTGCAAGTAAATCTAAAGGGATGCTAAAACTTTTGAAAGACAGATGCTGATGCGCTTTGGCGTACAGTAGCGAAATGGAGATATTATGTAAAACATGCATGCAGCGCAGAAGGTCCTTGCAGAGAATCGCTCACCGCCTGTTGAAGTTGAAATACTTCGCCGCCAAGAACAAAATGGCCAGATTGCTCGCGATGAACGCAGCAAAGATGCCCAGATCTCTCCACCTGTTGCTAAATGTGAATCCGAGCGGCTCGAAGAACTCGTCGCCGACTTTGTACGCGCAGTACCTACATACGTCGGTCGCGTTGTCGAGGATGTAGCCCGGCGCGCCGCTGCTGAAGAAATCCGCCATGTAGTCGCCGCAGTTCTGGCCCGAGGGGGCGCGGAATTGCTGGTATTCGCCGGGCGTGCATTCGACTTTGCGGCCGTGCATTTCGGTCACGACCATGCCGCCAATCAGGCGTGTGAAGGGGTTGAGCTCGTAGAGCCAGACGCGCCAGAATTTGGGGATCAGGGGCTTGGGGATGGTGACACCGCAGAAGAGGGCGAAGACGATGATGATCTATTTGAGTTAGCGTGTGGACGAGGATGTGAAGGTAGTGGGGTAGGCTTACGAAGGGATTGACGTAGGAGGCAATGAAGGGCGTGGGTGTCAATGCCGCAATAGCCTGGCCGAGCGTAACGGAGAAGATCTCGGTGATGAGGATGATGAGGAATTGGTATCCTGCGCGCGAAGAACGGGAATCTAGACCGGGGATGTAGTACAGCGGAAGAAAGAAGAAGACGGCGCAGATAATGCTGTATGGCATCTCGGCAATGACCATGGAGAGCGCAAAGGGGAACGTCTTGTATGCCTTGCTCATCTGCTCCCTGAAGCTGATCATACGGGCGATGGCGTATTTAGGCTCGACCTGGGCAAGAATGAGGGCCGGGAGAACCGTGACCTGGAAGATGATGAAGACGCGGTACTGGAGCGATGACCGGGAGTCGTCGAGCTGCAAGTACATGAGACCGGTAAGCAAAGCGATGATGACATGGTTGAACAAGCGAGTAAATCCGTAGTTGGGGGTCCTCCAGAAACTGAGGTTCTGGCGTTTGACAACTTGCTTGATCTGGAAGGACATTGGAGTAGCGTATTCCTGCTGCGTGACCTCGGCGGCCGATGACACGTCTGCAGCGCGCTGCTCCTTCATTGCGGTGATTTCGCGCTTGACTTCAGCGAACTCAGGCGAGTCCCGGAAAATGTCTGCCCAGTCCTTGTCTCCGATACGGGGGGTAGAACCAGCACCTATGGCATCCAACATCCACTCAGCAGGGTTGGCAGAAGGAGGACAGTCAGCACCATTCTTGCGGAAGTATTCCAGAAGCACATGCGCGTCTTTGCCAATGTCACCAAAGTAGACACAAGTTCCACCACGCTGGAGAAGCAGCAGGCGGTCGAAGTTCTCGAAAAGGGCGGAGTTTGGTTGATGGATGGTGCAGAGAATAGCTTGGCCAGCAGCAGCAAGCTTGCGGAGGAAACGCACAATGTTGAAAGCGCTTTGGGAGTCGAGGCCGGAAGTAGGTTCGTCCAAGAAGAGGAGTAGTTCAGGCTTGGCGGCAAGCTCGACACCAATCGTTACACGTTTGCGCTGTTCGACGGCGAGACCGGTCTCAGGGTCACCAATGATGGCATCCGCAATGTCCTCCATTTCCAACAAAGAGATGACCTCCTCGACATAAGCGAATTTCTCGGCCTGGGGAGTCTCGTAAGGTTGGCGCAAGTCAGCAGAGAAGCGAAGCGCTTCACGGACGGTCGTGGCAGGCTCATGAACGTCGAGTTGCTCGGCATACGCAGTTCCACGTTGGAAAGCAATTCCTGGGGTCTTTCCATCGACAAGCTTGTCACCAGAAATGACACCAATGTTCTTGCGGTTGGCCAACACATCGAGGAGAGTAGTTTTTCCAGCACCAGAGGCACCCATGAGTGCGGTAAGTTGACCAGGCTTGACGTAGCCATAGATGTTTTTCAGCAATCGGAGCTCGCCAGAGGGAACAGGTACGTCGTAGCAGAGATCTTCCCATGTAAGGACGGCCTTGGAAGTGATGTTGAGGTCGGAGCTGTCCTCAGTGCGCTCTTCCTTCAAGTTACGCCTATCACGCTTCTCGCGGAGTTTCTCATTCAGTTCCTTAAGCTCCTTGGTCTCCTTGACGAAGAAGGTCACAGTACGGCCACCGGCACCCCACTTGACGAACTCACCAAGGAAGGCGTTGGCGATGAGGAAACCGACGATGAGACCCATCATGATGCCCCAATTCCTCCACAGGTCGTTGGGGTCGTAGGTGAACGAGGTTTTGATGTAGTCGGTACCTGATACTTCGATGGTTCCTGCTCGGCTACCAGGTAGCGTGCAGACTTGTGCGTTGAGGTCGTTATATCCGGGACCGTATGGAATCAGCGAGGTGCCGGCGCATGTCAGAGTTAGGCGTTTGAATTCGTTCATCATCAGTGCCGCAAACCCCAGACCTAGCGCATTGATGTAGAAGATCCATCGCAGCCAAACCTGTTCGGACTGCCATTGAATGAGATACCCCGAAGTGAGAACGAAGAGTGTGATGATAGTAGCAGCGAGACGGATGGCAACATCGAAATCCGGGCACAGGCAGCCTACTGTTCGGAAGAACAACGTCATGGCCAGGTAGCCCGTGACAATCATCAGGTAAAAGATGAAGAAGGCTGCAGCATCTCGAAAGAGATTGGTCATGAAGTAGACGATGATAGAGAATACCAAGATCTGAACAGCTGAGAACAGCAAATCGACGCCGATCTGGGCGATCCACAGGGCGGAAGGTCGATGGAAGGAGAATGCGCGGTGCTTATTGACGATCGGGCGACCTAACATGGTCGAACCAAGCTCAGAAAAGGCCTGGAAAGCGTTGAACAGGAGGGCAATGAAGAGCACACCACCACGGGTGAAAGCGCCGTCGCTGGTCTTGGGGAGGTTGAGCCACACGGTACCAGTGATGATGGCGATGACCATGGAAGTGACCCAGGAGACACCGAGACCAAATTTATCCTGCCATTTCAGTAGGAATTGTCGTTTGGCGAGGGCCCAAACTTGGAGGTAGAAAGGTATCGAGTAGACTGATTTTTCAGGCGCGTGGCGCTTGCTCTCCGCGACAGCGGTCTGGAAGTCATCGTATACGTGCTTCTCCTCGGCCATGCGAGCCCGGTATTCTTGCATCTCTGTGGCCAAATGCGCTGCAGTTTCGGACTTGTTGAAGGCTTCGGCAAGGGCGTCGGGTGTCGAAGGGACGTCCTTCTCGGACATGCCAGGCCTAAACTCTCGCTCGAATGCATCAGTACATCCAGTGAGATAGTCAGGCGTGGTCTGACGGGGCTTCTCTAGGAAACCGAGGTTCTCGAAGTAGGCACGCGCGGTTTTAGCGGGGCCAAAGTACACTTGTCGTCCGCTGTCTATGACTAAGACTTTGTCAAAGCAGTTGTAGATGTTTTCGGAAGCCTGGTACAACGACACGAAAGTAGTGGTCTTGTAGATGTTGGTCAAGACCCTGAGCGAACGAGCGTAGTCAACCGCAGTCGAAGCATCGAGACCCCTGGTTGAGTTGTCCCAAGACATGAGAGATGCGCCAGTAATCATAGTCTCGGCAATCGACACTCGCTTTCGCTCTCCTCCGGAAATTCCACGGACGAATGGGTTGCCGACTATCGTGTTCCTGGTGTGCTCAATGTTGAACATCTTCAACATGAGGTCAATGACCTTCAATTTGAAGTCCTTGCGGGAAAGCCCGGCAGGCCGCTTGCCAGGAACTTTTGTTTCGAGCGCGAAATCAAGAGTTTGGCCCACTGTCAAAGTGGGATGATGGTTTTCTGGACATTGTCGTTAGCATTTGGAGGTGATGATGGACTGAGGGCGGAAGCATACCTTCCTCCTCGCAGTACACAGCCTCTCCACGGTATCGCTTCTCGAAGAAATCCGCATCGAAAGGGCCGTAGAGCACGTCTCCGTCGACCTTGGTGTATCCATAGCGCTGGTTGCTAATGACCTTCAAGAATGAGGTGCATCCACTTCCAGGCCTACCGAGGACCAGGACCATCTCGCCAGGCTTCACTACGCCCTTGAAGTCCTTGAGAATGTCGAATTCCTTTCCTTTCTTGCCTTTTCCAAGCAGGCTTGCGACGGTCTCGAACACATTGAAGAAAGATACAAAGGCATCGGGAAATGTCTAGTCGTCATGTTAGTCTTGATGTTTGGGTATATAACTTGCTGACGCCAACTCACCTTTGCATAGTTCTTTATACCACCAATGCCAGAAACAGTCAAGTTGTCCCAGACAACGCCAATGTGCTTTGATTTAATCCCCGCAGCCTCCTGGTCTTCTTGGCCTCCTCGCAATGTCTTCTCGAGGTCAAAAGGCTCCTCTGACGAGGCGTCTGATGACGAAACAGCACTCTTCTCAACATCGCGACTTTGACGACTCTGCACGCGATCCAGTCTGCGCGAGGCATGGCTTGTGCGCGACAGCTCCTTGGAAAGCTCGGCAAAATCTTGCTCGGCCCTGTGGACATTGACTCCTCCCCGGGCATCGACGAAGCCCTTCTCATTGAACTGTTGCGTATTGGGCGCTGCGCCGTTGTCGACTGAGGCTGTGCGCACACTATCGTTGTCTTGCTTCACATGTTGACCCTCCGGGTGGATTGCCTCGTATGTCTTGCCCTCGGGCTCCTCGCGAAGGGTCGAATGGTTGGAATTATCCATGGCGCCGGTACTGACAGGTGCAGGGCGCACCTAGTGTGTGTCTTGCTTGGAACCTATGCGACCGGGAGCGGCCAGTGCAGTATGTGAGACACTGCGTCTCGCGAGATGGTAGCGAGAGGCACTATTAAGGAATGTGAGTGCGCAAGCAAAACAAGAACAAAAGGGAACCGGTTGCAAGTAACTTGCCCAACAACAGCTGATTAAATAAAAGCAAAAAGGGCGGCTCCGATATTGCCTTCCGGAGTTAAGATTGAGTGGATCTTCCCAAGATCTCAGAAGGGCTAGCCCACACACCGGTAGTAGCGCACGGTTGTCGACACCGGCTCGTCTCCTGTACCACCCTGTATGATGTAGACCGGACGAGTTTCGGCGGCGTTGGGCAGAAAGAAATGCTGCTGTCACCGTGTCACTGCCACTGTCACCATGCACCCATGAGCAGTCAGATTAATTCCGCTTCCGGCACGGTACTGTTCCTTGTACTCGGCCGCAGGTGACGTTGACCTTGCGCTGGAGCAAACTTGCTTCAAAAGCATTGCGAACACCAGACACTGTTGACACGCGTAGCAGGCCGTTCTCTGTGGACTCGCAGGAATTTGTTGCACCCCTTTCGCGATCCTTTCTGCGCAGATACGCTCCTAGGGCTGATAGTCGAGGGACATAGTCACTGCAAGTGGAGCCAGCGTTTGTCAGCCGCAGCTGTTGGGGTCAGCAATTCGAGTCATGTATCGGACTAACAAAGCAAAGCGACAGCAAGGGTCCTTGTCTGATAGCCGCTAGGATTTCTGAAACGAATCACTAAACCCCCGATTTCCGCATGTGGCAGTCAAGACGCACCATACATCTGAACTCATTCTTACTCATACTGAGTCGGAGTACCGCACTCTTGTATCTCCGTCCATCTAAAAAAAGGGCGCTAATATCATCATTTATTCTTCCTTGCACTGCGCCAGATAACATTTTGTCGTCGGTGAGTGGGTCATATGAGGGCATTGCGAGAGTGTTGGCTTATATACACTTACGATCGAGGCTAATTATGTACAATCGCGCTTACTATTCCTTCTACAGATAAGTCTGGGACACGTTGCTAAGGGACGGTCCGCAATGTCATCGAGTCATACCTAGTGTTCACAGGGAGTTCTTGGGAACTGTTGACAGGTCTCACGGTGACCGTTCCAAAACCTAAGCCAATACTATGCCCACCCTGCAAGATATTGCTGAAGTTCTGAACACTTGAACGGCCTTGAAAAAAATTGTTTCAAACAGCCGTCTCTAACAGCAATTCGATCATGCCTAGCGCGCAAGACACGGAACCAGTCACCAACGCACCTGGGTACTCTTCACATACAACCTCCGATCTGTACATGATATGAACCAAGCCCCTTCCCAACCTTCCAGAAGTATGTCAGGACGGATTTAAGAGCGGACGATGCGATTACTTATTGTACCTACCGGCCCGACAAAGAGTCCGGCCGCATCGTCGACGCCATCTCGGTGCAATCATCCACCGTATTCAATACCGGTAGACTACAGCACCAAGTCAGAACACCGAGGGCTTAGCACACATACCAATCGCGACCTACCTACGCAGCCATAGTAAAAAAGAGATGATTCTTTAATCTCCAGTGAGTAGAGAAAATGCCCATAAACCATCCTACCCATCTCCAGCATAAATCCATCCTCGCGTCGCGCTGCCGCAATACAAAGTACACCCTCGGTGCCATTTACCCCACTGCAATACACCCCGCAACACTTTGGTGAAACCGCTGTTGGGATGGTATGGTGGTTGTGTAGAGAGGGCGGCGTGAGGTTGAGGCCTGGGATGGAGAGCCGGCAGACGGATTGGGATGAGGGGCAGGTCCAGGGTTGATACGGACATAGCACGGACTACATTACATGTCTAGGCGATAACCCAAGAGCTTGACCGTGTATGGACATGTACGAAAAACCTTGAAGAACTTGATGTATTGAAGACAGTGATAGTAAAGCCTAATTTTAGCTCTTGATCCATCTCATAAAACTCTGAAACACCATACTCGAAAGCCGCTCTTTTGCAATACACTCTGCCAAAAGAATCGCTCGCAATATAGCATTCTCGCTGAGGAGGCGCACTGATTCATGTACACAAAGGAAATTTGATGCCGGTGTATGTCGGTTGTCGTTTGTCGTTTGAAGATCTCCGAAAATCATCCCTTCCCAATCCTCTTGTCTTTCTCCTCTACTCTTATCCACGCTACCTCTTCTCATCCACTTGCCTATTCGTCGACGCCAAAGGCGTCTTATCTCTCTCCCCACCCTGCACACCACTCGATTCACCCGCCTGGTTCGCCGGCACACGCCTCCCAATTCGATTCAACCAAGTCTCCGCACTCTGCACCGTACCATCAACAACCGTCGTAATCTGGCTCATCATATCCAGCCCCTCCTTCGCAAACGCCAACATGCGATTCGCGCCGCGCACCGCCTCGCCCTGCTGCGCATCACCATCGGCCTGCTGGCCAGCGAGTTGCCAGCGCTGGGGGACGCTGAGAAGTTGCGTGCGCACGACCTGGGAAGCGTTCTGCGGGAGCGCTCCGCCGGTGTAGCGTGACACGGCTTGCACGACGGACTGCAGGGTTGTCCAGATTTCGGAGCTGTATTGCTTGATGCGGTCGGCGATGATGCGGACTTGGGCGTCTTGCTCGCCGTCGACGAGGCCCATTTGCGCCATTGTGCCGTTGAGTTCGGCTTTGGCGTCCAGGGCTTCAACGTCGTGGGGGCGCCGGCGCTTCAGTGCGGCATCGTATTCTTCGAGGACGAGTTTGAGGGACTTCATGATGGTGTCGATGCGCGTTGTGGCGCTACGGAGGAGCTTGAGGCAGAGCCTGAGGGAGCGGAGGGAGGGTTCGGATAGGGCGACGCCGAGACCGGATGTGGTCATGATGAGCTGTGTGGACCATGGTGTTCTTCGATCATGCTGTTGTTGTTGATGTGCCGGCTCTTTGCCATTTGTAGATGCCAGCGCCACAGCAGTCTCCTCATAGTTTGGTGATCTCTGGTCGTCGTATGCGGGCAGCGACTCGGCGAAGGAAGACCGTGAAGTAGCCCTTGTTCGCGAAGCAGCCGCGCCGTCATCGATGTCCATGGCGTCGTCAGACGGGTTCTCTCGCCTTTGCCGTTTTCGCGAGATCTCCTCTTCACCGGCTTCAAGGTCGCTGGGCCGCCTGCCTTGCTCGCCCAGGTACTTGCGAATGTTTTGCTCCATGCCTGTCCTTCTACCGACGGAGGACACGGTGTTGACCATTGGCGATGCAATGTTGCGCTCGATGAGCTCGGCGCCATACTGGACGAAACGTGGTGTGTAGCCTTTTGTGGTGTTGTATGCTGAGATGGAACCGTTGATGGTCCCTCCAAGCCATGGGTGGTTTGACGTGAGAAGCGATAGGAGAGGCTCAGGTTCAGTGGTTGGTGATCTGGCGGACAGCGTGACTGATCGCGCAGTTGGCGAGCGTACAAAATCTGCTGCGACTTAGGACGAGTGGTATCGCATGTTGCAATCAAGACATACCTGGGTTGCCCAAGCCACTCAGCGCTTCAGCTGCCTGTCTTACATCCGGGTCTTCAATATTGACGCTCATCTCCCTCCTCGCCTTTTCATCCTGCGCACTCCACACACTCGCCGTGTCCATTGGGCTTCCGATATCTTCTGGCATTCTCGGTAGCCCCTCTGGCACGCGTGGAAAAGTCGCACTGTGCAGCGAAGGCAACTGCCCCCATTGCGCACCATCGAACTGCGGCCTGGGACTTGATTCCACCGAGTTGTGCGGGCTATGACGCGCCGCCATGGCGTCTGGCAGGTCGAGCGACCGGATGCCGGGCAGGCGGCCATTGCTCTGCGTCGTATGCGGGATATGTGTCGGAACCGATGGGAGGTGAAAAGACTCGGGCTCGTGCTGGGCATATGCCGGCGGCGGCGGGCGCTGTTGCTCCTCCTGCATGCTGTCTTTCTCTCTCGTGGACCCTTTCGGATGACGACTCTCGCAACCCCACGTTCACTGTCCTCCACTCCCAATACAGCGCGAAAACTATCGCAGTCGCTCGCAAAGTCCGTCGCTCCTGTCGCTATGTCCGCCGCAATCGATAAAGCGTGCAATGCGTCCTCGGAGGGCTGCTCGATGGGCTATGGCACTCCGCGGACCTCTCGAGGGCGCTGGTTGCGTGTGACAATGTCTTTAAGGGGTCCCTCGAACGTCAGCTCGACGCTAACATGGTCACGTCAGTAGCGAGTGTCAAGGGCGAGGTCGATATCAGGTGAATAATGGGGATAGCCGTTCGATGTGCCAGCGCGCAGGCGTGAGGAGGCGGCGGGCAGCGAATTGGCGAAGCGACGACAAAGCCGTGCCTCTCACATGTCAATCTTCCTTTATCACATGCTCGTCAATCCACACCAATCCAACGCCATACATGCGTCTTGGCGCCTTGAAACGGGCGCACAGCGACGCCGAACACATGCCGCTGAGACGATGAAGAATGCCGACTCCCTCGAGCGTTTGTTACATGCACACTGAACATGCCGCTATGCGCTATGCGCTATGCTGAACCCTACAAAAAGCATACAAAAGCATGCCACTGTCGCGGTTCAAGACGTCAGAGTCGGGGTTGGCGCGCAGGCTTAGGCGCTGCAGATCGCTGCTCCAAACGCTCTCCACGTGCAAATCTTACCTGTGTCAAACCGACCGCGAACATGAATTGACCCGTCAACGCAGCCAATTCTTGACATGGCAGCGCGCAATTGGACAAACTTTCTTCTGCTAGAAAGCCGTTAGCACACACCCATTTCAGCACATCAAGCGTGCCCGAGGTTCGGCTTGTGACGATGATTAATCATCATGCTCATCGGATGCATGCATCCCTCGCCTCCGATCGCCCAAAATTACCCGAAAACCACGAGGCGCCCCACATACTCAAAGGGGCATCGAATCTTCCCAAGTCTTCTTCGCTGTTTGCTGCCGTCCACGTGAGTAGCGACATCGGGCCGTGCTGTAAAATAGTAACGATATGCTCAAAATTGGGTATCTCAAAACGACCAATCCACTATACAACATCCATCTCTCGTCAATTCGACGCTCCTGCAAACTTGACAACATTCTTCAATAAATCTGTGCTTGTCTGTTGGCACCCGAGAATCAGCGCATCGATCCCAGGTATACGCTCTAATTCTTCCATTGTCTGTGGAGCTCGAATAACAATCAAACTCAGCGTACGCTCTGACACAATAGGCGGTGCATTTACAGGCCGTTTTGGCATCTTGCGTGCCACAAGCTTGCTGAAGGCTAGCAGTTTGTTACGGGTGATTCGTGACGTTGGTGTGAGAGCTATCGTGGGTGCTGCTGTGACTTTCTTCGGTGTGGTAAGCGCTTCGGGAGGTAGGGCTAGTTCGTCGCGAGGACCCGTCATTTGTTGGAGACGTTGTGACGCTTCTCGGAGTGGGCTCTCGGTCCTCTTGCGCTTCAACCGTGGTGCTGGGAGTGAGCGTGTGTCTCCAAAATCCAAGGACGGCAGTGATACGTCGGTATCGTACTCAGTGTCTGCTTCTTCAGCGTCTAGGTTGGCTTCGGCCATTGTGAAAGATAACCCCGTATGCAATTGAGGTGCGCGTTGGACTGGACTCCCGAAAGCTGGGGATGAGTCGGGAGAGTCGCCATCCTGCTTCCGCTTGCGCCGAGGAGATCGAACTGGTGTACTTGGGGGTTCTACTGCAACATGCTGCTCAGACTTGGTATGCGTGACTGTTGGTGGATCTGTAGCCACAGCGGCTACGGGAAGGGCGTCTGAGTCCAAGTACTTTGCGATGATATCTAGCCACGCCTGACCGTAAGTTTCTTGCGTTTTGGCTCCAACGCCTTTGACCGACAGTAGCTGATCTTTGTCTGCTGGTCGTTGGAGAGCAAGGGCCACGAGTACAGTGTTGCTGCCGATTCGGTAAGCTGGGAGGCCCGCTTTCTCAGCCTGCTGGGCTCGATACATGGCCAGTTCTTGAAACAATGCTTGGGATGCCACATCTGTGAGCTCCGTTGGTATAACTGGGGCTATGGTTTTCGGCGTCGCAGGTGTTTTCTTTTCTTCCACAGTACCATCCTTCTTAAAAGCGATCCTGTCGGCCATTGCAACTCCGAAGAAGGCTTCGGAAGTCAGGACGCTACCGTCCTTGGCTTTCCCATCTAGCCTTAGCCCTCTGATTCCTGACATCTTGTCTGTCTGGTACGTTTCCGCGTGTACTGGCAAGGGCGGTGTTGGCTTCATCTTTGACCGTTTATAGTTCATACAATGATACAACATGTATCCACAATAGGCATCGCCCGCCGCGTAGTTGATCTGATCTGTCGATAACGGCTTACTCCAATTACTCGTCCTCACATCACCCTTATAAAGCGGATGGCCCAATTGATCCTCAACAATACTCGCAAGGGTGACCATCTTGGTTGAGACATACTCCGGCTTGGTGCCACCGAACTTGACGAGTCGAAATAGATGGCTTAGCTCTACTGCGCCTCTAGGCGACAAGTTGAAGAATCGACGTAGACGTGCAAAATCCGCGTGCAAGATACCGACACCAAGCTTTCCAATGCTCGGATCCTCAATGAGCTTCTTGAGTGACGGCGCGATGATGTCCTGGACCGTATTTCCCGGATGCAAGCCAATATGGATCAACCCGATCTTCGACTCCGATGCAATCTGAATGAGACCGATTTTGTTCTGAAGCGTCTCTTTCCTCCAATCATCCCAAGGCCACTCCATGTCGAAGCCCACAACAGGTTCATTGAGAAACTGCTTCGCAATCTTTTCCGAATCTTCTTTCGTCTTACTGTATAATATCTCCGGTAACTTGTTGTCGGCATTCTTGTACATGCGATAGCTCCACCAGCATTTCTTCGCGGGTCCACTGGAGCCAAACCCGAACGCCTGTAGTGATGGTTGAGCTTGCGTTTTAGGGGCGTGCAGCTTGTATGCGAGCGGCCATTGAGGCATATCTTTTGCCGCTTCCTCAGGCTTGTCGTCGAGCTCTTTCTCGGTCATCGGAACCGGGGTAACAAAACTGGGCAAAAGTCCAAGAATCAATGACGTTGTGCAAGAGCGAGAGCGGTTGGCGCTGAATCGAGCGTAGAGGCCGACGCGAAGAGGCGAAAGCGCGCCAAAACGCGGGGACACGTGCAGCACTAGCGTGGGTCCGGCTGCACCTCCCCAGTTGTAGCTTTCACCTTCATCATTCTCATCCGAACCCTATTCAGCTCGAAGTCATACTGCACGATCCTCTTCCAATGAGCAGCCATCACTACATGTTTTTTGGCTCAGGCCATCATCCCCACTACGAAAGTATGAGGAGAATGTCTCGTTGTCACTCTGTACATGAACACACTTCCTGTCCACGCGCGCGATCAACAATGGCCAGTCTCGATCCGTTCTGCTAAGCTGCCTCCTCGCGCTACAATTCGTATAGGATTTTCATGTCCCAGACTATATGATCGCGATCTTCTGCTCCCACTTCGGGCGAACAACCTGTAGAAGTCGGCGCCGCTCGACCCCAAGTCTTATGGCGTTAAGCGCGGTATACCGAGGCCATCGCTCATTCAATGCACATGATCAATGCGCGGAGCATCGTCCTCAAATTGCTCCAAGCACCATGAGCGGTTCTGCTCGTAGGCGAGGTCATATGGCAATCATCTCTAGCACTTTGATGACGGGCCCCCAGATTTCGAGTTCATGAAACACGCCACCTTTGTCTCTACATCTTCACGAATGAAAATAAGCTGACTGTGCTTTTCTGTTGCGTGTTTCGCATGCTTCGACGTTGTGTTCACACCGTTGCACAGGCCGCGTAGTCCTGTCAACGTCTCGAAACATCACCACCACGTCAAGAGTGGCGTGCGCACGTCATGAATGCATGGGGAAGTCCGGGTTAGCCTGTTGCGACTTTAACTCCCAGTCTCTGGTTCCATCCTCAGCATTGCCGTGGTGTACGTTGCCAAGGCAGGTATAGACGGTCTCAAGCGTTGCCCGTTTCAGACACAAGGATAGCCAGCCCATGCCAGGCCAGGTTCGATCATCATGTCACATCAATGAAGCAGCTTGGTGACAGGCGCGCCAAGGTCAAGGCGTTGAAGATGTGCGGACGCGTCCTCTTCGAATAGCTTATATGACGACGATGCTGCCTCGTTTTCAACGCCACCTCTGCGAGGACATCGCAATTTAATCATCTAGATCGCTGGTCGACCATACATTCTCCTGTTCCTATTCCCACATAGAGTTCGGCTTCATACAGTACATACATCTTGATCATGTATATCTCTTCTTCATTACTAGTCGCCGCTTTGGCGAGTATGGCATCGGCGCAAACACCCAGGGGTTTCACTCCAGCCGTCAACACCAAGCTCGAGCTCTTCTTCAACACAACCTCAGTCAGGACGCCGGGTGAACTTCTCCCCAAAGCCACAACAATGGACGAGCCCCGCATCGCCCTTGCGAGCAGCAACATGACCGCATCAGACACCTTCATGTTCGTCATGCTCGACCTAGACGTGCCACCTGCACAAGGCAGCACAACCCGCCGCGTCCTCCTGCACGCCATAAACACCGGCTTCAAAGCCACACAGCAAAGAATCAGCGGCTTAGCTACCATTCTGGCTTCGAGGCAGCAAGGCCCGGCGATGTATCTTCCCCCGGGCCCGCCAGCGACAGACACAATGGCGCATCGCTACGTGCAGCTCTTATTCAAGCAACCCGAGGCACTCAAAGTCCAGGCAACTGACTTTGCGACTACGGATGCTCGCTTCAACTTCGATATCAACCAGTTCATGGCGGACAACAACTTGGATATGCCGATTGCGGGTAACTTCTTCACGGTGGATGGGCGGGCGAACGCGACGAGCGGAAATGGACGGGGACGGGCGACTGGCACTGGCGGAGCTGGTGCGAGGCCGACTACAGTGCCCTTTGAGGGCACAGCTGACCGACGGGAAATGTCTCTTGGACTTGTAGGTGGTGCTGTTGGACTAGTCATGCTCGCACTATAAACATCATTGCTGTATAGGAAAATCTCACTATGCAAAAGAAAAGGCGGTAAATTACCCATGTATTGGTACATACAAAACATATGGAAAACGTTAAATGGCCCATCATCCATCCTATATCTCTCCATTGATCTACTTCACCCTCCTTTGAGGAAGCACTGCTTTGAGTGGTCCCAAAACCCGCTGGAGATAGCTAGACCAATAGTGATGACAAGGCCGATACTTCAGCGCAAATCTCCATCGCTACGCTGAGAGCTAAGATGAAGATTATCCACCAAGCCCAGAACTTGTGCAGCAACTTCTCGGAATTGCTACAACGCACCTCGTAGCATCGCCTCAGATAAGCCCCCTTGCTTTCCCACCTCGAGTAAACCACCGTGTATTCCTCGGTATAGTAACCCTCGCACCATTCAGAATCAACATAATCTGGGTATGGATTTGATGAGTTCCACGGCTACTCGGAGGGTTCGATAGCTTCAGCCACCTGACTCAGATCGAGCACGAGGCTTTTGCTTTTTATGACAGAATCCTTTCTCTCAGCCTCGAAAACAGTGTTAATGATAAGGAAATATTGGTTAAGGCCGTTGTATGGTACGCCGTCTTCTTCATAGTATGCAAAAGTGAGCGAGTCAAGATGCAGGCCAAAAGCCCATTGTAGTCCTTCACGCTGCTCGGCGCATGTACAGACATATCGTGCGGCCTGTCTGTGTTGCCAAAGGCAATAGAACCACACTTTGGTAGAAAGGAAGATGCGCAGGTTGCTGGCTTCCTTGAAAGTCTTCGGCATCCTGATTTGGATGCTAGGGGTCGTCGAAAGTTTGTACTTGAGATACAGGTGCAGAAGCCGGAGTACCTCATATTCCATCTCGTATTTGACCTGCTGACATGACATGAACAGGCTAGAGTATTCGGACAATGGTGCCGTCTCGATATCGGTTGCTGAGTGCTCTTGCGGGCACCCGAAGACCCCTGGGCACATTGTCCATTGCCCCAAAACTACAGCCGCCCCTATGTTCAGAAAGTGGCCACGCAGGCTACACGCCCCCCCTAACACTGCTAGGGAAGGCCTCCGATACCTTACTAAATTGCTCAGCGAGCCGGAAGACTTTAAACTCTTCCTAACGCACACGGAGTTCTACTCTAAAATCTGCAAGCGTTAGCCCGCACTAGCGCACAACTATTTACTCTTCCCTTTGTCCTTTGCCCTTTCTTACTGCCGTCTTAGCGCTTTTCAGTATAGCGTTAGGCAGCCTTTCAGCTGCCTAGTCTGTGTGTAATAACAACCTTTTCTTAGCATTCTTTAAAATCGCGCTAGGCAGCGTTTTGCTGCCTGGATGACGAGATTAGAGATAGGCCGCCCCTCTTTCTAGTACCCCTTTAATGCTTTTTCAAGCTCTGAACTAGTAGCCTGCACGGGCAACTAACATATGTATTTACCCCTTAAACGGCGGAGGAGATGGACTCTAGACCGCTAAACATTCAGCACTTTTTATAATTAGATCAGGCGCATCAGGTAGCGCGTCACCGCTATAATCCCTGACTGTAGCCCGTCCTCATACCCTTCGGGAGGTTTTCACTAGGACGTAAAACCATTCAATCAATCAATCAATCGATATCGGTTGCATATCCGTAGGTCTGGTTTCTCAGGCAGGCAGCGTTTTACCAGGTAGCTGCCTGTTTGTTATCTTTCATTCAAGAAGCTTTTGATGGCCTCACCGGAAATTGGCACCTCTCACACCTCCATTCGATCCTGGCAATCCGCGTGCATCCCAGGCAGCCTCCAAATCATCTCGAAACCGAGGAATCTGCACGCTATTGGTGATTCCCCATCTGCGGTCCATTTCACCGCGGATCAAATCAACGTCTTCGACTTCTGTCAGGAAAAAGCCCATTGTATAGACCGGCCAGGTTCCGATCTATGAGACGCGAAGTCAGTATTGTCTCACCCGTTACATGCATAGGTATCAGCGACTTACGTAACAGCTTGACCAGTCATCGTCAAACTTGAATGTACGAAGAATTTGAAGCGCTTTTTGTATCTGCCAAGTACTTTTTGGTAGGGCTTGAGGAAGTCGAGCGTTTTGTGAATCTAGTTGTTCTGCGGGTGCCAATCTCATGTTTGCTTGCTCAAGAAGAAGTGAGATGATGAGCATGTATAGATGGCTTGCTCCATCGTAATACAACTGTTGGCGACGAAAAGTGTTGCTATCATTTGAGACGCGGACGGGTGCGTTTCCCAAGACCAAAGCTTCCCAATCTTCGATCTCAGCACGAAGATGGGCTAATTCGGCCCTGGAGTGACTTTCAGGAAGCTGGTATGCTTGCTTCGCCTGTATGGCAAGTCGAAAAAGCGCAAGAGGCACACCCAGTACAGGGCTATTCAGACTATCGGGCTGTTCGGGGAACATCGCGTTCTGTTTCAAAAAATGCTCGGCTTTGCGCCAGAACAACGAATCGAACTCGGTCTGCGGATGTTGATCGGACCATAGCACGGTCGTAGTTAGAAATGATTGGTAGAGTACACTCTCAAGTGCCAGGTGGTCAAATGGCTGTAGAGTATGGTTGGGTGCTTCAAAAAGTCGCAGTCTTAGAACGCGCATTGCTGCGTATAGATGCGGAGGAATGTCCGGGTAGGTACCCTTACCCACGCACTACATTTAGTCAGAAATAAGTGGTAACAATTTGGGAAGGCTCGATATCGCTTACTCCATGAAGATACAGCAGCATGACTGACATGAGGAATCCGTTATAGCTTGCAAGATATCGATTAGTCGCTAGGCTCAGGACATCGGCAAGCCTTCTGATCGACTTCGAATAGTAGTGTAGTGATATAGATTGCATGGCCGGGTTGGCGTCTACATTGTGTATATGTGATGCTGCATTAGCCAAGACCGAGTATCGCAGGCTTTCGTCAGTGACCATCAGCTCTTGTATCTCCTTTATCCAGCCATCATGGAAAGCGCGATGGCAATTCGGAAGCAGGAGGAAGTGATAGTACTTCTCAATAAAGTGACGTGAGATGATAACTTCCAGATCGATAGTGAGCTTCCTATGGGTGGCGCTCTCAGATCTTAGGCAGACTGATGTGACGCTACCAGTGCTGCTGTACCGTGATTTTGGATGCGAAGCATATCGCCGGTCTAAGAGTTGCGTCTCGCCGAGCCACTCGCATTTGCGACCTGATGTAGAACATCGCATGCAGTTTGGTCGTCCTTCATCACACTTCTTCCGCCGATTACGGCCTGTGTTGTTAGCAACATTCGAATGCCAGGATGTGCACGACCTACAGCTAATGCAGCCTGTCTTCCCTCTTAGTCTCTGTCTATGCGCTGAGCCACTCACCACGACGCGGGACATCGTTCCGGCCGCGGTTTATCGCAAAAGCGTCGCTGAATACACGGCCGTCACAGTATGCGTAGCCAAAACTGCATAAATTCACATGCTGTACATACTGTGGCACCAAGGCGGATTCCACTGATGGTGATACCCTATGAAAGTGTGTGTTGTATGAAAGACATCCAGGATGCAGATATGAGGAAGAACGCGCACGGGCTCTCTCGCACTAACGGCAAGTGCAAATGTGGGGTAAGCGCATGCTAGATAAGGCCGCTGAGGGGTTCACGGGGAGGTGAGCCCGAGCCGGGAAGATCTGATTTAGACACACGGGTGGTTATTTGATTGAAATTGCTCAGAATTGAAGAGACTGGGCAAAAGTGTCTAGGAATCGTGAAAAATCGAAGAAGGATGTCATTCAGACGCTTAAGTGCCGCATGTCTCGATCTTGTCAGCATTTACAATGCTCCAGTACTTGCTGCTCGATTTGATCCGAAGCCCTTTGCCAAATTTGATCATGACAAGGAACACTGACGACGCTGCTAGCCCAATGAACGCCGCGCTAATGAAGCAATTCTGGTATCCGAGGTTTCTAAGCCAGGGTGTGATACCATAATTGACAGCAAAAGACATCGTGTTCCTGATCAAGATGACAGCAACGATCGCGTCTCCGCTAATGTCGTGATAGCTGTCGATCATGTAGTTGACACTCAATGTCACACCCACAGTCGAAGTATAGGCTAAACAGCCCATTGCAACAATAAGACCGAACCAGTGAACACCGTGGGCGGCACCGACACCCCATAACAGGATAGAACCGGGCACCATTACCAAGCAAGTTACAAAGGGCCATAGTCGGTGTTCAGCCTCCATGATGCCGTTGTTTTTCAGGGCAAGCTTGACTGTCAGCCAGTCACTCACGCGGCCAGATGTGAGTGCTCCAACTATAACTCCGAGGACACAGGAAATGTATGACAGACTGACCATTGAAGCCTTGAAATTGTAGGGCGCACCACCTAAGATGATGGAAGCTGTGGCGTTGAGGATGTTGAACAGAATCAAGTAGGAACCGTAGCTGAAACCGCAGTAAGCAATTACTGGCCAAGCAAGATATGATAGACTGCGCTTTGCGCTCTGGAACAGATTCTGCTCAGGCATTGGCTGCCAGATCGAGAGTTTCTGACTGAAGGACTTCGTAACGGTTCCCGCCTGTATACTCGAGGAAGATTGTGGGGTTATTGGGTTTGCCTTCTCTTGGTCTCCACTATCGATGGTCTCGCTTCCTGGTGTTGGACTCGGTGCACTGAGGCTTGCAGTCGAATGACGCCGGTAATTTGTCTCTTCCATGAAGAAGAAAAGGAAGATCAGGGTGAATGCATTGAATATGGCCGGCCCTGGTAAATTGAAAACGTCAGCACATATTTCATGTGAGTTAGTGTTTGATTTTACGCACAGTAAAAGACCCACTGCCAACCCTGGCGCTCCGCTATGAAGCCGCAGATGATGGGTGCAAAGTAATTACTACCAGCAAGCATGAAAGCGTATATGCCCATGTAGGTTCCTCGCTCATGTGTGAAGTAAACATCAGTCACCGAGATTTCTGGCAGAGCCTCTATGGGAGCGATGAAGAAGCCCATCACAAGGCATCTTGCAAGCCATTCGCCATTACTCCTGACGTATGCACTGTCAAGATGATTAGCAACTAACAATATACACTGGCATGAAAAAAATTACCTCCAGATGCTGGTTCCGATAGCACCTAGTACGGAAACAAGGTAAACAGGTCGCTTGCCGTATTTCAGGGCGACTGGTTGCCAAAAGAGTAAACCCCAACCAAGTAAGAGGAACACTGCCAAACAGCAAGGTATGCAGTTAGCAATTTTGTCTGTTGCAGCTCATATATCATCACTTACTATAACCGGTCCCTTCATTCAGCGTCGAAACAGAAACGCCCGAATTCTCTGATAAGGGCACGAGCACCGAATACACGGTCGAGACAGCCATTCCAGTCATCCATGTATAGCTGTATACATGTCAACTCTGTCTTCCGTAATAGATCTCGAGCTGCTCACAGATTGGAACAAATGGTCGATGTCAGCTTGCGTTTCAGCGCCCAGTTCAAAGGATCATCCGGATCATTGGATGGCGTCGGGACCAGTACAATATCGCCAGATCCAGCATGGCGAGTATGGAGAGTGTGTTCAAGGTCTATTAGATGCACGGTGCCCGGAATAGGGGTTGCTTCCGAGTGGGTCGCCATAGGCACAATGCTCTTGTATGCAGATCGAAGCGTGGGATGTATACATTCGCAGGCCAAAAAGTCCGAGTAATTGACGTCAAAGAGGGGTTGTGAGACGCTGCACGACACTTACGCTGATACTTATGCTGGATAGGAGGCAGTCTCCAACTCTGTGCGCTCACAGGGCGATCAGCTATCGGCGACTAGGTCCCGGAGATATGGCTGGTGACGAACAGCTTATCGCGTACCCTAGTTTGCAGTACCGTATCATCACGTCGGTATGAAGCTTGACACGCGACAATCCAACTCATCGAGACCCCAAGGCATCCACGGCTGCTCGCTATCACGAATCATGTGTCCGAAGTATGGCCACGCGAACGCAGGGAATATCACGATAGACGATAGACCGCGCAAATAGACGGGATTGGATGGAGGCCATGGCGGATGAACGAGAGTCCCTTTTTGGTTTTTG
>Ga0265780_10003084_pt1 | contig 22174 bp, 25 predicted proteins | sample P1T30metagenome_FD_192432 | JGI IMG/M metagenome (GOLD analysis project Ga0265780, IMG submission 192432) | Plant litter microbial communities from East Loma Ridge, Irvine, California - P1 T30 | ecosystem: Environmental > Terrestrial > Plant litter > Unclassified | place: USA: California...
AGGACTGCTTGGGACTGGCTTGGTGGACAGAGTGTGGACTGCTGCCAGACGCAGGTGTGTGCAAGCCAGAATGGCCCCGCCTCGGCAAGAGAAGGGAAGAGTGCTGACTGGCTCGCTCGACTGCAAGCTGTGTTTGATGGTCAAGGTTAGGCTGTCGTGCTACTGTACGTTGCCGGCGCATGCATACACCTGCTGTGTGCATGCGTGTGCCCATCGTGTGGCCTGCAGCTTCATCAATCCACTCTTCTATCCGCAACAACTCGCACACGTGTTCCCATGACCCTCGCAGCAGAGCACTGCCAATCGGGTAGGTGGGCGGACGAAAGAAAGAACGAACGAACGAGCGAGATGCAGGAATTCATGGAAGAAGCGCTGTGGTGGTGACTTGACTTGACTTGACGCCATGTGTGTGACCCTGTCTTGGGTTATCCTTTTGCACTGCACGACATTCATACATCCCGTGTGGTATCGGCGGGAAGGAAGAGGCGTTCCGTTGAAGTGGTGTATAACCAGCAGACAACACCCAGTCGCTTCCATGTTCTCAGATCCAATCTTACCCTACATGTACATCTATCTATCTACCTACTGAGCCGAGCCGAGCGATTAAGTCGGATCAGGCACAGGTACAGGCACATGAAACTGTTATGGGGCCCGTAGGTAGTATGAATGTCCTCGCTCCTCCGTATACTAAACGTGGTTCAGAAAGACTGCTTCATCCATCCTAGTACCCTGCTCGTCAAGCCTGCTTGCTTGCCTGTTGCAGACCTGCTTGCTTCTTGCATTTCGCAGACCCGCTTTGTGTCTTGCATTGCGCTACGATGCTATCCTTCACGGGCCGCAGACGTGGAAGGATGGATGCCCAACGGGTGGAGGATGCACTATAGCGGGCCTTGCATGTAAGTAAGGTAAGCCATATCTGTTTACAGAACTTGCATTACTTCCAGGTTAGGTTGAGCTAGGAACGGAAAAATACCGTGTGGGCTGTATAGCAGCCTGACGACTTACATGAACGTGCTGTCTAGCGTGAATATACTCGCATGAGCATTCTCGCATGTTGACAATTGCATTGAGAAGTTGGGCATTTGGTCTGGAAAGGACAGTACACTAGTAAAGAAGATGCGATTACCTGATGTGTCAGTCATGAAGATGTCGAACCTCGGAGCACTGCGGGAACATGTTTGTAGTCATTTTCGTTTAGCATTTTCGTAAGCTATCTTCGCCATGGCAAGAGATAACATAGTATTATGGAGTCACCAAGGTGAGCAGCCATTTCTCTATTCCAAAAGCCAGCACCTTCACATCATCTGCTCGTATCGTATCACCATGCAAGTCCGTAAAAGCCAGCCAAATGTCGGCTGGCAATCTATCCAAAGGCTTCAAATGAAGCTAGCAGACTGATGATGATGATGGGGTATTTGCTCAAAAAGAGAAAGAAAAAGTCATCCGGTCGTGTCGCATTTTCCAAGGCATGCTCGTTCGCCGTGGAATTTTGTAGTGAAGCCGCGGTAGCCGCGCTGAATGGCTGGGATTTCCAGCATCATCTGATGATGAAAGCCCGACCGATTGCGATGCAGACCGCTTCTCATCCCGTTACTGTCGTTGTCCTTTTTTTGTCTGTTTTTTATGTTTTGCTCTTTTTTTGGTGCCCATTTCTTGTGATTTGGTAAAGTCTGCTTTTGTTGCAGCATCAAGCTGTCGAGGGTCGGATAATCGGGCCAGCCCAATAAGCCGCCACACCGCAAATGCCGTTGCTCGACCGTGCTGCTGATTTATCGCTGCCTTGTGTTGCTGGATCGTCTCAATCTTCGAGCACAGAGTCCTCCTTGGAAGGCTTGCACTCGCAATAGGGCACGTTCCAGAGGACGAAAGGGCCCGAGTACATCCGGGCACCGGTGCCGTCGATGGGGCACCACCAACGACCGATCATGATCTTCCCACCCGGAAGCATGATGCCCTCGTAAGCCCAAAGGGCTTCCATGTCGATGCTGCCGTCAGGCTCCAAGAAGTACTTCATCATGGTGACGCGCTGCCAGCCCGGGATGCCATTCTGCGGCGGCAGCGGGTTGAGCCAGCCCTCCATGTAGAAGTTCTCCGTGTTGTCGTTACCGTGGCCGCCGAAGCGATAGGAGGAGGTCGAGAAATCAATCTCATCGCTGTCCGCACCGCCGGTGGCGCTCTTCTGGGCGCGCGTACGCGACTTGTTCTTCGGCGTCTTGAGGGAGTTGAGGACACCTTCGAACTCGCGGTTCCAAGCGTCGCTATCGTCGTTGGGGGCGAGCTTGAGCTCGATGGATTGAAAAGGAGCGTCAGGGTCCTCCTCACAATTCAGCTTGTCCTGGATCTGCGGGTTGTTGCCTTGGCCTGACCTGCCGCTGCGGATGATGTTGATTTCGTTGCGGTCGACATAGGCGTAGCTACCCTTCCAGTGATGACCAAGCTCACGGGTGCCTTGCTTGAGTTGATGAGACCACAAGCCTGGAAGCTCATGCTCTTGAAGGCACTCGAAGAACGGGCTCAGTGGCTCGCCCTCGGTGAGGAAGTGATGACACCAGAACTGGATGTTCTTGAGAAGCCAGGTCATATTGACACTCTGACCGGTGTGGCCAGCGAGGATGGGAGCGGTGACGTTGTCGTAGTAAGCCATCATCTGGGCCTCGTGGAAGCCAAACTGATCATGCCTGTGCCAGTCGTCGAAGCGGAACAGGAAGGGCGCGAGAACGCACTGGATGGTGTAAAGCAGCGAGGTTGCCGGGTGCGGGAAGTCGCTGGGCTTGGGGGGAGCGTGGTGCTTGCTGATCATGCCAAGGATCCGGAGGATGTTGGACTTCTGGGTGAATCCTTCGATTTCGACTAGGTTCTTCGACACATACTTCGACACACGCTCGGAGTCGTCGTCGCCATCGTTCTTGTCGCTGAACGCCTCTGTTCTTCTGTGTTAGGTTTATGTGTCCCAATAAGTGTTCTGGAGGATTGTCACTCACCATTGATGAGGTCCCTGAGGACTCTGAGAGCAACCTTTTCCGAGGCAAGTCTTCCAGCGTCGAAAACCAACTTCGGCTTCTGGTTGTACTCGATCTGAAAGACCGGATCGATCACGTGGAGGACAGACTTGCGCTCCTGGTACATGATCTTGATGTTGGCAAGGCTGACCTTGCGCTTACCAGGAGTCTCGAATGACTTGAGGAAGCGGCGACGCCAGAGAGAACCTCCATCGCCTTCCACAGCGTTGCGAGCCTCTGGGCAAACGACCATGAAGGACACGAGGTCCTTGTCGTCGAGCAGTGCGGCGATCTTTTGGCCAATCTACATGATGGTGACATTAGCGACTGTCTCATGCTGGGCAGGAGAGTTGGGGTATGGGGATGTATCAGACATACCTCGATAGGGAGTGTGACGAAGCCACACACCTGCTGCGTGGTGGACTCGGAGGTGCTGGTGGACGCCATGCTTGCTGTCCGAGTTGCTGGTTGCTTGCTTGCTTGCTGAATGGGGGTGATGATGATATGGACAAACAGCGGTTTGGAAGACCAAAGGAAGTGGATGTTGCTTTGGTGGATGGGAAGGTGGTGGACAAGGAATGGTACTGAAAACAGAGGCCAGACCTTATGTGCCAGCAGATGCTATTGTCACATGCACCTATTGTTGCGATTGTAGGTGGCTGTGAGCTCCGTGCAAATGTGAAACGCGGAAGTTGCCCCTTTGGAAGGCTCGTGCACGTGATGATGAAGTGAGAGGACGGGGCCAAACGTGAATACTTCGACATGAGGCATTGGTAGCACCTAGTCGTTGCGTGGTGACACCGTGGTATAGCCCCGAACTCACATATCAGGGCGAGAGCAAAGGAGGATTGGTAAGGACCGGCCGATCCAGAGGCAACAGCACAGCAGGCTGCAACTCATATTGAAGACATGCACTGCAACGAGAGTGGGATGTGCCGATTGTCTAGACCAGTCCTTGGCCGATCTGATCGCTCACATGCATACACCGGCTCTGCTGACAGAAGGATCGGCAACTCCCAACCGCCAAAAGAACAAGCATACGATCATGCTGGGTTCTGTTGACAGCAGGGAGAGGGGCAGGATGATGGGAGCATTGGAAATAGATATGCAGACTTGTTGACTGCTTCGATTGGGAGCCGGTCCATGGAGAGTAGCCAAGCAGAAGACTCAAGCGAAGAAGGCCAGCGCACAAAGCACCAAAGCAATTGCACCCATACTGTCAAAGTCGTTGACCCTAGCACTGTTCGTTGCTGATGCAGGCGACGAGGACGACCCGTCAGTGCTACTGTCAGTATCTGTCGTCGTCGCAGTCGTCGCCGAACCGTCCGTGCCTATCATCAGCCAAATTTAGCTTGCAAACACCTTTCTGAGACTGAACAAAGATCGCTCACCTTCCTCACGCGTAATCACATAGATTTCTCCAGTGGAATCGGAACTCATGAACAGCCGGCCATTGCCATCCCACGCAAGACCCACAGGTCTGAAGCAGTTGCTAGGACAGGCAGAGATGTCCGCATTGGACACAATGTCGGTGGCGGCTGTCATACTGTCGCTCGCATCCACAGGTTCGCCGCCAGCAAACTCGACAACACTGACCTTGTACCCGGCAGGATCGTCTCGATTCCAACTGCCGTGGAAGCTGATCCAGGCCCGCGTACCATTCGCGTCAAATTTGATGTCGAGAGGAGCCATGTGAGCCTGGAAGACTAGACGAGGTGCGATGCGCTCTCCGCAGATACTGTCATTGTTGGTATCATTCTGCGTGTATGGAGCAAACTGGACTCCGGCAACACCCTCGAAGTCTGGAATATCATCCGCCTGCCAGGCCGCGAAACAGTCTGGATAGCCAAAGTTTTGGCCTTGGTTGGAGCTATTGGTCCCGTTCAGATATCCCAAAAAGTTCAACTTCTCGCCCGGATTGTTTTCATGGATATCTTTGCCGGAGCGACTCAGCTGGTCTCCAGAGTTCTCAACAGACCATATTCCACCAGTGTTGGGCTCTTCGGCAATCCCAACGTCGTTACGAAGTCCCCATCCCAGAAGGATGCCGTCATCGTTGAAGTCGAGTGGCGAAGATACGTCGCTAATGTTGAATGCTTTGACCTGGCCATGGCCCGACTCGATGTATTTGGCCTCAAGGTCGAAATTTTCAAAGCTTCCGCGGTTGACTACTATCATGCCAGGAGCAGCTTGGGAGAGTAACAAGGTCCTCGAAGTATGATCCGTACCCTCCATGTTCTCAACCAGAATGGTTGCGTTCGAGGTTGCCCTCCTCTCCTGGGGCGAGTAGTTCCAGGAGTATAGCTCATTGGAACTCGATGCGTAAAGAGTATTGCCATCCGGAGAAAGCTCGATGCCATGGTTGAGAGACTCGTCCGAGATGACCGTGTCTTGCGAAGCCACGCCGACACAGGATCCACTGCCATCTTCCAACCTGAGGGCCGTGATGCCAACTCCTTCTTCGACCACGAGCAAGTTGCCTTGGGTGTCGAACTTGATGCCACGCGGCGAGGTCAGTCCCGTGGCAATAAGGCGGGCCGCATATCCACTGGCGACAGAGGGTGCCGCATAACCTGCAGTCAAAGTCGGCGAGCAAGCCGCAGAGGCAGAACCCGAACTAGACTGGGCGCCTGCTGTTGCAGCAAGCAGAGCGATTGCCAGCAGAGCGTCGGTGTATACGAACATGTTGTCCAAATCTTACCAAGCCGGGCGATATTATTTGTCGGAGCTGTTGCAGTGATTCAAGTCGCCACTCTTACTAGGCCAGGCACTGTCGTTCGTATGAGTTGTCGCACTTACCACGCGTCCAGTAATGGAAGTCGCGATGTCTATATCCATCAATCGGCCACCGGCAAGGGCTATATATGTACTTTGCAAGCACCATAATGATGACGATCCGCACGACAGCATAGTTCCTTGGCCAGAGGGGGCAGTCGAGCGCCTCACGAATCACCGCGAGACATGGCGGTGCCCTGCGGCAGATCTGGATGCTTGCAGGTTGCCGGCACGCCTCTTGGCAGTCTGGAGAGCTTGAACGGACCTCTGGCAAGGGCGAGCGAGGTATAAAATCGCCATGTCTTTCATGCAAGCTGAACGTGCCTACACGTAGGGAGATGTTGTTGATGATCGCAAGGGCAGGAGTTGGTGGATTGATGTATGTATGCGACACTGGCGGTGGGGGGGGGGGGAAGAACCGTCTTTCTCGGACGCGCCGCCAAACCCTCGTTCGTAAGTACGTTGGAGTGAAATTGCCGGCGCATCGGCAAGTCGACCATCGACGTGAAGCACACAGCCAGCCACCCAGCCCAACGATTCACACTGTCAACTACCTGTAAAGCTGATTCAGGTTCTGCGAGTCCGCTGACCACTGCTCTGCTACCACCCCTCGCACCAACACACGCTGCCGAGCAACTTTGTCGCAGTTTAGTTTGACCGACTCCACTTGCGGCGTTCTCGGAGACAGCCCTCGGAGACAGCCGGGTTCGAGACCAAGACCACAACAACACCTCAAGTCAGTCAGAGTCCTTTGTCTGGCACCAATCCGGCTTGCACAGAACCACTGCATGGCACGAGATCATCGCAGATTTGCCCACAATATGGCCTCCTACCCATCGCCGAGCACTGCCTGACGCGAGAGACACAACACAAATCGTAGCGCTTGTCGCATTTCACACATCCATGATCAGGGAGATGGAATCGAACACCTGAAGTGGCAGCGAGGCGAGAGCCGAGAGGACAGCACTGATGCTGGTTCAGCACAGAAGTCGCGACGCCGAGGGACTTCATGAGATATCATGTACCCGCACGCTGATACCAATGCAGAAGCCCGATAGCAGGGCAATCGACGAGAGTGCCATCCACCTAAATGTAACCGCAGCGTCGTTGACGAAACAACCGCCTTTCCGAGACCCGGACTGTGATCTTTTTTACTACCTATCAGCGATTCTCCGTCAAACAGCTTCTACGAGGCACGGCGCGAAGCCGACGGTTACAGTGGAGGCGTACATGTACCTTCAAGCAAGCTCCAGTCAATTTCAGAGACGCGATATGGATCAAGTCGGATTTCGGTCAGTCATGCCCATAGTGGGACAAGAACGAAAAGAAGGATACACCAGACCGATAGGCTCAGAATCTCCGATAACGCCCGATGATGATGATATGCCACGACGGACGCTCTCGTAGGAGGATTTGAGTACGTGTATAACGCAAACTACGGAATAAAAGCCAGGTATACTATAAGAACACGCCTTTGAATTCATCTGCACGCTTGCGAGCTTGCAACGTCTTTCTGTTCGCTTTCTGAAGATACACAGGAACGGTTGATGCGTTTCACATGTAGAGAAGGGAGCCCTGGCTACCAAGCAAGCTACTATTGATTAAAGGCACAAGCAGGTCTGGCACCAAAGGAAGTCAAGCTACTGGATATCCTCAACAGCCGGACGGCGCGGGGGCTTGAAGTCTCCCGGCTTCCCCTTCGAAGCCAGGACATGCAGAATCAGTCGTGCATTCGGACCGTCGTATATCACCGTGGCGACCGGCTTATGCGGGCAACGGGTCTTCGCAATCAAGTTCAAGCCGTGGCAGTATGCCTCGGGGACGTGATCTTTCGCATCGCCAAAGTCAAGGACGCAAAAGGAGGATTCTCCCTGCCCGGACACTACCACTTCTTCTTCCACTTCTTCTTCCATCAAACGGTCGAATTTAAAGGATTTGAGGTTGCGGTACTCGTTTGCCAGCAACAAAAGGACCTTACGCCATGAGCTCCCTGTGAGTTTGATCGAGCGGAGATCGAGATGCGTCAAGCTTTCTTTGGAGGAGGCAAGCATCGCGAGGAGGTCCTGCACAAGTATCGCCGTTTGCGTCTGAGACAAAGTGACTTCGCGGAGCGCGGGTACCACGCGGTCTGGGACAAGCCATGGGCCTGGTGGTTGCTGCTGGACAGTCAACGAGAGCGTTTGCAGGTTTGGCGATCTGTAGAAGATTTGTTCTAGCCAGTATGCTGCCGCGTCAAACTCGACGAGGATGTTCGCCGAACGGAGCATTGCGAAGGCTGTCTTCTGGCCCATGTAGTTTTCGGAGAGCTCAATAGTCGCCTGTTCAGCTCTGGGACATGCAAGAGAAACGGTCCCGCCGAGCTTCGAGACCAGTGGGCTCCAGCTCACAGGAGGGAAGGCATCAATGTCTACGCTCCGCATCTTCACGCAAGTAACGGCTAGGTTGGAGTGCTCGATGATCTTCCTGGCGAGCCCGTCCACTCGCACTGAGGTGACAGCATCTTCGGCGGTAGAAATCGCGACCTTGGTCAACTCCCGGACACGCTCCGTTTCTGGACGCAGCCCAAAATTGGCTTGATCAATGTGGTAGTCTCTAATCTGGATTCTTGTAGGACGTAGTAAGCCCTCGCGGAGTAAATGTGCAAGATCAAAGATCCCAGCGTCTAACTCGCCAGTAGTCACGATGTGAGACTGGTCTCTGGGCGAATAGGGATTACCAGTGTTTTTTCGGGTCCAGACACAGGTCAACGCATCTACTTCAGGGAAGTCACCTATCATCCAAGGATCCAGTCTTTCACAGTCATCCTCGATTACCAGAGTCTTTATCAGACGGCGAAGGCGGTCATCTGTGGACAGTGACTTCAGCCGAGCCAGACTAGAGCCCATGAGACTGGTGGACCATGTTGCAAGGAATGACTGCAGAATCTCATCGACAGTAGAAGAGCTTGCAGCTGAACACTTTTGCTCGAAGGATGCCCTTTGAGGTGGTTCAATGTATCTCGCCCTGTAGATAGGTCAGGAAGCAGGCCTTCCAACGAGAGCTCAAGTAGATATATCAGGCCTACCAGCTGTCAATCAGCTCGGCGGGGATCTGTTCATGGTTGGATGCTGTCATGGTGGGTTATGTGTTGGTGTTGCTTCTGCACCAATGCGGTATGTTCAGGAATACCACATGGGGCCATTACAGTATTGCCTAAAGCATAGGTACCTTAATGTCTCCTGATTCCAACATGAAGGATGACAGCGGAAATAGAAGTTCTCTTCAGCTCCGCCCTTGGCAAAGAACTGGTGGTGGGGCAAAGAGTGGGAGATTGTATGGAAGTTGCCACTGCCACTGCAACAAGCACGCGCAAGCGACGAGGCAAGCTTACATACATGTACAGTCCTAACACACGTCTCAATTAGGCCATCACAGTTCTCGATCCGGTCTCGAGGTAAGCTACTGTTTTGTGGATTCGGTCGCCGCTAATCGCGCACCATCCTACTCACATCGTCATCGCGGATTTTGTGAGCCAGCTTGCCACTTTATCGCCGGTCGATTGAGAACAAAACTTATTGCGGTCAGATATACGCTGAACATAAAAGCATCACTTCCGAACGTCAACGGTTGAATATCAAGCTCGCTCAGTCCCTCCAACCTTTCAACACTCGAAGTCACCACACTACATCCTACCTGCTAAACAGCCGTCAAGAAACTACCCACAATGGCCTCCATCATCGACAAAGCCAAAGACGTCCTCACCTCCGACAATGGCAAGACCTATAAACTGGCCGGCGAGAAGGTCGGCAGCATTGGCTTCGGCCTCATGGGTCTAACCTGGCGTCAGCAGCCCCCTTCGCAGTCCCAATCCTTTGAAGCCATGAAAGCCGCCCTAGATAGCGGCGCCAACTTCTGGAACGGCGGCGAGCTCTACGGCAGCCCTGAACGCAACTCTCTGCACCTCCTGCGCGAGTACTTCGAAAAGCACCCCGGCGACGCCAAGAAGGTCGTCCTCTCCATCAAAGGCGGCCTGGTCAAAGGTGGCATGAAGCCAGACGGCTCACCGGAGAATGTCCGCAGGAGTATTGACGAATGCTTGACGCAGCTGGCTGGAACCAAAAAGTTGGATCTCTTCGAGTGCGCTCGCGTGGACCCTAAGACGCCGATTGAGGTAACTGTTCGCACGATGAACGAGTACGTTCAAGCTGGCAAGCTGGGTGGTATCTCGCTCAGCGAGTGCAGCGCCGACACGATCCGCCGTGCAGCCAAGGTGGCGAAGATCAGTGCCGTCGAGGTTGAGTACTCGCTCTGGGCGACTGAGATTCAAGACAACGGCGTACTGCAAGCTTGCGGCGAGCTGGGAATTCCCATTGTCGCTTACTCGCCTCTCGGCCGCGGTTTCTTGACCGGCCAGATCAAGAGCCGCGACGACATTCCTGAAGACGACATGAGACGCCACCTGCCTCGCTTCTCCGAGGAGAACTTCCCCAAGAATGTCGAGCTGATCCACCAGCTGGAGACCTTGGCTAAGAGAAAGGGCTGCACTCCCGGTCAAGTTGGTATTGCGTGGGTCAAGGCGCAGAGTGAGCGTAACGGCAACCCGGTCATCATTCCCATCCCTGGTGCGACTACTGCGGAGAGGGTGAAGGAGAACTTGACCGAGGTGGAGCTCAGCGAGAACGATCTGAAGGAGGTTGACAGCATTCTGGCCGGTGTCGAGATTCACGGCGAACGCTATCACGGCGAGGCGAACTCGCTCAACTTTGGCGACAGCCCGGCTGAGTGATTGAGCTTTCTTGTTGCAGAATACAAATCTGCTAGGGCCGGCACTTCATTTCTGTGATTTCGCCTTACCTCCATAGGTAGCTGGCCAATATCTTTAATGCATCACGATCTTGAGAACCTTTGTACCGCTCTTGTTGACGTAGTACGACATCATCATTTAGCTTAGAACTTGGAGATTCGAGACTCCATGTGCTCTTCCCCCGTGTTGACTGTTGACACATACATCTACCCACCATCTGGTATTGTGATAGAAGTACAGCACGCGCAAGCTCAAGACTCACGATTTTCGATCACGAGTGGAAGGCTGAACCATGTCATAGACAGAACGTATTGGAATTTCAATATTTACATAAACGGTGTTCCGTAGTTGGAGTTGCATCAAGAAGTCCAGTACTACCTCAGTACAGCAAGACTATACAGTACTGTACTGCCTCCCATCACACGGATGTCAAGAGAATGCTAAATCTGCCAACGGAGTCAGCCTGGGTCCCAGTGTATCTGATAGATAACGGCTGCATGTTTGTGAATGTAGGGTATGGTTCAGATCAAGTGTATGTGTTAAGTTAATCCGCATCCGGTTCCCGAGAGAACCGTTGGCATTGCAGAACTCTTAATTGTCATCGTGTAGGAGTGGGGCGTAAGGGAGGAATGGAATCGAGTGCTTACCAGATGTATCGAATATTAGGCGTGCCTCCGCATGTACACTAGGTGCGATGCAAGGCAGCCTGATCGATGTTGTTGCGGAAATGCGAGTTAGATGTCGTGGAGGAAGAGGAGTCAGATTTGAATGTGAAGCGCGTTGTGCTTCTTTCAAGGCCGCAGACTAGCGCGCTACATCGCCTGGGCCGTGCAACATGCCGTAGGCCAACGATGGTCACAGCCACATGCCTCTATCTATCTCATACCAGTACCAACTACATCTCACTTCACCTCGCAGTCCTCCGATCCTCGCTAACAAGAAAACTCTCGATAACAGGCGCACCAACACGTCAAACCCAATCTTCATCACCATCGACAACATCAACATCATCAAACACAATGGCCGACTCTCCCGGTGGCAGCTCTGACCTCTCCTCCCCACCCTCAGAAGACTACGAACACGACCAAGACGACACAACCATCGAGCTGCCCTCTCATCGCAGTATCGACATAGCGCACATCGACCCAGACCACCTTGCACCGCCGCCCAAACGCCGCAAGACAGCTCCCACCAATCCATCCCTGCTCGGCTACGACCGCGCGCCCTCTTCACAGCCCGACGCGGCAGAAGACGACGCGATATCATTATCGTCGGACGGCTGGAGCGACGCGCCAGGATCGCCCTCGCATGACGAGTACGCGATCAGGGAGGATGCGCAGACCGAGTGCCAGTGGAGGGATTGCACATGGGGCCCGGCGGAGAACAACGACGAGCTGGTGAACCACGTACAGAACTTGCATTGCGCGACCAACGGGCCAAAGAAGACCAAGTATGTTTGCGAATGGGGCGAGTGCCAGCGCAAGCAGAGCAATCACCCTAGTGGGTATGCTCTGAAAGCGCACATGCGCAGCCACACGAAAGAGAAGCCGTACTACTGTTCGCTACCAGGTAAGAAACGTTGATAGGAGAAAGCTGTGTGCCCACGCGACACCAGGCTGACAACCACTCCAGAATGCGACAAATCCTTCACGCGCTCAGACGCTTTAGCCAAACACATGCGCACCGTCCACGAACCCGAACCCGCACGAGGAAGCATCTTCCTCGACCCATCTGTGACGACGATGAAAAAAGCCCCCAAAGCCAGCACGACAAAACTAGCCCTGGGCGCCGCCAAAACCACCCCGCAAGACATGAGCGGCGTCCCAACACATGACGAAGAAGGCACGCCCATTGAGCCCTCGCACCCCAACGACAACATCACCTACATCCCCGCGCACCACCCCATAACAGGGCAGCCGGGCTTCATGATCCACTACCCGGCCGACATCCACTTCACAACCTTCGAAAGCGCCGTCGAAGCCGACCACCTGATGCGCATGCTCAGACGCCAAATAGCATGGGCGGAGCAGGAAGCGGATCAGCTGAAGCGCGAGACCGAGGAGTTGGAGAAGATCAAGCGCGAGGAGTGGATGCTGAAGGAAGTCCTGCTCGAAGCCGTCATGGCCGCCGAGCTGTCGCGGGCGGATCGCGAGGGCATGCTGCAGCAGGTCGACGCCCGTGTCGAAGAGGCTATGGAGAAGGATACCGAGCCCGCACAGCGGCTGACCTGGAACGGGCCTAACCCTCTGAAACGCCAGCGCAGAAGTATCCGGGCAGACCGCGAGGCCAAGTCCGTTGTTCAAACGCCGGGAGGCGGCGCCGGCGACGACGACGACGAGGATGATGACGATGTTGGCTCGCCGCCTCCTACTGGCGCTTCTGGTGGATTTGAGGGTGAAGGCGACCCTTATGACAATTACCTCGAGGGCATGATGGCGCAGTATGAGAAACGTCAGCAGGCAAAAACTAATCCTGCTGTGGACGATCGGGACTCGGACACGCCCATGAAAACGGAGGACGCACAAGCTGCGTCTGAAGCGGATGCTGTGGGAGCGTTGATGGGATTGAGCGGTGGGCGGCTGTGAGGCATTGCGTTGTACTGATATGTAATAGAAGCTGGACTTGAGAAATAGCGGTATTTGGGACGAGCCTCTCAGGAGTGGCCGAATAATGACTTTTCTTTCTGAGGCGTTCATTGTGCAGATATATACCTAGGTCGAAGGCTCTGTGCGAGCGACTGCCATCAGGTTCCAATCTGAAACCACTGCCATGTGCAAAAATACGCTCAAATTTCGATACCGGCTAAACAAACCTGTCCTTTTCCTACCGAATCGCTTTGCCTCCGTAGGTGATCTCTCCCTCCTTCAAAACGATACTCAAACCAAAAACCCAATGCGCCTACCTCCCCCTCAACAAGCTCTTCTTTCCCCTCGACTCCCTCTTCTTCTCCCGCGCCGACTCGCTATTCCCAAACGGAAACCCGCTCGTCCTCTTGTCCGCGCCCGTAGTCTTGCTCACCCGCGCTGCATCCGCCCCAAACAACAACGTCCAAGTTCCGAAACAGAACAGCGCTCCGTTCCCAATAAGGCCCGCCGTGAAAGCGAAAGTCCACCCCGCGCCCATGACCTGCGTGTACAAGTAGAAAGTCGTAATGGCCTGGAAAGCCACCGCGATCGAAGCCGTCGCTTTGCCGACTTCGTTCTTGGCCGCGACGCCGGGGCGGCGGGGAGGGGATGAGGAGGAGGTTTCTTCGCCGGACGAGGAGCGTTCTTTGGTCTTGGAGGTTGAGGATGTTGATGGGGATGAGGAGGAGGATGCGGGCGCCTGCGGGCCTATGGGTATCACTCCGGTGAAGACGAGGTTCGAGGCTGCGAGGGCTAGGAGCGTGAGGGCCAGGGTGCGGCAAAGGTAGGCTTCGAAGTCGGTGATGTGGCGCGCTTCCGGGCTGCAGAGGGAGACTATCACTCGGGGAGCCAGGAGGAGGGGGAGGGATTGGAGGGTGCCCCAGGCGGAGGTTGAGATGGCGTAGAGGGTGAAGGGCTGAGAGATTGGGAGTTAGTATGGGTTGATTCGGACTGGGGTTATTGCGTGAATGACTTACGTCGGAGGACGCCATGGTTGTGTTTGAGGTGGCCGGTCGAATTGGGATTATGTTGCTGTATTTCCAAGGGTTTCAGGGATTAAGGTGTTTCTCAACCCTGGTTTGAGGCGTCTTGGTAGAGTTTGATGTTTTACTTGCGACGTGGTGTAACGAGCGCAAAGCAAGAGAGAGTGCGGTGTAGACGATCGGAAGCTACGGCGATGACGGCAGATTGAACGCCTGCCACCTGCGCTGCTACCTAAACTTCGGTCACCAGACGCCGCCGCGGCTGCGTGCTGTGCTGCGTGCTGCGGCTAATAAGTGCATGCCTTGCATGTGCATTAACATTGCCATCGTTCACCATCTCCTGTCATCACTCACATATATGTTTCGAGACTATCACACATATCAGGTTTCTTGGTGATACCGCATACCTGAGTCGACCAATGCTCTCAATCATACTGCGACCAACACCGGATAGGAACATTGAATCAGATCACACAACATCTTCATTATGGACATACGAAACACTTGCATTGCTGGGGTATACCGGTGACTGGTTCACCATACATGAAATTCAAACGGGAAAAAAAGAAGAGACACTCTGAACGCCACACCAATATGCAATCCAACACCCCCCATCATCCTCAGCACAAAGCCTGAACAAGCGCAACAACACCAACAAACACACCAACCTTCCACCCCGCACCTCCCAACCTGCCACCACCCGACGTCGTACCGCTGGGTGCCTTCTCGTGCTGGTCCAGCGCCGACTTAAGCGCCAGCTCGCCCGGCGCGTTGCACGCCTGCCCAAAGTTGGTGTCGGTGTAGACGTTGTCGGAGATGCACTGCGCCCAGTCGGTGATGTCTTTGGCTTCGGGATGGCACCAGTGGTAGCAGCCTGAGTCGTCGGTCTTCACGGGTCCTTTGCAGCACACGCTGTCCATCTTCTTGATCAGGGCGTCGTCGGTGACGGCGATTGCGCAGAGCAGGTCCGCGGGCTTGGTGTAGGTGCCGGTGAAGTTGGCGATGTAGGTGCCGGGGCTGACTGAGTTGGGGACGCAGCCAACTGGGAGAGGTTAGTGGGAGGTTTGATTTGTGATCTTGATGGTCGTGGAGGTCGTACTTTGGCCATTGTGAAGTCCTGTCGACATGGTCGGTTGTGTGTGTGTGAGTGATATGGTTCCAAAGGAGTGTGTTGTTTGTGTTTTGTTGATGTGATGTGAGCTGGAAGCGAGAATGTTTCAAAATCACACGGCTCGGCGAGGTAAAGACTGTTTGTGTACGGTGGTAGTACTCGTGTGCGGTGCAATGTCAGGGCAGATGTGTGAAGAAAGGCGGATCAGCAGACTCGAGGGTCAAGACACGATAAGGCAAGACAAGCAGAGACCTCAAGACAACGGAGCCAGGAACAGGAGTAGAGCTAGTAGAGGCTTAAGGTTCCACCACGCCATACCACTAGACTCCGCGGTAGATCTCCCATGTTACTCTTGCGGGCCTAGCTGATTTTATTTCCAGGCTGTTATATGGATTGTTCAGGGATGCAATTGGTCTGGTCTATCTTCTAGTGTCGTCCATGCGCTTGCCGAGACCATTCGGCAATCTCGGCAGACCGTTTCGACAAGGGACCGGGAGAAGAAGCCAGTCTGCGTTATCTCGTCACTGTTTCTTCAGGTGTTGGTGAGAAGGATGATACGGTATAGATCCATCAATCCCCATGCTCGCAACGTCCGACTGATCGACTGCCCATCGAAGAAGAAAGAGTTACGTGCTCGAGCGCAGGACAACGAGCTCGAGCGCCGCGGCGACGCCAATGGCTGAGCCCTAGTCTAATCTAGCCTGGTGTGGGTCGTGCGAATTGGCGAGATCGGCAGGTACGGTTTCCTCTTTGCCTTTTAAAGTTACCACATGGTAACTTTGCCTAAACAAAGGTGTATGTCAGGTATCGCATCCCCATCCATACCGCCAGCGTTGGTATACCTAAATTGATGGTGTGCTACTGAGAGCGTGGAAATGGATATAAACGAATGCTTCTTGCACTCGACGCAGAGCAGTCGTCGGTGTCAGCGACATGCGACGTTAACGAACAAGCGATTGAGTACACCAAGCCGATAGGACAAACTCCAAGAGGATCGCTATCATGAACGGACAGTTATACTATAGCCATATTCTCCTCACATTTGCTCTTTGATTCAGCTTCCCTGATAACACGTGATTTTCCTGCTCACACTATCAACATAAGTCTACTCAAATTGGGGTGAACCATTGAGAGCGTGCTTTCGATATACTTGCAGAAGTATCTTCCACTTGGTCAATAGGCATTTTAGCGACACGAGAACACTCTCATTGAGGATCCACGTTCGAGAGCATTCAAACGAGATGGGTATGTCTCGTTCGTTCGATTTGAGACGTTATGCTGACATCAACGGCACGAGCTTACCCAACTAACTCGCGCGCCATTGAGAACGCCGCATGTAACTGCGCAAGTAGTACAGTCATCGCTGAAGTAACGCTACAGGAACGAGTCCTGTCTCACATCTTGCTAGTTCCTTCGCCTACACTCTCATACGCATATGCAGCTTGCTTAAGTGAGATAAGAAGCAGCCGTACGCTCGTACGATCGTCGCTGGTCTACCAAGACCAGAGGTGCACCATTGATAGCATTCTATCAATATACACAATGTGAACGGATACCTCTTCAAATTCACCGAAAAGTGTGCTGATACCAGCGACATCAATCTGCCCAAATTGACAGTGTACCATTGAGAGTTCCAGATCAATGTACGGACATCTCTTACATTCGACTGAGAGTATGTGCTGGTACCAGCAACATTGGTCTACCCAATCTGGCGACGTGCCATTGAGAGAGTCGGTTCGATAGGAATGCATCCTCGACACTTGATTGAGAATGCGTGCTACTATCAGCGACATCAGTCTACTAAAGCAGTATACATGCCACTGAGAGCGCTCGATTCAGTGACTCTTGCAATCGTTCGAATCCTTCACCTATATCTCTAATCTAGTACACGAGACATGTGCTAGTACCAGCTTCATGAGCCTGCTAACTTTAGACACGCGCCATTGAGAGAGATGAATTGATGTTTGGGGATCTCAGGGTGTTGCTCTGATCGACGTGCTAGTACCATCGGCGTCAGTCTACTAAATCTCGTTGTAGACCGCTGAGAGCAGTGAGTTAGTCGGACAGTGTCCCGGCAACCCGTTCCAGCTCGCACGCTCGTACCAGCGGCATGCGTCTGCCGAAATCAGTTCATCGCCATTGAGAGCAGTGACTTACTTGAACGGTGTCTTCGGAAATCACCCTGGCTCACATAATCGTATCAGCACTTTCATACCACCAAAACAAACCATCTGCCACTGAGAGCGTCAAAGGAACAGTAATACGTCCAAAAGATGATTTCTCGGTTACGGAAAGCTCGCCAGGTATTGTCACGCATCTCTCCCCCTCCCTCGTACTCTCACTGCCTATGCATGAACTTGTCCCGCAACTTGTAGTACTTGTCCATGCTCCCCACACTGCCCTTGATAGACCCCACAGCGAACTCAAAGTCGTCCATCTCGACTTTGTTCTTCTTGCTCTTCAGGGCGTGTTGACCGGCTTTCCTGATCAGACTCTCCAAATCCGCGCCACTGTAGCCGTCGCAAGCGCTCGTACCTGCGATGGAAGCGACTTCTGCGGGAATAGGCTTGTTGCGGATGAGAGCCCTGAGGATCTCAACGCGCTCGGTGGCACCGGGCAGATCGACGAACAGGCGGGTTTCGAGGCGGCCGGGGCGCATCATGGCGTCGTCGATGATGTCCGGCCGGTTGGTGGCGCCAATAACGTAGATCCCGGCGCGGGCGCTGAGGCCGTCGAGCTCCGTGAGTAGCATGTTGACCACGCGGCCGGAGGCCTCGGAGAGGGAGTCGTCGCGGCGGGGCACAAGAGCGTCGAGCTCGTCGAAGAAGATCACGCAGGGCACACTGGAGCGCGCGCGCATGAAAACGCGGCGGACGGCGGCTTCGGACTCGCCCACGTACTTGTTGAGCAGCTCGGGACCCTTGATCGAGATGAAGTTTGCTTTGCTCTCTGCTGCGACGGCTTTGGCGAGGAGGGTTTTGCCGCAGCCTGGTGGTCCCCAAAGAAGTACGCCGGTGGGAGCGCTGATGCCAACCGCGGCGTAGCGTTCGGGGTTCTGGATGGGATCGACGATCGCCGTTTGAAGCTCTTCGCGGACTGAGGCGAGGGCGCCGATGTCTTCCCACGAGACGTCGGGGATCGTTGCGAAGCCTTCGCGCTTACTTGAGGGGACAATGAGGGGCAGAACGGCGTCGAAAGCGGCCATCGTAATTGCTGTTTCTTCGAATCCAGGAGGCTCGGGGATGTCGTTTCTGCGCGCTGTGCTGATGAGCCTCATGATGGAGTCTACGTGTGGCATCATAGGCTTCTCGCCGTCGAGATCCATAACCTGTTCGAGGTCCAGTGCCTGCCGTTCCAGTGCCTCTCTGTATTGTGCCATTTGCCATGAACCTGCTTTGCCTGCCAGGTCCTTCAGATCGGCTCCAACGAAGCCAGCAGTTCTCTTCGCAAGCGAGGCGAAATCGACGTCTGCTGCCAGTGAGAGACCTCTCGTTTGTGCGCGCATGATAGCAGCGCGGACCTGTTCGTTGGGCACGCCGATGTTGATTTCTGTGTCGAAGCGACCTCCACGCCTGAGAGCCGGGTCGAGCGCATCTGGGCGGTTGGTCGCTGCGAGAACGATTACTGGCTTCTCCTTGTCTCTCTCGAGCTCGTCGATCGATACCAGTAGCTGAGCGACGATTCTCTTCTCCATCTGACTCTGGCTCGATTCGCGCTTCGGCGCGATCGCGTCAATCTCATCAATGAAGATCAGACAGGGCGCGTGTTTTTTCGCCTCTTCGAAGCGCTCTCGCACGCCTTTTTCAGACTCTCCGCTCATGCCTGACACGATTGAAGGACCCAGAATCTCAACGAATGGCACACCGAGCGCGGCCGCGAAGGCTCGTGAGATCATGGTTTTGCCGCATCCCGGCGGACCGTGTAGTAGAATACCTCGAGGCAGGCTGACATTTGTCTCGATGTATTTGCGCGGCCGCAGAAGAGGTAAAACGAGCAGCTCTTTCAGCTGATTGAGGACGGGTTCAATGCCGCCGATGTCGTATAAGCTCACATCTCCTGGTGGCGCAACGGAGTCTTTTTGGGTCTTCAAACGCTTCGGAAGCGCCTCTCCGTTTGCCGCCCGTCGCTTCCTGGTAGTCTCATCGGATGGAGGGGGACTGGTCGGTCTTGGGCCGCCGAGATTGGCGCGCAGGGAGCGATTCATCTGATCGGCGTGTGGTGCTTTTGCTGCAGTTTCTCTCTCAAGAGCGGCTTCGGAGTCGTCGCTGGAATCTCCGGCCTCAGGCACCCCGCGAAAATCGAGGCAGCGCTCCAGAGATTGTTGCAGCACTTTCTTGGGCTTTCTCTTAATGCTTGAATTGGAGCGGAGGAGAGCAGCGTAAAGAGAATCTATATCCGGTGAGACACCGTTTTCGAGGAACTTCCCGACGGCGATATTAACGTCGTTATCAAGTGCTCCCAGCAGTCTCGTTGGTTTCGCCATTTAAAAATTTGTCGGAGCGTGATGGTACGACCACAATGGAGAGACGGAGACGACTGTCTTTTGATATGCGAGCCATAAAAATCGAAGGACGGTTGCTCCCGTGCTAGCGCGAAGCACAAGTTTAGATTCAGCCTCTCAGCGGACAGATGGTAACAGGTCAACTCGAAAGCATCTGATATGAGTAGACGAAGACCATGCTTGCCTTCGGAGTCATCGTCAAATCAGTCAATTCAAGACTCATCTTGAATGAAATTGAAATACAGCCTCTCAGTGGTCATGTACGTGTAATTCAACGAGGAAGGGACAGGTATGAGCAGAATGATGATCACATCGCCATTGAGAGACGATTTGTTGATGCGACTCACGTCAAAGGCTTTCTTCATTTCAAATGAGCTTCTCGAGAAATATCAATGACATGTGATTCTCGACAATGGAAGTACCACGTCGTTCTAGTCTTCACATTCACAAGGTCGTCCCGAGCACGTGGCATCGGGCCGTACTTTCCTTATCTGGAAGCCGAGGCGCATGTGACATCAGCGATAGGAAACGCGCGACCAACTGCAGTCACCCTATCAACGCGTGACCATTGTGGTAGCATTGCGTTGTACTACGATCTGTCCACGACCGCATTACATACCGAGGACACCTCAGCCGCCTAGAGCATCGAAGCTCGCACGGCAACACCGCAAAGATGGGAAACAGCAACAGCTCAAACAAGATCTCGGTCCAGGACAAGTAGGTTCGGACACACACGCTCCAGACAGACATGGCTTTTGCTGAGCATGTCCCAGAGCCATCCTCGACATGAAAGTCCAGCGCGACAAGCTGCAGCAATACCAGAAACGCATCAAGGTCGTGACGGACCGCGAGACCGAAGTCGCGCGAGAGTGCCTCCGCCAAGGGCACAAAGATAAGGCGCTGCTTGCATTACGGCGGAAGAAATACCAGGAGTCGCTGCTCACTAAGACGGACCAGCAGCTTGCACAGTTGCAAGCCTTGACCTCGGACGTGGAGTTTGCTCTGGTGCAGAAAGATGTTGTCTTCGGTCTGCAGCAAGGCACTGCGGTGTTGAAAGAGATTCACAAGGAGATGGGAGGGCTGGAGAGGGTGGAACTGATACTGAGTGAAAGCGATGAGGCGCGGGCATATCAGAATGTGAGCTGGAGGCGTGAGAGACATGGCGTCAAGAATGTGAGGCTGATCATGGTGTTTAGGAAATCAACGAATTGCTGGGTGGAAAAATGTCTAATGCGGACGAGGATGAAGTGGAAGACGAGCTTTTGGCTATGGAACAGGAAGCGAACGCCGTGCCTTCTATGCCTAATGCTCCTACATCGGTCCAAGAACCCATGCCTGGCGTTCCAGCAGAGGACCCCCAGCGAACGAGAGAGATTCAAAAGCAAAGGGCGCAGCAGCGACGTCCTGAGGAAGCCATGGCGGCATGAACACTGTGTACTCGCGGTACTCACTGGACGCGGTAGCTTGTTTGCGACCTGTACTGATACACAATACACAAACATTGGGACAGATATCACTGATACAGAGGCCAATCACAGGCTCACAGAAATGGCTCGTCTTATGCGCAGGCATCATTGCAAGTGTAATGCCTGTCCAGCTATCCTGATGTGAAGATGCACGGGTTTCTCAAGCACTCCCACCGTCTCACAGTGCTTGATCAATCTGAGATCGGGAACATCCGCGATGCAATGGCACGCTCGTTCTCGCACTCGTTTCCAGAACGATTTCATCGGCTCCACGTGGATGTTCCCGGCTGACGTGACAGGTAAAGACTGTTTATTCTCGAGCGGAGAAATGCAGATCTTTGAAGTTTTGCCGATTTCCAACTGCACGTCTCCACATACTCCGCTTCAAGTTCGAGCGGGGATCGATCTGCTCTCCACTTCTGTCGGGCAGCCTCCGACTTCTTACGACAAGTACAAGAGGATGGCTGTTGACGATATCAATGACGTGCAAAATGAGGGCTTTATGTTGCTTCACAGCTGCTTGCCGGACCATAGCCGCCGCCCTAGCAATAAGCAGTGAGTGCATATAAATTCAGTACGCCAACGCCAACGAGAGCTGCCTATTCTAAGGCTAACCTCCAACACCTGAGCGATCATGCATTCATTTACTGTCTGGTCTGCTTTGTTACAGGCGGCAGCATGTACATCGATACCAAACCACAACCTACTGACAAGATCGACCGGTAATGTTTCTCTTGCCCCGGATGCAGGTCGATGGCCCAGTGGGCTACACCTTGCGGTTGATTACTATCCTTCTCAATGGCCAGACTGGATGTGGGAGGCGGACGTTGCCAGGATGCGAGAAAGTAACATTTCATTTGTCCGAGTGAACGAGTTCGACTGGTCTGTACTAGAGCCATCTGAAGGCCAGTACAACTTTACACTTCTGGACA
>Ga0265780_10003085_pt1 | contig 22171 bp, 22 predicted proteins | sample P1T30metagenome_FD_192432 | JGI IMG/M metagenome (GOLD analysis project Ga0265780, IMG submission 192432) | Plant litter microbial communities from East Loma Ridge, Irvine, California - P1 T30 | ecosystem: Environmental > Terrestrial > Plant litter > Unclassified | place: USA: California...
CAGGAGCGGAGTGGTGAATGATTCTCTCCGCTCTGCCTGTGTGCAGCCCCTGGAGGTATTTTCAAATGCAGAAAATGTAAGGCTTTCTATAAATGGCAAAATATTCCAAAAGCAGGCCGGGGCGGATGGTCGTTTCATATTCCAGCTGCCTTTTGCTGAGGGTCTTAACAGGATTGATGCCCTTGTTTCCGATGGAACCGGGGAGTACCGCGATCATGCAGAGATCAATTTTCAATTATTACCCGCGGTGGCTGGCACAAGCCTTAAATTTCCGGAGCAGCTGAATATACTGCTCGGTGCCGACCGCTTTTTTATAGAAGAGGCGGCCGGCCTTTTATGGATCCCTGCCGGAGAGTACAAACCTGGGAGCTGGGGATATACCGGCGGAAGGAGCTTTAAGATGAGCGGAAATGTAAGACAGAGCTACGGCACGGACCGGAACATAAAAGATACAGAGAACGACCCTGTATATCAGACTCAGATAACCGGAATTACCGGGTTTAAGTTTGATGCCCCGGACGGGGAATACGAGCTTGTGCTGCATTTTGCCGAACTCCTGAGCGATGAAAAAAAAGAAGCCCTGGCATATAACCTGGATAATTCTGCCAGTAAGGAAAAGGCAGAAGAACGGGTGTTCAATGTATTGATCAACGGGAAGTGTGTGCTGGAGAATTTTAATATCAGCGAAAAGTACAACGCATTGACCGCTGCAGCAGAAAAGTTTAAAGTACTTGCAGAAGGAGGCAGGGGTATTGAGATACGGTTTGAGCCGCTGAAAGGCGAGACAGTACTGAATGCAGTGCAGCTGCTGAGGAGATAAGATTGTAACGTGACGCTACAACCGGGACCGTGCCAGAACTAACCGTATTGTCCGGAGGGTTGAGCGCAGGGCTCTCCGGATTGCAATAAACGGTAGTCTTCAGACTCTTTGTAAGAACCCCTTCAATCCAATTCATTTATAAAACTAACATATAAGCTTTTTAAACACAATGTTATCCGATAAACTCAGATCAATACTTATAACGACCGTTTTTATTCTTCAGTCAGCAGCATCGTACAGCCAGCAAAGCCGCCGTCTTACAGGAGACTGGGAATATTTAAAACAGGATCTCGGTGGTATCTGGGAGGCTGTAAGGCCCGTGACCGCCGGCAATCCCGAGTCAGTACCACTATGGGAGAGCGTAAATTTACCGCATTGTTTTAATGCAGAAGACGCTGTAGATCCCGACAGGAATTACTATCAGGGTCCCGGATGGTATAGGACCAGCCTTGCCCTGGAAAATCCATATACTAACGGCCGTACGTTACTTCACTTTGAAGGAGCCGGCCAGAAAACTGATGTATATATCTATACAACTAAAGTCGGTTCACACACTGGCGGATATGATGAATGGACGGTTGATATTACTGAGGCCGTAGAGGCTTTTAAAAAAACAGATGTCTTTAAGAAGCAGTTTCAGGGCAGAATTCCGCTCTCTGTGCGATGCGATAATTCCAGGGATCTGGAAATGATTCCATCAGACTTAAGCGATTTTAACGTATATGGCGGCCTTTACCGCTACCTGAACCTGGTATATACTCCCGCTCTGAGTATTCAGCAGTTATTTTTGCATACGGAAACAGCTGCAGATCTCCGTTCAGCAACAATAGGAGTCAGGGCGCGGTTTTATGATCCCGGGAACAGAAACAATGCCAGCGTTATTGTGAGCCTGCGGAATCCTTCCGGTAAGGTGATCAAAACTGTAAGAACGAGTCTTCGCGAGCTAAAGAGAGATACATTGATCGCCTCATTTGACGTTAAGTCGCCTGCCCTCTGGTCGCCCGGTAGTCCTGCTTTATATACTGCGGAGGCCAGAATTGAGGGAGATGGTGCTGATTTCCTTAAGTCAGAAAAGACCGGTTTCCGGCGTTTTGAATTTAAAGAGAAGGGCCCTTTTTATCTAAACGGAAAACGGCTGCTTCTGCGCGGCACTCATCGCCATGAAGACCATGCCGGTGTCGGCGCAGCAATGACGGAAGATATGATCAGGCAGGAAATGCTGATGATGAAGGATATGGGGGTGAACTTTATCCGTCTGGGACATTATCAGCAATCGCCCATAGTGCTTAATCTTTGTGATAGCCTGGGAATAATGGTCTGGGAAGAGATTCCCTGGTGCAGAGGAGGACTAGGGGGAGAGGTTTATAAGGAACAGGCCCGAAGGATGCTTACCAATATGATCGAACAGCATTATAACCATCCCGCAGTTATTATATGGGGGCTGGGCAATGAAAACGACTGGCCGGGAGATTTTCCTGAATTCGATCAGCAGAAGATCAGGGTTTTCATGCAGGAGCTCAACAACCTGTCGCACCGGCTGGATCCGTCAAGGAAGACAGCGATAAGACGATGCGATTTCTGCAAGGATATTGTCGATGTTTACTCGCCCTCTATATGGGCAGGATGGTATCGTGGCGCATATACTGAATATAAAAGCGTAACCGAAGCTGAAGTGAAAAAAGTAGATCACTTTTTTCATGCAGAATGGGGCGGCGACAGCCATGCAGGCAGGCATTCGGAAAACCCTGACAATGCCCTGCAGCAGATCAGGACGGGAGCGGGTGCAGATGAGCGCGCTGGCGATGCTTCTCTTCTCGGCGGACCGGCGAGGATCTCCAAAGACGGCGACTGGAGCGAGTCTTACATATGTAACCTCATAGACTGGCACCTTAAGGAGCAGGAAACTATGCCCTGGTTAAGCGGATCTGCGTACTGGCCTTTTAAGGATTTCTCAACACCGGTAAGGCCTGATAACCCTGTGCCTTATGTGAACCAGAAGGGGGTAGTGGCGCGCGATTTTACGAAGAAGGAGGCCTTTTTTGTTTTTCAGTCTTACTGGACAGAAAAACCCATGGTACATATTTATGGGCACTCCTGGCCCCTGAGGTGGGGAGACGAGGGGCAAGAGAAGATGGTAAAAGTTTATTCCAACTGCGACCAGGCGGAGATTTTCCTGAATGGGAAGAGCTATGGCGTTAAAAAGAGAAACAGCCAGGACTTTCCAGCCGCAGGATTGAGATGGAATCTTCCCCTTGTACCGGGGAAGAATAATCTGCGGGTGAAAGCTACAAAAGGTAAAACTGTGGTCGAAGACCGGATTGATCTTGAATATGAAACCCGCAAATGGGGAAAACCCGCAGTGATGACCATACAGGCGACCCGGGAAGAAAATGATATCGCTATCGTCGAAGTAAAGTTATTTGATGATAAAGGAGTTCAATGCCTTGATTCTGCATCATGGCTGAGATTTTCTTTATCGGGCGACGGAAAGCTGCTCGATAAGCAGGGCACATCTGACGGATCAGGAAAGGTTCAGATGTATAATGGCAGAGCCCGGATCAGGGTTAAAACCAATGGGGGCAGGAGTACCGTAGCTGCAAGTTCTGAGGGAATAAAAACTGTATTTATTAACCTATAATAAACCATTTATGAGATACTTTTTCGCTGTATTATTATTTATTTATGCAAGCGGCGGCACTTTTGCCCAGAAGCCGGACGTTAAAAAACAGTTCAATTTTGCCCGGCAACAGACGGAATATATGCTTGAAGAGATGGCTAAGTCTGACGCCAAACCTGACCAGGTCTCACCAAGAACCTTTGAAAACGGGAAGATTAGAAAAGTCGTTTCAAAAGACTGGACGAGCGGTTTTTTTCCGGGCATCCTATGGTATCTGTATGAATATACCGGAAACCGGAAATGGCTGGAACAAGCAAGGCTGTATACTTCAAAGCTCGAAAAGGAGCAATATAATAAAGGTACGCACGATCTCGGATTTATGATGTACTGCAGTTATGGCAATGGTTACCGGCTTACCGGAGATGAAGGATATAAGAATGTAATTGTGCAGTCGGCAAAATCTTTATCCACACGTTTTAATCCCAAAACCGGTCTCATCCGTTCCTGGGACCATCATGAGGATGTATGGAAGTTTCCGGTGATTATTGACAATATGATGAATCTTGAGCTATTGTTCGAAGCAACCCGTATAAGCGGGGATTCTTCTTTTTATAAAATAGCTGTGAGACATGCGGACAATACACTTAAGAATCATTTCAGAAGTGACTTCAGCTCATACCATGTTGTAGACTATGATCCGGAAACTGGGGCTGTCCGTAAAAAGATGACACATCAGGGTTATGCCGACGAGTCTGCCTGGGCGAGAGGGCAGGCCTGGGGCTTATATGGTTTCCTGATCTGTTACAGGGAAACACATAATCCGGTTTATCTTGAACAGGCAGAGAAGATAAGTTCTTTCATATTTAACAATCCTGCTCTGCCCGAAGATCTGGTTCCTTTCTGGGATTATTCCGCAGCCGGAAAACCTGGCGAACCGAGGGATGTTTCTGCTGCGGCAATAACGGCATCTGCCTTGTACGAACTGGCGGGTTATTCGAAGAATGCTGACTACCGGAAAAAGGCTGATAAAATTTTAGGCAACCTTGGCCGCTCTTATCAATCTCCTGCAGGCCAGAACGGCGGTTTTATACTGATTCACAGCACGGGGCATAAACCAGCGAACAGTGAGATAGATGTACCGCTAACCTACGCGGATTATTATTACCTGGAAGCCTTGCTGAGGAGCAGGAAAAAGTAACGTTAGAAGTATTGGAAAATGCAAAATGTAAGCTGCCCCGGTAAAGTCCGGATCCTGCAATCAGTTATTTTATTTATCGTGTTCCTGCCGCTTAAGTCATCTTGTGAGTCTGTTCCCGGCAGGGTTACTAAAACACTTCGTACTCAGATTATGGAAGAAGCTTTGTGGGCTCTTCAGCAATTACCTGTGACGGTTACAGCAGATACTTGTCCAAGAAGTTCAGGGGCTAAACATGATTTTTATTCGGAAGGCGATTACTGGTGGCCTGATCCCGCCAATCCGTCGGGGCCATATATACAAAGGGACGGATTGACGAATCCGGGAAATTTTGTTGCTCACCGCCTGGCAATGATAAGGTTCAGTAAAATAATAGGCGCTCTGGCTTCAGCTTATAAGCTTACCGGGGATGAAAAATATGTGAAACATGCTATGTTACATTTAAACGCATGGTTTCTTGATCCGGAGACCTTAATGAATCCTGATCTCCAATATGCGCAGGCAATTAAAGGCAGGTTTACCGGGCGGGGAATAGGGATAATTGATACTATTCATCTTATGGAGGTTGCCCAGGGTGTACTTGTAATGCAGGGTGTTATTCGGGAGGAAGGTATGAAGGGAATAAAAAACTGGTTTGAAAAGTACCTCCAATGGCTTACCAGTCATCAGTATGGGAAAGACGAAATGAACGCACAGAATAATCATGGTACATGCTGGGTTATGCAGGTAGCGTCATTTTCGAAACTCACCGGTAATGAAGGTCTGATGTCCTTTTGTCGCCAGCGATACAAAGAAGTTTTGCTTCCCGGCCAGATGGCTGCTGATGGCAGCTTTCCGCTCGAGTTGAAAAGAACCAAGCCTTATGGGTATTCTATTTTCAACCTGGATGCCATGACCATGATTTGCCAGATACTTTCAACGCCTGGCGATGATCTGTGGACTTTTAAAACTCTGGACGGCCGTTCTATCAAAACGGGCATTGAATTCCTTTTTCCTTTTGTCAAAGACAAGCAGCAATGGAAGAATAAACAGGATGTTATGTATTGGAATAACTGGCCGGTAGCGCAGCCATTCCTGGTTTTTGGTGCAAATGCTTTTAACCGGAGAGAATGGCTTGAAACATGGACGATGCTGAATCATGCCCCTGCGGAAGAGGAAGTTGTGAGAAATCTGCCGGTAAGACATCCCCTGATCTGGTTTAATTAGCCCCTGAAGATGGATGAATCGAGAAGAAACTTTATCAGGAACTCGGCTATCGGCGTTGCCGGTGCAGTTGGTTCCCTGTATTTTGGACATATGGCTGCGGCGATACCTGTAACTCCGCCAGATTTATACATGCTGAGCTCGCAGCTGCTCGAAGAATGGGCTGCAAAACTTCTTTCGCTGCAGGTTAAAGATCGTTCAGACACTGAGCATTTCGGCGGAATACTTTGTCCGGCTAAAGGGCTCGTTCAGGGCCGCATGGGAGATGCTATCTATCCTTTTTGCTTTCTGGCAGATAAAAAGGGTGATCAGAGGTATGCGGATTCTGCTGTATTGATGTATCGCTGGATGGAGAGACATGTGAGTCAGTCCGACGGGTCCTGGCTTAATGAGCCTGTTAAGGGCTCCTGGAAGGGGACTACCGTATTTTCTGCAATTGCATTGGCTGAGACATTAAAATATCATGCTTCGGTTCTGGATGACGGTTTTTATAAGGAAGTGGAGCTTCGTTTAAAAAGAGCCGGCGACTTTATCTATGCAAATTTTAACATGGAGTATGGTAATATAAATTACCCGGTGAACGCCGCTTATGGACTGAGTCTTCTTGGAGTACTGCTGGACGATGGGCGATTCAGGCAGCGGGGCAGGGAACTGGCTCATCAATCACTTAAAGCTATCACAGTAAATGATAAATTAATTTCTGGCGAGGGCGGTCTATATAATCAGCGTAGTAAAAGGGGATGTTTTTTTGTGGATCTTGGATACAATGTGGAAGAATCGCTTCCGGCCCTGGTATTGTACGGGTTATTGGCCAAAGATGAAGAGGTGCTTCATGCGGTTGAAGCTTCAATGGCAGCACATCTTGAATTTATGCTTCCTGATGGAGCCTGGGACAATAGCTGGGGTACCAGGAATTATAAGTGGACATACTGGGGCAGCCGTACTTCTGATGGCTGCCAGCCCGCATATGCGCTTATGGCTCACCGGAATCCTTTATTTTACAAGGCTGCAATCCAGAATACCATGCTTTTGAAGGAGTGCACTGCTGATGGGTTGTTACAGGGAGGACCTCATAACTACCGTCATCATATCATACCGAGTGTTCACCATACATTTTGTCATATCAAGGCCCTGGCAACCATACTTGATCATCATACGGACCTTCAGACGATCAGTACAGAAAAGATTAAACTTCCGCGTGAAAAGGAGTACGGGCTGCGTTTCTTCCCGGATATAAGAACATGGCTTATTGCAAAAGGGCAATACCGGGCAACTGTAACTGCGTTCGATGCTGAGTATAAAAAATTCAGGAACGGACATGCGAGTGGCGGTGCTTTGAGTATGTTATGGCATGAGCGCTGGGGTGCGGTAGTGGCGGCCGGCATGAATAAATACCAGCTTTATGAGGCTGACAATATGCAGGCGGATACCGATCCGCAATCTATTTGTATTACGCCCCGCGTGGAATTGCAGACTGGTGGCGAATTATATATGAATATAAGCTTCCTCGATGCTGTTGTTGATGTAAAAGAAGAAAATGGGCAGATTACTGCAGATGCGAATTCAATGCTTGTAGACGGTAATCAGCAACATCCGCCGGCAGGCGAAATAAAATGTTCAGTTACTTATATAGTTACACATACATCTGTTACGCTGAAATTCAAAGCAGAACCAGGTAAGCACAATGATGGAATAAGGATAATAGTACCTGTGATCTCCTCTTCTTCTTATAAGCTTACCGTTCTTTCTGGAAAAGCTATATCAGTGAAAAAAGAAAAATGCACATTGAATGTTATAGCAGACGCAAATATGGATCAGCTAAACATTCAGGACAATAAAAGATTGTTCAGTTTTGTGCCGGGATTTGAATTTATCCCTTTATGCTTCAGTACTCCTGAGCTTACCGTAGAGATAAGTATTACTTAAATACCCTCTTCCGTTTCCTTAATGTTGTTTGCGAGTTCAATAAGCTGAAAACCGCGAAGGTAATTCATGTTTACTTTTTTATTTCTAAGATACATTTTGGCTTCTATATAACCATCCAGGGAATAAGAGAAGAATGGAAAAAGTGTTGTCATCTTGTGAAATTTTAAATTGTTTAGGTATTTGTACCCTATCTGTATCTGAAAGGTTACAATAAAAATGAAAAAAAATGACAGACAGATCAGGACTCTGTTTTTACATGGTTAAGACTTCGCTGACCCATACTTTACCTAAGTAATAAACAGGGGTAAATATGGGGTAAGCCAGGTATCAGCCATTTGTGAAAAATTTTGTTCTCAGATATCGTTTATGACTTCCTTCTTGTCAATCTTATGATCAGCAGCAATATTAGTATTACTGTCATGATGAGCATTAACTCGGATGTTCCCATTGAAATATGATTTTTATTATGAGCAGTATTAAAGGGTGGAATTGTAATAAAAAAGCCCCTTATGAATAAGAGGCTTTTTTATTACAATTTTTTACGTGCACCCGACGAGATTCGAACTCATATCATCAGAACCGGAATCTGACATTCTATCCGTTGAACTACGGGTGCTTTAAAGCCAGGTTTAAAACCCTGCCGCTTTAAGGTGTGCAAATATAGGGATTCCCCTTGTAGAGAACAAGTGCTTAAACATTAAACCTGAAATGCATAATGTCACCGTCTTCCACTACGTAGGTTTTACCTTCCACGCTAAGTTTCCCAGCTTCTTTGCATGCTGCTTCTGAACCGTATTTGATGAAGTCGTCATATTTAATCACCTCGGCGCGTATAAATCCTTTTTCAAAGTCAGTATGAATTACACCTGCTGCCTGCGGGCCTGTAAACCCTTCTGTAATAGTCCAGGCACGCACTTCCTGTACTCCTGCGGTAAAGTATGTTGCCAGGTTAAGCAATTTATAAGCTGCCCGGATAAGGCGGCTTACGCCTGATTCTTCAAGTCCCAGATCATTAAGGAACATCTGGCGTTCTTCATAACTCTCCAGTTCTGCAATTTCTGATTCTATTTTAGCGGAGATGATCAGCACTTCTGCATTTTCCGTCTTAACAGCTTCTTTCACCTTCTCAACATAAGCATTTCCGGTATTAACGGACGCTTCGTCTACGTTACATACGTACATCACAGGTTTTGCTGTAAGCAGAAATAAGTCTTCAATATATTCTTTATCTTCTTCTGTTATGGGAGCAGTACGTACAGATTTTCCTTCTTCCAGGTGATTTTTAACAACAGTGCAAACCTCAAATGCCTTTTTTGCATCCTTATCGCCACCGGTCCTTGCCATTTTTTCGACTTTCTGGATCTTCTTACCGACGGTTTCAAGATCTTTTAACTGTAATTCGGTATCAATGATCTCTTTATCACGGATAGGATCTACAGATCCGTCGACATGCACTACATTGCCATCGTCGAAACAACGGAGCACGTGGATGATCGCGCTGGTGGCCCTGATATTTCCCAGGAACTGATTTCCTAATCCCTCGCCTTTACTGGCGCCTTTTACCAGTCCGGCGATATCCACGATTTCAATGTTGTTGGGAACTATGCGCTGCGGATTAACAAGTTCTGCAAGTTTGGTAAGACGATCATCCGGAACGGTGATTACGCCGACGTTTGGTTCTATTGTGCAGAACGGAAAATTAGCCGCCTGTGCCTTTGCATTCGATAAACAATTAAATAGGGTTGATTTTCCGACGTTGGGTAAACCAACGATCCCACATTGTAAAGCCATTTATATGATATTATATATTCTTGATTATGTTCCTGATTCTTATTAGTCTTTATGGAATTTATAGCCGATCAGCTTATATACCAGTTTGGCAAGCGTATATTCAGAAAGCGTACTGCCTGTCAGAGGAGCGCATTCTACTATATCGAAACCTACCACGTTCCGTTCTTTGAATACTTTCCTGAGCAGATCAAGTGTTTCTGTCCAGAATAATCCGTTAGGTTCGGCCGTTCCGACAGCCGGTATTACTGACGGGTCAAATCCGTCGGCGTCTATAGTAATATACACATCATTACCCAGCGGAGTAATGATCTCATCTATCCATAAGGGATTGTTTCTTATTTCGTGTGCGTAAAAAGTATGAATATCTTCTGATTCTTTAATAAGCTGCGCTTCCTCTTTACTTTGCGCCCTGATACCTGCCTGGCATATAATAAGCCCCAGTTCATGTATACGCGCCATAACGGACGCATGCGAATAGATATTATCGTTATAACTGGTCCGGAGGTCTGAATGTGCATCAATCTGCAATATGCTGAGATTCGGATGTTTTTTTGAAAATGCCTTAACGATACCGAGGGTTACTGTGTGCTCGGCTCCAAGTGAAATGACGAATTTTCCGTCTTTCAGCAGTGCGGATGTTTCAGTCTCTATCAGTTCAACAGCGTCTGCATTAACTTTATTCTCAAAACTGAGAGGGGGAAGTGTATGGATACCTACCTGACCCAGAATTTCTGTGTCAAGTTCTTCATCATAACATTCAACATACTCTGAAGCCTTTATAATAGCTGCGGGGCCCTTTGAGGAACCCTGGATATATGATGAGGTATATTCGTAAGGAAGTTGCTGAACAACTACTTTAGCGGCATCGTAGCTATAAGTTTTATCATCCTGGAGTCCGAGAAAGTTTGGTGAAGCTGTCATTTCTATACTATTTTCTACTCTAAATTTATCTTTCAAAATATGAATGATCGATGCAGGTTGCCGGGTGTTTTTATACAAAAGATAAAAGAGCAGTATCCGGTTTTGGCAAAGATAATAATTCCGGCCGGGCTCCTATAAAAAACAAAACCATCCCGGTAAACCGGAATGGTTAATTAAAATCTTTTTTATTTAAGTTTTAATCAGATATCATCAAATGAAAAGTCATCTCCAGCTTTTGCAGTTTCTATTCCGCTTTCACTGAATTCATACCTTTTCTCTACAACATCCTGGTGAGCTTTGATATATTCAACAGTATCTCTCAAGCCTTCACTGAACTTTTCAAAATCCTCTTTATAAAGGAAGATTTTGTGTTTTACGAAAACCCCGTCTTCTAAACGCTTCTTGCTCTCCGTAACTGTGATGTAATAGTCATTTGATCTTGTTGACTTTACATCAAAAAAATACGTACGCTTTCCGGCTCTTACCTTTTTTGAAAAAACCTCTTCTCTCTCTTTGTTTTCAAAATCTCCCATGTTATAGTTAAAGTTTGCTTGCGGTAAATATAAAGTAATAATTTTTAAACTTCAAAATTGAATTTTCGGGTTCAAACATCTAAATATTATCGAGTTGCTGTTCTTCAAGTAATTGTTTTTCATATAATTCGAAGTAAGCACCTTTAAGTCGCAGCAATTCTTCATGATTCCCCTGTTCAATGATGTTTCCGCTGTCCAGAACGAGGATCCGGTCGGCATTTTTTATGGTAGAAACACGGTGAGCAATAAGGATGCTTGTTTTTCCGGTCATATTTCTGCCCAGATTATTTAATATCTCTTCTTCTGTTCGGGTGTCGACAGCAGAGAGGCAGTCGTCGAATATCAGCAATGCGGGTTGCCTGATCAGCGCGCGGGCGATAGAGATGCGTTGTTTTTGCCCGCCGGAGAGTGTAAGTCCTCTTTCGCCGACCATGGTCTCAAAGCCTTCGTCAAACTCTGCGATATTATTGTAAACGGCAGAATCTTTAGCTGCCTGTTCGACCTTGTCTTTGTCGAGCGAGGATTCTCCGAAGGCAATATTGTTGGCAATCGTATCTGAGAAAAGAAATACCTCCTGCGGTACAAATCCAATCTGTTTGCGGTAACTGTCAAGATTAAGTTGTTGTACCGGCGTTCCGTCTACCAGAATATTGCCTCCGGTAGTGTCGTACATACGAAGTATGAGATTGGCAATAGTTGATTTGCCGGAGCCGGTGCGTCCGATTATTGCCAGAAACTCACCTGCTTTTACATGAAAGGAGATATTGTTCAGTGCTTTTATACCTGTATCGGGGTAGCGGAAAGATACATTGCGGAATTCTATATCTCCCTTCAGGCTGATTTTTTCCTGGGAGGAGGAAGATATGTCAGACTGCGACTGCAGGAATTCATTGATCCTTTTTTGAGAGGCTGCCGCGCGCTGTACGAGAGAAGTAACCCAGCCAAGAGACATGACAGGGAAAGTCAGCTGGGTAACATAGACGATGAATTCGGCGATGTTACCAGGCGTTATCGTGCCGTTTATCACCTCGATGCCGCCTATGTAAACAGTGATTATAGTGCTGAGGCCGATCAGCAGCAGCATAATCGGGTAGAATAATGCCTGTACCTGTACAAGTGCCAGTGAAGTGTGTTTATATCGTTCACTTTCTTCGCCGAATCTGCGGCGTATGTAGGCCTCCCTGCCATAAGCTTTTATTACGCGTATCCCGGAAAAATTTTCCTGTACGAATGAGGATAACTTTGAAAGCTGTTCCTGTATTTTTTCGCTCCGGATGTTGATAAGATTATGCACATAATAGATCATCATTCCGAGTACAGGTAGCGGCAGTATGCTGTAAATTGTCAGTTTTACGTTAACGGTGACCATGGCGGCAATGACCAGGAGGAACAATACTACTGTATTGATAGCATACATGATAGCGGGACCAACGTACATTCTGACCCGGCTTACGTCTTCGGTAGCGCGGTTCATCAGATCGCCGGTATTGTTCCGCCTGTAAAAGCTCATGGAGAGGTCCTGATAATGCTGATAAATTTCATTCTTAAGATCGTATTCAATATGCCTGGACATCAGTATGATGGTCTGACGCATAAAAAAGAGGAATATGCCTCTCAGCAGAGCAAGCAATAATACAGCTGCACCAAAAAGAAGCAGGCTGTAACTGAACGTTTTGTATATGAGGTTTTGTTTTTCGAAGTCGTTAAACAGACGGAATATGCTGATATTCTCGTTTACGAGATCGAAAGCCAGCCTGATTACCTGTGCCGGGATAACGCCGAACACGTTGGAGATGATAACGAAGATTATTCCGGGAATGAGTTTCCAGCGATATTTATAGAAGTATTTATTGAGGTAAGCGAGATCTTTCATCTGATGACTGTTGCAGGATGTCTGTTTGCCTGACCATCCTGGCAATTAATAAGAAGCAGCTTAATTATGCTTTCATAAATTGAATGCCAAAATTAAGGATTATGTTCATATACCTGCGTGGGGTTTTATACTAAATTTTAGTACTTTTGTAAACTCAAGCCAAATCCCGAGTATGTTATCCAGGAATTTTGATGAAGGATCTGTATTTAATCAGCTAGCTAAATGCTCACACCAGAATGTTATATTCTGCAGTGATGAAGATACTGGTTTGAAAGCAATCATAGCAATTCACGACACCACGCTCGGACCCGCATTGGGGGGAACCAGGATGTGGACCTACCGCAGTGAGGCAGATGCTTTAAGCGATGTGCTGCGACTTTCCAGAACAATGACTTATAAAGCTGCCATCAGCGGGTTAAATCTGGGCGGCGGTCAGGCTGTGATTATCGGCGATAGTCGTATTGATAAAAATGAGGCTCTTATGAGGCGGTACGGGAGATTTATTAAAAATCTGAATGGCTCATTTATAACGGCAGAAGATGTTGGCACCAGCACCAGGGATATGGAGTATATCCGTATGGAGACCCAGTATGTTACCGGCGCGCCGGTTTCCGTAGGAGGAAGCGGGGATCCGTCGCCGATTGCGGCAAAAGGAGTACTTATGGGTATCAAAGCTTGTGTCAGGGAATATTATGGTAACGATACACTGGCAGGCCGTTCTGTAGCTGTTCAGGGAATCGGCCATGTTGGCGAACATCTGGTGCAGTTGCTGAGAGATCAGAACGCTAAGGTATATGTGAGTGATATCAATGAGGAAAAAGTACGGCAGGTTGCACGGAAAAGCGGAGCACAGGCTATTTCCAATAACAGTATCTTTGACATGGAATTTGATATCTATGCGCCATGTGCATTAGGCGGAACTATCAATTCTGAGACCATTGCAAAGATGAAATGTGCTATTGTAGCAGGATCTGCCAATAATCAGCTTGCGGATGAAGAGCTTCATGGACAGATGCTGCTTGAAAAAGGTATCTTATATGCCCCTGATTACCTGATCAATGCAGGAGGAATGATCAATTGTTATTCCGAACTATCGGGTTATAGCAGGAGAAGGACTCTTCAGTTAACTGAGAATATTTACTCTGCAACAAGGAGTGTGCTTAAGAAATCAAAAGAAGAAAATATACCAACAAATAAGGCTGCAGATATAATTGCAGAAAAACGGATCGCTGATATCAGAAAAATTAAGGCATCCTATTAACACGTTAATTCAAAATAAAATCGTTCTTATAAAATGTTAAACAGAAGGCAGCTGCGGGTAAAGGTGTTACAAACTTTGTACGCTTATCATTTATCTGAAAGCAAAGGAGTAAAAACTTTTGAAAAGAAGTTACTGGAAAGTGTCGATGAAGTGTATGAGATGTACATATGGCTTCTGACACTGTTGATTGAAACCGCAGATTATGTCCTGACAGATGCAGATGAGCGGGCCAACAAATACCTGCCTACCGAACAGGATCTCAATACAAATACCAAACTTCACGGAAATAAATTTATTGCTGCTCTTCGTGGCAATCCTGACTACCAGGTTGCAGTAAAAAAGTATAAGGTTTCCTGGAGTTTTGATCCTGAAGTTGCAAAGACTATTTTTAATATTTTGAAAGCTTCTCCCGAATATGAAGCATATCTGGCTTCCGAGGACAGCTCGATGCGGGCAGAGAAAGATATCATCAAGTTTATTTTCAAAAAGATAATACGTATAACTCCGTCTGTTGAGCAGGTTTTCGAGGAACAGTTCATCAACTGGCAGGTGGACAAGGATGTACTCGACGGGATGGTAGCAAAAACATTCAGTAATTTTCAGACTGAAGTTCCTTCTTTGAATAAGCTGGCGCAGATCAGTCCGGCCTGGGGCGAAGACCGCGAATATATCATAGATCTTTTCCATAAGACCATCGCTTTTGACGAGGATTATCAGGCTCTTATTTCTGAAAAAACAAAAAACTGGGAAGCTGAGCGTATAGCGATTATCGATATCCTCCTGATGAAAATGGCTCTGGCCGAATTATGCCATTTCTCTTCAATTCCTGTTAAAGTAACCATGAACGAGTATATTGAAATTGCAAAAGAATTCAGTACACCTAAGAGTAATTTCTTTATAAATGGTATTTTAGACAAAATTTTAGCGGAACTGAAATCTGCAGGTAAAGTACGCAAAACCGGCAGAGGTTTGATAGAATAAGCAAGGTGGAAAGCCGGCAGGTTTTTTAATTTGTTAATCAATAAGAATTATAAATATGAAAAGAATAATTATAACAGCAACAGCAGCGGTTTCCTTGTTTTTTGCATCATGCACTAATGGCAGTAAGAACCAGTCGGCTGCTGCGGGTGATTCTGCGGGGGCACCTTCGGCAGCTGTTACTCCTGCAAACGCGACTACAATAAAGTTTGAGAAAAACAGCTATGAGTTTGGCGCCATTAAAGAAGGCGAAAAGGTATCTCACGATTTTAAATTTACCAATGCAGGCGAAAAGCCACTTATTATTTCCAATGCTACGGCTAGTTGTGGATGTACTGTTCCTGACTATCCCCGTCAGCCTATCGCTCCTGGTGAAAGTGCAGTGATCAAAGTGGTTTTTGATAGTACCGGAAAGTCAGGAATGCAGAATAAGGTGGTAACCATTACATCCAATACAGAACCTTCTACTACAGAACTTTTCCTTGTCGGAGAAGTGAAGGGTAAATAATAATAAACATACATACATGACAGCAACTATTTTATTACAGGCAGGTGCAGGGCAATTCATGAGTTTCCTACCTATGGTATTAATTATCGTAGTGTTTTACTTCTTTATGATCCGCCCGCAGATGAAAAAAACGAAGGATCACAAGAAATATATCGAAGAGTTAAAAAAAGGTGATAAGGTGGTAACTACCGCAGGTATCCACGGGAGGATCGTAGATATGAACGACACTACGTTCCTGATCGAAGTAGAAAGCGGTACAAAGATCAGATTCGACAAATCTGCTATTTCGCTTGATGCTTCGAAGGCTTTAAACCCAAAAGCCTGATCAATGTATTAAATTTTGAATGCCGTCCCTAACAAGGTGCGGCATTTTTTGTTTATACCAATTGCAGCAGTAAATTTGCCGGAGAATGCATCTGATTTCATTAAGCCGTATAGAGAGACGCCGACTCACTGTTTTTTTCAGTAGTCTAATTCTGGCAATAATCGCCTGGCTTTTTTTTGCCTTATCAGGGCGTTACATTTATAAAGTCGATTGTGAGATCAATTTTATAAATGCTCCGCTTAATAAAGCGTATCATCCGCTGCACGAAGATACCGTAACCCTGCAGCTGGAAGGCACCGGCTGGCAGCTGTTATTCTCCAGAATCCACCTTATTTCACCAGCTGTAAATGTGAGCCTCAAGAGTCTGGCAGACAGGGATTATATTACTTTTACTGAACAGCTAAGAGATTTAAACAGGCAGTTTAAGGCGAATGAAAAGGTGATCTCCGTAATCCCGGATACGCTGTTTTTCAATTTTTCAAAGCGGGTAACTAAAAACGTTCCTGTAAAACTGGTCTACAGCTTGTCTTTTCGTAAGTCTTTTGATATTTCCGGGCCCGTAAAATTGGTGCCCGACTCTGTGGTTGTTACAGGGGCGGAAGAAGATGTTGCCAGGATAAATTCATGGAATACTAATGTGCTGTTCATGGCCGACGTTAACAGTACTATAAAAACAAAACTCCCGTTCGAAGCTCCTCTAAATAATAATATCGATATTTTCCCTCAGCAGGTTAAGGTGGAGGTACCGGTAGATGAATTTACAGAAAAAGTCTTTGATGTTCCTTTAACCATAATGAACAACCATGGGAGGGAGGTTAAATTGTTGCCTGAAAAGGTGAAAATAACGTTTCTGACAGCCTTGAGTAATTATGCAAGGTTTGAGCGCGATTCTGTTAAGGCTGTTGTTAATGTAGACGGCTGGATAAAGAACCGATATACGCAATTGCCTGTTGTGCTCACCAAATATAATCCTTATTCCAAGCTGGTTAAAATCGATCCTCAGACAGTAGATTTTTTTATCAACGACTGATAATATAATCACTGTTCTGAAACATAATATACCTTATGAAGAAAATTGGCATCACTGGTGGAATAGGAAGCGGGAAAACAACGATTTGCAGGATATTTGAGTTACTTGGCATTCCTGTGTTTTACGCAGACGAGGCTGCAAAGGAAGTGATGAGCAGGGATTCCATTCTGATCGATGAGATCAGAACTTCATTTGGAAAAGAAAGTTATCTGTCCACTGGCGTGTTGAACAGAAAACACCTTGCTGGTATCGTGTTTAACGATCCTGATAAACTGGCTCAATTAAATGCTCTTGTCCATCCTGCCGTTTTCAGAGCGTTCGACCTATGGGCAGACCGGCAGGACGCAGAATATGTGATAAAAGAGGCTGCACTTCTTATTGAAAGCAGATCGTACCTCGACTGCGATTATACTATACTGGTTACTGCGCCAACCGAACTTCGCATTGAAAGGGTTGTTCGCCGTGATAAGATTACAGCTGAAGAAGTAATGAAACGGATTAACAGGCAGCTAAGTGATGAAGAAAAAGAAAAGATCTGTGATTTCACTGTTGTTAATGATGAAAAAAAACTTCTGATACCTGAAGTACTCCGCTTACACAATATATTTCTTAATAAAAATAAACAATGATCCTTCAGGATTTTCTGATTTTTAAAGAGCAGGGATTATACTGCCGTGCAGGCGATTTTTATATAGATCCGTCATTGCCGGTTGAAACAGCAGTAATATCTCATGCCCATGGTGATCATGCGGCTGGTGGAAATCATCTTGTTTACTGCACGCTGCCTACTGCTGAAATTATGCGGTTGAGGTTGAAAAAGAATGCAGGTAAAATCTTTGTAACTCCGGCTTTTGGCTCGCGTTTTACCATAAATGGTGTTGACCTTATTTTTTATCCTGCCGGGCATATCCTCGGATCGGCAATGATATTAATGGTGTACCAGAATGTTCGTTATTTATATACAGGTGATTTTAAACTGCAGGAAGATGAAACGTGCGAAAGGCTGGAACTGGTGGAAGCGGATGTGCTTATTACTGAAACGACATTTGCCGACCCTGGCGTAAAACATCCAGATCCCGCGGCTGAGATCAGCAAACTTAACAGTTCTGCGCACAATATTCTTTTGGGGGCCTATGTGCTGGGGAAAAGTCAACGACTCGTTAACCTTATCAACAGGTGTTGCCCGCAGAGACGGGTGCTGATGCATCATAAGATGCTTGCGATTAATAGCTTGTATGAACGGTTTAATTTCCATCCCGGAAAATATGAACCATATAACAGGAAATTAATGAAGCTGCCGGACCAGGGTTTCGTCTATATCGTTCCTCCGCTTACGTTCGACAGTTATTTCAGGGCTAAGGGAGTGTTAAGAGCATTTGCGTCAGGCTGGAAAAGATTACAGGATAAAAATGATATTGAGCTCTATATTTCGGATCATCCAGACTGGGAAGATCTGCTGAAAAGTATAAAAGTTGTTAAACCTGCTGAGATCTGGACCCTGCATGGCGAGGGCAAGTATTTAAGGGACTATTTTTCGGGAAGTCTGCCTGTTAAAATACTAAAGAATGCTTAAGCCGGAAGATTTCTATTTAAATGAAGAAGGATATATGGTTTTTACACGTGAATATCATCTCAAAAGAGGGTACTGCTGTAAAAATGCCTGTAAACATTGTCCCTGGAACTATAGAGGGCCTAAAGTGACGAAGGTCAATAAAATGAACCGGTAGAAATTTTACCTTAGAAGAAAAAATAAAATGGAGCTAGAGAAGGAGATTCGATCAAAGTTCGAAAATGATTACCACAAAGTAGTGGTTAATATTCTTTACACTCACGGGTGGGTAACCACCCTAATGAAGGCACGTCTCGGCAAATACCACATTACCGTTCAGCAGTTCAATATCCTGAGAATACTCAGGGGGCAATACCCTCATCCGGCTACTATAAATCTGCTGAAGGAGAGGATGCTGGATAAAATGTCTGACGCTTCAAGGATAGTTGAGCGTCTTATCCAGAAAGGGCTTGTGACGAGGAGCATCAATAAAAAAGACAGGAGGGCTGTGGACATTTTAATTTCAGAGAAAGGACTGGATATTTTAAGGAGACTCGACCCTATTATCAAGACTGATGATGTACTCTGTTCCAACATTAACCCCGAAGAGGCGGTATACCTAAACAATCTTCTCGATAAACTGAGAGGATAAAGGCTTCTTTATCTGTTTGTTACCTCCTGAAATCTCATTGACCGGGTCAGTGGAAAAGAAAACTTATTAACGCGATACCTACGCCAAGCAGAACAGCGATCAGCTTTTTGAAGTTGTAATGGTGCTCTACGCTAGATTCAAAAAGAATGGTGGTAGAAATATGCAGGAAAATGCCAATTACAATGCCCATTATCCTGTCAAAATACTGATCAATATTCCCCATTGAGCCATTGCTGATACCTGTGCTCAACAAATAACCCAGGGGAGACATCATTGAAAAGGCGAATAGCAGAAAAATGATATTATTTTTCTTTACATGGTTCTGAAACAGTACTGAACCGAGTGCGAAAGCAGCCGGGATATGGTGGAGCACTATTCCGAAAAGTAGCTCATCCTGATGGCCTTCTGCAAGTGGCATGCCTTCCAGAAAAGCATGCAGGCACAGGCTTATCATGATACCAAAGGGGAAAGCATCCGGATGGTCGTTATGTTTGTGCATATGACCATGTTCTATCCCTTCTGAAAACTGTTCAAGCAATACCTGGAACATAAATCCTCCAAGCACAAATAATCCGATAGCGGGATCGGCATCCTGGTATACATCAGGAATAAGATGTAATACCGTAATGGCAAAGAGATATGCTCCGCTGAAGGAAAGGATCAGCTTCAGCTTTTTAGTACTGTCATTTCTGAAGAAGAATACGGCTATACCTCCAATGAAGCTGAAAGAAAACAATATGATTAATTTCCAGAATGCCATTTTTGTTCGGATCGGACGGTGAAGAAAATAGTTCCGGTAATATAACCTATCATACATCCTAGCAATGCGCCTGCGGTTATATCAACAGGAAAGTGTACCCCGACATATATTTGGGCGAAGCCGATGCTGAACGCCCATAGAAGTCCAAGTGGTAATATCCATTTAAAACGCTTATAAAAAATTATGATCAGAAAAGTTGCAATGGCAAAGTGATTGGTGGCGTGGGTAGAAGGAAAGCTGAACCCTGACCCGCATGCCACCCTGGCGATCACTTCTGCATTGAACCCGGGTTCGTTGCATGGCCTTAACCTTTCAAATGCGTGTTTAAGTACAGTTGAACTGAAGAAATCGGCCATGCCGAATGTAATAAGTAAAAAGAGGATACAGATAACACCATCTTTTTTATAATTTCTTACAAGAAAGATAATGATAAAGAGATAGAGGGGAGACCAAAGGAACCTGTTTCGTAACAAGGGCATCAGCCAGTCGAAAAAGGAATTTGACAGGCCTCTGTTGATTGCTGTAAACAGCTCGTGGTCAAATTGTATGATTTGGTCAAGCATTGCTTTTTTTACAGATAAATATTAAACGATCTGATTCCGAAGGATGAAAAGTATTCAGTGAGTAATCTCCGAAATAATTTTCAATTTCAAAACCACTTAGTCTGAACAATCTCTCAAAGTCGCTGAAAGAAAACGCTTTTACCTCTTCGCGGAAGTTATACGATTTATTTCTATGCTCAAATGATATGCTTTTTATGATCTTGGCGTGCTCTACCTTTTTGTTGATGGAGAAATCTATATTGTCAATTGTTTTAGTCTCCTGGCGTGTTAAATTAAGGAGGATTTTTTCTGTATTAAAATAATCGAGGACCAGCCTTCCATCGGGTTTAAGTGATTTTCTGAAAGTTCTCAGGGCATTCACATTGTCACGTTCGACTTCAAAATAGCCGAAGCTGGTAAACAGATTTAAGGCTATATCAAAATAATTGATGTAAAGTAAGTGCCTCATGTCGTGCTCATAAAAATGAAGCTTTTCTGTTTCAAATTGTTTGGCATATTTAATATTTGAATAAGACAGATCTATACCTGTTACATCGTAGCCCTTTTTATTCAGATAAATAGCATGGCGCCCTCTTCCGGATGCAATATCGAGAATCGAAGAGGAAACAGAAGGTTTCAGAAAAGTACAGAGATTGTCAATAAAGAATTCGGCTTCTTCATCATTTCGCTGGTGATACAGAATATGATAATAAGGCGAGTTGAACCAGTTCTGATACCATTTTTTTGGCATATTTAAAATTATTATAAGCCTGCAAATATATATAAATAAGCGTTTGTGACATGATTCAGCTTTAGTGTTTTGCTTTTATTGTTATTTTTGAAGTCTTAATAGAACATTGTGACCTTAATAAAATCAATATCCGGCATAAGGGGTATAATAGGAGGGACACCCGGTAACGGGCTTACACCTGCCGACATTCTTAAATTTACAATAGCGTTTGGTAAATGGACCTCTCAGAGGAGCGGCAAGAACAAAATTGTGATCGGGCGTGATGCCAGGATCTCGGGCGAAATGGTCAGGAATCTTGTTGCCGGATCTCTTCAGAGTATTGGTATAGATGTCGTAGACCTGGGCCTCTCGACAACGCCGACAGTCGAAATTGCGGTTACTGAAGAAAACGCAGGCGGAGGTATTATAATAACGGCCAGCCACAATCCCAAACAATGGAATGCCCTGAAACTTCTGAATGAAAGAGGTGAGTTTATAAGTGAAACAGATGGTAAGGAAGTTTTGGAACTTGCAGAACAAACAGACATTGAATTTAACGGGGTAGATCAGTTGGGCACGATCAGTCAGGATAGCAGCTATCTTTCCAGACATATTAATAAGATACTTGCCCTGCCTCTGGTAGATAAGGAGGCAATCGGGAAAGCAAAGTTCAAAGTGGTAATAGACTGCGTTAATTCTACCGGAGGTATTTTTGTTCCGGCGCTGCTTAAGGAACTTGGAGTTGAAACGATTCATGAATTATATTGTGAGCCAAACGGGCATTTTCCTCATAATCCGGAGCCCTTGCCGGAGAATCTGATTTCTTTATCGCAGGAAGTGCTGGCAAAAAGAGCGGGCCTTGGAATTGCAGTAGATCCGGATGTCGACAGGCTGTGTTTTGTATGTGAAGACGGATCAATGTTTGGCGAGGAATATACGCTGGTGGCTGTAGCCGAC
>Ga0265780_10003086_pt1 | contig 22169 bp, 17 predicted proteins | sample P1T30metagenome_FD_192432 | JGI IMG/M metagenome (GOLD analysis project Ga0265780, IMG submission 192432) | Plant litter microbial communities from East Loma Ridge, Irvine, California - P1 T30 | ecosystem: Environmental > Terrestrial > Plant litter > Unclassified | place: USA: California...
TAGGGGATGCGGTGGATCAGCAGCAGCAGGTCTTGCACGGCATTACCCCAGGTTGCGCACGATGTAGGGACCGAGGAAGTTCGCCACCGGCAGCGGCAGCTTCTTCCACATCTTGATGAACAGCTGGTACTTCGGGTTCAGCGGATTATTGTCCGGCAGCGCGGTCGATGCGTACAGCTTGTATTCATACGGCAGCGGCTGGGCCTCGAAGCCCCAGTTCTTCTTGAAGTCGTAGGCGCCGGTACCGAGCTTGCTGCGGCCGAAGTCGAAAATGCGGCAGCCGCGCGCGGCTGCGGCCTGCATCAGGTTCCAGTACATGAAGTCGTTGCCGGCCACGCTGCGCGCCAGGTCGGTGCCGCCGCCGTAGTAGGGCACGACCTCGTCGCGCCAGTAGAACGACAGCACCGAACCCACCAGGCGGTCGTCTTCGGTCAGGATGGTGCGCACCTCGCACTCGTCGCCGAAAGTCTGCTGCAGCAGGGCGAAGTATTTTTTCGGGAACACCGGGGTGCCCAGGCGCAGCACGCTGGTGGCATAGGCCTCGAACATGCGGTCGACATTGTCCTCGACCACGCCTTTCAGGCCCAGCTTGATCCCCTTGCGCACCATCGCGCGCTGCTTGCGCGGGATGGCGTTCATATTGGTCTCGTCGTCGCCCGTGATCTCCTTGCGGAAGGTGACGTACAGTTCCTTGGTATGCCAGGAGGCGTCGCCCGGATGGGCGCGGTGCATGCCGCGGTATTCCAGGTGGCCCACGCCCAGCTGCTTCGCAAGCAGGTCGGCGGCTTCGTCGAGCAGCAGGCGCGCGCCGTCGTCGACCGCGGCCACGCCGCCGTACACGCAGAACGGCATCGCGCCCAGCGCGTGGCCGAACAGGCGGCTCTTGATCTCGGCCAACGGCAGCACGCCCTGGATCTGGCCGTCCTGCTCCACGTAATAGAACCAGGTCTTGATGCCGAACGACTGCTCGATGACTTTCTGCCAGCCCGACAGGTGGAAGAAGGTGGCAGTCGGGCAGGCGCGGACAAAAGCGTCCCAGCGCGCGCAATCCTGCGCCTGCATCAGGCGCAGGGTCTGGGCGCCGGCGGCGGCGGCGGGCATGGCGCGCTTGGCCTGCGCCGCTTCGATGATCGAGTTCATGGCTTGTCCAGGAAGATGCGGTCCATGCGGTCCCACTTGAAGTCGCGCGCCAGCTGTTCCAGGCGCCGCTCCATGCGGTCGATGTTGACGTAGTGGCGGAAGCGCGCCTTGGCGCCCAGGCCTTCGGGACGCGGCTGGCCAGGATCGACTTCCCACGGGTGGAAGTAGAACAGGGCCGGTTCGCCGTCCTCGCGGTTGACTTTTTCCATCATCCAGCGCGACAGGGCGTAGGGCAGCAGGCGGAAATAGCCGCCGCCGCCGGCCGGCAGGTTGCGGCCCGCCAGCTTGACCGTGGTGATCGGCACTTCCAGCAGCCCGTCCGGGCCGTTCGGATAGAAGGCGAAGCGCGGCGCGTCCGGCATGCCGTAGTGGTCGTGGGCGATCGGGTAGATGCTCGAGCTGTACTTGTAGCCGGCTTCGTGCAGTGCGTCGAGCGCCCACAGGTTGGCGTGGCCGATCGAGAAGCTCGGCGCGCGGTAGCCCACCACGGCCTGGCCGCCGATGTCTTCCAGCAGGGCTTTGGAGGAGCGGATGTCGTTGTCGAATTCGGCGCGGCTCTGGTCCGAGGCGCGCAGGTGGCCGTAGCCGTGGCTGGCCAGTTCGTGGCCGGCGGCGACGATGCGACGCACCATGGCGGGATAGCGCTCGGCGATCCAGCCCAGGGTGAAGAAGGTCGCGCGCACGCCATGGCGCTCGTACAAGGCCAGGATGCGTTCCATATTGGCTTCGACGCGGCATTCGCGGGTCGGCCAGCTGGCGCGGTCGATATAGGGGGCGAAGGCCGAGACCTGGAAGTAGTCCTCGACGTCGCAGGTCATCGCATTGCTGATTTTTTCGCCAGGCGCGGGACGCGGCCGGGCGGCGGGAGCGGTCATTTTCATGCCTGGTTCTTTCCTGGGAAGTTATTCCTGGTTGTCGGTGTGGCGCTGCGCCGCGCCGGGTGGCGTGGCAGCGATCTTTTTCAGGATCGACAGCACCGAGACGATCGATTTCTCGAGGCGCATCATGCGTTCGTCGAGCTGCTCGACGCTGGTGCCGCGCCGTTCGCCATGCTGAAGATCATGCTGGCCGGCGCGCGCCGCGGCCGGTTCCGGTTCGCCCATGTCGTCCGGCGCCTGGAACTCGTCCGAGATGTCGCGCACGACTTCCTCGATATGGGCGCCGCCGAAGCCATGCAGTTCTTCGAGGTAGCCCATCAGCAGCACGCGGTCCATCAGCGTATTGGTCTTGCGCGGGATGCCGCCGCTGTAGGCGAAGATTGCGGCGTGGGCGGCGTCGTCGAACGACGGATCGCCCTTCCAGCCGACCGTGGCCAGGCGGTGCTCGACATAGGCGCGGGTTTCCTGCGCGTCCATCGGCCCCAGGTGGTAGCTGGCGATCACGCGCTGGCGCAGCTGCTGCATGGTGGGGCTGTGCAGGGTGGCGCGGAACTCGGGCTGGCCGAGCAGGAAGGTCTGCAGCAGCGAGCGGTCGTCGGTCTGGAAGTTCGACAGCATGCGCAGCTCTTCGACCGTGCGCGCGTTCAGGTTCTGGGCTTCGTCGATCACGAGCAGGGCGCGCTTGCCCTGGCGGTCGACGCTGCGCAGGAACTGCTCCAGGCGATTGAGCAGCTCGGCCTTGCTGGCGCCTTCGTACGGCAGCCCGAACGCCGAGACCACCATGCGCAGCGTGTCTTCCGGATCGAGGCTGGTGTTGACGATGTGCGCCGCGACGATCTGGTCGAGCGGGAGGCGGTTGAGCAGGTTGCGCACCAGCGTGGTCTTGCCGGCGCCGACCTCGCCCGTGATGACGATGAAGCCTTCTCCCTGCGACAGGCCGTACTCGAGGTAGGCCATGGCGCGCTTGTGGCCCTTGGAACCGAAGAAGAAGTGCGGATCAGGGCGGAGCTGGAAGGGCTTGGCCGACAGGCCGTAATAGGATTCGTACATCGTGTTCCCGTATGGTCGATTACGCTTAAAACGTCTTGAACAGGCTGGCCGAAATGGCATTCTCGGTGTAGGTGCCGGCGTTGAAGCGGTCGCCGCTGCGACGGCGCAGGTCGATCGATCCGATGGTTTCGCCGAACCGGCGCGACAGGCCGAGCTGGAACACCCGCTGGGTGTTGCTGTAGCCGCGGTCGCGCGACTCGCTTTCGTCGATGTCGTAGCGCGCGGTCAGGTTGGAGCGCGAGTTCAGCCGGTAAGTGTAGTTGGCTTCGAAGCCATGCTGGCGCACGCTGTCGCTGTAGCGGCCCTGCTGGCTGCCCAGCAGCGGGCTGTCGCTCTGCTGGTCCGAGATCGCGTTGCGGTCACTGGCATGGGCCGACAGGGTGGCGCTGCTGCGGCCCTTGCGGTACACCACCGATGCCTGCAGCCGTTTCTGGCGCATGAAACGGTTGCTCAGGTAGTTGATGCTGTCCGACAGCGACGGCGGCAGGCCGTTCTGGTCGATATAGGCCTCGACGATGCGCGCGCGTTCGACCGGATCCGGGTAGGCGGTCGAGAACATGCGGTCGAGCAGGCCGGCGGTATCGACCGTCGACGGCAGCATGAACTGCTGGCGCGAGGTCGTGATCGTGTCGTTGTAGCTCACGTTCCAGCTGGTGTGGCGGCTGCGGTGCAGGGCCATCAGGGTGCCGGTATTGCCATAGAAGTGGCGGCCGGCGGTGGCCTGCAGGCTAGTGCGCGCGGACGGGGTCCAGGCGAAGCCGAGCGACCAGTTGGCGCCTTGCTCGCCGCCGCCCAGTCCTTCGAAGTCGTAGCGGTCGTAGCCGGCGTTGGCCAGCAGCGAGAAGCGGCCGTTGACCATGTAGCGCAGGTTGGTGGCCAGCATTTCGCTGGAGGAGTCGCCATAGCGCCCGCCGTTCAGGTCCTGCTTGGTGTAGGTGATGCCCCAGCCGACGGTGCGGAAGGCGGGACCGTTGACCAGCGTGGCCAGCCAGGTATTGCCGCCGGTGCGGCGAAAGCCGATATTGTCGCCGCCGCCGACCGAGTCGCGCGTGAAGCGCAGCTGGCCCGCGGCGGTGCTGCCGAAGTTGCGCACCAGGTAGGGGCTGATGCTCCAGGTATCGATATCGGTGCGGTTGGCGTTCGAATATTGGTCGTTGGTGATGCGTGGACCGAAGGCCGAGATATTCTGCTGGCCGCGCGAGGCAGTGGCGTCGAGGAACAGCAGGTCTTGCGCCAGCTCGCCGCGCAGGTTGGCGCGGTAGCTGCGCTGGACGCTCGACACGCCGCCGTTGTCTTCAGCGAAGGAACCGTCGCGGTTACGCTTGTCGCTGTCGTGCAGGTAGGCGAAGGTGTGCAGCTGGGCGCTGGCGTTCACCGTCAGGCGCCGGGTCTGGTTGCTGAGCTTGAAACCGGGCGAGATCTGCGTGATCAGGTCGCTGTGCGCCAGCTCGTCGTCGGTCAGGTTGACGTTGTCGGTCCAGGTTTCGGCAACCCGCAGGGTCGGGGTCACGCGCCAGTCTGCATGGGCAGGCAGGGCGGCCAGCAGCAGCGCTGCCGCCGCCAGCGGAGTCAGGACCGGGATCCGGCATCCCGGCATGCGCCGCGAGCGGATGACGACAGGCTGTTTAGCCGTAGTGATAGTCATACGTTTCTTCGATGCCGGGGATATCCCTGGTCTTGTTATAGATGAGGTTGACGTTGCTCATGCCTTCCAGCTGCTGCAGCGATTCCTTGACCGCATGCTGGGTCGTGGTCTGGGCTTCCACCACTACCACGATCTGGCCCATGTGGCTGGCCAGCACCCGCGCTTCGGTGGTGAGCATCAGCGGCGGCGAATCGAAGATGATGATGCGGTCGGGGTAGCGGTTGGCCAGTTCGGTCAGCATCGCGGCCATCGTCGAGCTGGCCAGCAGCTCGGTGGCGCTGGTCGAGCTGGTACCGGCCGGTAGCAGGGCCAGGGTGTCGACGTTGGTGCGCAGGATCACGTCCGGCAGTTCGAGCGCGTCGTCGACCAGGATGTCCATCAGGCCGCGCTGGGCCGGCAAGCCGAGCGTGCGCAGCACCGATGGCCGAGCCACGTCGGCGTCGACCAGCAGCACGGTATGGTCGAGCTCCATGGCGATGCTCATTGCCAGGTTGATCGCGCAATAGGTCTTGCCCTCACCCGGCAGCGAGCTGGTGATCATGATCAGGTTGGCCGGATTGTCCTTCGGACCGCGCTCCGCGAAGGCGCGCTTGAGCAGCGGGCGCTTGATGATGCGGAATTCCTCGAGCAGGTTGGTGCGCCCGCCGGCGGCAGTGACCATGCCCAGTTCACGCATGCGTCCCAGGTCGAGCTCGACGCGGCGGGTGCGCGCGCTGGCTGGCGCGCCTGCCTGCGCCGCCGCGGCGCTGGGGTCCAGGGCCGGGTCGAGGGCGGCTGGCGGCAGGTCCACCAGCACGGCAGCGGGCGCCTCGACCAGCGGCGGTTCGGCCGGCACGATCGGGGTGGTGGATGCGGCGTGCTGGCGCTGCTGGTCGATGCGGCTGGCGGCTTTTTCGATAATGCTCACATTTACTCCTTGTAGGCCGTCCGGCCTTACATCGTAGGGCGGATCAGGATGGCGGCAACGCCGGCGCCATAAGCGCATATCAACAGCAGCACCGAGGCGGCAAGGGCGACCAGGCGCCGCTTGCGCAGCACGGTCTGCTCGGCAGTCCAGTTCATGCTCACCGAGCCCAGGATCGGCAGGCCGGTGGCTTCGCGCAAGGTGGCTTGACTGAGGAAGGTGGGGCGCAATTGGCTCAGCAGCAAAGCGCTGGCCAGGCCGGCGGCCAGGGCGCCGACGAATACCAGCGAGAACAGTTGCAGGCGATTCGGGCCGGTCGGAACCGACGGCGCGATCGGCGGATCGATCACGCGGAAGGTCAGCATGTCGGTGGCCGAGGACACCTCGCCCGACAGCTTGGCCGACTCGCGGCGCTCGACCAGGCGCTGGTAGTTCTGGCGGTTGATTTCATAGTCGCGATTGAGCTGGGCCAGCTGGGCTTCGACTTCGGGCACCAGCTCGCTCTGGCCGCGCAGGCGCGCCACGCGGCCGCTGAATTCGTTCACACGCGCCCGCAGCGAGGCCACGCGCGCCTCGGCGTCGGACAGCTGCACGGTCAGCTGCTGCAGCATGGGGCTGTAGCTGGCGCCCGGGTCCGCGCTCGGCACGGCGTTCTTGGCCGCGTCGGCGCGACGCTGCGTCAGCTGCTCGAGCAGGCGGACGTTGGCGACGATGTCGGGGTGCTGCTCGGTGTACTGGGTGCGCAGGCTGTCCAGGTTCTTGTTGACGGCGGCGATGCGCTCGTCCAGCGCCGGGTCGCGCATCAGCGGAGCGCTGGCGCCGCCCTTGCTGTCGCCCGACATCCGGCTGCGGATCGCATTGCGCGCCTGTTCGGCCTCGGCCAGGTCGAGCTGCGCCTGATTCAGCGCTTCGGTCGCCGACATCAGACGCGCGCCGTAGTCGGCGCCGGCGCGCGGCAGCATGCCGACGTTCTTGATCTTGAAGTCCTTGAGCGAGTTCTCGGCCGTGGCCAGGCGCTCTTCATAGCTGCGGATCTGCTCGTCGATGAACTGGACAGCCTTTTCGGAATCCTGCTTCTTGCCGGCGAAGCTGCCCTCGACGAAGATGGTCAGGAAGGCCTGCACCACGTCCTTGCTTTCCTGCGCGCTGATGCCGGTATAGCTGATGGTATAGATGTTCTCGCGGCCGGTGCCAGCCATCTTGAGCTTGCTGATCATGTCGTCGATCAGCTTCTCGAATTCCTTCGGCGTACGGGTCCGGGAGTCGAGGTCGAGCTCACGCGCTACCCGTTCCACGTTCGGACGGCTGAGCAGGGTGCGGCGCATGAACTGGACCTGCTGGTTCAGATTGGGCAGGGTGGTCATGCCCGACAGCAGGGGCTTGAGGATACTCTGCGTATCGACGTAGACGCGCGCCGATGCCTCGTACTGGTTGGGCAGGGTGTAGACCACCCCCCAGCCAGCCAGCGCCACCACCCAGGTGATGACGACTGCATGCCAGCGGTACTTGCCGATGGCTTTAAGTATGTGAAGAATCTGGGTCGTGATTTCAGCCATCGTGTCGATCTCGTCGGTCAGGGCCTGAGTTGCAGGCTCAACAAATAAACAATATGCATGATCGCTTGTACCCTAAGCAATTGCAATTGAGGGTTAGGGAATCCGGCGATTCTTGGTAACCGATGCCATCGGTTTTGCAACACCTATCCTTGGAACAATGCAAGCAGCAGACCTGTCATTTGCATTGATTGTGTTGCATTATCGCAAACATTTGGGAAGCGTGCATGTTGTATTTCGCGAAACGGTCGGACAAGCTTGCTGCGTTCCACATCGCTGCCCTGGCGCGGCATGCGTCTTTAAATAGTTGCTGAAATTCAAAGAAGCTTATTGTAATGTTTAAAAAAGGAAAGGGGCTGTACGATTGCCTCATCCCTGTTACAACTACCTGAAGATTGTGATGTTCTGATGACGCGACGTGTGTTTGGAAAGCAGATGGCTGTCGCCGCGCTGCTATGGTGGGTCGGGATCGGCCCGGGGCTGCAGGCGGCGACCCTGCCGCAGACGGTGGCGGCGGTGAAACCCTCGATCGTGGGCATCGGCACCCAGCTGCAGACGCGCAGCCCGGCGATCCTGTTCAGCGGCACCGGTTTCGTGGTTGGCGATGGCCTGAGCGTGATCACCAACGCCCACGTCGTGCCGGACAAGCTCGACGCCGCCCGCATGGAGCAACTGGGCGTGGTCTTGCCGGACGGCGCCGGCGTGCGCTTTCGCGCCGCTACCCTGGTTGGCCTGGATCGCCAGCATGACCTGGCGCACCTGCGGCTGGAAGGCACGCCGCTGCCGGCCCTGCGCCTGGGCAAGGCGGATGCAGCGGCCGAAGGCCAGGCGCTGGCCTTCACCGGGTTTCCGCTCGGCATGGTGCTGGGCCTGCATCCAGCTACCCACCGCGCGCTGCTGGCGGCGATCACACCAGTAATGCAGCCATCGCTCAATGCGCGCCGCCTCGATGCGCGTGCGCTGGCCCAGTTGCAGCGCACCCCGTTCAGTATCTATCAGCTCGATGGCACCGCTTATCCCGGCAACAGCGGCTCGCCGCTGTACGATCCCGACACTGGGGCAGTGCTCGGCGTGATCAATATGGTATTCGTGAAGGGCTTGAAGGAGACGGCCATCTCGGCCCCCAGCGGCATCACTTATGCGATTCCAGTGCGCCATGTGCAGGAGTTGCTGGAGCGCTAGCACGGGTGTGTGAGTGCGGCGGGAGTGGAATAACAACACGCAATTATTTCAATTGTGCACGGCTTGTCGCCGCGTCGGTCTGCGCTACAATAGCGCGGGCCATGATGGCGAAATAACAATTTTTGATTCACGCTGAACACTATCCCACCGGGGATGGCATGAAGCGCGAAAGGGATGAACGCGATGATGACGAAAACGATGAAGAACCTGGTCGCAGCCGGCGCTGCCGCCTGCATGCTGGTGCTGGCCGGCTGCTCTACCCCGGTGCCTCCGAGCACCGCCGCGCTGGCGCCGATCAACCCCGACTACCTGATTGGACCGGGCGACAGCGTCAACATCATCGTCTGGCGCAATCCGGAAGTCTCGATGGCGGTGCCGGTTCGTCCGGACGGCAAGATTACGACGCCGCTGGTCGAAGACCTGCCGGCCGCCGGCAAGACCTCGACCCAGCTGGCGCGCGACATCGAGGGTGCGCTGGCCCAGTTCATCCAGCAGCCGGTGGTGACCGTGATCGTGACCAACTTCGTCGGCAACTTCAACGAGCAGATCCGTGTGATCGGCCAGGCCGCACGTCCGCAGGCGCTGCCGTACCGTCGCGATATGTCGCTGATGGATGTGCTGATCGCAGTCGGCGGTGTCACTGAATTCGCTTCCGGCAATAAAGCCAGCATCGTGCGCACGGTGGACGGCAAGCAGGAAAAGCTGATGGTGCGCCTCGATGACCTGATCAAGGATGGCGATATCTCGGCCAACGTCATGATGCGTCCGGGCGATGTCCTGGTAATCCCGGAAAGCTTCTTCTAAGCTTCCAGACCGGCCTTCCCGGGCCGGCTTTTTTTCCTGGCGCCTCCCCGGCGCCAGGCCTCGCTGCCGCCGTCGCGCCCAGGGCGTCGGCCGCAGTACGCATCCACCGTCCATTTTTCTTGTCCGCGCGCCGCGCAGCCCGCTTAAGCTGGTATCTTCGCGGAAGTGCAGCAGCATCGGGAATGTCAAAAAACCAAATACTTCTCGTTAATACAATTGATAAATTGTAATTATCGATGCTATGATGATCAGGAATTGCGCCGGTGCACGACGCGCCGGGCCTGCCTGGAGAGTGACCATGATCGAGACAATAGCGCCGGCCTTCTTCTGCGCCGGTCAGGACGTTGACGACGCGGGTGCTCCCAGCGTACCCAGTATTATCGATGTCGCCATCAACGAGCGTGTATTCGGTATCCGTGCGGCCGACATCGATGCGCAGCGCAATTCCGCCAGCATGCTCATCAGTAAGATGTATTCCTGGCGCGGCTACAGCGGCAATCACCAGGTTCATAGCGACCCCAACCGGATTACCCTGACCGCGTCCGACCACGGCCAGGTCTTCGGCACCCTGAGCCTGGGCCTGGATTCCGAGATCGGGCTGCTGGCCGACCAGGTGTTCAAGGACTGCATCGACGTCCGGCGTAGCAACGGCCGGGTATGCGAGATCACCAAGCTGGCAGTCGATCCAGCGGTCAAGTCGAAGGCGGTGCTGGCCTCGCTGTTCCATGTGGCCCTGATCTATGCGCGCGACCTGAACAACTGCAAGGATATCTTCATCGAAGTCAATCCGCGCCACCGCCGCTTCTATGAAGCCATGCTCGGCTTCCAGACCGTATGCGAGGCGCGCGACAATCCACGGGTGCAAGCCCCGGCGGTGCTGCTGCGCGTCGATACCGCGGTCGGCACCGAGCAGGTGGCGAAGTGGGGCGGCATGCAGGACAAGGCGGTGGGCGAGCGTTCGCTGTTTCCCTGGTTCTTCTCGCCACGCGAAGAGGCTGGCATCATCAATCGCCTGCGCCAGCTGGGCTGACTCCACGTCCGCCGGCGTGAACAGGATGGCAAGCCATTCGCCGCTTTGGCTTGCCCGTTCATCAGTAAGCACCTATATTCTCCGCTCCACAGCATTCGACCAAGAGGGAAGTTCCATGACGACCGGTAAAACCAGGGATGAAATCGCCGAAGCCTATTCATCCGAACCATGGTGGTACGACTTGCGCGGCTTTTTTATCCTGACCTTTGCCTACAACAGCACCATCGGCACCCAGATGCGCTTCTTCGGGCCCAATTTCGGTCCCGACCACCTGGAAGTGGCCTGCGGCACCGGCACCCTGCTCGAGATGGTCCTGAACTGGCGCCGCCGCCGCAAGCTGCCGCCAGTCAAGGTCACCGGTATCGACTATGCGCCTTCGATGCTGGCCGGCGCCCGCCAGCGCTTTCGCAACAATCCGCTGGTCGAGGTGCAGCATGCCGACGCGGCCCAGCTGCCGTTCGCCGACAACCACTTCGACACCGCCAATATCGCCAACTCGATCCACTGCTTCCCGACGGTCGACGGCGCCCTGCGCGACATCCTGCGCGTGCTGAGGCCAGGCGGGACCCTGGCCGCCAACGTGCTGCTGTACCCATCCGGTTTCGCGCCGCTGCGCTGGGTGGCGCAGAAGATCAACGACTGGGGCATCCGCAAGGGCATCCTGTACAGCCCGTTCCATGTCGAAGAGCTGCGCGCCAAAGTATTGGCAGCAGGATACGAGATCGCCAGCGAGTTTACCTCCGGGAATACCTGGAATGTAGTGCTGCGGAAACCCCTGTAGGACGAGGCCGACAGTGGCACGAGAAATTCTTAAATGCGACTGTCGGAATCTTTTACAGTGTTGTAATTTCTATTACGAAACATAGGTCTAAGTAATTGATTTAAAACGAAACTGGATAGCTGGCACGATGGTTGCTTACATAGAGGTCGTTAGCACGAACCCTACAACCAGGAGATCCAAGATGAAAGCAGTTTCGAAATCGATTATCGCTTGCTCAATCGCTGCAGCGTCCATGTTCGGTGGTGTTGCCAGCGCGGCAACGTTCAGTGATTTCACCGTGAACCCTACCGGCAACTATTCGAACTTTACCGCTGACAAAATCACCGGTAACTATATCGAAGTCGCGACCTTCAACGACGATAACACCTTCAATGTGTCGCTGTACTGGCAAGCTGGCCAGTTCGTCGCAAATGACGGCAAGAGCCCACTGCGCAACAACGTGACCGGCCTGGACAACGCTTACAGCCTGTACGCTGTGTACACCGCATCGGGCACCGTGACCCGCAATGGCACCGCGACCACCTTCACCTTTACAGAAAACACCGGCAATCTGTCGATGTTCCTGGACACCAACGCAGATAGCGCCGTGTCGTTCACCCCAACCACCGGAAGCGGCGCTTTCCAGTTCTCGAACTCGGCCGATGACATCCGTATCGCCACCGGCAATCCGCTGTCGGGCCAGGGTACCCTGGATCCAAGCCTGAGCACCTGCGGCCAATCCAATGGCATCAACTGCGGCAGCTTCGGCTCGGAAACCTCGTTCAACCTGACCGAGCAAGGCAAGAACTTCTTCATCGCACCGAACCCGTTCTACACCCTGTCGTTCCAATCGGGCCAGCTGAATAACTTCGACCCAACCGGCACCCAGATCATCAACGGTTCGCTGGACGTCGTCTTCAGCGCGCCAGGCGAAGTGCCTGAGCCAGCATCGGTCGGCCTGCTGGGCCTGGGTATGCTGGGCCTGTACGCAGCACGCCGCCGCAACAAGAAGGCTGCCTAAGAACGACGGGCCTGCCAGGCAGGCCTGCCGTTACACAAGGTAAAAAGCCACTGCCGGAGCGATCCGGCAGTGGCTTTTTCATGGGCGCTCGCCCCTGCGCCATGCGCCGTCGCTCAGCGTCCCTGCGCCATGCGTGCAAACTGACGGCGGCCGATCGCCAGCATCAGCCGCTGGATGGGATGGCGGTTGCCGCCCGGCCGCCAGGTGCGTTTCAGTGTGTTGCGATAGGCATCGAATTGCATACCCCAGGGCGCAGCCAGCACATCGCCGCGTCGTAACAGGATCTTGAGTGCTTCGGTGGCGCACACCCCGGCGCACAGCTGGCAGGCCATGAAAGTCGACGGACCGCGGCGTTCGGCGAGGTTGACCGATTCGGGCACCATCAGGTAAGGCCGGTGCAGGCCAGCCGGGGCCAGACCGACCACGAAGCGGATCGCTTTTTCCTGCTCCGGCAAATCGCCCCAGCCAAAATATTCCTCGAAAGTCATCTTGCCAGGCATGAAATTAAGCAGGGCCGTGCCCATGCCCAGAGGCGCGCCGGTGGTGGCCGGGATGCCAAGCCGGGCGCAGGCGGCGAAGGTCTGCTGGCGGGCGTCGAAGGCAAAAAAGTCGAGCGCGTCGACATACAGGTCGACGCCGGCGAGGAAGGCGTCGAGATTGTCCTTGTGGACGCCGTCCGGGAAGATCGCGATGTCGATCTCGGGATTGATGTCGCGCGCCATGCGCGCCAGCACCTCGGCCTTGGGCTGGCCGACGGTCGACATCATGGCCCCTACCTGGCGGTTGAAGTTAACGAGGTCAAAGCTATCGAAATCAGCGATATGAAAGCGTGTCACGCCCAGCCGCGCCAGGGTCAGCAGGTGCACGCCGCCCACTCCGCCGCCGCCAGCGATGGCCACGCGCTTGCCACGCAATTGCTGCTGTTCGGCCGCTGTGACCCAGCCGATATTGCGTGAAAATGCTTGTTCGTAGTTGAACGGTTTACTCATTGACGGGTCGAGATAAAATTGAAAGAGCGGGCCTTGCGCCGGGTGTCGCAGCAATCATGCCGGGTGCGATTCATCCATGCGCAACAGGCGATTGATGATGCCACGCTCTTCGCGTGGGGAAAAGAAAAACGGATAGAACGAGCGCTCCTCGGTCTCGCCTTCGGCGGCCCAGGTGCCGCCGAACCGGGCGATCTGCTCGGTGACGAAGGCCAGGTTCACGCGCAGCAGGTAGGCCGGCGCGTCGACCCGTGGATTGACCTTGAGTTCGCCTTCCTTGCGAAAACCCAGCATGCGCTCGTAGAAGCGGCGGTGGCGCGGATTGACCTCGATCACGATGTCGGTGCAGCCATGCATGTCGCGCGCGTAGATCACGGCCAGGTGGAACACATTGGCCAGCGCCGTCCTGGAGCGCACCGAGGGATCGAAGGCGAACTTGGTGAACTCGCACAGCTTGGCGCCGCGTGCGCGGTGGGCGTCGAGTTCGTCCTGGAAGATGTCGTCAGCCATCAGGCCGACCTCGGAATCGATGCCGATGCTGAGCGTGCCGACCACATCGCCCTTGTCGGTGGCGGTCAGGGTGATGCGGTTGGGGTCGCTGCTGGGCTGATGATTTCCGGCGTAGCCGCGCCAGGCATACATCCTGTTGATCAGCATACTGGCCGTGTTACGACCGTCCGACGTATCGGTAAGCCTGATTCCGTACGAATCGTCGTCCACGATAAACATCCTCATTTAGGAGAACGTTATCTTATCGCGACATTAATAAATCCAGCGTTCGATAGGATGAGGCCGGGGGCCATGGACGGACCCCGGCGCGTCTTCGCCAACAGGCCGGGCGGCGGTACAGGCGGGTGCGCCGCGGGCCGCGCCAGGCTCCGCGGCGAAGCACACTGCTTACAGCGATTTGAGCAGTGCGCGCGCCTCGTCGGCCTGGGCGAACGGCGTGTCCGACGCCAGCACCTTGTCGAGCTCGCGGCGTGCGCCGGCCTTGTCGCCGCTCTTGTGCAGGGCCTGCGCCAGGTGGTAGCGGATCTCCAGCGAGTTCGGCGCCTGGCTGCTGGCTTTCTGCAGCAGCGGCAGGCCGCGTGCGGTGTCGCCTTGCTCTACCAGCACCCAGCCCAGGGTGTCCATCACGCCCGGGCTGTCGCTGGCCAGCTTGTATGCCTTCTCGGCGGTCGCCAGCGCACGCGGGTCCTTCACCTGCTGGTAGGCCCAGGCCAGGTTGTTCAGCACCAGCGGATGCTCGGGCGCGCGTTTCTGCGCGTTCTCGAGTTGGGCAATGGCGCCCTTGTAGTCCTTGGCAGCCAGGTTGAGTTCGGCCACCATCAGCGCAACCCGTGCATCGTCCGGCTGCGTGGCCAACCACGCCTGGCCGCGCGCCAGTGCTTCCTTGCTCTTGCCGCCAGCCTGCATGGCCTGCATTACCTTGACCGTCAGTTCCGTCGAGGGCGCCAGCGACCGGCCTTTTTCATAGGCCTGCTGGGCCTGGGCGAATTTTTTCTGCGACATCAGCACGTCGCCTTCGAGGACGTGGCCGACCGGCGCCTTGGGCGCCGCCGCCTGCAGCGCACGCGCCGCCGCCAGCGCCTCCTCCGGACGCTTGCCGCGCAGCGCCAGTTCGACCTGCATCAGGCGTGCCGGCACGAAGTCGGGCTGGAGGTCGACGGCGCGCTTGACGTGGGTGGCGGCCGCCGATTCATTCTTCAGCGCCAATTGCACCTGGGCCAGGCGTAGCTGGGCGCCGGGCGCCTTCGGCAGCACGTTGACCAGCTTGCTGTAGGTGTCGAGCGCGCCGTTCAGGTCCTTGTTCGCGGCCTGCGACTGGCCGAGCAGTTCCAGCACGCCGGCATCGGTCGGATGCGCGGTCTGGAGCTTGCGCGCCAGCGCCAGCGCCTTGGGCGCCTGCTCGGTGGCCAGGTAGTGCGCGCCGAGCTTGAGGGATGGCGCGGTAGCGCCCGCATTGACCGCGCTGGCCTTCTCGAACCAGCCGGTGGCCTCGGCCGTGTTCTTTTGCAGCATGGCCAGGTCGCCCAGCGCCGTCATGGCGTCGACGTTGTCCTTGTTCTTGTCCAGGAAGGCGGTGAAGCGGGCCTTGGCGGCGTCGGGCTTCTTGTCCTGCACGTCCAGGCGCGCCAGGTTGGTCACCGCCGGCAGGAAGCTCGGCTGCAGCGACACGGCCTTCTCGAAGGCGGTGCGCGCTTCCGCGTTCTTGTTCTGGACCATATAGACGGCGCCCTTGAGCTGCTGCACTTGCGGGCTGTCAGGCTGCTGTTTTTCGAGCGCATTGACGGCGGCCAGCGCCTTGTCGTAACGCTTCATATTGATCTCGGTCTGCACCAGGGCCATGGTGGCCTGGAGCGACTTCGGATCGAGCGTGGCGGCCAGTTCGAGGTCGCTCAGCGCGCGCGCCTGGTCGCCCTGGGCCAGGCGCGACAGGCCCAGCGAGGTGCGCACCGCGGCCGCCTGCGGCGCCAGGGTGGCGGCCTGCTGCAGGTAGTTGGCGGCCTTGTCGAAGTCGCGCACCTGCATATACGATTCACCGGCCAGGGCCAGCAACTGGGCATCCTGCGGCGCATCCTTCAGGGCCGGCGCCAGGGTGGCGGCGGCATCGGCCGGCTGGGAATTCTTGAGCTGGGCCTGGGCCAGCAGCTTGCGCGCATAGACGTTGTTCGGATTGGCTTCCAGGTATTTGCGCAGGTGCTGCTCGGCCTGCTGGGTGCCGCCCAGCTGCAATTCGGAGGCGCCGGCCAGCAGGATGCTCGGATAATGGTTGGGCGCGACCTTGAGGATCTTCGCCAGCGCATCCTTGGCCGCCGAGTGCTTGCCTTGCGAGAATTCATACAGGGCGCGGGTGTAGACCACCAGCAGGCTGCCCGGCGAATTCTTTTCCGCAGCCTCGACTTCCTTCTTGGCCGCGTCGAACTTGCCGCGGCCGATCTCGATATAGGCTTTTTCGATGTGGGCGCCGCGGTGGTCCGGCTTGAGCGCCAGCGCCTTGTCGTAGGCGGCCAAGGCTTCTTCCGGCTTGTTCATCGAACGCAGCATCGCGCCCTGCATGATGAAGACTTCAGGATTCTTCGGATCCTTGGCCACCGCCTGGTCGACGTAGAGGAGGGCGGCGGCGTTGTCGCCGCGTACGGCGGACAGGCGCGCCAGGCCCATCAGGGCGTCTCCCGAATTGGCGTTGGCGGCCAGGGCCGCCTCATACGCCTGTTTCGCCTCGTCGGGCTTGCCGCTGCCCAGCAGCGCGTCGCCGCGCAGCGACAGCAGCGCGGCCGACTTGCCGGCCTTCTCCGGGGTAATCAGCTCCAGCACTTCCTTGAACTTGCCCTGCTGCGCGAAGGTCCGGCCCAGCAGCGGCAGCACCCGTTCGTCGGCGATGCCGAGCGAACGCGCGCGGCCCAGTTCCTTCTCGGCCGAGACGTTGTCGCCGCTGGACAGCTGCAGGGTACCCAGCGCCAGGCGTGCCTCGCCGTCTTCCGGGCTGTTGGCCACGGCGTTTTTGAGCTGGATCAGGGCAGCCTTGATGTCGCCCTTTTTCTGGTACTCGGACGCCTCTGCCAGCAGGGTTTCGGTCGACTGGGTCCGGTTGCAGCCGGCCAGGCCGACGGTCAGGAGGGCGCCGGTCAGGATGGCGGCGGTGAGTTTGAGCTTGGTGGGGTGGCGCGGCATGTGGAATTCCTCGGACAGTGGAGACGGTCGTTTCGCCGGGTTAGGCGAAATTCTCAACAACAAATCATACCTGAAGGAACCGCGCAACCAGTGTACAAACGGACACAGGTATTGCAAAACTTATCCGATGCCTGTTGCACCCATGTTGAAAAAATTGCTACGCAGGAAATTTACCCTTCACCGCCCCGTTCGGGGCCCGGATCGCGGCGCAAGCGGCCCAGCAGGGCTTCCACGTTTTCGCCCACCGGCAGGCCATGGCGCCGCAGCAACTGCACGTGCAGCACCAGGTTTTCCAGCACCAGCTTGGCCGACACTGCCAGCAAGGTCAGCGTGCGGTCTTCCTCGCTGAAGCTCTCCATTGCCGCCGCCATCTCGCACAGGTGGCTGGCGACGATGGCGCGCATCTCGTCTTCAGGGAAGGGCAGGTCGGCGAAGTCGATCGGGTCTTCGCGTTCGACTTCGCGCATCAGGGCGGCGAGCTGGTCTGGCTGGATGGACATGCGGGCTCCTGTGGGGCGTGCAGACATTGTAGATTCGTCCATCCGAACAAGCCCGTCACGAAGGCTGGCATGCCTTGCCTGGTTATTCCCCGGCTGGCAGGTGCATCGAGACGGTTGCGCGCAGCCGGTCGGCAAAACTGTAGAGATCGTCGATCTGTTCAAGCGAAAAACGCTCCTCAGCCTTGTCAGGACCGAATATGCCAACCGCCAGCTTCTGGGTGTTATTGAAGCGCAAACGGCAAACGGGTTTGCGATTATTATCGTCGAGCAGAATGGCGCAATAACTCAAGTTGTCGCGCATGACAATGCGCCGTGGGCTGACGACGTCGCGCAGGATCGAGCGGACGATATGCAGGCCCTCGATTTCCTCGGCACTGGTTTCGATTTCGACCTCGGCTTCGTCTGCGGGATGGGGAATGATCGGTGCGGAATGCTCGGATGCGGTTGGAGCCTCGGCGGCCATCGCTCCTTTCAGCCGTACGTTGATGCGTTCGCTTAACAGCTGTTCAAAAGCGCGTTTCGTGATCTGCGTGAACTGGTCCTTGAGTGTCGGCGTAAAACGCCGACCGCCGAGCAGGTCGCCAGACAACAGGCGCACGAATTCCTCCGGTGGATTGGCCACCCACTCATTCAAGCGTTCCTGGATTGCCCGCGTATATTTGAGATCGCTGGCGGTGTTAAGGATGGTGTCGATATCAAAGCTCGACTTGGCAAACTTTTTCAGCTCTTCAACGTCACGCTCTTTGAAGTCGAGGATGTCGAATTCAAAGAAAGGCGTATTGTCCATCTTGTTCGGTTGCTCGAGATCGGTAAAGAACCGGTACTTCAGGCCGTTCGTAAGCACGCCAAAGCGGGACTCGGTGACATGGAAATAGCGGAATAACTGGCTTGCGTGGTTGATATGCAGGTCGCCACCACATCGCTTGCACTCGAAAAGCATGATGGGATTCCCGTCGCGAAGGATTGCATAGTCCACCTTCTCGCCTTTTTTGGTCCCGACGTCCGCTATCAATTCCGGCGTGACTTCCGTTGGATCGAAAACGTTGTAGCCCAGGATTTGAATGAACGGCATTACCATGGCGTTCTTGGTAGCCTCTTCCGTCTGAATCAGGTCCTTGGTGGCACGAATACGGGTAGCCAGTGCGTTGAGCTGGTCGATCAGATCCACGGTAATGCTCCTTCAAGCTGAATTGAACAGGTAAAAAGATGCAACAAGTCGACGGAAATAACATTTCCATATTGCACATTTTTTAACGCTGTATCAACCTTTAAATGAAGCAGTGGTGTGATGGCGCATTTTCGCCACAGGAGTAATCTGGATTAAACCAGATCCAGGCCGACACTGGTCGATATGTCCATGGGAACGGGGGCGCGCCTGGCGCGCCCCCAGTACCTTACATATTGCGCCGATACTGCCCGCCCACTTCGAACAGCGCGGTCGTGATCTGGCCCAGCGAGCACACACGCACCGCGTCCATCAGGCGCGCGAACACGTTCTCGTTGTCGATCGCGGCCTGGCGCAGGGCGGCCAGCGCGGCCGGCGCCGCAGCGGCGTGACGGCCGTGGAAGTCGTCCAGGCGCCCCAGCTGCGATTGCTTTTCGTCGTCGGTCGAGCGGGCCAGTTCGATGGTGGCCGGCGCGCCTTCTCCCTTCGGATTGCGGAAAGTATTGACGCCGATGATCGGCAGGCTGCCGTCGTGCTTGCGGTGCTCGTACAGCATCGACTCTTCCTGGATCTTGCCGCGCTGGTAGCCGGTTTCCATCGCCCCCAGCACGCCGCCGCGTTCGGCGATGCGCTCGAACTCCTGCAGCACCTGTTCTTCGACCAGGTCGGTCAATTCGTCCATGATGAACGAGCCCTGGTTCGGGTTCTCGTTCTTGGCCAGGCCCCACTCGCGGTTGATGATCAGCTGGATCGCCAATGCCCTGCGCACCGATTCGTCGGTCGGCGTCGTGATCGCCTCGTCATAGGCATTGGTGTGCAGCGAATTGCAGTTGTCGTAGATCGCGATCAGCGCCTGCAGGGTGGTGCGGATGTCGTTGAAGTCGATCTCCTGCGCATGCAGCGAACGGCCCGAGGTCTGGATATGGTATTTGAGCTTCTGGCTGCGGTCGTTGGCGCCGTACTTGTCGCGCATCGCCACCGCCCACAGGCGGCGCGCGACGCGGCCCAGCACCGTGTATTCCGGGTCCATGCCGTTCGAGAAGAAGAACGACAGGTTGGGCGCGAAGTCGTCGATGTGCATGCCGCGCGCCAGATAGGCTTCGACGAAGGTGAAGCCGTTCGACAGGGTAAACGCCAGCTGCGAGATCGGGTTGGCTCCCGCTTCGGCAATGTGATAGCCCGAGATCGACACCGAATAAAAATTGCGCACGCCGTGCGTGACGAAGTATTCCTGAATGTCGCCCATCACCTTGAGCGAGAACTCGGTCGAGAAGATGCAGGTGTTCTGGCCCTGGTCTTCCTTCAGGATGTCGGCCTGCACGGTGCCGCGCACGGCGGTGAGCACCCAGGCGCGGATTTTCTCCGCTTCCTCATCGGTCGGCTGGCGCCCATTCTTCTGCGCGAACTTGTCCATCTGCTGGTCGATGGCGGTGTTCATGAACATCGCCAGGATGGTCGGGGCCGGGCCGTTGATCGTCATCGACACCGACGTCGATGGGCTACACAGGTCGAAGCCGTCGTACAGCACCTTCATATCGTCCAGGGTCGCGATCGACACGCCCGAATTGCCGACCTTGCCGTAGATGTCCGGGCGCAGCGCCGGATCGGCGCCGTACAGGGTCACCGAATCGAAGGCGGTCGACAGGCGCTTGGCATCCATGCCGGTCGAGACGAGCTTGAAGCGGCGGTTGGTACGGAATGCGTCGCCCTCGCCGGCGAACATGCGGGTGGGGTCCTCGCCCTCGCGCTTGAAGGGGAACACCCCGGCGGTATAGGGGAAACTGCCCGGCACGTTTTCCAGCATCAGGAAGCGCAGGATCTCGCCATGATCCTCGAAGCGCGGTAGCGCCACCTTGCGCACCGGGTTGCCGGACAAGGTCGTGGAAACCAGGCGTGTGCGGATTTCCTTGTCGCGGATTTTCACCACATGCTCTTCGCCGGCGTAGGTCGCCTGGAGTTGCGGCCACGAGGCCACCAGCGCCTTGGCTTCGCCGTCCATCGCGGTCTCGCGCGTGGCGATCAGCTCATCCAGGTCGGATGAGTGGGCGGCGTCCTTGCCCGCGGCGGCCAGCATGCGCCTGGTCTCGGTGAGCTGCTGGCGCTCGCGCGCCAGGGTCACCTGCCTGGCGACCGTGCGGTGGTAGCCGCGCACGGCGTCGGCGATCTCGGCCAGGTAGCGGCTGCGCGCGGGCGGCACGATCACGTTCTTGCCGCTCGAGTAGCGCTGCGCTGGTGCCTGCAGGCTGCCGCTTTCCAGCCTCAAGCCCAGCTCCGCCAGCTTCGGCAGCAGGCCGTGGTAGAGGGCGGTCACGCCGTCGTCGTTGAAGCGCGATGCCTGGGTGCCGTAGACCGGCATCTGGTCCGGGCTCATCGACCACAGCTCGCGGTTGCGCTGGTACTGCTTGGCGACGTCGCGCAGCGCGTCGAGCGCGCCTTTGCGGTCGAACTTGTTGATCGCGATGAGATCGGCGAAATCGAGCATGTCGATTTTCTCGAGCTGCGAGGCGGCGCCGAATTCCGGCGTCATCACGTACATCGAGGCGTCGACGTGCGGCACGATGGCGGCGTCGCCCTGGCCGATGCCCGAGGTCTCGACGATCACGAGGTCGAAGCCGGCCACCTTGCAGGCCGCGATCACGTCGGGCAGGGCCTGCGAGATCTCGGAGCCCGCTTCGCGCGTGGCCAGCGAACGCATGAACACGCGCTGCTGCCCGTTCCACGGATTGATCGCATTCATGCGGATGCGGTCGCCCAGCAGGGCGCCGCCCGACTTGCGGCGCGACGGGTCGATCGAGATCACGGCGATGTTCAGGCGGTCGCCCTGGTCGAGGCGGATGCGGCGGATCAGTTCATCGGTCAGCGACGATTTGCCGGCGCCGCCGGTGCCGGTGATGCCCAGGGTCGGCACGCGCAGCGTGTCGGCCGTCTCCAGGATCTGCTTGCGCAGGCCTGGATCGACCCGGTCGTTTTCGAGCGCCGTGATCAGCTGGGCCAGCGGGCGGTGGCGCGCGGCGATGTCGCCGGCGCGTAGCGCCTCGAGCAAGGTCGGGGCATAGGGCGACAGGTCGACGTCGCAGGCTTCGAGCATCGAGCGGATCATGCCGACCAGGCCCATGCGCTGGCCGTCTTCCGGGCTGAAGATGCGCGTCACGCCATATGCGTGCAGGTCCTCGATCTCGCTCGGGACGATCACGCCGCCGCCGCCGCCGAACACCTTGATGTGGGCGCCGCCGCGCTGGCGCAGCAGGTCGATCATGTACTTGAAGTACTCGACGTGGCCGCCCTGGTAGCTCGAGATGGCGATGCCCTGCGCGTCCTCGGCCAGCGCCGCGGTGACCACTTCGTCGACCGAGCGGTTGTGGCCGAGGTGGATCACCTCGGCGCCGTTCGACTGCAGGATGCGGCGCATGATGTTGATCGAGGCGTCATGGCCGTCGAACAGCGAGGCGGCGGTGACGAAACGGACCTTGTTGGCCAGGCGCGGCTGTTCGGGCAGGTCGAGCTTCGCTGCGGGTTTCGCTGCGGATTGCGTCGCGGGTTGCGTCGAGCTGGTGATGTCGTTCATGAGCGGATAGTCCTTGTGAGCGGTGAGGACGGGGATGCTGGTACGGTATATGACGTTAACGTTAACGTCAAGCTCACGGCAAAGGTATACGGTCGCCTTCGATCCATTTCACAATGCGTATCCCTGGGGCAACATTAGCTTCCATTGCGCAAATCGCTTGCTATACTCGGTGCATAAGGGCGCTCGGCGCCGGAATTCATGCACGAGAAGAGACACGACAGATGCTGAAAAAAGTGGATTCTTCACAGCTCAGGGTGGGCATGTTCATCCACGATCTGGATTGCGGCTGGATGGAGCATCCATTCGTACGC
>Ga0265780_10003090_pt1 | contig 22134 bp, 17 predicted proteins | sample P1T30metagenome_FD_192432 | JGI IMG/M metagenome (GOLD analysis project Ga0265780, IMG submission 192432) | Plant litter microbial communities from East Loma Ridge, Irvine, California - P1 T30 | ecosystem: Environmental > Terrestrial > Plant litter > Unclassified | place: USA: California...
AATGACACTCTACGGCAGACGTTACTGATACCGTATTCGTCTGCATAATACCACAATGTTCGATGACTATACGTGGTATGCTCTTCTCCATTCCGTGCTCCTCGTCTCTCAGGATGCTTCTTTGGCTTGACGCATCCTCGATGCTGTCTTCGACTGGCTCCAAGGTGGTCCAGCCGCCTTCTCTGCCTTTGCCCATGCTCTGTATTGTGGCAGTGTGACTGCGACTGAGGTTTGATAAGGGAACCGTCCTGGCGTTTGAGCGGCCGCCGTTGGATTTGCTGTTAGACTGGTTGTATGACGACACTGCTTCTTTGAAGAACACACGGAGGACGGGGATAGAGGCGGCAATAATAGCGGTCGCGGTCTCTACTACGGTCCAGATTGTGATGTCTTTGCCATGGTAGTAGAAGTCTTGCTGGCGCAGTTGTAGTAGATAGACACCCTTGATAATAGCACAAGCACCGGCACTATCGTAGTAAGCATCTAATTCAAAGAGCATACTAATGCCTAGCTGTACTCACAGTACTCCTATGCTCATGGCAATCCCGACACCAAGCTTTTCCCGCATCCTCAATTGTAGACCCCAAATCAACTTCCAGGGTAGTAGGGCCAGGTAGAAATCGGCCAATGTACACCAAGCAGCATTGAAGATGCCATAGTTGATAGTAATATATGCAGGCCAGCAGACTCCTTTCACTGAAGCGTCCCAGGCCTTCGCGGAAGGGCTGCACTGGATCCAGTTGAGTAGTGCCGACGGAATCATAATGATGAAGAGAGTGATGATGCAAAACCAGACAGACCACCGAGTCTTCCCAGACGTGAGGCGAAGGAGGGTGACACCAAATGAGATCTTAGACAGGGTGGACGCGAAGCAGGAGATCGATGCAACGACTGAGCTCCCAAGGGCGATCGTTGCTAAGTTTTCCTGGGGTATATCCTTTGTGAATTTGCCAAACCCCATCAGCTGTCCAACCTGGGTCACGATGGCTTCAGCAAACAAAATGACCTTGATGTTGTCAGTTCTGCCTGAATGCATACGACAGGCTAACTTACCCACGACAGGATGAGGATGTAATCGTCCCACCACAGACCCTGCCTCCGACTCAGCTTTGCGTATATCCTGAGTCCCAGGAAAGCACCGCAGAACAGTGTCACGAACCAAGTGACACCAACAATAAGTGGCCCATTGTCCGGTACACCCATGATAACGATCACGGACAGATCAGGAAGCGAACGAAAGCAAGACTGGGGGTCGTGGAGAATAAGAACCGTGTAGCAATCTCCCGAACAGCGCCACGAGCGTCGTTCGTTGACGGCATGATTATGGTTTCGGTCTCTGGGGGACTCTTTCACTCTAGTCTCCCAGATTGATGAGGCAAGGAGAAAGATTACAGGAAGCACCCTGCAGGAATGTGGCGCGTTGGGTTCGCACGGGAAGTGGAGAGAGCAGATGGCGTACAGACATTGGCCAGAACTAGATTGGCCCTACCGGCGAAGCTGAGAAGCCGGCAGCTGGTGTTCCATGCCATGGCTTCGAAGCGTCTCTGGTGTGTGGCGCATTCCGCCCACTAATGCAAGTAAGGAGACGACAGGGCATGCTGATTGACTCCCACATTTTTTTTGGCTCCGAAGGTGTCGTGTCAGACGGTTCTCGCCGTCCACTCGACGACACGGGCTGCGTGTCGGACGTTCCGGCCACGCGAATGGAAGATGTGCGCGCAGTGTGTGTCGAGCGGACGAGGCAATCCCTGCGATCGCCACGCAGAAGGTCCGATTGTCGATCTCGTGTCGAGGCGACAGATCTTGAGCCAGGATTGAATAGATCCTGGGGTTTATCTGTTCAATTACAGACCCAGTGCCGACCGCGCTTTCAAGAATTCCGTGCCTTGCAATAGAAGAAGAGCCATATATGACAAGATGTCCTCTCCGTCTTCTTACTTCACCATGTTTGGATTGAACGGACATTCTTCCCGGCTATTCTTATGTGCACTAAATGCTAGTGGCGTCGTTTTAAAGTTTAGGCGCACCAGATCCGGAGTAGAAAATCTAGGTCAGTAGCGTACCACATCTTCGCACTTTCGCAGCATCAATAATCTAAACAACTTCTACAGCTTTGCATGGGACAAGGATCAGATGGTATTCGAAGGGTGATTCAAGAGTGTACGATTTGCTCATGACCAGGCGAAGACTTCCAGGATCAGTTGACCCGGAGAGGCTAGAGACGTAGCTGATAATAGGTCACGGTGAACTCCGTCTAGTAGCTGTAGAAGTAGTTTCGGAGCACACGATTCATACTCGTAGAAATCGAGGCACGAACGGTCTGATCTACCCAGCACGCGCGGCGTTAGGCGTCAAGAAGCATCCCACCGAAGTGGATGGTAGTGCATGGCGGACCGGCAGATTGTCGGTAGATCCCACGTGCACGCCAAAATGCTTAGACCAGGAGTACCGGTAGGTACCGGTACCAGCCATAGCCTCGCAAATGTTAGGGGCTTTGTTTGATATGTACTGCATACATCCGCGTCTTTTGTGTCGAGTCTTGAAGCCGTAAATTGCGTCAAAGCTGCTGCTTACATCACTTTGAACTTTTGTAATATGATTCACAAAGACTCAATCGGGGACCATAATGCAATGACTCGTTTACCGCCAAATGTACATTCAACACCAACTAGCGCTCATTAACCACACATCATCAACACATCTGTATAGCTTTACACCATTGTCAAAACCTAAAAGATGTCCCAGAGGGGCGTGAAGCAAAGTGGGTCTCTCACAACCTCATGCTCCCTCGTACCTCACTGCTAGAAACAACGAAACTGGCACCTCTTAATTTTTTTGAAACTGCTTCAGTTTCTCCTGAACAGCTTTCTTGACGTCAAAGCCTATGCTGCCCCTTCTCCTGTGCTCCTCGATTTCTGCTTTTACCTCTCGCACGATCTCATCGATTTCGGCCTCTGGGTCGTCTGCAATGCCATGAAGTGGCATCTTACGGCTGGCCACACTGTCCTGCGAGGTAGTTCGTGCAAGCTTCTCTCGCTTGATCTCTTCCCTGGCCGCCTTCTCGATTGTAGAATCGTCGACGGCTCCGGTGGATGCTGGCAGCGCACGCGCAGCTTGCATTTGCACTAGCTGCTTTCGGAATGGCAGGTTGCGGGAGAAAACGGCGAAAGATGCGGCGACGCTGATGAGAGTGTAGAAGTAGACGCGAGACCATACCTTGAAGGTATCGGAAAACCCAAGCAAGATGAAAGGCGCGACAGTGTAGGCGAAGATTACTTGAGTGATGATGGTAGTGATGATATCGTATGCCTTCTTGGATGGGAGCGGATTTTTGCCATCAGGTGTGAGGAACAGGGGACGTATCAACCGTCGACCATCTACAGCCTCGATTAGCAAGGACATACGAGAGTACGATGAACAGGAATACTCACTCTTTGCGACAGTTTGCACCAAAGCGGCGAGCACAAAGGTCAAGTAATAACCTGGGTAGAAACCGTGCCAGAAGGCGCTGGTGACGAAGGTGGCCAGAGTGGCCCGGAAACCAGGCTTCTTGCCCTTGGGCGTCACTCGAAGATACATGTAGTTCCTCAGCCAATGGTTAGTGTTGATGTTCCAGAATCCGAGGTAGGCACGAGCGTTCTGGGCCGTCTCGATCTCCCAAGGCTTGATGTTGGTGAGTCGGTCCCATTTGGCACGGTTGGTTGCTGGGTCAAGGCCATTGTATCCAATGCCGCAAAGAACGCAGGCACCTTCGGAGAGGCTCCAGACACCGTAATACTTCATTCGAGTCGTCAATCCGAGCATGTAAAGCTGCCAGACTCTGCGGAGGAAGTTGTATTTCATGTAACCGTCGCCCAAGTAGAAAGAGGGAGAGTAATAGGCGGAGAGCTTCAGGAAAGCAAAGATCCAGAGCGTACCATAGGCACCCTTGATGGCGGCCGGAATGCCACTTTGTGGTATTCTTCGCTTCTTCCGCGTCGGTGGAGCATTTGAGGGATCGGTTCCTGGCGGCAGGGTGAACATGGTAGTTGTGATGTAATCACTATAGTCGCAATAGTCAAATGCAGGACCAGCCATCATGGCTGGAAAGAAGAAGACGTAGCCTGCATAGTCGAGTAGATTGGGCATAGTCCTGATGGCGTGCTCTTTCTGGAAGTCAGAAAGCTCAGAATCGGGTAGGCGGCCATCTTGAACATTCCAGCAAAAGGCTGTGAGCTTCATGACAAGCACCATCTGGGCTCCTGTGATGTCCACACGAGAGGCATCATTGACCGACTGTCGAATGATGTGGTTGAGAGACATGTGGCCCATGAGGAAAACAAAGCCAATCCATGGCATATAGGGAGATTTGAGCCTGGAGGCGATGAGATATGCACCGCCGGCGCTGATGATAAAGGTCCGAAGGCCATCCCACATGTCGAAGAGTCCGACGAGATAAAACATGGAGACTGCAATGATAAAAACGTTCTTCTTCCATGGCTCCTTGTCGGGTATGCGCTTGAGAACAGCGGCCAGGGGGTACGAGATGTAGAAGGTAGTGACAAGTTTGACTGGCGACGTCAACAACTGCTGGTCCAAAATGTATCATGCACACTCACGCTCATCTGCAGACACCCCAAGCGAGGCGCCGACATAGTCGAAAGCTACCAGCAAGGATCAGTACACGCAGCACATGTTGGAAGACTTGGACCTACGAGCATTAATGTATGGCAACATTTTCACGAGGCGAGGCATCCAAATTCTCGCTATCTAATCGTGGTTGGCATTTTCGTGTGCTGGAGATGTACAGATGGCGGTTCAGCCTGGCGACTGTGACGTCGGCGGGCAGCTCGTCAACGTGGACGCTAGCAGGGATGGGCCTGCGGATTGTGGACCTCTTACTCTTACTGGAAGAATTCCGAAGACGACAAACTCCACGCGACCGGTCACGAGACGGTGGGAACCGGCAGGCAGTGCATAGCCACGAGGATGAGCGCGACATACAATCTCGAGCCGAACCCGACGGCCAAGGTTCTCCTGCACACGACGGCGGGCGACCTGGAGCTCGAGCTCTTCGCGAAGCAGACGCCCGTCACGTCGCGCAACTTTTTGCAGCTATGTCTGGACGGCTACTACGACAACACCGTCTTCCACCGCCTGGTGAGGGGCTTCATCATCCAGGGCGGCGACCCCACGGGCACGGGACAGGGCGGCGAGAGCAGCTACGATGGCGAGCCCTTTGCCGACGAGTTCCACAGCCGCCTCAAGTACACGAGGAGAGGCCTGCTGGGCATGGCCAACACGGGGAAAAAGGACGACAACGGCAGCCAGTTCTTCTTCACTCTGGCTGCGACACCCGAGCTGCAGGAGAAGAACACCATGTTCGGCCGCATCGTTGGAGACACCATCTACAACCTGATGAACATGGCCGAGACGGAGATCCGCGAGGGGACCGAGGACCAGCCCATGTATCCGACCAACATCACCGGCGCCGAGATCATCATAAACCCCTTTGAGGACATGGTCAGGCGCGCGCGCGTGGCCGAAAGGACAGAACCGGACGAGAAGAAGGCCAAGAAGCCAAAGAGAAAGGCCGGCAAGAACGTGCTCAGCTTCGGCGGGGACGAGGACATGGAGGCGGCACCTGTGGCGAAAAAGGCCAAATACAACACCAAGCTGGTCACTGCGAGCCAAGACGCACCCAAACCATCGGCTCCGGCTCCGGCGCAAGAACGAGCGATACCAATCCGAAAACCCACAAAAGCGCCTACGTCGAAACCCCCCGCCCCCGAGCAGACACAACCACCACCACCGCCGCGGGAACTATCCCCAGAGTCGGAGAAGCGCTCCAAACTGGATCGCGTAAACGCACAGATCGCGGAGCTCAAGGCTTCGATGAAGCGGAACACCAGCACACAGAATTCAGAACCCACCAAGAAGAAGTCACTGCTGGAATCCATGGTCCCCACATCGACAACACGCGGTCGCAAGCGCGGCACGGGCATGGCGGGCACAGCCCAAGAGCAGGCCACGCTAGACATACTCTCCAAGTTCAAGTCAAAGCTCGAGACAGCAGATCCAGTAGCAGCCCCGCGAGTAAAGTCACCTCCCCTCCCTGTTGAGCCCACAAAACCCACCGCCGACACTGGCCGAAGCGGGCCTGCAGACGTCGAAGAAGCAGCGTGCGATCTGCATTTCATAGTAGGATGCCAGTCGTGTACAGCCTGGGACAAGCAGGAAGAGGATGCATCAGACGACGATGCCGGCTGGATGGCACACTCCTTGAGCTTTGCAAAAGACAGACTAGGCAAGGACCTCGAGTGGAAGCGGAAGAACGAGGAAGACCTGCTTGTCATTGATCCTCTGGAGGAAGCGAAGAAACACAAGGCTGACACCAAGGGGAGGATAGAATGGGACGATTCAAAAGGGAAGAAGAAACTGAAGTCGTAGCCCATCCTAATATGAAAAGATACCTCTGGGCCAATTCTAAAGGAGCACTATAATGTCCTACCTCTTTACTTTGTCCATTGGCCTACTGCCATTATTCATGTCAGATTCCACACGTGTGATACAATAAGCTGTATACCTTCATCACACCGAGCACTCATCTATTCAATATTCATAATGCCCTGAAGATCTCCAGGCTCACGTTTCATTTCGCTTTCTCTGTTCCTTCTATCATTACTCGTAGTCCCCCTGGCGCAGCAATCGCCCCTCAAACCTCCTCCTCATCCATATCCTGCTCAAAGTCGCTGCCGTTGTCTCCAAGTCTAGGACCATGCTCGTAATCCTCGTAATCCTCGAGCACCTCAGCCTTGACCTTTGGCTTTGGGGCGGCCTTCTTGGCGACGCGGCCGCTCTTGACACCTATCGAGCAACGGTCAGCAAGTCAATCATTCGAAGCTATACAGGAAGCACTCACCGGTCTTGGCCGGGCTAGCATCGACTTTCTTGGCCCTGGGCTTCGCGGGGCTGGGTGCAGCCGTGGCAGGAACATGGCCATTCATCTCCTTGGCCGCCTTGCGAAATTTGCGGAGGTAGTTCTCGACCGCGTGGTAGGACATGTCGCCACCATACAGGCGGGCGATGTCGGCAACGTTGATCTTATCCATGGAGGCGATGACGGCGGTGAGCAGGCGATCCTGGACACCCTTGTCCTGCCAATTAATAGGCATCGTGAGATGGTAGGGTTTGGAGTAGGAAGTGTGAAGGGCTGATCTGTGGGAAGCTGTTGAATATCGGCAGTTGAGCGAAGATGTACCGTGGTGGAGCACAGAAGCAGAGCCAGCGATGTAAGATATAGGCGGTGGCGCAGTAAGAAAATTTGGGACGCAGTGAAGGTGAGAGAGTCTTTCACCTCTTAGCACGGCAGAGCACAGCACCCGACTGGACCATTCCGCACAACGACGTAATCACACATGGTTACACGAGTTTCATGACCCGTAACGTACTGCCTTCGCTGTTCGGTGCTTCCTAAAGGTATACGCGGCTCTGTAAAGTTGCAGCTGTTGCGATCCTCTGGGGGAAACCTTTCACATGGTCTGCCCTTTTGATGATGGACATATATGTGAGCCTAGAAAGAGCGATGACGTTTGAATTGTTTACATTGCGATATTGTTCTGCAAGTGCTAAACTACACGCTTTAAACTACATGCTATCAAGGTATTATTGGAAATCGCTCGTGTTCAGCGAAGAGGAAGTAACCGCTCGTGTAAACGCACCGTTAGCTACTTGAAGACCCATCCCATTCGTGCTCTTCGTCATCTCATCACCTCTCCATACCATCTCTTCTAGGTACCGCGGAAGAGGAACTGCAGGTCCTCTGGAGTCAAGCGATCCATAGCGACCTTGTCGTTATTGACTGTGCCAGCGATCATAGCGGCCTTCTTCTCCTGTAGAGCGACCATTCGGGATTCAACACTGTCCTCAATGCAGAGACGAGTAATTACACAGGGTCGCTTCTGGCCAATGCGGTGGCATCGATCAGCAGACTGCCACTCAGCAGCAGGGTTCCACCATCTACACCAAATGTTAGCGAGCGTGATTTCAGCGAACGCGACAGTACTTACGGATCAACGATGAAGACCCTGGAGGCTTCTGTGAGGTTGAGAGCGACGCCTCCCGCCTTGAGCGACACCAGGAATACCTCGACGTCTGGGTTAGTCATGAAGTGGTCGATACTCTTCTGTCGCATGGCCGGCGTCATGCTTCCATCCAGCATGACAGTGTTGAAGCCAGCACGTCGGAGACGCCACTCAATAAGCTGCAGCATCGAAGTGAACTGGCTGAACACGATGGACTTGAGCGTCTGCTTCTTACTGCGCAGCTTGTAGAGATCATAGACCAGCATCTCGATCTTGGTCGACGAAGTCCAGTTCTCCATCTTGATGCGGTTGATGATTGACGTCTTCTTAACAGAATCCTCATCTTGCTCAAGCTCAGGCTGCTCGAAATCGATTGTGAGTGCAATATGGCAGCGAGGGCACTCGGCATCGGTACCAGATGCCTCGCATGTATCCATGAAATCCTTCACACAAGCTCGGCAGAACTCATGATGGCAGCGCGACCGCACAGCATCTTCAGCAGGCTCATCGCATATGTTGCAGACATACACATTCTGCGCGCCTTCCGCAGCCTTCTTCTTCAAAAGCAGATCTGGGTGGTTAGCAACCTGACGCATCTGCATGATCAGACCAAAGATGTTGGCGTAGTTGTTGAGCATAACACCCTGTGCAACGTATGTGTCAAAGTTGCGCGCCGAATTGGTCATGATAGAAGATGAGAAGTCTCGCTCAATGTCACTGAAGAACTCGTTGTGTATAATAATATCCTTCATGGGTAGTTCCTAGCAATAGTTAGTTCCGCGTCGCAGGACGCACATTTGTAAACATACCATTGAATTTGTGTGGTCACGTTTCATCCGGCGCAGCATGATGCGAGCCGTGATCATATGCAGCTTGGTCAGAGCGTCTTCGCGAAGCTCTGGGTGATCTCCAGTGATTGGGTTCAGCAGCTCCTGGTTAAAGACAGAAATGTGCTCGGACGCGCCGTGGTTGCAAGCGACACACATGTGATCATCATCGGTAGCCCAATGCAGCTTTTCGCAATCGCACGAACGGCAGAAATAATCTGCAAACGGACGGACCTCGAGGAAGCGGAGCAAGGAGAAGAACTCTCCAATACGATTCTGTACCGGCGTGCCGGAGAGACACCACTTGTAATCACCTTGTAGCGCGAAGCAAGCCTTGGCTACACCTGTGTTGCGCGACTTGATGCTGTGTGCTTCGTCAAGAATAAGCCGATGAAACTTGATTGCGTGCAATGGCGAAGCCTCCTTGATGATGTCCTCACCACGAGACCAACCCTTTGTCTCTTTGCGATGAAGAGACTCCAAGCTGTTGTAGGACACCATGATGACATCGTAGCTCCTGAGCTCTTTGACGGACATCTTCTTGCATTTCGCGTTTGTGCCGTGGTAAACCAGAACCTTGAGCTTGTTGTCTGTGTACTCGCGGATCTCATTCGACCACTGCATCAGCGCAACTGGTGGGACGCACACAAGTGTTGGCTCCTTTGCCGGGTAGTCAGACATGATCAGGGAGACGGCCTGGATAGTCTTGCCCATTCCCATCTCATCGCCGAGGAGGCCACCCCTATAGTGAGTCTTTTCTTGACGTATCATCCAGCTCAAACCCTCAAGCTGGAATGGCTTCAACCGGCGGCTAATGGACGTGGGCTGCTCCGCCTTTTCAGTCTCGAGGATAGGGACCTTCTCAAGATCCTTCCACATGGAGAGTAGCTTCGGATGTTGTTGCTCAGCGCGCTCACGATTCATAGCCCGCTTTCGCTCCCACTTGTCCGATACGTGTGCCCATCTCGCGCGGCGCTTCTTGTTTTCGATATCATCTGCACGCGACTTCTTCTTCTTTCCTCGTGCTGGCCTCGACACCTTTTTCGCAAGCTTCTTCATCCGTGAGCTTGCCACCATGAGCGGTTCTTCATCGCTGTCGCTGTTTGGGGGCTCAGATAGATCGCTCAGAGCAGACTCCGCATCCTCCGGGCGGAACTCTTCGCCCTCAGAGACATCGTCGTCGAGGAAGTCGTCCGCAATAAAGCCTGCCTTCTTGGCACTAGATCGATTGGAGTTGTTCCGGTTACGACTGTTACTCTCGACTTTGGCTGTGGCCTTGGCCTTGCCTTTGCCCTGATACGCAGGTGGCGTTGTCAGCTCGTCAAGCAATGAGTCGGCATCATCATCATCGAGTGAATCTGAGTCGTCCGCTTTCGCCTTGCCCTTGCCTTTGCCGCGATACGACCTGGCCTTGGCTTTGGGAGTGAAGGTCATGTTCTCGCTATCCGATTCGATGTCATCCTCTTCAGCTTCAAGCTTAAGACGCTTATTTGGGCGTACAGCTTCGTCGTCCTCCATATGTTCCATGTGCATCTGTAGTGCAAGTTCCGCATCTGCATCGATCATTTCGCGTTCGTCGTCGGACTCGAGAAGGCTGCTTCGCGTCCTCTTAATTGACGAAGACCTGCTTAGAGATGCGGTCACAGCTTTACTGAGACCACTTCTTCGGGCTGAGACTGATGCTTTGCCGCGGCGTATTGAGGTGGCGGGGGTAGTTGAGATGCTCGTCCCTGGTGTTTCATAATCGGAGTTCTCAAGCGACGGTGAGCCGTGGGAGCTGTCTTGCTCCGCCGACTGCGCCTTCGTGCTCGGTCTACCGCGAGCGGTGGGGGCCTTGCGCGAGCTCATCGAAGGTATAGCGACCTCTTGCAGGACACGCCTAACTGTCCTAGGAGGCTCAACTGGTTGCACCTCAATTGTATCTTCGTCGTGGTCGGACGAGTTGGGTACAAAAGTACGCTTTTGAGAGGGGCGAGTGGTGGATGCGGGTGCCTTGTCTGAGCCTGCCGTGGAAGTCAGTATATGTGTCGTGTGTGTTTGTGGTAGGTGAGGTGAGTGAATAAGCAGATTGGCGATTGGAAACGTACTTGGAGTTGTTGCCGATGGAGACGAGGCAGCAGCGTCATTGGGCACGATGAGCAAAGAGCGACGTGTCATACGCATCGTGGTTGTGTTTGCAGCACTGAGTTCTGGTATGAGTGAATAGCAACGAGGCAGGAAAGAACGGCTGTAATCGCCACCAGGGGCAGGCCGGAGTTTTGATGAAAGCCAGCGATAGGCCGAGACGAGGACCCTGGATTGTGGCAAATCAAGCGCGTCTTTCACCTTCGTCCCGCGCAATTGCAGAAGGCGCGTTGATCGGCGAGTTCAGTACGAGTACACCTTCTGCCAATTGTATACCGCTACAAGTGAGACATACAAGACGGCAGCGCAAGGTGGGGTCGAGGGTGCCCAGGTGGACGCGTTGCAATGTCGCGCGCCATCACGTGATGTCGACGCGTGACGTTGCCCTAATTAAGCTTTCCCGAGGTCAAAGCAGAAGAGGTTATGGTAGACTGCATACATTTGAAAGCTAGCCACAGCTTTTCCAGCACATATATTGCTGCACCAGGAGCTCATGCAGCAAGAGGCGACCATGGATCAGATGGGCAGAGCTGCTGATTCTGCACTTTCGGATCCAGGCCCCTCGCCTTTGCCGAAGAAGTCGATGTCTGGCCGTCAATCATGTCAATACAGCTACCTAGGATTCCCATGCGAAGCCTGGACCTACAGTACCTAACCTCGTGTTATGAGGCTCGCGAAAGTCCCGAGGTCGACACGAAACCCAAGTCGACCCGCCAAGCCCAGCCGTTACCTAGGCACACACAGGAACCAACGTACAACTTCGGTCACTACCGCTTGTAGCCATGCGGATATTCCCACCATGTTGCGTGCTAGGTTCTACGGGGACGAATACCATGCAGTGATGTCGTAAGGTACTGCATATTGGCAACTACGAGGAAAGTAACAAGGGTATCTAATAGCCTAAAGGTGTATACAGTATCACCACGCTTCAAATGTGACAGCAAGGCCCTGTGTATACCTCCAGGCACCCTGGTCGCTCTCCGTCGTAGCTGAGAACCTGAAGTAAGTGAATTCACTCGGCGCTGATGCGTGTCACCCGCACAGATTGCGACCTGCAAACGCGCGTGATCTATTAAATATTGCATGCCGCCTCCGCAGCTGACCGTGTGTGGTTTGTAGCAGGACGTACTGGAAGTTAGCGGTGTCCAGCATCTCAGATGCAACGTCTCCGAGTGCTTATATACCAAAGGCGACGAGCCCGAGGAGAAGCTGTGGTGGTAGTGGTTGCTCGTACGTAATGTTACGTAAATTAGTACTCCTTACGCTCAACCTTCAACTGCGATCATCACCCGCTTGTAAGACGCGAGCAAAGCACGTCAGGCTATCCTGAAGATATACTGGGTGGTTTCATGTCCGGGTGTTTCCAAATACACTTCATTTCAAATCCGAATGATGTTTTTATTGCTGAACGTTTGCCTTTTCATAGTTCTGTCGTAGAGCATTTAGTTTTTGGTGTGTATTTTAAGAAGGTTGGCGACCTTCTGTCACTTAGCTACGACGCTCAAAGCATAGCAGCTCCTGTATGTCTTCGAATATTCGTGGTTCATCACGCGTAGCTGGAAAGTATTGCGTAAACCTTGGGGCTTCACTATCAGAACATGGGTGTCTTTTCAAAAGCGCGCGAATGGGATCTCGACCTTGACCGGTACCTGAACCGCATACTGCCTCCATCACCACTGCACAGAGTCCCTGCGCCAGTCTCGAGATTCTTGGGCTATCGGAAAGTCCAGCGCCAGGACGTCGGCAATGTACTCGGAGCATTGTGGTCCATGCTGGGAGCATTCTGTGGGCTGGCAGTGGTGGCCGCGGTTTTCAATAAGATGAGCAGTATACAACGGCACCATCCACCTGCATTAATAGCATCTTTTGTAGGTTTTGGTGTGCCGTTTTCAGCATCAAGCCTCGCTGACCAGGACAGGGTGCATCTGCAATTCTAGAGTACAACGCCATCCGGTCACCACTCGCTCAACCAAAGAACGCCCTTTTCGGCCAAACTTTCTCGGCGATCGTTGGGGTGGGTGTTTCCAAGCTCTTTCAGTATCACTCAGAGTATGAGTCAATCAAATGGATCGCAGGCGCGGTGGCATGTGGCATCGCGTCAGCCGTCATGCTACTCACAAACACGGTCCATCCACCGGGCGGAGCGTCGGCTGTTCTTGCAGCAACGGACCCTGTCATCACTGCGATGGGTTGGTATTTCGCTGGTCTAGTGCTTTGGGGCACAACTCTGATGGTGATTGTCGGTCTGGCGGTCAACAATATTCAAAGGCAATTCCCGATGTATTGGTGGACGCCACTAGACCTGAAGAGAGCTAACAAGGACAACGAGGAGACAATGCCGGATGCTAGAGGCGGCGTAGAGAGGAAAGAAAGCGAAGCAGAGCAAGTGTATGGAAGAGACGATGAACGGATACACATCACTGGTGCAGCCGTGCTATTACCAGAAGATCTGAGTCTGAATGCCGAGGAAAGCGAGCTGCTGGAGAGTCTGAGCGAGAGACTGAGAAAGAGGGAGGATGCAAGAGTATGCGCGGGTAGCGAGCGAAGTAGTACAGAGATGACAATGGTGCCCTAAGATAAGGATAGTCTATCAGTGGAGTAAGACAAGGATAGCGTATAGCTTCAGGCTATCGGAGGCAAAGTGTAGATGACAGTGCTACAATGTGCTGTGCCATATGGCTACCTTTATCGCAATCTGATGTAAATTATGAAGCATGGAATATCGAATCGCATAACTACTTGAGCGTGGTGCGATGCCTGGTTTACTGTGTTTGCGTATCATTGGGAATGGCCCACGTGACCGCGGGGTCCGCTCGCTCACTAATGACGTCCGAAGTGTTGGGAGCGCCTGCCGCACACAGCAGACTTTCAGAGTGCAGAAAGCAGCATGTTTTTTTCGGTTACACAGAAAAGTATCTAGACTAGTGCACCATCTTGACCGCCTCTACACAAACTGTAATTAACGCGTTTGCCTGGTCGTTTACAGTCAGCGCCTTTGTCCTATTCCGAGACTTAGCGGGGAATCTACGGCGGGCAGTATTTCGAAATTTCTGCGCCATCAACGAACCACCACAACACCACCCACACGTCAACATGGTTTCCGCGTCTAAAGCTGCCCGTGAGGCAAAGCGCGCTGCTGCCGGCGACAAGCCCAAGAAGTCGGCCACGTCCAAGCTCTCGTCCAAGGCCAACTCGAAGAATGCCTCCAAGGCCAACTCGGTCGACGGCGATGACGAGGACCTCGAGCTCAACGAGGAGGTCAAGAAGCTCACCATGCAGGAAGACAAGCACGGCCTCTCGGACCGTGTGACGACGGGAGTGCTCGCCTCGCTGCCCGCCTCGCGCGACGTCAAGATCACATCGGCGTCGCTGGTGTTCCACGGCCGCGTCCTCTTCAACGACACGACGCTCGAGGTCACCTACGGCCGCCGCTACGGCCTGCTGGGCGAGAACGGCTGCGGAAAGACGACGCTGCTCAAGGCCATCGACAAGCGCGAGTTCCCCTTCCCCGAGCACATCGACATCTACCTGCTGAACCAGGGCGCCCCCAAGACGGAGCTGGGTGCCTTGGAATGGGTCGTCCGCGAGGCCGAGAACGAGCTGGCCCGTCTGGAGAAGCTGGCTGAGACCATCCTCGAGAACGACGGCCCTGAGAGCCCCCGCCTCGAGGAGATCTACGAGGTAAGTCCATGTATACAGGCCCCGCGGTGACAGCCCCGCCACTAACGCAAAACCAGCGTCAAGAAGAGATGGACCCGTCCACCTTCCACACCCGCGCCTCGCTCATTTTGACCGGTCTCGGCTTCAACAAGGTCACCATCAACAAGAAGACCAAGGACATGTCCGGTGGTTGGCGTATGCGTGTCGCTCTCGGCAAGGCCCTCTTCGTCAAGCCCGCGCTGTTGCTGCTCGACGACCCCACTGCCCATTTGGACCTCGAGGCCTGTGTGTGGCTCGAGGAGTACATGAAGAAATGGGACCGCACTCTGATCCTTGTCTCACATTCCATGGATTTCCTCAACGGTGTGTGCACAAACATGATCGACATGCGCATGAAGCAGCTCCTCTACTACGGAGGTAACTACGACACCTACATGAAGACCAGGACCGAGCAGGAAGTCAACCAGACCAAGGCCTACGAGAAGCAGCAGGACGAGATCAAGCACATCAAGAAGTTCATTGCCTCGGCCGGTACCTACGCCAACTTGGTCAGGCAGGCCAAGTCCCGCCAGAAGATTCTCGACAAGATGGAAGCCGACGGGCTGATCGAGCCCGTTGTTCCCGATCGAGTCTTCACATTCCGCTTCGCTGATGTCGAGAAGCTGCCTCCGCCAGTGCTGTCGCTCGACGACGTCACCTTCTCCTACTCCGGCGACGCCAAGGACAACTTGTACGAGAACCTCGACTTTGGTGTCGACATGGACTCGCGAACAGCCCTAGTCGGACCCAATGGTGTCGGAAAGTCGACTCTGCTCAACATTTTCACTGGCAAGCTCAGCCCCACCAGCGGTGTTGTGTCCCGCCACACTCACTTGAAGCTCGGTGTCTACAGCCAACATTCTGCTGAACAGCTGGACCTCACAAAGTCGTCTCTCGACTTCGTCCGCGACAAGTTCTCTCACATCAGCCAAGACTACCAGTACTGGCGTCAACAGCTCGGCCGCTATGGTCTGACTGGCGAGGGCCAGACCGCCAAGATGGCTACCCTGTCCGATGGTCAGAAGTCGCGTATCGTCTTCGCTTTGTTGGCCATCGAGGGCCCCAACATGTTGCTCCTCGACGAGCCCACCAACGGTCTGGATATCCCAACGATTGACAGTTTGGCTGACGCCATCAACGCATTCAGCGGAGGTGTTGTCGTCGTCTCCCACGACTTCCGGTATGTCCTCTCATCCGCTTTCATTCTGACCAACACTGACATGTAGCAGATTGCTCGACAAGATTGCCAAGGACATCATGGTGTGTGAGCACAAGACTGTGCGCCGATGGGACGGAAGCATCGGCGAGTACAAGGGCCATCTCCGCAAGAAGATGACATCGACCGGTGCGCTCTAAGTGGCTCTCGGTAGGGTTTCTGCAACTTACGTGCGTCTTCTGAACTGTGGGACGCGTGTGCAACAAAAGTAAAGGCCTTAGAGCAGGGTTCAGGATACCTCTGCAGTAGGCTGGCAGTTATGCGCGACCTGCTTCAGTGTCTTGCTGCACGATTAGAGACATCTGGATTCTACGTTCCAATGCATTGGGCTTTAGAGGAGTTTATTTAGAGTTTTGGTTCACGAACAGAATGATATCACATAGAAGAAAGCGGGTGCAAGTCGTTTGTGAGCACTGGTGATAAGCATCATGTGGCAGGATAGTGATGATGAACTAAACGCACGTCCCGACCAACGAGCTGCGACCCCGCGAGCTTGACCTCTGATCGCCAACAAGCAGCTCCAACCCTCAGAATTACGCGCGAGCTTCTACATCGCTCGCTGGACAGATCTCTCAAATTACGTGAGGACTAGACGTGGTGCCGGATAGGAGGTTATTACTATTCTACTACCCGTCGACACAAGACATTGCCCGCCATGGCGGAGCTCACGTCGATGAAGCTCAATGCAGAGTCACATCTGCTGCTCGTACGACTCTGTTCGCTCCTAACGTTGGTATAGTATAATACTGACTATATACAGGACCAGCCTCTGCTCCGCATGCCCTATGAGCTCTCGCGGCGCAACTTCAAGAACGCTCAGCGCGTGATCGAACACTCGTCTGCCAACATGACAACCTCGCTCGCCGCCGTCACCAAAGCAGCCTCGAAATCCTCCTCATCCGGCGCCACGCTGGATTCGCTGGATGCTATGATAAGCAAGATGCAGGTCCTGAAGCGGAAACTAGAGGGTCTGCACGAGGAGGAGACGCGCATACACAAAAGTGCCAAAGCACGGTTACGGCATCTTCAAGACCTGTACGAGGTGAACAGCTTGGTGGACGTCAAATACGATGAGTGGTCACGAACGCGGCTGTCACGGTTGCTCGTCGACTATCTCCTGCGCGAAGGCTACTCGGAGTCGGCGGCGCATCTTGCTCAGAGCAAGGAGATTGAGGACCTCGTGGACGTGGATGCCTTTGTCGCATGTCACAAGATTGAGCGGAGCCTACGCGAGGGCATGAGTACCAGCCTCGCGCTGGACTGGTGCAAGGAGCACAGCAAAGAGCTGAAGAAGGGGGGCAGCATGCTAGAGTTCGAGCTTAGATTACAGCAGTACATTGAGCTGGTCAGACAAGGTCACGAGGCAGGCTTGAGTGATATGGACGGCATAGAGGGTCATGGCATGAACGGAGTGAGTCTCGGCGCAGGCGGCGGGGAGATCAAACTCGTCGAGGCAAGAATGCATGCGAAGAAGTACTTGAGCACGAGTGGGGACTTTGAGCTCCTCCGCAAAGCTGCCGGTTTGCTTGCCTACAGACCTTGGGATAACGTAGAGCCATATGTGGTAAGCTGCGACGTACCTGGACATGCCTCACATTGCTGACCTTTCCCAGTCGCTCTACTCGCCATCACGATGGGCTCATCTAGCGAACCTCTTCCTCTCGACCCACCACAACCTCTACTCGCTCCCGTCCCGACCGCTCCTTCACATCGCCCTCTCTGCCGGACTATCGGCCCTGAAAACGCCGGCATGCCACTCTGCGTACACATCGTCATCAGCCAACGCCTCGTCGGCTACCACATCTGTGTGCCCCATCTGCAGCACCGAGCTCAACGAGCTTGCGCGCAACGTCCCTTATGCGCACCACACCAAGAGCATCGTGAAGAATGACCCAGTGGTGCTACCCAACGGCCGAATATACGGCCGCGACCAATTGACGGCTTTCAACAAAAAGGTCGGAACCGAAAGCGGGTGGGTCAGAGATCCTGTCGATGGCATCAAGGGAGAGGTTTGGAGCGAAAGCGAGGTGCGCAAAGTGTACATTATGTGAGGTTTTTCTGCATCCTAGGGTTTTGATCATGGCTTAGCGCGGCGTTTGGTGGCTTTCTTCGGTGCTTGGTACAGCCACGATAGGCTGCCGGTTGCACAAGATTCATGTGCTCTTCACTTTGACAGTAAGAAGGTATCTTTATGTATGGTCCATACGAGTGTCCTAGTAGGCTTCTCTCGACCTTGAAACCATGTATCTCAATCATCGTCGCTCTCACTGCCTTTGCGTGGTCTTTTCGTCCTTGTCCTCGTTGTTTCTTTCACCTTCTTGACTCCAGTCTCTTTCTCGAGCTCCTTCTCTTCGTCGCTGTCGGCGACTAGTGGTATCTTCTCAAAGACATAGGTCCTCGCATCTCGATCTTCTCCTTTCCACGCGCCACCACCCTCGATCGTACCCAACGTCCTCACATGCTTGTACCCGGGATATTGGCTCGCATCGAACTTCCAGCTCTCCACCACCTTGAGTCCTGCATGCCGAGCGAGATCGCGGACATTCCACAACGTGTACGGTTCGCCTTCGAAAAGGGTGACGACGATGCGACCACCCATGCGCAAGAATTGGCTGCGTGGACGCAGCGGACTTGGGTGGTTCTTGTGCACTTGGGACGCGAGAATTTGCAGTCGCTGTTTCGCACTCGTAGCCTCAAGGCAGGACTTGAAGAACGCCACAAGCAACGCTTGGTTGGCGCGCACTTGTCTGTTTACATCGGTGCTCAGGCCGCCCGTGTGGGGGAACATGAAGCATATGGTATCCCACCCGTCCTGGCCTTGGTCATCGTCCTCGCGCGTGCATCGCAGGTGCTTGTAGCTTGATATTTTGGTTGCGTCGATGCTGTGGGATATGGGTACGGGCGGTGTGAGCTGGGTCAACTCGTCGTGGATGCTTTCGAAGTTGGGGTATTTTTCGCGCACTTCGGTGTCCGAGTCGAATGAGGTGGCCGTGACGTTTGCGCAGCCGTGTTCGATCGCCAGGCTGCGTGTGAAGCTGAAGTCGCCTTCGCCGACCAGCAGGATGTGCTCGTATTCACCAAAGGGCATGTTGTGCTTTTGTGACGCTTGTATATGCTGTGGTTCCATCTTTTGCTTCTTCTTGGGCGGCTTCGGCGCGTTGGTCGGAATGGTTGCAGCCTTTGCAGTTTTGCGTTGATGCGCGGCGATTTTGCGGGCACCGTCTCGTTTCAGTTCGCGGCGCGCCTGCTTCGTCTTGGTCTTGGACATGGTGGCTGCGCCTTGTTTTGCTGGTGACTGCTTCTCGGAGGTTACGCGGGGATCTTTTTCTCAAAGGTAGGCTTGCGCCCTAGCACTTAGCCACAATTACGATACCCTTGCACAATGCCAGACATGTGACGGAGCACAAAAAGATTCAAGGAGCAAGATGATCGGTATCGCATCATGTGCAGCCACAATTTGGTTCTAAATGACTACATGTACATTGGACGGGCTGGTAATGACTCGGCGTGCCTTTGCAAGCTACTCCAAAACCAAGCGCCCGCTTGACCATTTAACATTTCCACCACGACATCAGGCATGTTCTGCGTTGTTTATATCAGATCACGCTTGACGAACTGATCATACAGAGTTGATCCAAGCCTGGCAGGGGAGCGCTCAACGACAACACCAGCAGCCTCGAGGGCGTTGATCTTAGAGTTGGCATCACCCTTTCCTCCACTGACAATGGCACCAGCGTGGCCCATACGCCTTCCTGGTGGCGCAGAGATACCAGCAATGAAGCTGACGACGGGCTTGTTCGCAGTGTTGTACTCCTTGAGGAAATCTGCAGCGTCCTCCTCGGCTGAGCCACCAATCTCTCCAATCATGATGATACCGTCCGTCTCCTCGTCCTGCAGGAAGACCTTGAGGCAGTCGATGAAGTTGGTTCCTGAGAAGGGGTCTCCACCAATGCCGACAACGAGTGACTGGCCAAGACCGGCTTGGGTGGTCTGGTTCACGGCTTCGTACGTGAGGGTTCCGGAGCGAGATACGATTCCGACACGGCCACGCTTGTGGATGAAGCCAGGCATAATACCAATCTTACATTGGCCCTTTCCATCTTGTTAGATTTCTGTGGCTTCAGGCTTCTGGTGAACATACAGGAGCGATTATGCCAGGGCAGTTGGGGCCAACCATGCGGGACTTGTTCTGCGATTTGAGCATGTCGGTGATGCGGACCATGTCTGGTAGGGTCAGCTCACGTGCATTTCAAGACAGTGGTTGTTCGTCCATACCATGCTGTGGGATACCCTCGGTGATACTGGCAGTTGTAAGTTTCTGGTATGCTCCAAGTCTATGTTTACATGCACACGTACGTCACAATCAAAGGTACTTCTGCAGCGATGGCTTCCTCAATGCTCTTGGCAGCAACTGGTGGGCTACATGTAAATTAGTCTGTGTCTGTGTTGGACGTGGTGGTGTATTGTTCGGTGGGGCGTACGGGACAAAAATGGCGGAAGCGGTAGCACCAGTCTCTTTGATAGCATCGGCTACGCTGGCAAAGACGGGCTTGCCAAGATGTTCTGAGCCGGCCTTCTTGGGGTTTGTGCCTCCGACAACTTTTGTGCCTGTTTCCGACACGTCAATGCCTCGCTCTCATCATCTCATATGGCGGTGGAGCGGGCGCATACCGTACTCGATCGCTTGTTGTGCGTGGAAGCTGTCTCTACTTAGCCACCGATATTTCTGCGTGACCGGTGCATATCAACTCACGTGCCCTGCTTTCCAGTGAAGCCCTGGAACAGCACCTTTGTGTCGCCGTTGATGCGGAGGTTCTTGATGGTCTCGGCATACTGCGAAGAGCCTGTCGCATATTGCCTGGTAGCAGACTTGGTGAGCGCCGAGCGCACGGGGTATCGGAGAGCCTGCATCGTGGCTATGGAGCTGTCACGAAGGCAGGACAGTGTGTGTGGGGAGTATCACTGGTCGGCGTCGTTGGCCGAGTTGGTTTTGAGTGAGGTCGAAGCTGCGACACACATGGCGGGAATTCTTCGGCTGCAAGCTTGGCCCAGTCTCAAAACTCAGCCCTAAGAGCCCCGTCCGCGCCCGAAACCTCGACGAAAATACCTCGTCTTCGGCTCAGCATCTATGCCTGTTATACCATTGTCATGTCGCACAGTACCAGACTGTTAAATTGTAACGCACATTATTCACAATTTATCATCGCACAGACACATTGCATCGCGACGCTCAGCAGGAGTTACTGCATACGATACGTAATATTATTAGTCTATTGAGCAACGTCGCCGTCGATTCCCCACTAGCTGACGTAGATAACTCGTCGTTCGTATTCATAATAGAGCGTGTTAGGCCTGCTCTACCCTTCTCTTATTGTTGAAAAACTAGGTCTTACTAGTCGAGGCTCTCGGATACTTGTTCTCTTTTAAGCCCCTTAGTAACCCTAGTCTTAGTATTTAGGATAGTACGGTCGATACTAACGCTCCTTAAGTAGTTAGCAGGTCCTTTAAGAATACAGCACAGTTAATAATAGCAGCAGGATACAGACCTCTATTAGACTACAAAAATAACTCGTATCTTAGCTATGCTAGAAGCTAGATTGAATAAACAGTATATAGATATAAGAATAGCCTAAAGACAGATAGGCCCGTATGATATAAACTATTAATATAGTCTACAGAATCTAATCTGTATTAGTACTCTAAGTAAGCTCTTATATTAATGCCTATACAGAGCAGAATAGCTTATTTCTGTTGCAACTGCTATTATAGCTTATATAGGCTTCTGCTTAGATATTAGATCTTGCTATATATATAATAAGTTAGTACTCTAGAGGTATCTACAACGCGAAATTCGATTACTATACTATATAGAAATCTTATTCTACTTATTACTTAGATAAAGTATTAGAAAAATAGAAAATCTATTAAAACTTTAGATCTATTAGATTTATTAAATCTATTAAATAGATATCTACTTAGATTACTTAGCTAGGCTACTAACTAAATAATATATACTATTAATTCTAGATATAAATATAAAGTAGAGATAATATCTTAAAATAAGCTAGACTAATAGAAGATAATAATTACTCTCTACTATTAATATAATCTACTACTAAGTAATCTACTCTACTAAGTAACTTAAAAGTTACTAAGCTATATATATTCTTTTTTTCTCTAATATATCTTAACTACTTAATATATT
>Ga0265780_10003092_pt1 | contig 22131 bp, 15 predicted proteins | sample P1T30metagenome_FD_192432 | JGI IMG/M metagenome (GOLD analysis project Ga0265780, IMG submission 192432) | Plant litter microbial communities from East Loma Ridge, Irvine, California - P1 T30 | ecosystem: Environmental > Terrestrial > Plant litter > Unclassified | place: USA: California...
ACCATACACGAATAACAGCACAATGGCCACCCTCTTCCAACGCCCCCTCATGAGCTGCGCCCTCGGCCTCTCCGGCGGCGCCGCAGCCTACAGCCTCCTCGCACGCCAACAATACCGCGGCAGCCCTCTGCGAATGGATAGCTCGCCTAACAACAACAACAACCCTCTTTCCTCAACCTTCTCAACATACCAGCGCGATGCGCAGACGCCTGTTGTCAACAGCCATGGCGGCTTGAATGCGAAGGCTGTAAGGCAGATGACGCTGGGAAGCATCCTTGGTGAGTTTACATGTACCCGTCTATCTACAGCACCTACATGAGAGATTAGTCCGAACAGAACAGTCCAGCTTGCATGAAAAGTCTCTCAAATTATTTGATCCCACATCCTTTGCACTTACCTTACTTCCCACTCCAACAAATACCACCCCCCCAAACCGAATCCAAACATCCACTAACCCCCGCGCCCCCAGGCCTAGCAACCGGCCTCACAGTCTCCCTCTTCAGCAAGCCCCTCGCCCTGCTCCTCGGCCTGGCCTTCCTCGGCCTGCACACGGCCGAAAAGCAGCTCAACATGCGCCTCATCCCCTACGACTCGATCCAAAAGTACTTCAAGGGGATCGACCTGCGCGGCGCCGTGCAGGACAACGCGGCGATGAAGGTCAGCTTCGGCGTCATGTTTGCGCTGAGCGGCTTCGCGAGCTTTTGACGACTACGGAGGGGCTCGAGCGCGGTGGCCATGGGGCTCTGGGGGAGGATGAGGGCTGCTAGGGCTGCGAGTTTGAAGAAGAGGTCGGGGAAGGGCGTGGATGGGAAGGGGGGCGAGGGGAAATAAAAAGAGAGATGGATGGATGGGTTGTTTTTGTTTTAATTTTGTGTACAAAGAAGGAAAGGATCTCGGGATCATGTTTCCTGCAAGCGAGACATGCTATATTCAAAACTACATTGACGTTTTAGGAAGAGCGAAAGACGAGATCAGGAATGAGGCTATAGGCGTGATTGACAGATGAACTCAGCCGACTGCGAAGTCCACAAGGAATCAGATTCAAGCGCATTACAATGACCCAGCATGTGAATGGCTATCTGTCAATTCAATTTGACCCCATCTGAGAGAGAGCATGCATTCCAAAAACCTCGATTAAATGCCAGGGACTATCAAACGAACAAAACCAGAACCGGGCTAGCTAGCTGAAACAACCAACGAACAAAACTAACTGGCTGCAATGTGGAAACAGAAAACCGCTACTGTGCATCCCTCTTCTTCACATGTATTCATCCACCACCTGGCCAATCCATTCACTCGAGCGAGCAATCCAACTCGGCGAGTCGTCCTTGCTCCAGAATTCCGGAACATGCTCCCTGACCTCCCCCAGCGCGTCTCTGTACCCCTTGAACTTGCCCAGCGGCACCGCATCCCCCGGCCGCGAGCGCTGCCTGCCCAGCTGGACGTTCATGGCTCCGACGTGGGCGACGAACTGCCGCAAAATCGTGCGGGAGCACATGGGGCTTATCTGGACCGGATGCCTTGTGCCTTCGCCCATGCAGCGTGCAAGGCCTTTGCAGCTTCGGGGCTCGAAGAGGTCGGGGAGAAGCCGTTGGGTTTTGGGCTCGCCTCTCCAGCCGCCTGCGCTGTCGAGGAGGTCGAGGACTTGTTTGTGCAGGGCTGCGAGGCCTTGCAGGATGGTCTTGTGGTCTGCGTCGGCTTGCTGCATGCGCTCGGCCGCGGTCTTGACTTTTTGGATGGCGAGGTTGACTTCTTTGACGTACGTCTCGGGGTCTTTCTCGCATCGCTTGGCGGCGTCCATCTCTTCGAAAAGGCTAGATTCGAAGTGTCTAAGCATGTTCACAACGTCTTCAACCGTAGTACCTTCTGGATATGTGTCCCTCCAGGGTTGGCAGATGACGGTCCATTCGTCTTGGAAGCCGTGCAGCTGGTCGCGGGCCATGATCATCAATTCTGACATCCTTCCGATCCTCCACGTGACGTCTGAGGGTTTGTCGAGCAGGGATAGCGTGAGGGTGTCCTCCAGAATTTGCTGTGCCACCCTTGCGTAGTCGGAGGCTTGACGGTGCGCGTGTGTGAGTGTGAAGGCGGAGGGGAGGATGTAGGAGAAGATTTCGGAGAAGAACAGGCCTACGGCAAACCGAGTTTGGTTTTCCTTTGAGTGTTCCTGGATCCCGCTGAGTCTGATGTTGAGCTCGTCGTACCGGATTGTGAATTCGTGTCTGGCGATTTCCGAATGGTTCCTTATGGCCCAGGCATGCTTGTGCAACTGTTCGTAGACCGTGGGAATCTTTTGGGGAGGAACAGTAGCAACTGCACCTGTGTCCGCCGGGTTGACGGTGAGATCACTGAGCTGGTGTAATCTGACAAAGTCCCCCAGATGGCGGATGCTTTGGATGAGACTCCCGAGCGGACGGTCAACATCAATGAAGACAGGGTGTGCCATGTCGTCGGTTGTTTGAATGACAGCGTCGCTAGCATCCAGCAGTGCGGCAAGCTCCGAGTGCACGAGCTGGATGGTGCTGTTAACACCGTCGAGTTCGCAGGAGGTTTGCAAAAACGACCCGTTGACCAAAACCCCAGTGTTGTTGTAGACATTACCGTCGCAGACAAAGAGGCACATGCCCTCCCAGCCCTTCAGGATGCTCAATAAAGACATCGAAGCAATCCCAAGAAGAACGGCAAATTTCACTCCATCGTGCGTCAGCCAATGAAGGAACATGACCAGGTAATCATGCAACGCGATGCAGTGCCTGGAGATCCTTCCCAAGGACATGACCGCGTTCACCCCGACCTGCAACAGCCAACGAGTGAAAATGACCAAGAAAGCATACAACTCGCGAGCCTTGGCCGATATGAGTGCTGCCGAGCGTAAGATGATCTCCCTTCCCCACAGATAGACGAAATCAACGAGGGCGTCGTAGATTTCGGCGAATGAGTCAAAGAAATCCCATGTCATCCTTCCCAAGCCGAAGACGGCGTCCAGTCCGATCCGACAGAGCCAACGTATCAATCGAAGGATGATCCTGAAAAACCATCCCAGCAGGTCGATGATGCAAGCAACGCAGTGGAAGAATGCTCGAACAGACAATATGGCCGCGGCTTGAAACTGCACTGTCATCTCTTGATAGAAAGGCCAAGCTATGTCGTTGTAAAGGTAGTCCAGACCTCCGTTCACGTTCTGAAATCCATTGATGACGCCGTCAGTCGCATTTTTCATTGTGTCGTTCAAGCGGTCAATCCTGTCATTCATGCGTGCTTTTGCCTGCCATATTCGGCGAAGGCGGGCCTCGCGGTCTGAAGGGTGGTCTTCGCCATTGTCGGTGACTGTTTCTTCGGTAAAGTCTGTGGCCACACTTTCGGTGTCTGTGTCTGTCAAATCTGAAAGTCTTCGAAGTCTCAACGGCGTGCGTGGTGGCTGATGGTTATCAGATTCGTCCGATTCGTTAGAGTGATGGGAGTCGTTGGAGTGGTGAGGGTCGCTGGGGTGGTGGGGGTTGTTGGAATGATGGGAGCCATTGGAGTCGCTGGAGTCGCTGGAATCGCTAGAGTCACTTGGGATGGGGTTTGTGGATTGCGGGTTTGTGGGTTGAGTTGTGGGTTGAGTTGTGGGTTGGGTTGTGGGTTGGTTCGTGGACTGGGTTGTGGGTCGGTTCGTGGGTTGGGTTGTGGGTTGCAGGCCGGCGCTGCCGAGGTGGCGAAATATGTATCGTGATGACATGTTGATTAGCAGTATATTACAGGTATAAGAGCTGAAGCAGTAAGGTTATTGTTTTCAGAAGAAGATGATGTTAGTACAAAGAGAATGGTCTGGATACTAAGAGCCTTCAAGATGGCATAGCAAAGCCCGCATCCGTCGAGGACAAAGAACAATAGAAACCGCCATTGACTGTGCTTATTGTTGTTTGCGAGAGCGCATTGAGGGCGCTGTCTTGAAGCCGCCCACGCCGCATGACTCGAACTGTCGCAAAGAGCAAATGAAGATGAGGAGGTGTTGTAGATACATCATGCAATGTCGGTGTTGAGTGATCCGTGGGTAGCAGGGCACGGGGGTCAGTGTTTGTGCTGGCGTTTGCGGTGCTTGATGTTCATCCATTCACGACAGCCGCGCATGTGGCCGTGATATGTACAGGTGTGAGACAGTCGCGCTGGTAATGTGCATGTCATGTCGGCGATGAAGAAGAAGGGTAGGTGGCGATCTTGACAGCCCTGAGGACAACGACCAAGCAACACGCCGAGCATGCCAAGGCAAGCGTTTCGATGCTTGTGCTGTAGCGGCAGTGGAGAGTACAAAAGAAAGTGGATCACGGCAGGACTTCATCTCGTCCACAACCTCACTGACATCCAAGTATGTGAAGAAGATGATGGGCATCATTATCGGTGCCAAACAGCAATGCCGGCATTGTTTGTACCCTCTCTTCCGCTATCCGCCACCTCTCATCAGCCGGCAAATAACCTTTGCCGTGTGGAATGGCGCCCAATCAGCTGGGGCGTGAGGCTTCCTGCGCGCGCCGGGCAGTCGTCAATGAGCATGATGACCTCTGCCACTTTAGGCCAGAGCGTGTGCTAGACGTGTCGTCGTCGTCGTCAGCCTTTCCTTGTTTTTGTCCTTCTCTCTATCACTTTGCGAAACCAGTTGTTGTCGACCTTTAACCACTGTATTCCGCTCGCTTTCCCACCACGCGACTTGCGCTTCGCTTAACGATTACAAACAACGACCCCGCTCTCTCGCATCTCAGAGGCGCGCAACCCGGCCTCGGTCGCAAACTACCACTTGAGCCCTCAATAATACTAGCACAGGCCTTGTGCCGTCTTCGCGAAGACTCTGGCCTTCTTGACAGTCTTGGAATAGCGCCGTGGCCTCGGCGTAGCAATATCGTATCATCTGTCACCTCATTACTTGGACTTCAACCTGCGTACACTATCGCGCAACCGCGACCATGAAGCTAGCACCACTCGCGAGTGTGCTGCTACTACGCGCCTACACCGTCTCTGCGCAAATCCAGCTCGATCTCGGAAGTGATGATTCAATCAAATCAGCTGCGAGCTCGATTGCGCGGCAGATGATGACTTTCTACGTGGGAAACCTCTCCGGTCAGGTCCCCGGCTTGTTGCCTCCGCCATATTACTGGTGGGAAGCCGGCGCGATGTTCGGTTCTCTTTTGGACTACTGGTATTACACCGGGGACTCGACGTACAACGATGAGACCGAGCAAGCCTTGCTCTTCCAAGTCGGACCTGACAACAACTACGAGCCCACCAACCGCACTAGTGATCTTGGAAACGATGACCAGGCTTTCTGGGCAATGGCCGCAATGAGCGCCGCCGAGCTCAAGTTTCAAAACCCAAGTCCAGACAAGCCGCAGTGGTTGGCGCTTGCGCAGGCAGTTTTCAACCGTCAAGCTGTTAGATGGGACGACAAAGATTGCGGTGGCGGATTGCGTTGGCAGATTTTTTCCTTCAACAATGGATACAACTACAAGAACAGCATTTCTAACGGCTGTTTCATCAATCTTGGAGCACGACTAGGAGCTTACACTGGAAATCAGACCTACTTCGATTGGGTAGAAAAAACGTGGGACTGGATGACCGCGATAAATCTAATCAGCCCTAGCTACCAGGTTTTCGACGGTACCGACGTGCTACTTAATTGTTCGCAGCTGGATCACGTGCAGTGGAGTTATAACAGCGGCGTCCTGCTCCTGGCTGCGGCGACGATGTGGAATCAGGTATTTGTTTACAAGCATACTGATCATAGCCTGATTATTGACTAACAATTTTTCAAGACCACTGGCGACACTCAAAGCAAATGGGGGGCTCGTGTGACCGGCTTGCTCAACGAGAACAAAGTCTTCTTCTCGAATGGAACGATCATGTACGAAGTCGCCTGCGAACCAAGCAACAATTGCAATGTCGACCAGCTCTCTTTCAAGGCCTACCTCTCCCGCTGGATGGCCGCCACCACAAAAGTCGCTCCCTGGACCGCCGACCAAATTCTACCCCTGCTCGCCTCCTCCGCCCAAGCTGCAGCGCAATCCTGCTCCGGGGGCAACGGCAACCCCGTCGTCTGCGGGACCAAATGGACGACAGGGACTTATGACGGCGTCACGGGAGTGGGCCAGCAGATGAGCGCCCTGGAAGTCATCCAGAGCAATCTGATCAAGAAGGTCAGCGGGCCGGTCAGCAACTCGACTGGAGGCACCAGCCAGGGTAACCCGTCGGCGGGCACGGGGTCAAGCTCGGCGCCTGTGAATGCACCTGGGCGGATTGGGACGAAGGATAAGGCCGGAGCGGGCATTTTGACTGCGATTGTTATCGTTGCGTTGTTGGGTGGGGGCTATGTGAGTGTTCTTGATAAAATCTTGGAAATTGGGCTGTGTACTGACTTCTTCCGCAGTGGATGTCTGTCGATTGATTGGCTTCACGGAACTGGCGTTTCTTGGAAAAAGGTGGGAGGACTCGCATGAGGGATTACCAGATGACTTGACTTGTGAATGATTTACACGAATGATACTACCTGATAGCACGCTACGCAAATGATAATTCAACACCACCAGAATACCACACGGCTGGTGCTGCTCGTGTGTGAAGCACTCACCCGAAGTCGTGGCCCTTGAAATGATATGGAAACATGTTTGAGAAGGATACATAGTAGACACAGCCCTCATTTAGCAATATGTGTGCGAGAAAGCAAAAAGCAAGCACCGAGATGACTCTCCCCGGGCGCTCCAAGATGCAGCATAGAAAAAGGAAAATTCCACTGGCGATCTCGCCGGACGCCGCGCTGAAAGCAATAAAGATAATAGCGGCCAAAAATCATTCCAGTCGTGTGTGTTGAGGTTTGGCTCCCAGCCGTGTAGCAACAGCCATGCCAGCCGTCGCTCACGCAGCCAGTCGCACTTCCTTCACCGCGTCAGTTTCATCGAGTCTCCTTCGGCCTCTCCTCATCGCCCTCGCTCTCAGCACCGCTAGCAGCTTCGCCCTCCTCGTCATCGTCGTCGAACATCTCTTCATCGGAGTCGCTGCCGCCGAAGCTCTCGGCGTCGCTGTCCGACCAGCTGAACTCATCCACCACAGGCTCCTCTTTCTTAAAAGCGCTCTCGTGTGTGGGCATCACGAAGCCAGCGGGTATGTCCGTCTTGCTCTTCTCACGATCTTGAATGACGCGGTCCTTGTAACCGGCAGGGTCGTTGCGCAGCTGGACGCCGGCGTCGACGTTGGCGGGCGAGCTGACTTCAGCGTCATCGAGGAGGGACAGCACGCTGATGAGGACGCTCTCGACGCGCTGCACCGGGCTCCAGCGCTCGCCAGCACTCTCGCCGCTCATGGCATCCTCTCCAGGTTGGTGCAGGATGGAGATGCAGAGGCGACCATCAGGGTAGACGTTCGGGTGCCAGAGAGGGCGCTCGAAGCGGAAGTCTGGCGGTGAGAATGGGTAGTTGTGTGGGAAGGCCATGCGGCATTTGAAGTAGCCGCCGTAGTATGGCGAGTCTGGGTTGAGGACGATGAGGGCGACGCTCCAGTCGTAGATGTTTTCGTTGACGAGGGAGATGTTGGTCCAAGTCTCTTTGGCGAGTTGCTTGAACTCGTTCATGAGAATTTTCTCCGCCATGGTGTTGGTATGTGGGAGGTTGTGTAGTAGTGGTAGGGTGTTGGTGACCTTGGTGGGGTGGTGACGGCGTTTCCGGGTGGGGTATGTATCGCAGTGGTCTGCTGGGGAAAAGGTGGCCGGCCGGAGAGAGAGAGCGCGTAGCGGATGTGGTGTGGAGCGAGAGAGGTGAGCAGGCTTGAGAGAAAAGGCGTGGCAAGAGTCAGGTCACCGTCACCGTGTCGCTTGTGAAAGTAAGTCGTTTAAGGTGAAAGATCGGGTCGAGATTGAGCGCCGGATGCGGGATGGCAGTGAAGGAATGCAGGGGCGAGGAACCTTGGAAAGGACTCGGCCGGCGCGGTATCGGATCGAGGCTGAGTTTTCTCGCTGTGCTGCAGTCCGCCGTCTTGCTCGTGCGGATTTGTTGTATGTCTCGTTGTTGTCGTGGTGTATGTAGTGTCGAAAGTGGAAGTCATGTCAGTCGGCTCGTTGGTCGGCATGCGCTCATCGTCAAAGGCGCGTGCGCCAGGCAGCCGGACGCCGGCGGGCCCTATCACAGGCCATCACTCTTGCATGTGATACTTCACTTCCAGCCCACACATCAGATCTCTCAGATCGCAATACACCACCATGCCCAAGGCGAAAGTCACCGCGGCGACAACGACCACCACAAAGCAGATTTGAAGACATGCGTGTCCTCGAAATTGGCTGCAACGCCTCGGCTGTAGGACGACTCTGGTTCTGCCGCTTCTGCGCCGTCGCGGTGCCGGGCCTGGTGCGAGCCTGTCGTTGTATCGCGAATCGCGGTCGAAGATGTATGGGTGCGGAGCAGGAGTAGAGCCGCGCTCAAGTGGAGTGACGACGAGGGTGAATACTGGTCCACTGGATGAGGCGGTTGTGACTGTGAAGTCTCTTTCGCGATCCTGTTCCATTTCGGGTGCCATGTTGGAGGAAAACTCGGCTGAGGCGGTGCTTGATGTGCGTGTATCATGCAAGACTACATGTGCGGTGCAAGTGAAATGCACGTAGACGATGGAGAATCTCTTCTACCAACATGTTAAGGACTTTTTTTTACTACTAATGGACTTGATCGAATGAGCGGTGGATGATTACCTATGCGGACACGGGATTCCACACTTTTGCGAGGCAGATGTGATGGGAACATCCAAGACATGCAAGGATCGCATATACTGCTACATACAACATGCATCTACTGCCTCTCATTCCACGCAACAGCCTCCTCAAACTTAATGGTGCTGCCACCAAAGATATCCAGTGCACTACCAATAGTCAAGTCAACCCGACCGCCGCTCAACTTCTGTACCAACTCCAAGTCCTGCAAATGCCTACCACCGCCCGCGTAAGTGACGGGGATAGTGCAGATGGAAGACAAGAGTTCGACAAGCTCAGTGTCGATACCAGCCTGCTTGCCTTCAACATCAGCAGCATGGATGAGGAATTCCGCGCAGTATGGTTCGAGGAGAGCAATATTTTCTTTGGCAGTCTTAGTTAGTCACTGCGTTTTCAGCACGATAGTCGGTTTCATCAACTCACCTTTCGTGATGGCAAAGTCCGTGATGGTCTGCCATCTGTCCATTGCCACACGCCATCCGCCTTCAACACGACGGCAGCTGAGATCGATGACCAGTTTGCTAGTGTCGCCTCCCAGCGCGGCGAGAACGGCTTGTAGGCGGTCGATAGCGAATGTGCCTGAGGGGAAGAGGAAAGACGTGATGATGACCTACCCGCGGGGAGAAAGAGAATCGCTCAGCTGCCTGAACTTTTGTTTGGATGTGATGGAGAGAGTGAAAATGTCAATAACTGGTAGTAGAGAATCGCGCCTGCCAGGGGAAACATGGAAATGTAACTCTCCATTACTTTGCAGATAACACTGCGAGATGAATGGGATGAAGAAAACAACAGCAAAACCAACCTTTTCCGCACCGGCCTCAATCCACTCTTTCGCGTTGGTGTCTTTGATGCCACCACCCACTTGCAGACCTCCAGGCCATGCAGCGAGCGCTTCTTTGGAAGCCTGATCGTTTCCCGGTCCCAGCATGATCACATGTCCGCCACGGAGGTTGTGCTTCCTGTACAAATCCGCATAGTAGGCGGCGCCGTGTTCGGAAGTGAAGTTGGTCTGAAGGTCCGAGGAAGTCGTCGTGAGCGTGCCGCCAACGATCTGCTTGACTTTACCCGAGTGCAAGTCAATACAAGCCCGGAATAGAGTCTTTCTGGTCATCATGTTAGGATGTTGTTGTTAACGGATGAGTAATGTAGATGTGAAGATTGACCAGGCGTTCGCCGCCAAGCGGGAGACTTTTGCCCATCCCTCGCACGGTCCAACATCCAGACTTTTGAGACGAAGCTGCGACTGCGCGACATTTCTTTGCGCCACAGCTGCAAAAAAATTGGAGATCGCTGTAATCTCAAAGCAATTTACACAACATGGCTCTCGCGCTCGGAAAAAGAAAGAGAAGACAGGACGTCTCGAAAAATGATCAAAATGTAAACAAAGACGGCGGCTCAGACGACGACGACGCAATAGCCCGCGCCCTCTTCCAGCGTGCTTTCGAAAAGAAATTCAAACCTCTACCGAAGACTGAGAAGCCCGCAAATCAAGAAGACACACCAAGCTCGGAAATTGACGACGAAGACGACGATGAAGATGACGACTCCGAGGAATCTGGCTCAGAAAACTCAGAAGACGAAGACGACGACTGGAGTGGAATCTCAGAAGGCGAAGAAGAAACCATCTCCAAACCCCAAATCGAAATAGTCGAAGACCGCACTTTCAGCAGACCCCTCACAGCCGAAGAAAAACGCCTCAAGAAACAGTTCATGACGGCCAAAATCCCCTCGACCCCCAAATACCCCATCCCTCACAAACCCTCCGCCACAGCACCGACAAAAGCAGACCCAGATGGCGAAGGCCAAGACGGAACCGACAACCTCCAAAACGACCTCGCCCTGCAACGCCTCCTCAAAGAATCCCACCTGCTAGATGCCAACACATTCTCCGCAAATGGCAGCGGATCTTCTGCTCCTGAAGGAGCTGCAAGATTACGAGCTCTAGACATGCGGATTCGCGATTTGGGAGGCAAGAAGTCGCATATGGATCAAGAGCGGATGCCAATTGCTTTCAGGAAGGGCATGGTGGCGAAGGCGGGGCAGAGGGAGGACAAGAGGCGCACGGAAGCGAAGGAGAATGGTATCATCTTGGAGAGGTTTGGGGCGAAGAGTGCGGGCGGTGCTGGTGCGGCGACCAGAGGTGGTGGCAAGGAGAGGAAGAGGGGTGGTACTGTGGGCATAGGAGGCCCAGATATTGGTACTTATAGAGGTGCGACTTTGAGGTTGAGTAAGAACGATATCAAGGGGATTGAGGGCAGTGGGAAGAGAGGCGGCCGTGGTGGTCGCGGTGGTGGAAGGGGTGGAAAACGCAAGGGACCGGCTAAGTTCGGGTCTGGGTTCTAGGTATGTAATACAGCTGCGGGCTGTGATGCGAAGCCGCAGTCACGGTGCTGTGATAATACTCACAGATTTCTTCAATCATATCGTTCCAGCGCTGTAGCTCCAGTTTGCGCCGTAGCGTTCAGCATTTTTGTCCTTCTAACGACCGAATTTCGTTGCGCGGCAACATAGTTTGGCGAGGGATTTAGTATGAGGTGGATTGCCTGCTGAGAAGTCTCGGAGCGCAGTGGTAAAGTTAAAGCTTTGGATTTCGCTGGTCAGGTTGTTGCAGTGAAGGCGCTGCAGTACCTATGTAGAATTCATCTTCAACGAAGTCCTCACCACCACCCACCTCGTCGTCACACAGCGTCCGGGAGCGGTGTTAGCGGCGGGATCCTGCATCCCGCTCCGCTCACACACGCTGATATCTTCGCCGCTGTTAACAACCCCTTCTTCTGCTCGACATCGAAACCTCTTCGCATGGTGCCGCCGCATGCGAACATCGATCTTTCGCAGTCGTTGACTGCTACAGGCAAGGGTACAGCCCCTGTCCAAATTCCCACCGCTACTTCAGGTAGCTCAAGCATTCCGGATAGGAACGCTACTAGGTCCACTGCGACTGCGCCACCATCCACCAATTATGGGGATGAAGGCAGTATCGGCGCGAAGCCCGCGATGGGCCATCCTCCTGCGTTGACATGGAGAGAAGCCAAACCTGCTGGTTTTGAACACGAGCCACGCAAACAAGCTGACGAGCGAACATCAGCTCAGCAGTCAGAACACCAGCTGGTCCCGGTAGGTGTCAACGCTCTCATTGAACTTGCCAGGGCTTCTCTTGAAGAAGTAGCAGACACCGCCAGTTCCAGTCAAGCTTCCAGCATGAAGACAATGTTCGACGGTATAGGTACCATCGTCGGAATTAACCTCGTTGGTTTGAGCAGAACCCAAATCAATAAACAGCTTCCACCACACTGGTGCATGCAATGCCTTGCTTGCCACCCATACCCTGGTAAAATGGGGTCTTATCACATTCGCCCGCTGCACAAGAACGTGGCAATGCATGGAGCAATTCGCATGGGCAATCTTCCACCAGTGGATCCCTGGTACGATATTGTCGAGGCCTTCACGGTCATGCATCCTCCGTCCCCTCCACCTCCTCAACAACGTCAGCCTCAAGAGCCCATGATTAGGGATGCAAACTTCGAACCTACAGAAGAAGAGGACAAGATGCTCAAGCAGTTCGTTGAGGATAACGACGGCGTCAAAGATCGCATGGAACGTCGCATGCAATGTCTTTTCGAGTTCGTAGACCGCAAAAACGAAGCGATTGCTCAGCGCAACAACGATGCGGCATACTCATCGCAGCCCCTCGGGTCGTACTCCAATGCAGCAAATCCGACTGAACCGCTGACAGGAACACAGAGGATGCAGCCGACAGGTCCTCCACTCCGGAAAAGGAAGCACCAGGATTCTGCTGGAAACCAGCAGTCGAGATACGCCGTTGAGCATGCGCAGTCCAAGCGCAGATATCCAGCAAATGTTCGAGGATCAACCTCTCAAAACAGAACATCGACGAAGATGCCTCCGAATGATGAGGCAGCGACCGCGACCAATGGAGTGGCGACTGGCGAGAAGTCTACTCAATAAAGTAGGCTTTCGAAGAGGGGGGTTCCCTCACTAAATCAAACCTCCGAGGTCGGGCAAACCTCGATAAAACCCCACCCCAACGATGGATCTACACCGCAGAGTGGTGTTGGGGTGAAACGGCTCATTCGAGCCGGCCAAGATAGATCCAGGTGCTTTAATTTGAGGTATGGGCGTGAGTGGTAGTAGGCGAACGTGGCGATAAGGCAGTCCGATCAGAGTCTTGTTGGACACAGGTATTGAATGCTTCGCCGGTGATATGCGTAGGCGCAATATGGCAATAATTTTCTTCCGATGACCTTCAGACATACTTTGAGCCCGCATTCCTAACTCCAACCTCATTTCTTCCCTCGTTCTGATGTGATGCATGTCTCTCGTACAAAGTCGACTCTGAGAGTGTCGAAACGTGGCCGCCGTAGCATTCTTCCTTACGCGTCTGTGGCGGTGTCTTGCAACCTGAGAGATTTCCAGTTATCGCACCTCACTTACACCTCAGCTTGCCACGTTTTCTAGATTGATATCGAGAGAAGCCAAACATGAGCCGTGCGAACAAGCCAATGAGCATCGTCAGCTCAGTAGTCAGAACACCAACCGGGACCAGTAGTTGCCAGAGCTCTCATTGGGGCCACTGAGGCGTGATCTGAGAATGCCATAGCAGAACCTGGCTACACAGCGCAATCTCCAAAGTAGCATTGTAAAATCTGGACACGGATGCAAGGCACGGTTGATTGTATGGCATTCAAAAACAGGAAATACAAAAGTCTACTTACATGATCTATCTTGGCCTTCGCATGCTCGTTAGAACACAACGAAGTTTCTCCCCAACACCACGTAGAGGTGTAGATCGTCGCCGGGGTTGGTTTTTTTTTTGTAAAAGAGGTTTTCCTTCCTCTTAGTACCTAAGGTGTTTACTTCTTAGGTTGCTTGCCTTCTGCTTTCGCGGAAGGTCCACCTTGCTCGAGGTTGCGGTGGTAGGCGAGTTCCGCTCCTGTGCAACGGAGTATCCATTGGTAGAAGACGTTGCTGCCGGTGTGGCGTCGTCTGGAGTTGGACCTGAAGGAGGACTTGTAGCGGCCTCGTCAACGACCGTATCCTGCTGTGGGGTGTCGGCTGTTTGTGATGCCTCGGCGTATGTTTGAGCCAACATCATCTCTTGTTGAGCGACGGATGCCATGTGACCAACCAAAGCTAAATCTGGTCGTTGAGCAACGAGCCGCTGAACCTGTTCCAGCTCGCTTATCGTAGAGCAATCTTCAATGATTTTGCTGAAATACTGCAGGCAGAACGGACTCAGGCTATCTGCTAGTGTGACGTCGTGTGGAGCTTGAGCTGGAGGAGGGCTTGCAACGACCTCGTCGGCGATAGTGTCCTGTTGTGGACTGCTGACAGTTTGTGGTGTCGCAGAGTGTGTTTTTGCCGCTCTCCGCTCTTGTTGAGCTGCGGCTGCCATCTGACCGACCATAGCGAGTTCCGCATGTTGAGCACAGGTTCGCTGCATATCTTCCAGCTCGCTTACCGACGAGCATCTGCTGATTGCATCGGCGCCAAAGTGGAGCAAGAACGGACTCGAGGGATCTATCCCGAGGTCTAAAACACCCTGATCACCGCGTGTTTCTCGTTGTTGACGCGACTGTCGAGCCGCCTGACCTGGTTGCTTAGCCACTCGATTTGAATGTTCATTGCGCCTGCTTGCCGTTTTGGCCATCCTCTTTCGATAGCGTGCGTAACCCTTAGGGTCGCGCTTGAGAAGGTCAGACTCCCGTTTTGTCATATTACAGAACCCGCCGAAATGCGATTTGAGACATGTTGGGCATCGTGGACGGCCTTGAGCCTTCCATTCTAGAAGCTCCTGTGAGTTTGTGGAAGAAGAGTTTGTGGTCAGCGGCACAGTTGTCTCGCTGTCGACCATCACCTCATCAAGAGTTGAGGTCTGAGCCCGGCCAACTTGTGGTCCCGGATGTGTTTCTTGGAAGAATTGTGCCTGCGGTTCCCGATAGGTGCCAGCATTTTGAGAGATCCTCGCCTGCGAAGCTGCATTGTTCGCTGCTGGCAAGGCTCCAATTGGGGCGCGAATTTCCTCGCGCGGTAATGTGGTATCGACGTCTCCAAATCCTGGAGAGTCTTGTGTTTCTTGGTTGCTCAAACGAACTGTGTCGTGTAGAGTAGTACTGACTAATGAGTCGATGCTACCACTGTAGGTAGCACGCTCTGCAGTTCGAACGCTGTTACGGCGTTGGGAAGACGGAGCACAACTACCCTGGGCTGTACCATGGGTAGCTGACTCGCTGATATTGTCTACATCATTTGATGGACTGCTCATGCAAGGCAAGCGAAGTTGTAGGAGTATTGAGTGAAAGAGAAAAAAAATCACAGTCCGCAACTGTTTTGCGGCGCGAGGTGGTAAGAGGAAGTTGAAGAGCACAACAGAGGGCCGTCAAACTAAGCCGCGGCTCACTGCTGAGCTGCGCTGTGCTGTGGTAAACTACGGCGTACTGCATTGAACGCCTAGAGCGGCCGAAATCGAGTATGCCGATGGTAACACGAAGATAACACGGCTAAGGCCGGCCGATAGTCTCCACCAAGAGCCCGTGCCCATCACAACTCCGTTTCTCTTCCTCTAAGTGATAAAACAGGCGACCGACGAGCGTTAAGCGCAGGTAGAAGCGACTTCGATTTTCCTCTCGTAAAGCCCGCCAGGATAGCGCTGATGGAAGAAGTTACTGCTGAAAGGTGAAAACGTGGCCATAAAAGGCCCACAGACACGCGCCGACTTTCTTTCTCCTCCCTTTGTTATTCATACCGTTTCTGCTCAGCTCAACAGACCATTACATTCAAACACGTGCCTTTATACCCTTTTTTGCCTACAGATTCACTTTGCAAGAGTCTCGTGCCAGGTGCTCTCCTAACGACCACAGCCAGTTCCTCGACCTCATCCGAGATGGACGCGCCCACTATCCAGCCCAAATTCCTCAAGAATGGCAGTGACTTGGGAATTGTCGCAGTCGGCTTCTCCGGCGGCCAGGTACACACATGCTGATCTCACATGAAACTATCCACAGAGTCTAACATGCTCTCAGTGCAAATCTGGCGTCGACGCTGCCCCCATGGCTCTGATCGAGTCCGGGCTCGCAGACCAGCTGAGGGACGACCTCGAATACAACATCCACTTCGACGACAAGGTTCACTCATATGACGAGCTTATGCCCTCTTCCGACCCACCTCATCGCAACATGTTGAAGCCTCGAGCCGTCAGCGCCGTCACCGAAGCCCTCAGCAAGCAAGTCTACGACCACGCCAAGGAAGGCCGCTTCGTCCTCACTCTCGGCGGCGACCACAGCATCGCAATCGGCACCATCAGCGGCACAGCCAAGGCGATCAGAGAGCGCCTGGGTCGCGAGATGGCAGTCATCTGGGTGGACGCACATGCCGACATCAACACCCCCGAAACCTCCGACAGCGGCAACATCCACGGCATGCCTGTGGCCTTCCTCACAGGACTTGCGTCCGACAAGCCCGACGCGCCTTTTGGCTGGCTGAAAGATGAACACCGCGTCAGCGTCAAGAAGCTTGTGTACATTGGTCTGCGTGACGTTGACCGCGGCGAGAAGAAGATCCTGCGTGAGAACGGCATCAAGGCTTTCAGCATGCACGACATCGACCGCCATGGAATTGGCAAGGTCATGGATATGGCGCTTGGCTGGATTGGCTCTGACACTCCTATCCACCTTTCCTTCGACATCGACGCACTGGACCCGCGCTTCGCACCTAGCACTGGAACTGCCGTGCGAGGTGGTCTGACCCTGCGTGAGGGTGACTTCATCGCGGAGTGTGTGCATGAGACTGGTAGCTTGGTTGCGCTGGATCTGGTTGAGGTCAACCCCAGCTTAGAGGAGGCTGGAGCCGCAGAGACTGTGCGGTCGGGAGTGAGCATTGTCAGATGTGCTCTGGGGGATACCCTCTTGTAGGTGCTGAAGGGAGCCGCAAGCAATGTGTAACGAAAATACGGAGGATATCACGAATAACAAAAGATGAAGAGCAAAAATAGTAAGCGGCCGACAAGGCCTGCAAAATCATTAGACTAGACCCAGATCGCCTCTATCATAGATACAATCCAATACGATGCTCGCAAGAGCAGCATCTCAAGCAGGCCACCAGCCAGTCTCCGTATTTGACTGCTCGACCGAGTTCAGAATCAAGACAAAAGACTCCAATATTCGGCAAATGTCAACTTCTTACTCGAACCAAACACCTCTCTCGCCATCATTCCAACAAACCGCACAGTGACGCCATCTGCACCCCTGCGGATTCTGCATGACATGGCCCTCAGGATGGTCGTCCCAATACTGCAGCGGTACCGAGTTGTACGCAGATCCTAGATCGGCACCGTAGGTTACATGCGGTGGCCGTGAGAAACTCGGACCGGCGATCGTTGCACCTGGGATGGACGGCAGGTTGTTTGGGTTGAGGATCGTCGTTGGTGGCGGTGGGTTGGAGTTGCGCGGGTCTAAGGGAGGATATGGATTATGGTATCCGGCGAAAGCATACTCCATTGGCGTTGGCTCGAACAAGCCGTGTGGTGTTGGGAATGGAAGGCCAGAAACGGCCGCACGCCTACCTTCAGGCCCATCTTCGTCTCCAGCTCTGCGCACAACTTGCTGTACATACTTCTCCTGCGCCATCCTGAGCTTCAACTCCAACAACTCGCGCCTCATGCCCTCCCAGCCTTGCACCAGCCGGTCGGAGTTCTCATGCTGGATGTCGCTAGTTACTTTCAGGTTCCGAACATCTCGAGCTGTGTCTATCCGCAACTGCTTCAAAGTCTCCGCGAGATCCTTAGTTTGGGTTTTCAGACTCTTGATCTGATCTCTTTGGATTAGGGTTTGCAGTCGCAGATGCCTGACAATCTTTTGGTTTCGCTCGGCGTCTCGCGATTGAGCAGATCGTTTGAGAGCTTCGGGCGCTGTCTCGAGTCGTGTATTGAGATTTGCGAGTTTGCTGTGAAAAGGGCTGGAGCGAGGTTTGCGAGTTTGCCTCTCGTGGTCGGGCTGCCTTGGGAAATGGCTGTCTACTTTGAGCAGTGGGAGGAAGACTGGCTCCCTCGAGTCTCTTGCGGTATTTTTTCCTTTTGAGGCTTTCGTTTGTCCAGGACTACCGCAGAATTCGGCTGCGAACTTGGCTTCCACAGTGGTGTCCTCGCTGTACATCGATTTGTTTGGCTCCGCGCCTACGACGGCTGACGACGTTTCTACCTCGTTGGCCGGCGAGGAAGGATCAGGAAAGATGAAGTGTTCGCGATCATCGTTGCCGCTGCCGTTGTTGAACGTTGAACGACGGTGCGTAACGAAATGATGCGAGTTCTCGAAGCTCGACGGTGTCAATGCCTGCTGCGAGCCGTCTTCCGCAGACAGTGGAACTTCAGATCTGGTCATGATGGCTTCATCTGTGTCGTTGACGTCGGCGACGACAGGGCGTCCGTGCGTGCTGCTGGATCTCAGCTGGATCGGTACAGCTCTTTGGCCATTCACCCTTCTGGTTTCCTGGTCAGTTTGGCCACGGCAGCGATGTACAAACGAATCTCCTACCTGACATATTCTCGAAAGTTCTGCGTGTTCGATGCGGATGCCTCGACTACCTCTCTCATTCTGGTAATTGGATGGATTCCTTTCCACGGTGGTAGTTCGATGCTGTTTGTTCGAAGATGGCAGTTTCAACAAGCTACGGTGCAAATGTCATCGAAGTCAGAATCAAGAAGAGAGGCCCGAGGCTAGTGTTATAAGTCGATCATGGGCCAGACATTGACTGCGGACATCAATATCGATCTAACATTGACTGCATCCCAGGACTTGTTTGTTCGCAGGGCCGTCGTCAGCGAAGGTAGACATGTCGTCAATTGTTGAGCTCTGGTGGCATACAGATGCTGGACCTACCCGACAAGAATGTAGAGATTCAATACTCGCCCTTCGACGTCAACTGAGTGTTGCTTCTTCAAACCACACATGATGGCAGAATCGCAACGTGTTTCTGACCTCACCTAAGGGCTCCTCGAGCTGGTCCAGGAAGTCATCGATCTCTCCGATCAACGCGAAACGATATGGACTGGCTGATGCAAGACTCAATCTGTGTGTCTTCTGGTATGCGCATGTGTCCACAGATCACTGGAACAACCAACAACTTTACCTCACGACGCCACGGACCACTTGGCTACCGTCGGCTGGCCTCATCCAATCCAGTCACTATAGCCGTTGTGGGTTCACTTCTACTGAGCTAGTGAGGTCAGACGACCACTCTGCAAGGTACTCCGCCACTGAACCATCTACTCCTCGGACTCGGTTGTATGCTCATCGTCATTGTTGACAATCGAATATGCCGGTATCCGAATTATGTGGGTCTACAGACAGTAGCGTGATCCTTCGACCTGCTTGTCTAAACGGTGTTACTGCGGCGAACATGCTTTACTATGCAAACGAACATCGTCGAAGCCGTAGACGACTCTTCTACGGGCACCGGTATCTAGCTAGTGCAGTCAAAATCGGTAGGCGAGGTAAGTACTACTGCTTGTCGTCTAAGTCTATGTACTCGCTTAAGACCAATTACGATACTTCCGGAGAACTTCGAAACATAAATACTCCCCAAGTGCCCACTCAGTCTTATTTGATACATTCCCTCCAGATATCACTAAGAAAAAGACCTCAAACCCTCCAACTACGCCCTTCAACACCGCAATCCGGCCACCACCACCACCACCACTAAGCAACAACACCAGAATAAAAACACATCAGCAACAATGAACAGCCTCCACCGCATCCTCCTAACAACCCTCAGCATCCTCACAATCAGCCTCTTCGCCTACCTCTTCTACAAAACAACCTCCCACATCGGCCGGCCCCTCGGCAGAATCCTCACAAACCTCCTAAACAAACTGGACGACGGGAGCGACAAGAACAAGAACAACACCGACAAACCCAACGGCGCCGCCAAGCATGACATTGAAACCACCACGACGACCAAGCACAACGAACGGGTTATCGCAGAACGCACCAGCTCGATCATAGGCGCGGGCCTGGGGGTTTTTGTCTTTATGGTCATGTTTCCCTTGGCTTTTGTGGGTTCTGAGAACCCGGTGCCGGCGCAGTGGCTTTCGGGAGGGGAGGGCCAGAGGTTGGGTTCTGCGCTTCTTTGGATTGGATGGATCGCGGTTAGGTGTTGGGGGGAGACGATTGTTGTGCTTGCGGTTTTGGCGGGGGTTGTCAAGTGGTTGGGGCTCGATGGTGGCGCTGCTGTTGCTGGCGAGGAGAAGGATGAGAAGAGAGCTTCGTGAGTGTGGGATTGATAGAGTTTTTCGGTATGCTACTCGGAAAGTTGTTGATGGGAGGAAAGGGCAAGATGAGACAAGCGAGAAGTTATGCAGATCGAGTAGATGGAAGGTCAAAGGTGATGAAGTGAACAAGTCTGTACAGATATATGCCAGCAAACAACTGCAAACCTCTCTATCTCTCTTTCCGTCTCTCTCTTTCCCCCGAGCAATGGGTATCTACAGCATCCAACATCTCAAAATTGAGGAGGACGAATGGTAATAATAAAAAAACAAGAAACCTCAACCAATCACCAGCAAGAAATCCAGTTCCTCAAACTGCGTCAAAAACAGAAACCCCATCGTCTCATTCCCTTCCCTACAACCTCATATGTCCAATCAACTCAATGCATCCCTGTAACTCCCTCTGCATATCGCCTACCTGTGCCTTGAGAGCGACATTTTCCACTCTCAGCCTCTCCATGACCGCCCACGCAGAGCCATCACTTCCTAACCGCTTAACGCTGTTGCGCAAGCTAGAAGAAGTGAGAGGCGCGTGTTGGTTTCCGACAAGAACGCGCTGCTTAGTGGGCGTAAGAGGTCCAGGCGATCCCATGACAGTTCTCTGATGTGAAGGGTCGAGCGGGTCTTGGTGCGCCCAACTATCACGATCAAGGTCTGATTCGAACCCGGAGTCAGAGGCGCTGGTGCTGCCTGCCGACAAGCGTTTGCTGTGCGGGAAGCGACGCGGGGTCGTTTCATCGTCGTCGGTGGTCTCGTCCGCGTTGGAGAGGGCGGGCGAGAGTTTGGCGTTCATGTACGAGCGCGAGGCTTTGCGGGATTCCTTCTCGCGGGCTTCTTGGTTGCGGAAACGCTCTTGTGAGAGTTGCGAGGCGAGCGCTTGCATGGCGCTCTCTTGCTCTTGGGCCCGGCGGCCCATGTCTTGGAGCTGTAGTTTGAGGTGGCGTGAGCGGATGTCTGCTTCTTCGATCTCTTCGCGTTGGACGTCCATTTCGGGTTGAAGGGTCGCGATGTACTCGACTTTGTCTTTGTAGGCTGATTGCAGGCGTTGGAGAAGATTGGTCGCGTTAACGAGGAGATCGTTGTAGACGTGGGGTGTGAGTTCGTCGGGTTGGCCGTTGGGGAAGAGCGATGTCATGATGTTCAGGTTGGCTAGCTCGTCGGTTGCGGCCGCTGACGGTTGTTGATGCATTGGCGACGCGAGCTTGCGACCAAACCAGCTTGTCTTCTGCGACTGAGGTGTTGTGTTGAGCATACTCGCTCTCTTCCTGGGACGCTCTGTAAAAGCAGTGCGGTATTCTGTGGGAAACTCCATCCCTTCTAACTCTTTGATCGGGCTTGAAGGCGGAATGCCTAGCCTTACAGGCGCAGATTCTCCGTTGAACAGATCACCGAAGAGCTTGTTCGAATGAGCTAGTTGGGAGCTTTGTGGTCGCGCTTCAGGCGAGGGTGTTGCGGTTGGTGAGTTTTGGCTGAGTTTCGCGGCCAAGGACTTTGCGCGAGAATGAAGAACAGACGTGGATCGGGAGATGGCTGCAGCTGTAGGTTGTGCGTTTTGCAGAGACGAAAGCAGACGCGATCCAATTGCTGGTCTATCCGGGGTGTATGCTCTGCTTGGAGTAGAGGGCAAGTTGTAGCCGGTATATTCGGTGTTGATCGAATCGTCGAGAATACCTTGGGCACCGCTGTATCCGGTCGAGATGTTCGAGAGGCTCCGAGTATGAGAGGGTTGTTCGGAAACGAGTCGAACGCTGGATCGATCCGGAGTCGTTATAGGCGATTGAGTTGAGAAGGCATGGCTGGCCCCCGTCATGGTGTGTATAGATACGGCGTGTGCTTTCGCGGAGGTCGACGTGAGTGAAGGCTGGCGTGAGGGCTGGAGGTCTCAGAGGGGCCTCGTAGCTGACCGTGAGTGGTGTCTCAGGTAGAAGTACGCTGGAGACTCGAAGTGTAAACAGAGGCGTGTGGAACGGCGTGGCCGGCGAGCGATTGAGCGATTGAAGGCTGGCGGCGTGGTATGAAAGTCGTTGGTATGTCTCAAGAGCTGTCTTCTGATACGTCGTTGGAGCGAAGGTGGTGATGGCAAGTGGGAAAAGTGTCTCGTCGTGTTATTTGATCGGGCGAAGTAGAATTAAAC
>Ga0265780_10003093_pt1 | contig 22130 bp, 16 predicted proteins | sample P1T30metagenome_FD_192432 | JGI IMG/M metagenome (GOLD analysis project Ga0265780, IMG submission 192432) | Plant litter microbial communities from East Loma Ridge, Irvine, California - P1 T30 | ecosystem: Environmental > Terrestrial > Plant litter > Unclassified | place: USA: California...
TCCGCGACCTCACGCCGTACCTCGGCCAGGAGCTCGAGGCGAAGATCCTGGAGCTCGACAAGAACCGGAACAACGTCGTCCTGTCGCGCCGCGCCCTGCTCGAGCAGACGCAGTCCGAGTCGCGCACCACGTTCCTCAACAACCTCCACAAGGGCCAGGTCCGCAAGGGCATCGTGTCGTCGATCGTCAACTTCGGTGCGTTCGTCTACCTGGGTGGCGTCGACGGCCTCGTCCACGTCTCCGAGCTCAGCTGGAAGCACATCGAGCACGCCAGCGAGGTCGTCGAGGTCGGGCAGGAAGTCACCGTCGAGATCCTCGAGGTGGACCTGGACCGCGAGCGCGTGTCGCTCTCGCTCAAGGCCACGCAGGAGGACCCGTGGCAGGTCTTCGCCCGGACCCACGCGATCGGCCAGATCGCGCCGGGCAAGGTCACGAAGCTCGTGCCGTTCGGTGCGTTCGTCCGCGTCGCGGACGGCATCGAGGGCCTCGTCCACATCTCGGAGCTCTCGAACAAGCACGTCGAGCTCGCCGAGCAGGTCGTGTCGGTCGGCGACGAGGTCTTCGTCAAGATCATCGACATCGACCTCGACCGTCGCCGCATCTCGCTCAGCCTCAAGCAGGCCAACGACGGCGTGGACCCGGAGGGCACCGAGTTCGACCCGGCGCTCTACGGCATGCCGACGGAGTACGACGAGAAGGGCGACTACAAGTACCCCGAGGGCTTCGACCCGGAGACGAACGAGTGGCTCGAGGGCTTCGACACCCAGCGCGAGGAGTGGGAGCGTCAGTACTCCGCTGCTCAGGCCCGCTGGGAGGCCCACAAGGCGCAGGTCGCGAAGACCATCGCCGACGAGGCGCAGGGTGGCTTCGACCTCCCGGCCAACGCGTCGTCCTCGTCGTCGTTCTCGACCGACTCGAGCGGTCAGGGCCCTCTGGCCGACGACGCGTCGCTCGCGGCGCTCCGCGAGAAGCTCAGCTCGAGCAACTGATCGAGCAGATCACCTCCACCGGAAGCCCGGCATCCCTGAGAAGGGGTGCCGGGCTTCCGGCGTTCCGGACAGGACTCCTCGGTACGCTGTCGCCGTGCGCATCATCGGACTCACGGGCGGCATCGCCGCGGGGAAGTCGACCGTCTCGTCCCGCTGGGCGGAGCACGGCGCGGTCGTGGTGGACGCCGACCGACTGGCACGTGACGCGGTCGCACCGGGGAGCCGCGGTCTGGCCGCGGTCGCGGAGCGGTTCGGCCCGAGCGTGATCGCGCCGGACGGCTCCCTGGACCGCCCGGCGCTCGGAGCCGTGGTCTTCGCCGACGCCGACGCGCGCGCGGACCTCGAGGCGATCACCCACCCGGAGGTCTGGCGGCTCGCGCAGGCCGCGTTCGCGGCGGCGGAGTCCGCCGACCCGGACTCGGTCGTCGTGTACGACGTCCCGCTGCTCGCCGAGGCCCGGGGGAGTCGGCCGCTGCGGATCGACACCGTGGTGGTCGTGGACGCGCCCGCCGCGCAGCGCATCGAGCGTCTCGTCGCGCACCGTGGGATGACCCGCGACGAGGCCGAGCGCCGGGTGTCCTCGCAGGCGAGCGACGCGGACCGCCTCGCCCTGGCCGACCACGTCGTCGACGCCACCGGGACGCTGGCCGACACCATCCGCTCCGCGGACGAGGTGTGGCAGCGCGTCAACCGATGAGGCACCGACTGCTGCTCGCCGTCGCGGCCGTCGTGCTCGTCGCGATCGGGATCGCCTCCGTCGTCGCGGCGAACATCACCGCCGCGCAGCGCGTCGAACAGCACGGACGCATCTCCGCGGCCGACCGTCCGAGTGGTGACGAGCACGGACCGGAGGGGGAGTTCCACCGGTTCCGGCTCGGCTCGGTGGACGGTCAGCGTCTCGAGCCCAACCGCGACGACTTCGCCGCCCGCACCGACGCCGACGGGCCGCTGCTGCTCTTCCTGCCGGCGACGCGTGCGAAGCCGGCCGACTACCAGCGGTTCCTCGACGTGGCGCTGCAGGACGGCTACCACGTGCTCGGACTGGACTACTGGAACCTCGGGCGGACGCTGTCCGGGACGTGCCAGGCCGACGCGCACTGCTACGGCGCGGTGCAGCGCAACCGTTTCGACGGGAGCCGCCCGTCCCGGTTCAGCGCGGTCAGCCCGGCTGGGTCGATCGTCTCGCGCTTCCGTGACGCCGTCGCGTACCTCGACGACCACGACCCCGAGGGTGGCTGGGGGCGGTTCGTGCGGGGCGACGAGGACATCTCGTGGCCGGACATCGTCGTCGCCGGGCACTCGCAGGGCGGCGGCGAAGCCGCGTACATCGGGCACATCCGACCGGTGCTGGGCGTCCTCATGTTCGCGTCGCCGGTCGAGTCGCTCGGACCGGTGCACGCCGCGTGGATGGACCGGCCCGGCAGGACCCCGGCGGAGCGGATGTACGCGATCGACGACGTGCGGGACGGGTACGGCCCGCGCATCACGGGCTCGTGGACCGCTCTCGGCCTGGACGGGCCCGACGGCCCCTTCCGCACGGACACCGCGCCGCCCCTGCCGGGGACCGAACCGCACGCGATCGTCACCGACGTCGACCTCGGCTCGCCGTCCGAGGCGCACTCGCGGATCATCAAGGACACCACGCCGTTGGGCCCGGACGGCGTGCCGCGGATGCTCCCGCTCTGGCAGTGGCTGCTCCAGCGCTTCCCCTCGGGACGGTCATAGGCGGCCGCAATATGCTGGACCGGTGCAGCGACCAGGCGAACGACCGGATCTGCGCTCGGTCATCCGCGCCCGTGCGGCGGAGGACGGCGAGCGCCACTACCTCGAGGACGCGCGGAGCGACCGCGTCCTGACCGCCGGGGGACTCGACGCGGCCGTCGACGCCTGGGCAGCGACCTTCGACGCCATCGGGATCGGGCCCTCGGGTGCTGTGCTCGTCGACCTCGGCGACCCGCTCGCCTTCGCAGTGGTGCACCTGTCCGCCGTCGCGACCGGCCGTCGCGCCGTACCGGTGGACACCGGTCAGCCCGCGACCGAGCCGTCGCGGCTGGCGGAGCTCATCGGCGGCGCCTCGATGGTGGTCACCGACCGCGACGAGGACGCGACCGTCCCGGGTGCGCCCGCATGCCGCGTGGACCCGGCCACGTTCCTCCCGACCGCCGTCCGCGACGGCGACGTGCCGGCGGACGCGCCCGACGCCCCCGGTGAGGGGTCCGTCGTGCTGTTCACCTCCGGCTCGACCGGCGCCCCGAAGGGCGTCGAGCTCGTCGAGTCGCAGCGGCACTCGGTGGCACGGGCGGTCGCGCGGCACAACGCGCTGACGCCCGCCGACCGCGGCTTCAACTCGTTGCCGCTGTTCCACGTCAACGCCGAGGTCGTCGGACTGCTCGCGACCCTCGTGTCGGGCGCCACGCTGGTGCTCGACCGTCGGTTCCGACGCACCGGCTTCTGGGAGCTGCTCGCCGACCGCCGGATCACCTGGTTGAACGCCGTGCCGGCCGTCCTCGCGGTGCTGGCGAAGACCGGGCCGCTGGACCCGCCGCCCGGGCTCCGGTTCGTCCGGAGCGCCTCCGCACCGCTGCCCGACCCGGTCCGCGCCGCGCTCGGCGACGTGCCGCTGGTGGTGAGCTGGGGCATGACTGAGGGCGCGTCGCAGATCACCGCGACGCCGTTGGGGGCGCCACCGCGACCGGGGACGGTCGGACTGCCGGTGGGCTGCGAGGTGCAGGTCCGCGGCGAGGACGGATCGGTCCTGCCGGCCGACGAGGTCGGCGCGCTGTGGGTGCGCGGGGCGGGCATCGTCCGGCGCTACCTGTTCGGGCGCGCGGCCGACCGCTTCGACGCGGACGGCTGGTTGAGCACCGGTGACCTCGGATCGGTCTCGGTCGACGGGTGGGTGTCGCTCGCGGGCCGGTCGGACGACGTCATCAACCGGGGCGGCGAGAAGGTCTACCCGTCGGAGGTCGAGGACGTGCTCCTCGGCGACGACCGCGTGCTCGAGGCCGTCGTGGTCGGCCGACCGCACGACGTCCTCGGGTCGGTGCCGGTCGCCTACGTCATCGCACAGCCCGACGTGCCGGTCGACCCCGCCGCCCTCGTCGCCGACCTCACCGCCCGGGCCGAGGCGCGGCTCGCCCGCTTCCGGCGGCCCGTCGAGATCTCGGTGGTGCCGGACCTCCCGCGCGCGCCGACCGGGAAGGTACAGCGGGCGAAGGTCCGGTCGATGGCGGAGTACCGGTGACCGCACCGGCGGCGACCACCGGCACCGGGCAGCGCACCCCGACGCGGACGGCCGACGGGAAGCCGCGGCACCTGTACGAGGTCGACGTCCTCCGCATCCTGACGTTCGCCTGCGTCATCGGGGTGCACACGACGAGCCACACGGTCGCCGACGACGACGCCGGGCTGTACGCACTGCTCGGCCTGCTCCACTTCACCCGCCTGGTCTTCTTCTCCCTGACCGCCTTCGTCCTCGTGTACAGCTACACGCTGCGGCCGCGGCCGATGGCGCAGTTCTGGCCGAAGCGGTTCCTGCTCGTCGGCGTGCCGTACCTGGCGTGGTCGTTCGTGTACGTCGGCGCGGCCTGGCTGCTCGACGGGACGCGGCGGGGCGACGTGCCCGACCTCGTCCGGACGTACGCCGAGGGCATCGTCACCGGCACCTCGATGTACCACCTGTACTTCCTGCTCGTGACGATGCAGGTCTACCTGCTGCTGCCGGTCCTCGTGTGGCTGGTGCGGCGGACGCGCGGGCACCACGTCGCGACGCTCGTCGTCGCGCTGGTCGTGCAGCTCGTGGTCTTCGCCGGGTACAAGTACTTCCCGGCGAGCGACGCGTGGATGCACGGGTACCAGAAGCAGTTCTTCTTCTCGTACGTGTTCTTCATCGTCTCCGGGGCGATCGCCGCCGACCACGCCGACGCGTTCCTCCGGGTCGTCCGGGTGCACCGCCGGGCGGTGCTGTGGGGGTTCGCCGTGGTCGGTGCCGCGACGCTCGGCGTGTGGGCGCTGCAGGTCGTCCTGGGGCAGTCGCTCTACGCCGCCGGGACGCCGCTGCAGCCGATCGAGGTGGTGTGGAGCGCCGCGGTGTTCGTCGGCTTCCTCGCGATCGGGGCGGCCTGGGCGGACCGGCGACGGCCGGGCAGCAGGGTCGCGAAGGCGGTCGACCACGCGTCGGACCGCTCGTTCGGGATCTTCCTCAGCCACCCGTTCGTCATCTGGCTGCTGCTCTACGGGGACAGCGCCCTCGAGGCCGTCGTGCCGCGCCCGTGGCTCACGCCCGTGACGTACGTGCTCGTGGTGGTGCTCTCGGTCGCGGTGACGGAGGTGTTCCGGTGGACTCCGCTCAGCGTCCCGTTCACGGGACGCCCGTCGCTCGCCTCGCGCGCGCAGCGCGAGGCCCGCGCGCGTCGTCGTGCCGCCTCGCGGCCCGCGCCCGCGGCGGAGCCGGTCGAGCCGGACGACGCGCTGGTCGGCGAGACCGACGACGTCGGTCGCGTCCGTCCCTGACCCGGCCGGACGTCGGGCGGGAGGCGCGTGACGGGGCGGCTCCGCGCCTCCCGTCCGTCAGGCGGTGCCGCGTTCCGCCTCTGGGACGCCGATCTCGAGGCGTCCGTCGGTGACGGTGATCCGCTGCGGCTTCATCAGCCACGCCACCACCGCCGCGGCGGCGAGCAGCACGCACGACAGCGCGAACGGCAGCTGCCACCCGGAGGCGTCGACGAGCGCACCGAACACGATCGGCGAGACGACGCCGGCGACGCCGAACCCGGTGTTCATGAACCCCGACGCGGTGCCGGACCACTGCGGCGCCACGTCCATCGGGATGGCCCACAGGTTCGCGTTGCAGAGCTCGAGGAAGAAGAACGACAGCGCGAGCGAGACCGTCGCGACGACGAGCCCCTGGCCGATCACGAGCGGGACGAGGCAGACGAGCGAGCCGCCGAGCCCGATGACGAGCACGACGCGCCGGGCCTGCCGGGTGTCGCCGCCCCGGTGGATGATGCGGTCGCTCAGCATGCCGCCGACGGTGTCGCCGACGACACCGGCCAGGAGCACCAGCGTCGTGAAGAGCGCGAAGCGGCCGATCGGCAGGCCGTAGGAGTCGCTGAGGAACGTCGGGATCCAGGTGAGGAAGACCCAGAGGACCCAGCCGTACCCGAAGTCGACGAAGCTCACCGGCAGGATCTGCTTCGCGAGCACCCCCCACGGGACCGGCGGCCGGGTGGCGCGGGTGGTGACGGGCGGCAGCTCGTCGATCTCCTCCTGGCGGATGCCGGCGGTGTCCTCGGGGCGGTCGCGGAACCAGACGAACCAGACCACCGCCCACGCGATGGAGAGCAGCGCGGTCGCGAAGAACGCCCAGCGCCAGTTGTCGGTCGCGGCGATGACCCACGCGACGAGGAGCGGGGCGAGCGCGTTCCCGAGCCGCGCGGCCGAGTGCACGACGCCCTGCGCGAACCCGTTCCGGTCGCGGGGGATCCAGCGGCTCATCGCCTGGGTCGCGGCGGGGAACGCGGCGGCCTCGCTGAGGCCGAGCAGGGCGCGTGCGGCGAAGAGCGTCCAGAAGCCGACGGAGAACCCGGTCCACAGGGTGGCGACGCCCCAGACGACGGTGATGACGAACAGGGCCTTCCGGGGGCCGAACTTCTCGGCGATCGTGCCGCCGAACACCTGGAGGAGCGCGTAGGGCAGCGCGAACGCGGAGACGATGAGGCCGGCGGTCGTCTCGTTGAACCCGAAGTCGTCGGTGATGTGGGGGAGCGCCGTGGAGATGTTGGTGCGGTCGATGTACGAGATCGCGTACATGCAGGACAGCAGGACGAGCACCCGCCCGCGGATGCGGCCGCGGAACGGGGTGCCCTTCGTCGGTGCGGCGGGGGACGCCGTCGTCATGGGGCCTCTTCGGGGAGTGGGGGAGCGGGTCGATGTCGGGTGGCTGGACGGTCCGGAGGGTATGCCCGGTTCCTATCAGTGGACCCGGAGCCCGCCTGGGGTGCAGGATACGCCGTGGGCGAGCAGCGGGCGCCGGTGTCGGCGGTCGCGACTAGCGTTGGCGGCATGGCAGTGTCAATCGAGCCCACGCGCGCGGTCCGCCCGTTCGAGGTCATCAGCGAGTACTCGCCGAGCGGCGACCAGCCCGCGGCGATCGCCGAGCTCGCCGGTCGGATCAACGCTGGTGAGACCGACGTCGTGCTGCTCGGTGCCACGGGGACCGGCAAGTCCGCGACGACCGCGTGGCTCATCGAGCAGGTGCAGCGCCCCACCCTGGTCCTGGCGCACAACAAGACGCTGGCGGCACAGCTCGCGAACGAGTTCCGCGGCCTGCTGCCGAACAACGCGGTCGAGTACTTCGTCTCGTACTACGACTACTACCAGCCGGAGGCGTACGTCCCGCAGACCGACACCTTCATCGAGAAGGACTCCTCGGTGAACGCCGAGGTGGAGCGGCTCCGCCACTCCACGACGAACTCCCTGCTCAGCCGGCGGGACGTGGTCGTGGTCTCGACCGTCTCCTGCATCTACGGCCTCGGCACGCCGGAGCAGTACATGAACGCGTCGGTGGCGCTGCACGTCGGCCAGACGATCTCCCGCGACCAGCTCGTGCGGAAGTTCGTGGGCATGCAGTACCAGCGCAACGACGTCGACTTCGCGCGCGGCACCTTCCGGGTCCGCGGCGACACGATCGAGATCATCCCGATGTACGAGGAGCACGCGATCCGCATCGAGATGTTCGGCGACGAGATCGAGGCGCTCTCCTCGCTGCACCCGCTCACCGGCAGCGTGATCGACGACCTGCCGGCGGTCTCCATCTTCCCCGCGTCCCACTACGTCGCCGACACCGACGTGATGCACCGGGCGATCGCCGACATCAAGGTCGAGCTCGCCGAGCGGCTCGCGGAGCTCGAGGGGCAGGGCAAGCTGCTCGAGGCGCAGCGGCTCCGCATGCGCACGACCTTCGACATCGAGATGATGGAGCAGATCGGGTTCTGCTCGGGCATCGAGAACTACTCCCGGCACATGGACGGGCGGTCCGCGGGCGAGGCGCCGCACTGCCTGCTCGACTACTTTGCGGACGACTTCCTCATCGTGATCGACGAGTCGCACGTCACCGTGCCGCAGATCGGCGCGATGTACGAGGGCGACGCGTCGCGCAAGCGCACGCTCGTCGAGCACGGCTTCCGGCTGCCGAGCGCGCTCGACAACCGACCGCTGACGTGGGAGGAGTTCCTCGACCGCGTCGGCCAGAAGGTCTACCTCTCGGCGACCCCGGGCAAGTACGAGCTCGGCGTGACGGACAGCGTCGTCGAGCAGATCATCCGCCCGACCGGCCTCGTCGACCCGGAGATCGTGGTCAAGCCGAGCGACGGGCAGATCGACGACCTGCTCGAGGAGATCCAGCAGCGGGTCGAGAAGGACGAGCGCGTCCTCGTGACGACGCTGACGAAGCGCATGGCGGAGGAGCTCACCGACTTCCTCGGGAACGCCGGCGTCCGCGTCCGGTACCTGCACTCGGACGTCGACACCCTCAAGCGCGTCGAGCTCCTGACCGAGCTGCGTCAGGGCGTCTACGACGTGCTCGTCGGCATCAACCTGCTGCGTTAGGGCCTCGACCTGCCCGAGGTGTCGCTCGTCGCGATCCTCGACGCCGACAAGGAGGGCTTCCTCCGCTCGTCGACCTCGCTCATCCAGACCATCGGCCGCGCCGCCCGCAACGTGTCCGGCCAGGTGCTCATGTACGCCGACACGATGACCGACTCGATGCGGACCGCCATCGAGGAGACGGACCGTCGGCGCGAGAAGCAGGTCGCGTACAACACCGAGCACGGGATCGACCCGCAGCCGCTCCGGAAGAAGATCGCCGACATCACCGAGGTGCTGCAGCGCGAGAGCGACGACACCAAGGCACTGCTCGAGGGTCGCCCGGGTGCGGACGGTCGTCGGTCGCCGACCCCCAACCTCCGCCGCGAGGGCATCGCCGCCGAGGGGGCGACGCAGCTCGAGGCGACCATCGCGGACCTCAACGACCAGATGCTGCAGGCCGCCGCGGAGCTGAAGTTCGAGCTCGCGGCGCGGCTGCGCGACGAGGTGCAGGACCTGAAGAAGGCGCTGCGGCAGATGGAGAACGCCGGACATGTCCGGTGACGGCGGGTCGGCGCGTCGCACGGTGGTCGTGACCGGCGCGAGCGCCGGCCTGGGCTACCACGCCGCCGAGCAGCTCGCCGCCGCGGGGCACAGGGTCGTCCTCGCGTCACGAGACGCCGAGCGGGGCGCAGCCGCGGAGCACAGCATCCGGCGACGGGTGCCCGACGCCGACCTCGGGCGCGTGCGCCTCGACCTCGCCGACCTCGACTCGGTCGGTGCCGCCGCCCGTGAACTCGCGTCGGACGAGCCGGACGGCGTCGACGCACTGCTCAACAACGCGGGCGTCGTCGGCGCACCGTCGCCGCGCCGCACCGCGCAGGGGACCGAGCTGCAGATGGGCACGAACCACGTGGGGCACGTCGCGTGGACCGCGCTGAACCTGCCGCTGCTCGAGCGCCGGGCCGGACGGGTCGTGCACCTCGGGTCGATCGCGCACCGCGGGGCCTACCTCGACCGCGACGACCCGCTCGGTGTCGGCCACTACTCGAGCCACCGCCAGTACGCCAGGAGCAAGCTCGCCGTGATGCTCTTCGGGTTCGAGCTCGCCGAACGCCTGGCCGACGCCGGGTCCTCCGTGTCGAGCGTCGTGGCACACCCCGGGCTCTCGCTCGACGTGCTCACCCCGGCCCGGCCGGAGGTGACCGCGTCGCGGAGCGAGCCGACCTGGACGCGGCCGGCGCGCCTGCCGGTCCTGCGCCCCTTCGTGCAGGGCAAGGACGCCGGCGCGGCACCGCTGGTGCACGCCGCGGTCGGCGACGACGTGCGCTCCGGCGAGTACTGGGGGCCGTCCGGCTGGATGCAGCTCCGCGGTCCGGCGGCGCGGGTCGGCGCGGCGGCGCGGGCGCACGACCGGACGGAGGCCGCGCGGCTCTGGGCGGCGAGCGAGCGTGCCGCGGGGGTCGCGTTCGCTCTCGACGCACTCGGCTGAGCACCGGGACCCGGCGGAATGTCGGAGTCGCTTCGTAGAATCGACGGCGATGACCATCACCTCTGACCGCGGTACCGCGACCTCGGGCCGGAACGCCTTCGGCGAGCCCGCAGACCTCCACCTCCCCGGCGGGACGGCACCGCACAGCTCCGCCACGCTCAGCGTCCGCGGCGCCCGCGTGCACAACCTCCGCGACGTCGACCTCGAGATCCCGCGCGACTCGCTCGTCGTCTTCACGGGCCTGTCCGGCTCCGGCAAGTCGTCGCTCGCGTTCGACACGATCTTCGCCGAGGGGCAGCGCCGCTACGTCGAGTCGCTGTCGGCGTACGCGCGCCAGTTCCTCGGCCAGGTGGACCGTCCCGACGTCGACTTCATCGAGGGGCTCTCGCCCGCGGTCTCGATCGACCAGAAGTCGACGAACCGCAACCCGCGTTCGACCGTCGGCACGATCACCGAGGTCTACGACTACATGCGCCTGCTCTGGGCGCGCATCGGCGTCCCGCACTGCCCCGTGTGCGGCGAGGTGATCAGCAAGCAGACCGTGCAGCAGATCGCGGACCAGCTCATGGAGTTCGAGTCGGGCACGCGCTTCCAGGTGCTCGCCCCGGTCGTATCCAAGAAGAAGGGCGAGTTCGTCGACCTCTTCCAGGAGCTCGCGGCGTCCGGGTACGCGCGCGCCATCGTCGACGGCGAGCGCGTGCAGCTGAGCGACCCGCCCAAGCTGAAGAAGCAGGTCAAGCACGACATCGCGGTCATCGTCGACCGCCTCGTCGCCGGCGACGACATCCTCGGTCGGCTCACCGACTCCCTCGAGACGGCCCTCCGCCTGACCAACGGCACCGTCGCGATCGACCTCGTCGACGCCGAGGGGCCGGGTGCGGTGCGGACCTACTCCGAGAACCTCTCCTGCCCGAACAACCACCCGCTGGCGCTCACCGAGATCGAGCCGCGGACCTTCTCCTTCAACGCGCCGTTCGGCGCCTGCCCGGAGTGCTCCGGTCTCGGCACCCGGATGTCCGTCGACCCGGACCTCGTCCTCGGCGACCCGGAGGCCTCGCTCCGTGACGGCGCGATCCTGCCGTGGACGGGGACGAGCGGGCTCTACTCGTACTTCGAGAAGCTCCTCGCCGGTCTCGGCAAGGAGTTCGGGTTCGGTCTCGACACCCCCTGGAACCAGCTCGACCCGTCCGTCCAGGCGGCGATCCTCACCGGCAAGGACTTCCAGGTCTCCGTCTCGTGGCGGAACCGGTTCGGTCGCGAGATGCGGTACACGAGCGGCTTCGAGGGCGTCATGCCGTACATCGAGCGCAAGTTCGCGGAGGCCGAGTCCGACTCCCAGCGCCAGCGCTTCCAGGGGTACCTGCGCGAGGTCCCGTGCCCGGTGTGCGACGGCACGCGCCTGAAGCCCGAGGTGCTCGCCGTCACGGTCGACGGGCGGAGCATCGCCGACGTCACGGACATGTCCCTCGACCAGGCCTACGGCTTCATGGAGCAGCTCGAGCTGACGGACCGCGAGGCCCACATCGCGGCGGCCGTCCTGCGCGAGATCCGGGCGCGGCTCGAGTTCCTCCTCGAGGTCGGGCTCAACTACCTGACGCTCGCCCGGGGCGCCGGCGGCCTGTCCGGCGGCGAGGCGCAGCGCATCCGGCTCGCGACGCAGATCGGGTCGGGCCTCACGGGCGTGCTCTACGTCCTCGACGAGCCGAGCATCGGCCTGCACCAGCGCGACAACCGGCGCCTCATCGACACCCTCGTCAAGCTCAAGGACCTCGGGAACACGCTCATCGTCGTCGAGCACGACGAGGACACCATCCGCACGGCGGACTGGGTCGTCGACATCGGTCCGGGCGCGGGTGTCAACGGCGGCAACGTCGTGCACTCCGGCTCGTACGAGGGGATCATCGCCAACCACGACTCGATCACGGGCGACTACCTCGCCGGTCGTCGGGCGATCGAGGTCCCGGCGGAGCGGCGGAAGGTGAACGCCAAGCGCACCATCAGCGTGCAGGGCGCCCGGGCCAACAACCTGAAGCACATCGACGTCGACTTCCCGCTCGGTGTGTTCACGGCGGTGACCGGCGTCAGCGGTTCCGGCAAGTCGACGCTGGTGAACGACATCCTCTACAAGGTGCTCGCGAACCAGCTCAACGGCGCCCGGCACATCGCGGGCAAGCACACGCGCGTGAAGGGGCTCGACCAGCTCGACAAGGTCGTGCACGTCGACCAGGCGCCGATCGGCCGCACCCCGCGGTCGAACCCGGCCACGTACACGGGCGTGTTCGACCGGATCCGCCAGCTGTTCGCCGAGACGCCCGAGGCGAAGGCGCGCGGGTACCAGCCCGGCCGCTTCAGCTTCAACGTCAAGGGCGGTCGCTGCGAGAACTGCGCCGGCGACGGCACGATCAAGATCGAGATGAACTTCCTGCCCGACGTCTACGTCGCGTGCGAGGTGTGCGGCGGGGCGCGCTACAACCGCGAGACCCTGCAGGTGCACTACAAGGGCAAGAGCATCTCCGAGGTCCTGGACATGCCGATCAGCGAGGCGGCCGAGTTCTTCGAGCCGATCTCCGCGATCCACCGCTACATGGCCACCCTCGTCGACGTGGGCCTCGGCTACGTCAGGCTCGGTCAGAGCGCGACGACGCTGTCCGGTGGTGAGGCGCAGCGCGTGAAGCTCGCCACCGAGCTCCAGCGCCGGTCGAACGGGCGGACGGTGTACGTGCTCGACGAGCCGACGACCGGTCTGCACTTCGAGGACGTCCGGAAGCTGCTCCTCGTGCTGCAGAGCCTGGTCGACAAGGGCAACACGGTGATCACCATCGAGCACAACCTCGACGTCATCAAGTCGGCCGACTGGCTCATCGACATGGGGCCGGAGGGCGGCTCCGGCGGTGGCACCGTGCTCGCGACGGGCACGCCGGAGCACGTCGCCGACGTGCCGGAGAGCCACACCGGCGTCTTCCTCCGCGAGATCTTCGACGCGCAGGACGCCCGGGTCGGCAAGGAGCAGGCCGTCGGCGCCCGTCAGGCGACCCAGAAGCAGCAGAGCGCGCAGAAGGCGGGTGCTCGGTAGGTGGCGGACACCGTACCGTGGCGGCCGAAGGCGGGGGAGATCCCGACCGACCCCGGCGTCTACCGGTGGCGTGACGAGTCCGGGCGGGTGCTCTACGTCGGCAAGGCGAAGAACCTCCGCGCCCGGCTGAGCAACTACTTCGCGCCGCTGCACACGCTGCACGAGCGGACCCGGCGGATGGTCCTCACGGCGCGCAGCGTCGAGTGGACGACCGTCGGCTCCGAGATCGAGGCGCTGCAGCTCGAGTACACGTGGATCAAGGAGTTCGACCCGCCGTTCAACGTCAAGTTCCGGGACGACAAGTCGTACCCGTACATGGCGATCACCCTCGGCGAGGAGTCGCCGCGCGTGATGGTGACGCGGAACCGGAAGATCAAGGGTGCGAAGTACTTCGGGCCCTACCCGAAGATCTGGGCGGTGCACGACACCATCGACCTCATGATCAAGGTGTTCCCGATCCGCACCTGCTCCGACTCGTCGTACAAGAAGGCGATGCAGACCGGCAAGCCGTGCTTCCCCGGGCAGATCGGCAAGTGCGGCGGGCCGTGCTCGCAGAAGGTCACGATCGCCGAGCACCGCGCGATCGTCGAGGAGTTCGTCCGCTTCATGGGCAGCTACGACCGTCGCGTGATCACCACGCTGCGGCAGCGCATGGGTGCGGCGGCGGACGCGATGGACTACGAGGCGGCCGCGAAGTACCGCGACCAGGTCGGCGCACTCGAGGCCGTGCTCGAGAAGTCCGCGGTCGTGCTCCGCGACTCGGTGGACCTCGACCTCTTCGGCATCGCGGAGGACGAGCTCGCCGCGGCCGTGCAGCTGTTCTCGGTCCGCGGCGGGCGCATCCGCGGTGTCCGCGGCTGGGTGGTCGACAAGGAGCTCGACATCAGCACCGGCGACCTCGTCGAGCAGATCGTGCAGGGCAACTACGCGGCCGCCGACGACGTCCCGCGCGAGGTCGTCGTGCCCGAACTGCCGGAGGACGCCGAGGCACTGCAGCAGTGGCTCAGCGAACGCCGTGGCGGTCGCGGCACGAAGCTCAGCACCGCGCAGCGCGGGGACCGTGCGGGGCTGGCGCGGACCGCGTCGCAGAACGCCGCGCAGGCGCTCATGCTCTACAAGACCAAGCGATCCGCCGACTACACGACCCGCTCCGCCGCGCTCTCGGACATCCAGGACGCCCTCGGCATGACCGAGGCCCCCCTCCGCATGGAGTGCTACGACATCTCGCACCTCCAGGGCACGAACGTGGTGGCCTCGATGGTGGTGTTCGAGGACGGACTGCCCCGCAAGGACCAGTACCGCCGCTTCACGTTCGCCGAGACCACCGACGACACCGACAGCATGTACCAGGTGCTGTCCCGGCGCCTGGCACGCCTCGACGAGGACGCCGCGGTGCCGGACGTGCCGGACGCCACGAGCGACGCCGTCGTCGAGGGCACGAAGCCGACGAAGCGGTTCGCGTACCGGCCGCAGCTCCTCATCGTCGACGGCGGGCAACCGCAGGTGCAGGCGGCGAAGCGGGCGATGGACGAGGCGGGCGTGCACGACATCGCCCTCGTCGGCATCGCGAAGCGGCTCGAGGAGCTCTGGCTGCCCGACGACGACTTCCCGGTGATCCTGCCGCGCAACTCCGAGGCGCTGTTCCTCATCCAGCGCATCCGCGACGAGGCGCACCGCTTCGCGATCACGCACCAGCGGACCCGGCGGAAGCGCGACGTGCGGTCGCAGCTGTCCGAGATCCCGGGGCTCGGTCCGACGCGGGTCAACGCGCTGCTCAAGCACTTCGGGTCGGTGGCGCGGCTGCGCGAGGCGACCGCCGACGAGATCGGCGAGGTGAACGGCGTCGGACCGGCCACGGCGGCCGCCGTCGTCGCGAAGCTCGCGCAGACGCCGGCGAGCACGCCGAGCGCTCCGAGCCCGGTGAGCGCGCCGTCGCCGACGGACGGTGCTGGCGGTCCGGACGACGCCGTCGCGGCAGATCCGGGAACGGCGACACCCGTCGCCGATCCGGTCGCAGCGGGGCGGCCGGGAGGCACGACGCGGCTTCCCGAGGTGACCCCCGACGGTCCGTACCGGCCGTCGTGACGCGCGGCGTTCCTCCCGTCCGGTCCGGGCGATAGCCTGGACCGCAGCCGAGACCTCGCCGGGCGACGCGCCCGGCCCGCCACGACGGAGCCCACTCCCAGATGACCGACAGCGCCCAGGCGGCGACCCGACCGCCGCAGCAGCACGACATCCTCATCGTCACCGGCATGTCCGGCGCCGGACGGTCCACCGTCGGGAAGGCGCTCGAGGACCTCGGCTGGTACGTGGTGGACAACCTGCCGACGCAGATGCTCGGACCGCTCACCGAGCTCGCCGACCGAGCGGGGGAGAAGATCCCGAAGATCGCGACCGTCGTCGACGTGCGCGGCGGCCGGTTCTTCACCGACCCGGAGCAGGCGGTCGAGCAGGTCCGCGCCACGACGTCCGCCCGGGTGCGCGTGCTGTTCCTCGAGGCGACCGACGCCGTGCTCGTCCGGCGCTTCGAGCAGGTGCGCCGACCGCACCCCCTGCAGGCCGAGGACACCCTGCTCGACGGCATCGCCCGCGAGCGGGTCCGGCTGTCCGGCCTGCGCGAGGCCTCCGACGTCATCATCGACACCTCCGACCTCAACATCCACCAGCTCGCGAACACCGTGACGGAGAAGTTCGCCGACGACCACTTCGTCGGTGTCCAGGTCACGCTGATGAGCTTCGGGTTCAAGTACGGTCTGCCCGCCGACGCCGACATGGTGGCCGACGTGCGCTTCCTGCCGAACCCGTACTGGGTGCCGGAACTGCGCCCGCACACCGGGCTGGACCGGCCCGTCTCGGACTACGTGTTGGCGCAGCCGGGGGCCCGCCCGTTCGTGGACCGGTACGCGTCCGCGCTCGAGCCGGTCTTCGACGGCTACCAGCGCGAGAACAAAAGACACGCTACGATCGCCATCGGCTGTACCGGCGGCAAGCACCGCTCGGTCGCCATCGTCGCCGAGTTGGCGAGTCTCCTCCGCGGGATGCCCAACGTCGCCGTGCGCGTGAAGAACCGAGATCTCGGCCGGGAGTGACCGTCCCTCCGGCTGCTCCACTCGCCGTGCGCCGGAACCGCGGACCCCACCAGAAGAAACGTTAGGAATGATGCTGTGCCGTTGACTGCCGAGGTCAAGGACGAACTGGCCAGGGTCGTCGTGAACCGCAACACGGTCCGCGCCGCCGAACTCGCGACCATCCTGCGGTTCGCGGGTGGCCTGCACGTCATCTCCGGCAGGATCGCCGTCGAGGTCGAGCTCGACACCCGGATCATCGTGCACCGCGTGCGCAAGGACCTCGCCGAGCTGTACGGCGTGCGGAGCGAGGCGTCGGTGGGGTCGTCCGCGTCCTCCCGCCGCGGCACCCGCTACCTCGTCCGCGTGCTCGAGGCGGGGGAGACCCTCGCCCGGCAGACCGGGCTCATGGACGCCAGGCGTCGGCCGGTCCGCGGTCTGCCGAACCGGCTCACCACGGGCAACCGCGAGGACCTCGCCGCGATCTGGCGCGGCGCGTTCCTCGCGTCCGGCACCCTCACCGACCCGGGCCGGGCCGCAGCGCTCGAGGTCACCTGCCCGGGCAACGAGGCCGCCATGGCCCTCGTCGGCGCCGCCTCCCGCCTCGGCATCGCCGCGAAGGGCCGCGAGGTCCGCGGCGTGCACCGCGTCGTGATCCGCGACGGCGAGGCCATCGGCCAGATGCTCACCGTCATGGGCGCCGCCCGCACCACCGCCGACTGGGAGGAGATGCGCCAGCGCCGCGAGGTCCGCGCCACCGCGAACCGCCTGGTCAACTTCGACGACGCGAACCTCCGCCGCTCGGCGCAGGCCGCGGTCGCCGCCTGCGCCCGGGTCGAGCGTGCGCTCGAGATCCTCGGCGACGATGTTCCCGACCACCTGAAGTACGCCGGTTCGCTCCGCCTGCAGCACCGGGACGCCTCGCTCGACGAGCTCGGCCAGCACGCCGAGCCGCCGATGACGAAGGACGCGATTGCCGGACGCATCCGCCGGCTCCTCGCGATGGCGGACAAGAAGGCCGTCGACACCGGCGTGCCGGGCACCGAGGCCAGCGTGCCGGAAGAGCTCGAAGGGGTCTGACCGAATCGCCGACGACCATCGGACGGGAGGAGCGGTGCCAGCTGGCACCGCTCCTCCCGTCCGTCTACGGGGCACGGCCCCGGCCCGTCCCGCCACCGTCCGGCAGAGTGTCATCCGGCGTCGGTCCGCAGTGTCCGACTGCTAGGGTCGTTACGGCGACGTTACGGGGCGTATCGTCCACCACACGTGGGCCGGACAGGCCTGCGACTCCGAAGCAGCGCCCCCTGGGCGCTCCACACCCAACAGGAGATCCATTGACCGTCAAGATCGGTATCAACGGCTTCGGCCGCATCGGCCGTAACTTCTTCCGGGCCGCCCTCGCCAAGGGCTCCGACCTCGAGATCGTGGCGGTGAACGACCTCACCGACAACGCTGCGCTCGCCAACCTGCTCAAGTACGACTCGATCACGGGCAAGCTGCCGGCGACGGTCGAGCTCGACGGCGACAACATCGTCGTCGACGGCAAGGCGATCAAGGTCCTCGCGGAGCGCGACCCCGCCGCCCTCCCGTGGGGCGAGCTGGGCGTCGACATCGTCATCGAGTCGACCGGGTTCTTCACCAAGGCCGCCGACGCGCAGAAGCACATCGACGCGGGCGCCAAGAAGGTCATCATCTCCGCCCCGGCCACCGGCGACGACGTCACCATCGTCCTCGGCGTCAACGAGGACCAGTACGACCCGGCCAACCACAACATCATCTCGAACGCGTCCTGCACCACGAACAGCCTCGCGCCGCTCGCCAAGGTGTTCAACGACAAGTTCGGCATCGAGCGCGGTCTCATGACGACGGTCCACGCGTACACCGCCGACCAGAACCTCCAGGACGGCCCGCACAAGGACCCGCGTCGCGCCCGCGCCGCCGCCCTGAACATCGTCCCGACGTCGACCGGTGCGGCGAAGGCCATCGGCCTCGTCCTCCCGGAGCTCGCCGGCAAGCTCGACGGCTTCGCGCTCCGCGTCCCGGTCCCCACCGGCTCGATCACGGACCTCACCCTCGAGACCAAGGCCGACGTCACGGTCGACGAGATCAACGCCGCCTACAAGGAGGCCGCCGAGGGTCCGCTCAAGGGCATCCTGCTCTACAGCGAGGACCCGCTGGTGTCGACCGACATCACCACCGACCCGCACTCCTCGATCTACGACTCCGGCCTGACCAAGGTCATGGGCGGTCTCGTGAAGATCACCTCGTGGTACGACAACGAGTGGGGCTACTCGAACCGTCTCGTCGACCTCACCGAGTACGTGGGCGAGCGACTCTCGGCATGAGCCTCCGCACCCTCGAGGACCTCGGCGACCTGGCCGGCAAGCGCGTCGTCGTCCGTTGCGACCTGAACGTCCCGCTCAAGGACGGCACGATCACGGACGACGGCCGCGTGCGGGCGTCGCTGGGCACGCTGAACACCCTGGTCAACGCCGGTGCTCGGGTCATCGTGATCTCGCACCTCGGCCGGCCCGACGGGTCGCCGGCACCGGAGTACTCGCTGGCCCCTGTGGGGCAGCGGCTCTCCGAGCTGCTGGGCAAGGAGGTCACCTTCGTCGGCGAGACCGTCGGCGACGAGGCGACCGCCGCAGCCGAGGCCCTCGAGGACGGCGACGTCCTGCTGCTCGAGAACCTCCGGTTCAACCCGGAGGAGACCTCGAAGGACGAAGCCGCGCGCACGGCGTTCGCCGAACGCATCGCCGCTCTCGGGGACGCGTTCGTCTCCGACGGGTTCGGCGTCGTGCACCGCAAGCAGGCCTCGGTCTACGAGCTCGCCGCGGCGCTCCCGAGCGCCGCCGGCTCGCTCATCGAGTCCGAGCTGACGGTGCTCGAGCGGCTGACGAAGTCGCCGGAGCGGCCCTACACGGTCGTGCTCGGTGGATCGAAGGTCAGCGACAAGCTCGGTGTCATCGAGCACCTGCTGCCGCAGGTGGACACGCTCTGCATCGGCGGCGGCATGCTCTTCACCTTCCTTGCGGCCCAGGGCCACGGGGTGGCGAAGTCGTTGCTGGAGCAGGACCAGCTCGACACCGTGCGCTCGTACCTGGCCAAGGCCGACGAACTCGGCGTGACGATCGACCTGCCGACCGACGTCGTGGTGGCCTCCGGGTTCGCCGCGGACGCCGACCACGAGACGGTCGCAGCCGACGCGATCGAGAGCTCGTCGTTCGGCGCGGACGGCATCGGCCTCGACATCGGTCCGGAGACCGCGGCGCGGTTCGCGTCGGCCGTGTCCGGCTCGAAGACCGTGTTCTGGAACGGCCCGATGGGCGTGTTCGAGTTCCCGGCCTTCGCCGCCGGCACGAAGACCGTCGCGCAGGCCCTCGCCGAGGTCGACGGCCTCGGCGTGGTCGGCGGTGGGGACTCCGCAGCGGCCGTCCGGTCGCTCGGGTTCTCGGACGAGCGGTTCGGGCACATCTCGACCGGTGGTGGTGCGAGCCTCGAGTTCCTCGAGGGCAAGTCGCTGCCCTGTCTCGAAGCACTGGGGTGGTCCCGATGACCCGCACGCCGCTGATCGCCGGGAACTGGAAGATGAACCTGGACCACCTCCAGGCCATCGCCACCGTGCAGAAGCTCGCGTGGACGCTGAAGGACGCCCGACACGACCACGACGACGTCGAGGTCGCGGTGTTCCCGCCCTTCACCGACCTCCGCAGCGTGCAGACGCTCATCTCCGCCGACAAGCTGCCGATCCGGTTCGGCGCGCAGGACCTCTCGCAGCACGACTCCGGTGCCTACACCGGTGACGTCTCGGGAGCCTTCCTCGCCGCCCTCGACGCGCAGTACGTCATCGTCGGGCACTCCGAGCGTCGCACGATGCACGGGGAGACCGACGAGGTCGTCGCCGCGAAGACCGCCGCCGCCGTCAAGCACGGCATCGTGCCGGTGGTCTGCGTCGGCGAGACCGGCGAGGAGCGCGAGCAGCGCGGCGCCGGGGTCGTCCCGGTCGAGCAGCTGAACGTGGTCCTGTCCGCGGTGAAGCCCGCGGAGATCGTCGTGGCGTACGAGCCGGTCTGGGCCATCGGCTCCGGCCAGGCAGCCACGCCCGAGCAGGCACAGGACGACTGCGCCGCCCTCCGTCGGGCCATCGCGGCGGCATGGGGCGACGAGGTCGCTGCGGCCACGCGGGTGCTCTACGGCGGATCGGTGAAGTCCGGCAACATCGCCGGCTTCCTCCGTGAGCCCGACATCGACGGCGCGCTCGTCGGGGTGGCATCGCTCGACGTGCAGGAGTTCGCGGCCATCGCGCGCTTCCGGCAGCACGTCGGACTCTGACCGCACGACGCAGGCCGGTCGCGTCCGCGCGACCGGCCTGCGCTCCGTCCGGCCCATCCCGGGCCACGCCAGCGCGGGGGCACCAGGCCGGCCGATCGGCCCGGTATACTCGCATGGCTGACTGACACGAAAGGTACGTCGTGGCGATTCTCTCCGTCGTGCTGCAGGTCCTGCTCGCGATCACGAGCCTCCTGCTCACGCTCCTCATCCTGCTGCACAAGGGCCGCGGTGGCGGCCTCTCCGACATGTTCGGCGGCGGCGTGACGAGCAACCTCGGGGCGTCCGGCGTCGCCGAGCGCAATCTCAACCGCATCACGGTGATCCTCGGTCTCATTTGGATCATCTCGATCATCGTGCTCGGTCTCATCAACAAGTTCACGGCGGGGAGCTGAGTCATGGCATCCGGAGGAAGCGCAATCCGAGGGTCCCGCGTCGGTGCGGGGCCGATGGGCGAGCAGGACCGCGGGGTCCAGGCCGAGCGCGTGGCGATCTCGTACTGGGACGCCCTCGGCAACGAGGTCGTCCGGTACTTCGCCGCGAATCTCCCGGACGAGGAGATCCCCGAGACGGTGGACTCACCGTCGACCGGGCTCCCGGCCGGCCGCGACAAGGACAACCCGCCGCAGGTCGCGAAGACCGAGCCGTACAAGACGCACCTCGCGTACGTGAAGGAGCGCCGCACCGAGGAAGAGGCGGCTCAGCTCCTCGAGGACGCGCTGCAGCAGCTGCGCGCCCGCCGCGGTACCGCGAAGTAGCGCGCTGAGGTCCGAAGGCCCCCGCACCGATCGGTGCGGGGGCCTTCGTCATGTCCGGGCAATGCCGTCGGGCGCTCTGCTCGGCGCGGTCGCTGCCGAGCGGGCAGGACGTGCCGCGGCTGTGTCGCCGAGCGGGCGGAACACGCCGAGCCGGTGCGCCGAGTGTGACGTATTCTGCCCGCTCGAGGTGCGCAGTGTGGGTGCGGGGGTGTGGGCGCGCGCTCGTCTCCTTGTCGCACGACGTGCCGCCGACGAGCGTCGCGGTCGCAGGACGTGCCGCGCGGTGCGAAGGTGAGCGGCACGGCGTGCGACCGGAACACGGGCGCGGGCACGAACGACGGGAGGCGCGGTGCCGACCGGCACCGCGCCTCCCGTCCGGGGTGAAACGGTTCAGTACGTGGAGGCGATGAGGCTCTCGGGGACGTCGCGTGCGGCGTCCTGGTCGACGAAGAACACCGTGCGCTTCCGGCCCTGCACGCCGCCCACCGGGACCTCGTCCACCGAAGCGCCGGCCAGTGCGAGCCCGAGCACCGATGCCTTCTCGGCGCCGGACAGGATCACCCAGACGCGCTGCGAGGCGTTGATCACCGGGAACGACAGCGTGAGGCGCTGCGGCGGCGACTTGGGGGAGTCGTCCACCGAGAGCACGGCGCGGTCAGTGACGGTGAGCTGCGGGAACTCGGGGAACAGGGACGCGGTGTGTCCGTCGGGGCCGACACCGAGCAGCGTGATGTCGAAGCGCGGCGCCACCGCACCCTCCGGGGCGGCGTCCTGCAGCTCGCGCTCGTACTGCTCCGCGGCCTCGTCGATCGACAGCCCGGCGTCCGAGGCAGCGAT
>Ga0265780_10003094_pt1 | contig 22129 bp, 18 predicted proteins | sample P1T30metagenome_FD_192432 | JGI IMG/M metagenome (GOLD analysis project Ga0265780, IMG submission 192432) | Plant litter microbial communities from East Loma Ridge, Irvine, California - P1 T30 | ecosystem: Environmental > Terrestrial > Plant litter > Unclassified | place: USA: California...
GCAACGCCTCCAAGCGGCATGTGCACCCGCGGTTGGCTCCCCCTGATACTCGCACGGCCAAAAATACCACCTGTCTGCACAAACGGGCAATATTCGCGAGCCTGCGCCTTACACTCGAGACACCGAGTCCCTGCAGTTCACCTTTTCTCGCTGAAGGTCGCGGTGTTGTTCGTGACTGCCCTCGTCTGCCTGGCGATCACCATCACCAGACGGCAAGTGCGACTCGGCCCCCGTATCGCACCTGCACTACTACTCTATCCGCGTCCAAGGCGAGCATCGTTTGGTTGATGTCGCTTCACCGGCGTTGTATGAGCGCTCTCACGGCACGCCCAACACCAGGACTATTGCACATCCGGCTATTTGTACCGGTACGCGGCTGGGGCGCCTACTCTCGTCGCGCACTCCAAACCGTCAGAGCTGCTCCACGACATGAGCGAATCGACGTCCCCTGCCGGTCCAACGGTTCTGTCAAGATAGAGTAAGTTGCACCCTTTGTACTCGATTTGGAGTGACTCGAGCATTTCCCAAGCATGCGTGCTGCACGATGACCTCACAGCTGGGTACCTTGGTCTTGGTCGTCTGTCTTCATACATACCAACACCATAATCAGCTGCTACTCCAAGCTACTAGTGGGGAAAGAAGGTTGCCTGACACTGGACATGCATGCAGACTTGCCAATCAAGCCGAGGGTATACCTCACGGAAAAGCATACAGCATCTTGACCATCCTGTTCGGGTGGCATTTCGTAACTGAACATCTATGCCAACTTACACATCCATTCGAACATCACCAGTCCGGTGATTACATATGAAGGCGGTCGAGAAATCGACCTTCGCTAGAAAATCTCACAATTGCTTTGTTCATCATTAACCCTCAAGCACTGACATTGGTCGACAGTATCTATCATGCGACAGCCCCATCATCTCCTATTCTGATATATCTACCCTCCGGGCCTGTCCTACCTCACAGCGTCGAGGAAGAAGAGCGGATCATCTCTGTCTTACGCGAGACAACTTCTGCCACAATCGCCCGCATCAACTACCGTGCATCTCCAGAACATCAGTATCCCACGCCTTTTCACGATGTCCTGACTGGCTACGACTGGATCCACAACCACCTCCTGCGCGATGAGACGAATCAACCATACCTCGCCCGACTGGGCGTATGTGGGCAACTCGTTGGCGGCTCACTCGCGACCATGCTGGGCCTAACCGAATGTCGTCTTGGCGAGAGCCGCATCTTTGCCAGTGCTGTGAACAATCCGATTGCGGACTGGGTCTTTCCTGACGAAATGCCATCCATCGATCCGTCAGAATTACCGGAGCCGCACGCACCAGATGAGACAGAACTACTCGCTGAGGCGGACCCCATGGACACAAGACAGACAGAGGTTCCGTCGCCATCCCCTGTGACTCCGAAACGGCCACGCAGAAAGCTTCCGCCAACATCGTGGCAACTTTATGGCGATAATATGACAATCCCCACCCTAACCCTGTCCGCAGAGCGTGACGTCTTGTTCCGCAAACCTGACCACTACTTCGATCGCTTTGCGTCTCCGATGCACTTCTTCCGATCGCCGCACGCCCAGATGATACAGCCAGAGCATGAGGATATGTTTGCTTCTAGACAGCAAATCGAGCCTCTCGATCCAGATATCCAGATGAGCCTTGATCACTACGCTTCCATGAGCCAGGCACCACCCGAACTGCCTTATCTTGCGAGATGTCGAGCGTACGCCCGGATTTACCCCCCAGCTGGCACCAACTTGGCGTTGCCCCATTGGCATGTTACAACCGGCGACGAGAGCCCACTACTGGACCAAGCGACGGAGCTTACTAAAATGCTTAGACGCAGCGTCGCACGTCAGATGCTGAAGTCGTACGCTGGTCGGACGCGATGGCAGGACGCGAACGAGAAGAAAATGTATGGTGAAAAAGCACTGGAAAGAGTTCAGATGGATACCCGACCTGGCCTTGGTCTCTGGACACATTGCGAAGACAGCCAGGACGGGCAAAAGAGCATTCGTTCTGTGGGAGCTTGGATGAAAGACTGCCTGGAAAACGGCTTCAATTGATCCCACACTCCCCTCAAATTACGCATCTAAAGATATCTGTTCGGCACCGAAAACTGCAACGGCAGCACGTTCGGGCTCAATCCCCACCTGTTTATCTCCGCCAGCGCCATCTCCCGACAATAGACCCCCGGCCACTTCACGTGCAGCCCGTTCTCCTGCGCAATCGCAAACACAAAGTGATCCAGCTCCTGTGGCCCAAAATGCTTCGCCTCCAACCTCACCACCACGTGAGGCACATACTTCAGCAACGGCACTCTTAACAGATCCCCGTCTCTCACGTAGTGCGAAAAGCTGCTCACATCGTTCCCGAAGCCCTTCTTCAGCGCGCGATCCCACTTAAACGGCAGCAACGGCTCGAACCACGAACTCGCGCCCACTTCGAGCGGGATGTGCGCACCTAGTGGCGGATTGAGCCGGCTGACCTCTATCCGCCCGTTATCCGGTGGTCCATATCTCGCCACAACACCAAACGTCTTCTGCTCGCAGACCATCTCCTCCCGCACCTGTCGATTATCCCAAAGCTCATCCAGAAACTCCGCCATCCGCCCCTCATCCGGATACGGCACCAGGAACTCCATGTACGCGCGCTTCTTCCCCTGCGCGTATCTCGGCCACTTGAAGAACGGAAAGTATCTGGACCAGCGCCATCCCGTCAGCGGCACACGGTACGTCGACATCCCGCCGTCCTGCACAAAAAGTGGTATAATACCCAGTGCCAGGAGACGCTTGCACCACGGCCGATTATGCGCCTGCCACACAGGATACACGCGCGGATATCCCCAGAACGGATTATTGTCCGTCCATTTATTGTCGTTGGCGAGGCCGATGAGGCCGTACAATGTCGCCCAGCAATCTGTACGCCAGACTTGGCGCCAGATGCGCAGGTCGAGGGCTTTGGTGCCGCTGACGCGCCAGTTGTGTTTTGCGCGCGGTTTGGTGTAGGTCCAGAGTATTGGTAGGGTGATGGCGAGGATCGGGAATAGGGCTTTGATGCGTGGGAATAGCGTGCCTTCCGGGAAGACTAGGGGCGTGGCGGAGGGGGGCATGTCGATGAGTGGGGTGCTGTTTAGGAGGGTGTGTATGGTGGTGGATATGAGGGGGGGGGCTGGGCGCGCGATGGCGCTGGCGGGCCGGAAGTCCCAGAAGTAACCCATGTTGGCAGGCTTGTGTGGAAGATACGTCGGGGTGAGGATGGCTTTGCGATGGGTGGGTTGATGAGGTGGGAGCCATTGTATTGCGTGGGCATGTCTTTGTGTGCCTAATCCGGCGTGTTGCGCCTTTGTTTGCATGCATCCGGTGTATGGTTCTTTTACACCACCATTAAACACTGCATCGTTCTTTGAGTGTGGTCATGAGTTCCGATGTGTCGGAAGGGCGGCGTTGCGGTTGAATTATGGGCTTGGTGAAGGGTATTAGCACGTGAACTCTTGGCCCGTGCGCCGGCACGTATATCACATCTTTAACCCGCAAACCAGACGACTCAACGAGCACCGCGAACATGTAAAATTACTTGCAGACATCACCCAGAACAACCTTCTAGAGTCGGATTCCGGGATCCAATCACGGACCAACTTGTCTAAAATCGGGTCATTGATGGCATGTCGCACACACCGGACTAGGAGTTCGTACCGGTACCCTCCATTGCCAAACTCGCAGCAAAATCATTATGGATAATGGCGTGTGCGGGGTTTTGGTGGGTATGGATGGAGAGGAGAGGGTGAAAAGGAGTGGGGCTGAGAGAGCAGTAGATGGTGTGTGATGGGATGAGGATTGGGTGATTGGCATGAAGAGCTTTAGTGAGATTGTTTGGCTTCATATGCGTGAGAGAGAACGTGTGGGATGAATTGGATGGGGATTCATTTGCGCATTTTACAAGTGGTGTTGGGCTTGAGATTACCAGTGCAGACCACCGCGTCTCTGCCAAACGACGCCGTGCTGCGCGTCTCCGGTGAGTCTCACCAAACGTACTTCCTTTCGTCTTCATGGCTCATTGGCAAACTTGTTCTTTGTGGTCTTTCATGTAGGTCTGAACATGATGTTTGGCTCGTGGGCGGCGGTCATTAGGGTATATTATACCTTCTCCAGGCGGAATTGCGTTCTTCACCACACTTGGTTCAAGAGCATTTGAGATGGCACGGAATAACCCCCAACCGCCTCGAAATGGCATCGACAACCCAGCCAGCAGCAACAATACGCCAACGACGCCAGATCAGCCGCACATCGACGCTACACCCACGCAAGCCACTTCGAAAGCGGACATCAGTCGTGATGGTACCGACGCACCCACAGCTTCCGGTAGATATTCTGCAGATCCGGCGTTGAGGACCACAATTCTGCCCGGCAGCGGATCACCGAAGCGATCTCGAGACGCCAGTAACAACGCCAGAGAATCCAGCCTTGAAGAAGGCGCTGAATTCACCGCATCTGGTACTGAACGACACGCAAAGCGTTCAAAATCGTCCGATAACTACATCCAGCTCCCTATCAGAACCTGACGACACCCCACCCGCCTCACCAAGCACGGCAACCGACGCGGTCACGAAGCGTGCACTGACGGTGAAAGGCATTTTTCAGAACTGGAGAATCAGTGATCTCACTCGCGAGATCCCCGTAGGTGCACGTCGGCAGGAATACAGGAAGGATTCAGACTGGCCGATGCCTCTGCTGACCCATAACTACAACTTCTCCAAGCAAACGGCTGGAAACTGGTCCGGTGGTCAAGGAGTGAGGGCGTTGTTGGAAGGCGAGTTCCCCAGCCCGGGCCTGTTTAGGACGTCGATGTTGCCGTCTTCTATTAACAACGTGATGGCGCAGATCGATGGTGGCGCGGGTGGTGCTTCAGGAGCTGGTGGGAACGACTTGCAAGCGCACATGGCCGGAGTGCCGAATGGCCAACCAGCAAGCAGCGGAGTTGGAGTTGATCAATACGAAACGGCTGAAGGGGATGTGAGGAATGAGAACGCCAATGAATATGTTGTCGGAAACCGAAAAATGCAGGAAACGCATCGACGAGATCGAAGAGGAAATCCCATGCGGGCGTCGCTGACTTCGCCACCGCCGCAATGATCGAAAGATTCAAGGTACCCGAACAGCCGGAGAATACAGACAACTGGGATCGAGAGGCTCTTGATGACCTTCTCGCATGGTTGCCCGTGATGGAAAAGCTACAACTGAGACCGTCTGAAGTCGCGATGCAATTGGAATCTGTATGGCAGCAGAGAATGGAAGACAACGACAGCCAGCTAGGAGGGCTCGTGAGAGCCGATACGCGTCAGGTTCTGGAGGCATTAGATGTGGAAGCAAATTCGCTGATAGATGAGACGGCCACGCCACCTCGTGAATCGTCGCTCGATAAACTCAATCCAGCTCCCGCGCCTGCTAAAGACCCGATCATACTAAACGCGGCCACTAGACTCGTGAAGGAGATTGTTAACAACTCAACAAGGGCAGCCGGAGTTACAGGTGCGAATACTGCACCAAGCGTGCCTCCCACCTCCAGACGGGCAGCCGCTGAGCCATTTCCTCGAAGAAGAGCCAACCTTGCTCACGAAAGCGCGGACTTCGATCTGTGGAACGCTATCAATGCTGTTCGTGAGGTGGAGACAAACGTATCAATTGCGCGAAATCGACGAGCAGGGTGGGGTGCACAACGGCCTAACGATACCGCATTCCGGCAAGCCGCTATCAATGTCGCAGAAGTAGCAACACAAGAAGCGGAGCGCAGGTTGGCAAGCGCAATTGGTGAGAGGGACAGGCTACAGGGAGTCTGTTGGAGGCTGAGATCAGAGTAGATCGCAAAAGGATGGGGTGGACAGAGCTGAGAGGTATGATTAGGAGGAATGAGTGACATAGTATTTCATGTGTACTAAAAACATTTTTATGCAGAGATACCGCCATACTTGCAGTATGTGCAAGCCATTTTTGCGATCCTTTGCCGGTTCCGCCTTTCCTGAACGATGTTTGCTCTCGATCCATCGCGTGACTTCTCTTGCCTTCGGGAGAATGGTACAGAATGATCAGAATGTTTGACACACCAAACAAGACTGACGATACAATATTTCTTGCAAGCACTCTTGTCATTTACATTATCGTCAACAGAGCAATCTCTTATCGCCAGCCCGCACAATGGTAAACACGAGAAGCTCGACGCCTGGCCCGAAGAAAGGAAAGAAAAAGGGTAGATCTATTGAGCCCATGCAGAAATTACACCCTTGCGCCAGCAGTGTAGACACGGAAGAAGAGGGCCCGTCCGTCGGAGAGCAAGAGCACGAAATGAACGGCGGAGATGTCCCCACTGATGAGAATGCCATTGATGAGCGTCACTCACCCGAAAAAGTCAGAGACGGCCTTTCCGACCCAGAAACGTCTGCTATGGCTATCATCAAGAAGCACTGGAAGATCAAACACATCTTCGAGATGATCAAAGATGGAACTTGGCTCAAGGTTCCGCGAGGGCAGGACACCTTTGATCTTGCAACGCTACAGAGTTTTGCGGAGCTTGCACAGGAAGCATCCCAGAAAATGTCGCGGGAGCAAATCATGCGTTGGCTTGTGGATAGATGGACGCGCCGACAGAGCAGGGGCGAACTCGAAAATAGAGACTGGATAATGAGAGAGATGCACTTGAGGGAAAACATAAAAATGATCATTGATCTTCTCAAGGATGGATGCCGGAAAAACAAGGTCGCTCAGTGGAAGAGAGCCGACGAAGAGGAAAAGGACAAAGCGAAGACCGCAAAGAACGTAAAGGGTAATGTCGAGAAAGAAAAGGACAAGCAGCTGCTTCAAGATAGACGCGCATCGCCCGAGATGCGCGCAGCGAGAAGCATCTCTCCTTCAAGAGCAGACTTGGAAACGGAACGACGAGCAACTTCTGCGCTCCTCGCTCAGGCACGAAAGCCGCAGCGGGGTAGGTAGACCCGCTGACACGATCCAGGAAGACGGTGCTCAACGTCCCAACAAAAGGTCCCGAACGAAACCTTCACAAGCTGAGGACGGCACCCTGCAAGATGAAGTAGAGGAAGAACTGGAAAGCACAACGTCCGCAGCCACCACCCAAAACGCGTCCCTTGCACCAGACGTTCAAGCTCTGGGAGACGCGCTGTACCCTGCTATACAGAGTTTTGAGAGCGCGGAAAACGAAGAGCGAAGAGCGACTGTGGATCTGGCGGCGGTGACGGCTGCCTCAGCATCGAATGTCAGCGCGGACACGACCAATGCGTTGCAAGACGCCCGACGACGGCTTTCCATTGCAAAAACCAGCGTGGAGTCTTATGCTAGGGTGATCTGGCAACTTAAAAACACGATGAGATAGATGGAGGAATGTTCATTCGGAAGGAATGGGATGTGGTTGAAGAGACAGAAACGTGATGGTATGAGGACACTTCGGCGGTTTTTCTACTCTTTCATATCATTTTGCCATGCTTACTTCACTCAAGCGTTCGTAGTTTAGCGGTAAGCAAAAAAGCGGCTGATGTATAATGTAAGGTGTATTGTGTTGTGTAGTTGTATATGTGTTCTGTCTTAATCCCCAAGAGATCTGTGACGTAGGTTTATACATGAAGTGGTGGGCTGATTGGCTGGTGGATAATCCACGTGACCGTGCAAGATGCCCTGGGCTTACACTATTACTATAGGGGTGAACGGCCTCCCTGAGTATAAAACCCTGATTGTGACGTTGGATCTTATCGATAAGCTCTTATCGATAGCTAACCCTAATCACGTAGCTCCCCACGTGCCTCTCTACGTGTCTCTCTCCCCTAAATATCCTTCACAGTCCACCTTACTGAGATGACTGAGCGGACTGAGCGAGCGCCTATCCTCGCGCTCGCTCGTCTTGCAAGAGCGCAGTGCCCGCTCAGCTCATTCGTCTTGGTCAAAAACACCAAGACGAGCGAGATGAGCGAGCGCGCTCACTCGTTGACAAGTATGGGAAAAGAGAATGAGAAAGGACTTCAGAGTTATCGGCGAAGCGTTGGAAGCCGCGAAATTGCAAGAGTGGGAACCCAAGCTGAAACAGATTGCCAAGTTCAAATTAGGAAAAAACCTGGAGGGAGAGAAGGCGGAGACGAGCACTGGCGATCACAGTGCCGACAACCCATCACCATCCAGCCAACAAGATTTGGACCATACGCTTGGACGTCGGTTGAAGCGTTACAAGATCGACGTGTCGAAGATCATCCATAAGGACATCAAGCTGTCCATGGATCACCCACTCGACATGTCGACCTGGAACGCAGATGTGCTCAAAAAACTCGCCGAGGCTCCTTTCTTCTTGGATATATACGGCTTCAGCGTCAAAGAGGTCAAGCATAAGATCCTCCAAGGCTGGCACGAAAGGACCGCGGAAGAAGGGGAGTCCACCGAGCTTGATGGTAGAGACATTCAGAACGTCTTGAACTGGTTACGCAAGAAAGCAGAGCCGAATGCCCGCATGGAAGAACCCAAGGACGTGGCCACGACTGAAGGAGGGACTACAGCGGCGGAGACTGGAAGGGGCATGCATGACGTCGAAATGCGTGATTTGTGAGATGACCGAGCGACGACGGAAGCAGGTACGAACCAAGATTGAACAAGATTTGGACAGCAATGAAATACATAGACCACACATCACCATGGAAACATACATATGAAACGGTCCCTTGAGTGATACCTACGATGCAGTGGTACATGCTGTGTGAGATGCAGCGATGCGAGATGTCCGATGCGTCAGAAACTTCCAAGACAACGTTCTTCAGCCGGAAAGCGAAGCGCAACTCATCATTCGCCCCACAATCTCAGTTCCAGTATCCAAACAAAACTCCAGTGCCCTTGATCCAGCTTGTAGACCGGATCCAAGGTGTCGAAATCTCGTAATCCATCCTTCTCAATTTTTCCATGAACGCGTAACGTCGTACGAAAACTCTGCACATGTACAAAAGCGTGGTGAGCGACCAAGAAAGACTCCCCGCAAGCGGGCTCTCCTTCCAGTACAAGCCTGAAGTGCAATTTTGCTGTGCGCAAACTTCTCCTCTACATCTCGTCCATCTCATCTGGCTGCGGAGTCGGGATGCCGAAGGACTTGCTGGAGTCGCTCGCGTTACCGAAACCGAATGCGTGAGATGCGTGCTCCTCGTCGCCGTATTTCTTCTCCTCGAGGTCGATGAGCATTTGTTGAGCTTGGCGAAGTTGTTTGACTTGAACAAGAAGCAGTTGGCGGTTGCGCTCGCGCTCGGATTGCTCGGCGAGGAGTAGGACAGCGTTGCGGTGGCCTAGAAGATGTTAGCGATAGTGACGGGTTTTGTGATGAACGAAGCATACCTTTGTCTTCGTCATTGACGCCCAAACCGTTTTCGAGCTCGTCGCGGAGCTGGGTGCAAAGCTGCTTGAAGAACTTGCTTTCGATACGCATGCAAACAGAGTCGTGGAAACGACGTGCTGCCAACATGTAGTAGGTGACCACCTGCGCCATGACTTCTAGCTGAACAGCGTAAGGCTCTGAGTTAAGCACTGCCATGACTTTGTCGTCCTTGCGCATCTTGATTTCCTCGGCAGCAGACATCTCCTTGCCCGTGTAGTGTTGTCGCTCTTGTTTGAACCTCTGGAGGCGAGCCTTGAAGCGCGCCTGGCGGTAAGCTTGCAAGACGATCTCCTTGTCGCGGTTGTACACGTCCGAATGGAAAATGTAAGGACCTGCCTTCTCATCATCGAGACTCTCAATCGCCAAGGTATTGCGCTGCTGGTGAACATTGAGGTCTAGCATCTCCATGATGATCTTCCATGCTGATGCGTACAAGGCCGTGCCCTCCCACTTTTTGAAGAACCTTTCAAACAAACCTTTGATCTGGTGTCGCAGCCGCTTCTCAAAATTGTCGAAGAATCCCTGCAGAGGAAGTTCCCAATTCTCCAGAGTAGTGATCATCATAGCGTTGAGTACACGAGGTTCAATCTGGCCTGGAATGCGTGACTTGGAAGTTGTTTTCAGGAACTGTTCCACCTCGTCCAGCTTGAACTTAGTCCTCCGCTCGCTGTAGTCGGGGCTAGCCTTCGAGCGCAGGTTCTTGAAAGGAGATGGTGCGGGAGTCTCTTCCAGTTTACGTTTCTTGGTCGGAGTCTCTGGATTGGGTGTGCTCGACATGCTGACATCTCCATCCCTGTCATCTTCGTCTTCTGAATCACCCAGAACGATGACGTCTTTCGAAGAACTACCCGGTGGGCTTCCTGCTCCAGCCAGCGATGCGACATAGATGCCTTTGTCTTGAGCGGCGCCTGTTGCCATCGTTGGCTTGAGGCTCATGAGACCATCGAACAGTTCTTTCTGGAGCGTTTCCCAACTGTTTCGCCAGTCGGTGCAGGGCCACTCGGCTGCGATTTCGTTTCGCACCTCGTTGGTGAATTCCGTTACCACGTCGTAGATGATCCTCAGAGCATTGTGCTTGGGGGGCTCCGGGTACTGCTTGAGCTGCACTTCCATGTTGCGAAGACGGTCATCGATCTTTTCGCGGATGGTAGGCAGCCTGTTCGTGATCTGCTGTGCGAGCTTGCATGAAAGATAGCTCTGTAGCTTCACGGTACCTAGACGGGACTTGACGTCGGGCGATGCGCTTGCCCAGGGCTCTTGACCGCCGAAGTACTGCTCCTCTTGAAGCCTTGCCGCTTGATGGGTGTACCCGGAGTCCAATTGCTTTTGATCAAGATTGCGGACAACGAAATAGCCGTTTCCAAACGAAAATCGCTTGTCGACGAAGACTTCCTGAATCTTTTCTTGGCTTGCTTCAACGGTGATCCGATCCGGCTTCGTAAGTACACCTGATGGAATGTTAGTCTAGTCACAAATTGGAATCGAAAACATAATTACCGATGCACCGATCTGCAGCTTTCAATGATCGAGCGATCCCGCCGGCAGTGGAATTCGCGATGTCGTTGTCCATGGCACAGGTGACGAGGATGAGCGCTTCCTCATCTCTCACGTACTCACAGACGAGATCCTTGACGAACTTGACTTCCTTAGGTTCTTCTGCCTGTCCGACGATCCCGGGTAAATCATAAAAGCTCAACGGCGGAACGTTATGCTGCATGATCGAGATGCAGACGACGTTTGGACTAAACATACATTCGTACTCTCGCTCCACATGGTGATTTGAGGTGTCAAGGAACTCCTTCGGATCGACCCACGGGTTTATGACGGCCTTTTGAGCTTGCCGAATGAGCTCCTCGAGATCCTTGGGGTTGTTGGTCATCGCGAAGTTGAACGTATCTGGCTTGGTCTGCTGCACCCATCCCGGGTAGCGTCGCTCCGAGCCCCTGCCAACTTTACCGTCGTAACTGTAGCTGCGACGGAGCGTGACGCAGGCGGTCCATCTCGCAGCAGGATCGGTGAGCGGTTCGAGTTGAATGAAGAGCGGACACCTAGTGCAAGTGCCAGTGGATCTCGGCGTCTTTATGCCAGAGATGGATTCGATGACGGATGACTTGCCCGTGGATTGTTCACCTAGGTGAGTTAGTACGAACATTAATCGTGTCATGTTGGCGACCTACCAAGCACGATGATCTTGGGCAGCGGGACATTTTGGTTGTGCATGCCGAGCGCTTCGAGCTGTCGGATTGTCGTCATCGCGTCTTTGACATGCACACCAAGACGATCTGCCTCGCTGTCTCCATCTTGGACGTCGTGCTCTTGGGCTGTAGTGGGTGAGTAGGCGAGGAGTGAAGCAATACTTTGAGAGAACTCACCAGTACGACCATCCACATGGGCAGGCTCAGGGCCGGGATCTAGGCGTGTATCATGATCTTGCTGGCGAAGAGGCTCGCGGGCAGGCGCGGTGCTCTTGGGGCGGACGCTGCTGCTCGCTGCGGGTGGGCTGCTAGGCGCATCGCCGCCTTGTTGAGTAGCTGGCGTCTTGCTACGGACGGGGACGCTGGCGCGATTGCGGGTAGTTTCAGTCATCTTGAAGGATGCCGAAACTGGTGGCGGAGGTGAGGTGAGAGAGTAAAAGGCGTGGGCGTGGAGGCCCAAGTAAAGTTGGGAGCGCGCCCCGCGCACAGACCACACGATCGCTATGGTGACAGCGAACTCGAAAGCGGGGTACAATAGCAAAGCTGCGGTGAAGATGAGTCTGAAGGCAGACTTGTGTGCTGAAATGCGGAGGGTATGGCGAAGCTCGCGTGCCGGAGTGGCGCTGCTTAGAGCCGACAAGTCTACGGCGAGTATGCTAGGGGTGTTGGAGATGGCAGCCAAGTTTCGCAGTGGCATACGGATTTGAGCGAGGCGTTTGTTGCTCAGCATGCGAGTGGGGAAGGGTATGAGATGTGGGAAAGGAGATTCATGGCCGCACATGCGTGGATGTCACCGTGGGTTCACCCTGCTCTTCGCAGTTGACATAGAACTAGATGTACTCAAGGTTAAGAGTGTATCGGATGCAGTTTGTTTGTCCGCAGGACGTTTCCCAACCCGTTACTAAAGAATGAGCAATTGTGGCAGCGATGGCCCATACGAATCTAGTTGCACCCATGCAACCTAAAGAGCGTGACATGACTTGACACTTGAGACGAACAAAGTATATAAGAAGAGAATAATGAACAAGGAGAAGAGCAGATGATGTTTGATGAAGACATGTAGTATGACTACTCTCAAGTCGTTAGATATGAAATGAGAGATCTGTCAGTACTTATGGTGAGCACTCGTACCGATCATAATCAGCCCAACATTCGTATGTAGGGGTGCAGCCACTGTCGCTGACGATTGGCAAGGACATTGCCAAAGTTGCTCTTGCATGGGCGATTATAGCCAGCCTTGAGTGAAATCTGGGTTCTGGTCAAGACATTGAGAGCAAGTAGACGACTAAGGCGGGACCATAGTTGTAGTTCGACGCTATGCCCTTAGATTGAAAAGTGGAACGACGACTGGGACAAGTTTTGAAAGAGAGAAGTTGTGGTCTCTGGGGAGACGGGATGAAGACGTTGGGTGGAGGTTGGAACTCTCAGCTTTCAACCGGCCCGAAGTTTCCCCGATCGCGCGAAAAGTTGATGCGCATCATCGTCGTCACACCCTTCTGAAGCAACGCCCTCCCACGAATTCGAGCAAAGCCCTAGCTTCAACAGCGTAATCGACCCCTTCTACAAAATACACAATGGATCACTCGCGCGATCCATGTCCATGGGTCATTCTCAATGACTTTGGTGGTGCATTCGCCATGGGCGTACGTGAAGAGGGTCCTGTTGTTGTAGCCTTATACTAATAATCGCACAGGCTGTAGGCGGCGCAGTATGGCACGGTGTCAAAGGTGTATGTACTGGCAATATCCTTCATGTGGCCCCTCTCACATAGCCTTCCCAGTTCCGCAATTCACCCTACGGCGAGCGACGCATAGGCGCCATCACAGCGATCAAGGCACGAGCACCCGTGCTCGGCGGCAACTTCGGAGTCTGGGGCGGTCTCTTCAACACATACGACTGCGCCGTCAAGGGCATACGGAAGAAGGAGGACCCGTGGAATGCCATTATCGCAGGCTTCTTCACCGGCGGTTCGCTTGCGGTACGAGGAGGCTACAGGTCGATGCGCAACGGCGCGATATCATGCGCCATTCTGTTGGCCGTCATTGAGGGTGTCTCCATCGGTTTCAGCCGCATGATGGCCGACAACACGAGGCTGGACGCTCCCCCACCACCACCCGACGCTGGACTATCAGGAAGCGGCGGCGGCAGCGGCATGGCCGTTGCGGCATAGAATCGGTTTCTAACCAAGAAAATCTTTCGAGCGAGCGATTATAATGAGGGACATGTCAAGAGGGTGGGTGTTTGGTTGTTCGGACTGCATATACCGCTGGCCAGGTTTCGGCGGCGTGTGGCGTTGGCACTCTTCTCAACTTCGGCGCGAGACTTGTATCTCTCGGATACAATTTGTATAACAATGGCTTTCTCTATGATGAGGACCAGAAGCCAATGAGCACTTCAAAAGCATGGATTACAAGTCTTCAACTTCTCGATACTGTGGTTACTGACTTGAAGTACGTTGTGCTTACTGTACCTAGATCACCAACCGGACGAACGAACGGCACGAAAGCGACACCATGTTTCTCTCCGGACAATTCGGTCAATCTGAAATTCACCACACCCCGATCCAGATATCAGTAGACACGAATCGGCTCATTCCACGTGCCATGGCTGCTTCGCTGCGTTGCAGGCGGTACCTGGACAATAATTGCAGCACTAGAGTACAGCGCGCCTTTGCCCGCCTGATTGCCACACTAGCCATGCCAACACCACCATAACAAGCGAGGGTGAAGTGAACACACAGTCATATACAACATGTCGATGCTGCTATGTCCACCTTCATTCAACCACGTTACATCCACATCTCTCCCGCCTCAATTCTAAGCGATTCCGCGGAGACTGCTGGCGTCGCAGAGTACCGAATCTGCTTTCGATGAAGGAACCCAGGGCCTTGGAAATTGCCTCAATGTAAACTCAATCCTGGTCATCCACACTTCGATCTCCAGAAGATGAGAATATGTCTCTCGGAGGACAATTGTCAACTTACACCATGAAAGAACGATAAGATGAACGTCTCATACTCGAGGATACCTCGCACATTTCAATGCGTGCCTCAGGTTACACAGAACGCGTGTGCTTCCGCGTTCCACCATGGGTCGCAACCTAGGCTCCTGCATACTAGACCCACACTGCTTGAAGGCAGCGATGCGCGCGATCGCCATGTACTGGGTATACTCTTAGTCGATTAATCAAGCATTTCGTCGATACTAGCGTAACGACCTCGTGGTAGTTCATCTGTACGAAGTACTGTAGCGTACCAAATTGCACCTTCCGCGACTTGGCACATCATACTTGTAAGATGTTCGACGTCAGCTAGTCACGAATAGAAATAAAGTAGCACGTTGTACTTGACGGCGATGAAGCTGCGGTGTTGGGGCGTCCACCGAGGATGAGTGGTAGGCTCGCAGTCTGATTCTGTCAAAAGCACAAGAACTACGTTCCATGCGGATTGAGCCAGAAACAGTCAAGAGAAAGTGCTGAATATCAAAACCATAGTTGGCGTACGAAATACACGCTGTGCACTCGTGCTGTACCGGTGTTCTGGCGTTTTGGCTTGGCAAAGTTAGAAGAAGAAACGCTCTCAAACCTGCTCATCGAACATCAAGCTACAAAGGTAGCGCTGCTCGCTGACATTGTTGAAACCTCACTGCGGAGTACCCTTCAATTTCTAGTCACCTTGATTCAAAGGTTCATTCCTTGCCCGCAACCCTCAGCGTTGTCCAAGCAGCATCATCTTTCAAAGCCTCACTACGCGGAGGCAATCCGCGCAGTGACATGCGATTGGCCTATCGTTTCTCGAGGAACACTTGGTCCATGATTGCTCCGCGCCAGCAGTGGAATTTCGCTTCGACGGTCACATCGCCACTCAGCATTGATCGATTGGAGGAAGAGATGCGTCTATCCGGCCGTCGCACTCAACGCGCTGTACCACGGACTCTCTCCGGGAACGTTCTGCATCCGATGCTTAGCAGAATGATAAGGGGAGGCCAAGGACGTCGTGACGATGTTGTACCTGACGATACTGACCTGGTCCCTCGGCAGCTGCCGATCGATTAGGTTTTAGGCAGGAGCGAGGTCTGTTTGTCCTTGGCGCGAAGCCTGTCCTTGGCACGAAGCCTCAAACGAGCAGGTAACAAGAACCCTATCCAGCTCGGATCCGATTTCACGAACGAGCGACATCACACAGCCTGTGGAGTGCATGGCGCCCAGCTTTCCAATCTCCAGAGGTCGTGTAAGAATCTTCCATGAGCAAACCGTTTGCCCCGCTCCGCTACCTTGGTACATCCTACAAACTATGCTTTGACTGGAAGGTGTCGCTGCAGATTACATCTCCGGGGAATCGCCACGTCGATCGGCTGTCCAGGTCATATGGGTTCCAGTCCAGAAGGAGTAGGTGATCGCTCGACATGAACGCTATGGAGACCGCACCCTTGCGAGAATGGCAGGTAAACCCTCATAATTCTGGTGAACGGTACCGGCCAAGAGCTTGTCTATCCGGGTAGCGGCATTACTCATAGAATTGAGGACATCGCCAGAGGATCAAGTGCTACCCTAGCACTTTAGCATGTATAAGTAGACTTGTCAAGCCCAAGACGACAACTCCATCGCCTGTTGCTTTCGTTCGGCGCCAACTCAAATTTGCTACTTTCATCCAAAGTTTGCACCTACCGTTCACTCTAGTCTCCTTTTCTACATCATGAAGACTTCAATCGCTCTCCTGGCCTCTTTGGCCGCGACCATCAATGCCTCTCCTACGCCCAACAAGCGCGCAGAGCGTATTGAGGCTTCTGACTTTGGTGCCGCTCAGCTCAAGTCTGCTGGTGCTCAAACTGCCATCAGCATGGAAGTCTTGAAGGCGAGGAAGATGGAGCACCAGAATGCCAAAGAGCAGGCTGGTCAGTTCGCTATGAACGCGTACGCCGCTGCGAACTCAACTGCTTGCGTCAACGGCCAGGCGGGCGAGTACAAGTGCAACAATGTCGACATGCTGGGTTTCCTCCGCCATCAAGACATGGGAAGCAGGTACGTTTCTATGTGACAACAATACGCGCCACAGTACTAACTTCTCTACAGAACCAGGATTGGCAACGATGTATGGGGCTGGACATCTTCGACGGGCCGTGAATTCGGAGCCGTTGGTCAGACCGACGGCACAGCTTTCGTCGAAGTCAAGGCCGACGGAAGTCTCGTCTACGTGGGACGTCTCCCAACACAGACCGTTGCTTCTTCATGGCGCGACATGAAGACCATTGGCAACTTCCTCTACGTCGGTTCTGAGGCCGCCAACCACGGGCTTCAAATCTTTGACTGGAGGAACCTCCTCACTGTGAACCCCGCCAACCCTACGACATTCTCGCTGAGTTCGCTCACAGCCCACTTCGCCGGGTTCGGCAGCAGCCACAACATTGTCGCAAACGAGGAGACCAACACGATCTTTGCGGTCGGTACTGCCCGAAGCCTGAAGTGCCGGGCCGGATTGTGGATGATCGATGTCTCCAACCCAGCACGTCCCCAGGACGCAGGATGTGTGGCTGACGATGGCTACGTTCACGATGCTCAGTGTGTCATTTACACTGGTCCTCAGCAGCAGTACCAGGCAAGTGCTGAATGTTCGGACTGCATGTGAGACAGCAACTAACGTACGTACAGGGACGCGAGATTTGCTTCAACTACAACGAGGACTCGCTCACCATTGTCGACGTCTCTCGCCGCGCCAGGCCCGTTACCATTTCCCGCACAACCTACAACGGTGTCACCTACACCCACCAGGGATGGCTTGCAAACAAGGAGATGACCTACCTCCTTCTCGATGACGAGCTCGATGAGCAAGAGATGACTGGACCTGCCGCTGATCAGCGCACTACTACCTACATCGTCGACATTCAGGACCTCCGCTACCCTGTCTTCCGCTCGGTCTACAAGAGCCCCCAGAAGTCAATTGACCACAACCAGTACGTCATCAACGGCCTCGCTTACCAATCGAACTACGGCAGCGGTCTCCGCATCGTTGATGTCAGCTCCGTTGCTCAGGATGACACTGCGGCTGGATTCTCTGAGGTCGGATACTTTGACTGCAGGCCCGAGGATGATGCGGTCGGCGGTGCGGCAACTTTTGACGGAGCGTGGAGCGTGTACCCATACTTCCGCAGCGGTCACCTTCTCTTGAACAGCATTGAGCGCGGTATTTTCTCGCTCAAGTATAACGCTGCATAGATATCTCGAACAGTCGAATAACAACAAAGCGTTCTCCCAATTTGTCTTCGTGCCACTTGCGAGCTCCAGTCCATTAATCGTGAATATGCAGCTTATTCATCCATCGGCAGCCGTCCCAAAGGTAATTTGAAGAGATTACCAGCGTTTACAATTACTCTCAAGGCTCTGACTACCGTATTTTCCCGCCATGAATCCGCTACACCAAGCCCTGCGATTACCACAACGAAGCTCTACCACCAACACTGCAAAAGTGCGTTTAGATCAGAGCCAGGCTATCCTCAGTGTGCTATGTATAGCTTTTTCACTCTACGTAAAAAGATAGACAGGCTACTAGTCTAGGTTACAGACTTTGTCCATTGTCGGTGATTATTGCTGGTCTCTTCAATCACACATTCTTGCGGTACCTGATGGCTGCAGTGAATGTAATGGCGCCTGTTTCTGTTGAGATGGATGGTCGGTTTTAGTCACGTGCATCACTTTGATCAGATGGGAGTGGACGGAAACGTGCCCGCAATGACATTCTTCGATAACAACTATATATCTGCTCTTTACTATCACTCTTAACAGAGCCCATATATCTTGCGATATTCGTGCCAATTTCTATTGATCTTGGTGAAAACCACGAGTCCAAGTGTGGTGATCCGGGGCTTATTTCGGGAAGCACATCGGGGAATAATGTCTCTCAGCCAACCACCATCACTCTTCCAATCCCGACCTTCATCAACTGCACATGTCAGGCATCGCCCGCGCCACTCCTCGCCATCTATCCGCTGTGAATCCCGAATGTTCTCGATGCGTCATTGGTCCAGGATGAGAGCATTTCACCACGAGTTTCAGAGATGCCTGCACGCACGTCGCATGCGTTTATTGATCTACACTTGAACGGGTCTGTTCCTGTTTTTATCTTATTGACCTTCAGTACGTATGTTGGTGGTGGGCTGTGTACCGCAAGATAGTACAATACCCCAGAGTTTTCTTTCGCATGCCCTTCTAGTGTTCCTCCTTCGTCTCCACGTTTATCGACACGCTGTTTTCGTGGTCGCTATATCGAGCCGACAACACAAAAGCCTTTTGTCGAATAGCAAGGTACCACACAACCGATGACATACCGAGATTGCGAACTGACGAATTCTCCAAATTAGCTCGCCGGTTGAAGACGACCTACCGGGAGGGACGCGTTCCCTAAACCCTTCTTAAACAGATCGGAAAATCGCAAAGTACGACAACCATGCCGAACGACAGGCTTGGCCGCCCAGTTCGAGCATTGCATCCGCGGCGGACAGCTCCAATCGCCGATAAAGGAACCATAATCAGCATAGTATCATGGTTGTTGCTCGCCATAGTGGTGTGCATTCTCATCGCACGCTTCGCTGTCAAATTGAGCCTCAAAACCAAACGGAGAAAGTTTGGATTGGACGACCTTTTTATCGCGCTATCAGCCTTATTTAGTGTCGGCCAGACGATAGCGGTTTCGATTGAGGCAATGGAGGTCTTAGGGCAGCATTCACTCGGCTTGGATAGCCACCAAACCATCATATATCAGAAGGTCAGACTCAAACAATTCTTCAAACAACCAACGCTGACGAGCGACTAGACTGAATACGTTGCATGCATACTCCACATTGCCAATAATGGCTGCGCGCGGATGTCAGTCTGCTTCTTGATCATGAAGATCCTTCCTGGCACGCTCGCAACATACACTACACTGATATTCGCCGGCTTTATATTTATTTGGACAATCGTCGGCGTGATCGTCACAGCATTTGCCTGCAAGCTACCAAATCCTTGGAACTTTCTGCGCGCCGAAGACTGCATTGATCCCAGAGCGTTTGTGAACTATATCAGCATCTCCAACATTGTCCTCGAATCTCTGCTTGTCTTGATCCCTCTGGCGATATGGAACGTGCGAATGTCAAAGTCGCAGACTGCTACGGTGTCTCTAGTATTCATGGCGCGTCTAAGGTCAGTACAATATAAGCTGGCAGACGCAGATACTGACTACCATTAGCATCGTCGGAGCACTCGGCACGCATCTCTACTTCTTCAACCAAGCGGCTTTTCGCGACTTCACTTATGGCTTTTGGGCCGCAGCGCTCTGTCAGCAGATTGCGCAGAATCTTGCCGTGATCTGTGCATGTCTGCCGGTCCTCCATCCCCTCATAATACGGCTTCTGGTAGGCAATCTCAAGCCAGATATAGTACATTTCGACAGCAAATCGCCTCGAAGAGACACGTCAAGCTCTGAATCGGAGCCTTTACAATCTTCGCGGGCGTCGCTCGCTCCGCTGACGAGGCTGACGCCGGAGCCATACTGTCGACCACTCGTCACATGGGGCCTCGACCACTCCTCACTCCACCGCCACTCGCGCTCAGCGACTCATTTCCCAACCAAAGCCGCAAAGCCCGTCTTCACACCACGACCGCCGGAGTCGTTCTTCAATCGCCTGATCGAGGTGCCTCAATCGCGACCACCAACATCGTCGAACGCAGACCCGTTGTCAGCAGCACCGCAACTTCCTCTCGTGGGCATCTTGCCACATGTCGACTGGGACTCGGAGAGCAGTATTTCTGGAGGCTCGAGACGGGGCAGTCCTGTTGTACGACAACCGGATTCGGAGTACATTCTCGATCGACAGAAGGTCATTTCTGTGGCAGAGAGTAGTTACGCGTATAATGAAGGGTCAAAGATGTTCGTGCCGCCATTATCGCCGCGCATGCCGCAGCCGCCGCCACGAGCATTCTAGGGCGAGAACACTTATAGTAAATCATCGATATTGAAAAAAGTACGTACCATCATGTTTATATGGGTGAGACGAACTTGTGTTCATCTTTGGTGACATCTACATGTACTTTCCCCTGGACCCAGCACATTTTTTGTAAGCATCATCATCCACTCCATCCTTGTTTCCCAGCAGCACAGCCACGAAGAGACCAAGAGGCACTACAGTATGCTCAAAGTAGTCTAATCAGTCGAAAATTCAGCAAAGGCGTCGAGACACAATGGCGTGTCTCTCTTCAAGCAGCATCCCGCACATCAACCTTAGCTCAAAACCAAGTTCGAGGCTCGGGCACCTTTCTTCATCATTGACTGCCACACACAGAATGTCGTTTGCAGTAGTACATTGTTCTTCTTCATCAGTAACCGGACCTCTTAATCCTTCTCAAGGAACGCACCTGTACACCCGTCAGCGCCAGTACCGGAATGAACCAGTTATGTCATTCCATACTGACCTCGACTCTGGCTGCTGAGATATTCAGCAGTGTTCACGTCCCTGTCGCTCGTAGATTGCGCCTCTGACATCAAAGCACTTTGTCACAAGTTCGAAAAGGTTGGGGTATGTAGTAATGGTTTTCGTTCTCACGGAGGACGATAGACGAAGGCTTCCAGCCCTAGTCAACCTGACTTTTGGTTGGGTTTTGTATTGCCAGCCAATGCCGCGACAGCTAGAAGGGAGATGATAACATGAAGACGCAACATGGTACTTGAGTCGGTATTTGAGACGATCATCTTCGCGTGAGTGAAAAGTCAGAAAAGTGAGAAGAGTTAGTAAGCCCATGAAACGAGTAGGTAGTATTTTCGGTATGGCGTGCTAAGTACGCTAAATTTCCAGATGTGAACGTTCCTGCATCCATGGCTCCATAGCAACGCAAACTAAACCGCTTCCAGCTACTCGTTCCTCCAACATATTCCTCCAAGAACGGAAGCTCATATGATGGAGCGAAAGGCCTGGACAAATAGTTCCTCCCCCTTCCGAATCCCAAGCATAGCCCTCTTACTCACTGTCCGGCGCCTCGCAGCTGCACACCTGTTAGTCCAGATCGCCTCTCATCTCTACATCAATACTCACAAGGTCTTAGGGATCTGTGCAACCCAGCAGTAGTTGACGACACCTGACGTGGGCTCGAACTTGAGGCACTCAGACACCTTCTTCTCGTAGCACGTCTTGGAGTTTTCCTCTGACTCGCGGCAGTTGTGGCCCTCGCAGATGTTGGTGATGGCGTCGAAGGTGTCGGGCTTCTTCTTTGGGGGATCCGGCCTGGTATTGGGCTTGCTCATGTCCGGGTTTATAGCGGCGGCGATGGCGAAGAGGGCGAAGAGCCCCACGGTGGTGAGTGCGGAACGCATTGTGATGATTGGTGGGTTGGATGGGATGAGGTGATGGGGAGTGAGTTGGTGGTGGGGCGGAGAGACGAGGTGGAAGAAGGGGGTTATGTAGGGGAGCGGTAGACGCACAGGAACGATATCGGATGTTTACTCCTGTTGAGTACCATGGAATTCTACCTAAACACCTGGGCATGTACCACACAAAT
>Ga0265780_10003095_pt1 | contig 22128 bp, 19 predicted proteins | sample P1T30metagenome_FD_192432 | JGI IMG/M metagenome (GOLD analysis project Ga0265780, IMG submission 192432) | Plant litter microbial communities from East Loma Ridge, Irvine, California - P1 T30 | ecosystem: Environmental > Terrestrial > Plant litter > Unclassified | place: USA: California...
CGGCAACGAGACCCGCTACCGCTACACCCGGCTCAGCGCCGAAACGCTGGCGCAAGCACACAGCGAAGGCGCCGACAGCGGCAATCATCCCGGCCAGCTCGAAGCCGTCATCCACCCCGACGGCAGCCGGGAGCAGTTTCGCCACGACGCCGAAGGCCGGCTGCTGGCGCACATCGACGCACTGCAACGCACCACCGCCTACCGCTACACCGCGGCCGGACTGATCGCCAAGCGCACCGACGCGCTGGGACACAGCCTGCAGTACCGGTGGGATGCGCTCGGCCGCTTGTCCGCACTGGAAAACGAAAACGACAGCGTCTACCGTTTCCAGTACGACCCGGTTGGACGCCTGCTGCAGGAACAGGGCTTCGACGGCAAGGCCACCGAATACCGCTACGACGAAGCCAGCGGCGTGCTGGCGGAAACCGTCGAAGTCGGCGTAACCACGCGGCTCGACTTCGACCCCATGGGCCGTCTCGTCCGACGCCGGGCCGCACTCCTCGGTCAGGCGGAGCAGATCGAAACCTTCGCCTACAACGCCAACGGACAGCTAGCGGAAGCGAAGAACGAGCACGCCAGGCTGCAATGGTTCTACGACGTGGCCGGTAACCTGGTGCGCGAGCACCAGCACTTCCAGGGCCCGTTCCACCCCGACAAGCGCACCGCGGTCTGGCACCACTACCACGACGAACTCAACCAGCGCACCGGCACCACCCGCCCCGACGGCCACCGCATCGAATGGCTGACCTTCGGCGCCGGCCACGTACACGGTCTGCTGCTCGACGGGCAGGACCTCGTCTCCTTCGAGCGCGACGCGCTCTACCAGGAGACCGGCCGCACCCAGGCCAACGGCCTGCTGCAAACGATGAAGTACGACCCGCTCGGACGCCTGATCGAACAGCAGCTCGGCGCCATCGCACAGGCCAGCCAGAAGGACCAGTACTCTTACCCCGGCACGTACCGTCCCGACGTGCAGGTCGGCATGCAAGCCGCGATCCTGAGGCGCTACCGCTATGACCCATCCAGCCAACTGATTAGCCTTGAAGACAGCCGGCGCGGCCGCCTCGAGTACCGCTACGACCCGGTCGGAAGGCTGCTGGCGGCAAACAGCGCGTTGGGTCGAGAGAGCTTCGCCTTCGACCCAGCCAGCAACATCCAGGCAGCCGACACCGCGCAGCAGGAGGCCATTACCCGCCCTGTCCCGCTGCCGAAACTGCTGGACAATGTGCTCAAGGAATATGCCGGCGTCCGCTACCGCTACGACGAACGCGGCAACCTCGTGGAACGTACCCAGGACGGCCTTCGGTCCGAGTACGAATGGGATGCGTTCAACCGGATGACCCGTGCCACGACCTGGCATGGCGTCACCACCTTTGCCTACGATCCGCTGGGACGGCGCATTGCCAAGCACAGCGGGGCGATGGAAGGCGCTGGCTTCCGGGAGACGGCCCGGACCCTATACGGCTGGGACGGCGACACGCTGGCTCTGGAGAGCAGCGTGCACCGGGGCCATGCGTCGGGCGAACGGACGGTGCACTATGTGTACGAGCGCGACAGCTTCGTGCCGCTGGTGCAAGCCACCCGAAGCCAAGCGCTTCGCCTGGCGCCCACCACTGATGTCAAGGCGGTGATGGCAGGCAACGACGGCAAGTACGACATTGCGCTTGATCCATTATGGAACGGTGAGTATGAGCAGGAAGCCGAACCGTTCGGTAAGGATGAGATCGCCTTTTATCAATGCGATCATCTGGGTACACCGCAGGAATTGACCGACCATGAAGGCAAGGTTGCGTGGTCGGCGCAGTACAAGGCATGGGGGCAAGCGAAGGAAGCGATCAGCGAGGCCGCGTACAAGGCGGGAATGCGGAATCCGATCCGGTTCCAGGGGCAGTACTTTGATGAAGAAACGGGGCTGCATTACAACCGATATCGGTATTACGATCCCGACGGCGCATGTTACATAACGGCTGATCCTATCGGTCTGCTCGGTGGGCTAAACGCTTATCAGTACGCACCTAATCCGACGAGTTGGATAGACCCTTTAGGTCTGCGGCCGAAGAACAAGAAAGCAGCTTGTCCTGCATGTAGTGGAACGCCATGTGGAAATACGAGAAATCCAGCGCGCGGTGCGGCACAATTTCAAAGCGGTGATCACTACCCCAACAAAGACCGTTGGTCAAACGTGATCCTACCTAAAGGAACCACTGTCTATACACTGTATCCTTACGGCCCGAAGGGGGCGCTGCCAGGCGGTTTCTTTGCTGACGCGTCTACTCTTGCTGCATCAAAGAAATCAGTTAATGCATACCATGAGGCGACACAAGTAGGGCATTCTGGGAAAAATCCCAAGTTATTCCCGCGCCCTCCGAGGCAGCAGGTACAGGCTTTCACACTAAAAGAAGATCTTTGCGTTGGAAAAGCTTACGCATTAGCCAATGACGATTATGGACTGGGTGGGGGAACGCAGTATTACATCACCAAAAAAGATCGTAAGAATATGAAAAAACGCTCAATTATAGATTTGACAAATCCATGATTAATTTCATCGAAGGAAAAATCAATCTCGACGAGAAAAATATTGTCTCGGTTCGGGATTATGAAAACTTGAGTGCTTTCGCTGCAAAAGGCCTGATTGAGAAACGAGAATACTCCGGAGGCATTTACTATTACGTCGACTATGTGGCACACGATATGAGATTTGGAATTTTTTTCTCATTGAAAGAGAAGAGAATTAATTATATAGCATTGCGCTGGTTAGACGGGCCGTGCACCAGCAAAGGGTGGGATGGAGTAAGTGAAAAAGCGCTGAAAGAGGAATATCGTCTGCTAATAAAATTTGTAGAAAAGAGCGTTGGACGTCCACCTGATAATAAAAGAGATAGGCAGCGTACGTGGCGCTTCACGTGGGGGCAAGTTGACGTGAGTTATGAATCGCGTGACTTTGTTACACAAATCTATATGAAACCTAGGTGAAGTCACTCGACAGAAGGTTTATGATAGGGATTACTTTTTGGGCTGTTCAGGGCACTTGGCAGCCTGCCGAAACTTTTCCCGTTGGAATCTCAAGGAGATCATAGTGCACTTAAAAAAAACAGTGTGGCTGCAAGCGTTATGCTTGCAACATCCATGGCAATGGCTGAGCCAGCACCAAAAGCTGTCGATTTGAGTAAACTTTACGGGCGTTTCGAAAAAGCGGGATATTCATCCCTAGAGCTTATGGAGACGACAAAACAAGTGCTAATTTCAGGTGTAGCACTTGATGTCAGCCAATCATTTAGCAATAATTCAGTTTTAAAAGTTGGTACGAACGCTAACTCGCAAGAATTGGCAAGGCTGACCGCTGCCGATGATGCTCAGGAGAATAAGCTAAAGGCCTTGCAAGCTGGCGCTAAGTTCAGGGCCGTCTGTGATTTGGCGTTCTCTTCAGGGGCACAATATATGTCATTTCAAGGGTGTGTTTTCAAATAAAGCTGCCTGATATTGCGCTTGACCGGACGTGCGTTCGGCACGCCGGTTAATTCCAGGGTTTATAGCAACAATCACCGATTTCCACTTCAAGCGTCAGCTAAGACATATATACGTTAGCCTAACCGCGCAATTGGCCGGACGACTAACCGATTTACTATCGTCACCGATTCCACTGGAGAGCAAATGTCATTGAAGATCATCACAGTCGGAGACAAAACCGACCATGGCGGCACAGTGATTAGCGGTTCGCCCGACCACGACATCAGGGGAAAGGCAATCGCCCGACTGGGTGACAAAGTTAGCTGTCCGCAGCCCTACCCCGGTGGCAAACCGCACGGTGTAAACAAGATCATCACCGCCCACAACACACTTACAATCGACGGGGTGCCCGTTGCAGTCGAGGGATGCACGACGGAGTGCGGGTGCAAGCTGATCGGCAACTTGCCCGCGACGGTCGGTTGACGGCCATCTAAATCACCGCCTACATCGTTGAGTTCTACAACACTCAGCGTTTGCACTCAGTATTGGGGAATCTGGCGCCCAACGTTTACGAGCAGGAAATGGCAGCAAAGGAATCTATTGTTAATTCCGAAATTAATTGAACACCACAGAATTTATTACCAAGGTTTAGACGGATCTTCGTATGTGCAGCCTACCCAATAAACACCTTTTTCATCAGACCATTGAATATGCGTCCTGCCCGGCGAAGTTTCTGTTAGATAGCTAGTATCGGGGTCACTACTTTGGGCGGGAACATTCATATTTTGCGCAACGCTTCGCATTTCAGCGCGAAGATTGCCTTTGGCCTGAACCCGAAGATATAAGCTCTTGCGGTCTGACATCACGACCACGTCAGACATTACATTGCCATAGCTGATAGGTGGATTGACATCCCAGGCTTTTCCGCCCCAAACACTTACGGTTTTGGATTCTGGAAATGGAATTTTTTTCTGATCGAGTTGGCGGTTTAATTCTTGCACCTCCTTCAATGAGGCTTTGCAGCGGATTATTTTTTCAAAAAGTTGATGAGGGATGTTTTTCGGCGCTGCTATCACAATTCCTGTAGAAGCAACAAGAAGGCCGCCAAGAAGCATTGGGATAATTTTTTTCATTACGATTCCTTGAATGGTTCTCCTGCGCTTCAGATGAAGCCATATGATGCAGGAACTCATACAGCCTACTCTTTGACATAGAGGCACAGTCCGGCTTGTCGGGCGGCATCCTTTTAATGAAAGGGTTGAACGACGCCGCTACGCGGAGGATGTGGCACTGACCGGTCCGGCTCAAATATAGCCTCGCCCCCAACAGGAATGTTAATGTGAAGCAAGAGATTATCGTTTAATGCCAGCACCTGAGTTTGCCCCGACATCTCATAACAGTAAATCGCTGCGGCTTCTCTAATTAGTCTTCCCGCTGCGCCCCCGTGGCCGCATTTCCCTCCATTCGATTATTTCACTCTCCAGCCAACCTGATGAGCGAGTGGACAGCTTGAGCTGCGCTGGAAAGGTGCCCTGCTTGATGGCTGCGTAGATGCTTGAGCGGGAAAGCCCGGTCATGGCGATGACTTCACGGATTCGAATGATGCGGCCGTGGCTCGGAAGAACTGGGGTTTGCATTGCTATTCCAATCAGTTGCGATGTCCTCCAGAATAGACATGCAAGCTGGTCAGGACCAGAGCCTAACACCCCCGATTTCGGCCCCTTTATCCGCTCGGCGATCCTCCAGGCGACAGCATCATGAATATGACATGGGAGGGACTGGGCTACAGCCGCGGCCCAGCCTCATGGTGCGAGACGGCCGGGATCTCCCTCGGTCCGTACCTGACGGACCTCGCTACGCGGCGGAAAGGAGGCCACTGCTACCTCGTCGAGGTAGTCAGCCCAACGCTGCATCATCGCGCGCCGCTCCTCAAGGTAACTCGCCCGGTCGTACGCACTTTCCAGCTTGTCCTTCTGCGCGTGCGCGAGCTGGCGGTCCACCACCTCATGCCGGTAGCCCAGCTGTTCCTTCAAGGTGCTCATGGCAAGCGAGCGGAAGCCATGCCCGGTCATGTCGCCCTTGTACCCCATCCGCTCGAGCGCCTTCAGCAAGGTGTTATTGCTCATTGGGCGCTGTGGGTCGCGCATATTGGGAAACAGCCAGGTGCCACCGCCCGTGAGCCGGTGCAGCTGGCGCAGCAGGACCAGGCCCTGCCGCGGCAGGCACACATGGTGGTCCGTTTTGTCCGGGTTGATACGCCGCTTCCCGCGCTTCATGCGGCGCCACGGGATGACCCATTCGCCCGTCTCCAGGTCGATCTCTTCCCACGGCGTCTCGATCAGCTCGGAAGTTCGCACGAACACCAGCAGCATCAGGCGCATCGCGACCCGCACAGGCAGTCCCATGCAGGCCTCGTTCGCGTTCAGGGCGCGCAGGAATTCCGGCAGCCCATCCGCCCCGATCGCCGCGAAGTGGCCCTTCTCCCTCGGCGCCAACACCTCCCGCAAATGCTCTGCCGGATTGCGCTCGGCCAGCCCGCAGCGCACCGCGTACCTGAATACCCTCGAACAGTTTGCGGCAAGCCGGCTAGCGATCTCGAGCGCCCCACGGCGCTCGACCGCGCGGATGGCAGCGATGACGTCGCGTGGCTGGATCTCGGTGACGGCCAGCTTCCCGATCTGCGGAAAGACGTCCTGTTCGAAACGATGGAGGATATCGCGGGCGGTCTGAGGCTGCCACTGCGCAAGCATTGTTTGGTGCCATTCGCGCGCCACTTGCTCGAAGGTGTTTGCGGCCGCCATCCGTGCCTGGCGCGCCTGCTCGTCGCGCACCCGCGCCGGATCAGCGCCCGCGGCCAAGAGCTGGCGTGCGCGGTCGCGTCGCTCGCGCGCGTCAAGGAGCGACACCGCCGGGAAAGCGCCGAAGTGAAGCTTGTTTTCCTTGCCGTTGGGCTGGCGGTACTTCATGCGCCAGTGCTTGCCGCCGACCGGGGTGACCTCGAGGTAGAGGCCCCCACCATCGGCGAGCTTGTAGGGCTTCTCGCGTGGTTTGGCGTTCTTGATCTGCAGCTGGGTCAGCGGCGGTACGCGCTTGGGCATTTTGGGGGCCTCCTGTCCAAGGGAGCCCCAACGAGGCCCCCAAACGAGCCCCCAAGGATGCTGGCTCCTGGGGGACGGTACTGGACAGTATTAGGCAACAAAAAACCCGCTGTCTCTATGAGAACAGCGGGTTCTTTGATGTCCCTAAACATCTTGGGACCTTAATCTGGCGGAGACGGTGGGATTCGAACCCACGATACGGGTATAAGCCGTATGCATCCTTAGCAGGGATGTGCCTTCGGCCACTCGGCCACGTCTCCAGTCAGCTCTTAACAATGTTGCTCGTTGTCGCTGAGTGCAGGCATATTAATGGCCACGCCCCGTTTGGTCAAGGAAGCACGGCCAAAAATATGAAAAAAGTTAAGCTTTCTCCAGGTCAAACGCTTTATGCAGGGCGCGTACGGCCAGCTCCATGTATTTCTCGTCGATCAGCACCGAAATCTTGATCTCGGAAGTCGAGATCATCATGATGTTGATGTTCTCATCGGCCAGCGTGCGGAACATCTGCGAGGCGACGCCGACGTGGCTGCGCATGCCCACGCCCACGGCCGACACCTTCGAGACCTTGGCGTCGCCGACCACGCGGGTGTAGCCCAGCACGTCCTTCTGGCTTTCCAGCACGGCCAAGGCGCGCTGGTAGTCACCGCGCGAGACGGTGAAGGTGAAATCGGTCTTGCCGTCGACCGACTGGTTCTGGATGATCATGTCGACTTCGATGTTGGCGTCCGACACCGGCCCCAGGATGTGGAAGGCGACGCCGGGTTTGTCCGGCACGCCCAGGACGGTGATCTTGGCTTCATCACGGTGAAAGGCGATACCGGAGATGACGGCTTGTTCCATGTTGGTTTCTTCCTCAAACGAAATCAGGGTGCCCGAATTGGCTTCCTCGGCCAAGGGCATCAGGGGATCGGTCAGCGACGACAGCACGCGTGTCGGGACCTGGTAGTTACCGGCGAACTCGACCGAGCGCGTCTGCAGTACTTTCGAGCCGAGCGAGGCCAGCTCCAGCATTTCTTCGAACGTGATCTTTTCCAGGCGGCGCGCCTCGTCGACCACGCGCGGATCGGTGGTGTAGACGCCGTCGACGTCGGTGTAGATCAGGCATTCGTCGGCCTTCAGCGCGGCGGCGATCGCCACGGCCGAGGTGTCGGAACCGCCGCGGCCCAGGGTCGAGATATTGCCCTGCTCGTCCACGCCCTGGAAGCCGGTGATGATGACGATCTTGCCCGCTTCGAGGTCATTGCGCACGCGCGAGTCGTCGATCGACTGGATGCGCGCCTTGGTGAACGAAGAATCGGTGCGGATGCCGACTTGCCAGCCAGTGTAGGAGACGGCGTCCTTGCCGATGGCCAGCAGCGCCATCGCCAAGAGGCCCACCGACACCTGCTCGCCGGTCGAGGCGATCATGTCCAGTTCGCGCGGGTCGGGCTGGGCCATGAGCTCCCTGGCCAGGCCGATCAGGCGGTTGGTCTCGCCCGACATCGCCGACGGCACCACCACGATCTGGTGCCCCGCGTCATGCCACTTGGCGACGCGTGCCGCAACGTTCTTGATACGGTCCGTCGAACCCATCGACGTACCACCGTATTTGTGGACAATTAAAGCCATAAAGTAAGCTTTCCAGCTTGAAAATGATAAAAGGGGACACTCACTCTAGCATGCTGCATCGCAAAATCACAAGAGAGGGCAGTCGGAAAAGCTATACCGAATCAAAATAAAGTAATACGTTTTTTGTGTCACGACGCCCCCGCACTGACCCTGCAACTACTCTGCCCGCGACTCCCAGCGCAAGGCGATGCGGCCCTCTTCGCCACGACCGACGTGCTGGCAATCCATGCCCAGGCCGGCTGCATACAGCAGCGCCGATTTGCTGCTGACGATCGGCAGCCGCGCCCGCTCCCAGGCTGGCACATCGGCCGCCTGGTAGTGCGCTTTCAGCCCGCGCGTCGGCCGGTTGGCGGCCAGCTTGAGGCGCTCTCCGCCCTTGCGGAAATCGATGAGCAGCGGCTGGGCGCGCAGCCAGGCCGCGTCGAAACCGCTGTCGGCAGCCTCGAAGTGCAGCACGCCGCCATAGGCCGGAAACGCCAGCACCGCCTCGCCGTTCCAGCGGAAACTTTCGCCCGGTTTATCGATGATGCCTTCGTCGTCGGGGTCGCGCATGCCGGCCAGGTCGGCCAGCTTCGGCGTGATATACAGCCGGTCGCGGTGGCGCCGGATGTGGCAGGCCGGGTGCGTCACCAGCAGCTGGGCGTCGTGCCGCGCCTCGACCAGTTGCGTGACCATCTCGGTTAGCCAGGCTGTCGACGGCATCGCCAGGCCTTGCCGGCGGAACCAGTGGCGCAGCATGTTGTAGGCGCGGTCGAGCGACATGGTGCGCAGGCGCGCGACGTCGACGGCGCCATCGACCAGGCTGGCGGCCAGGTCCTGTTCCGCCAGTTCGTCGAGCAAGCGCTGGGCCGACTGCGCATGCGCGGCGCTGCGCGCGAAACGCGCCTGGAAGCCGGGGAAGGCCTGGGCCAGGGCCGGCATCACCGTGTGGCGCAGGGCATTCCTGGCGTAGCGCGGGTCCAGGTTCGATTCGTCCTCGACCCAGGCCAGGCCGTGCCCGGCCGCATAGGCTTCGAGCGCGGCGCGCGCCAGCGGCAGCAGCGGACGCGCCATCACCAGGTCGGGGTTGCCGAGCAGTTCGGGCGCGCTGTTGGCGGCGTCCATGCCCGACAGGCCGGCCGGACCCGAGCCGCGCAGCAGCTGCAGCAGCACGGTCTCGGCCTGGTCGTCGAGATGGTGGGCGGTCAACAGCAAGCCCACGCCGTGGTCGCGGCACATCTCGCCCAGCGCGCGGTAGCGCAGCTTGCGCGCCGCCGCTTCGATGCCGGAGGCGCCCTTCTCGACCGTCACCCGGCGCTGGTCGACGCCCGCGCCGAGCGCGCCCGCAGCCGATTCGACGTGCGCCAGCCAGGCGTCGGCATGCGGACTCAATCCGTGATGGACGTGGAAAACGTGGAGGGCAATGCCATGCTCGCGGCACCAGCTGGAGGCCAGGTGCAGCAGGGCCATCGAGTCGAGGCCGCCGCTACAGGCAATGGCGATGGAGGATGGGGAAGCTTGCGCGCGCAACGCCGCGAGGGCGCGCGCAAAAATGGCCGGGACGTGCCCGGCTGAAGAACTACTCACTGCAACTCTCTGGAGAAAACCGACTTATTCTTCGGTCGGCAGGGTTTCCTTGAACTTACCGTAGGCCATCAGCTTCTGGTGGCGGGTGTCGAGCAGGTCCTTGGTTTTCATGCCCTGGAACTGGCGCAGGGTGTCGGCCAGCGCGCGTTTCAGCATCTGCGCCATGCCTTTCGGATCGCGGTGGGCGCCGCCCAGCGGTTCCGTGATGATCTTGTCGATCACGCCCATCGCCTTCAGGCGGTGCGCGGTCAGGCCGAGGGCGTCGGCCGCGTCGGAAGCGCGCTCGGCGGTCTTCCACAGGATCGAGGCGCAGCCTTCCGGCGAGATCACCGAATAGGTCGCGTATTGCAGCATCAGGACCGCGTCGCCGACGGCGATCGCCAGCGCGCCGCCGGAGCCGCCTTCGCCGATGATGGTGGCGATCAGCGGCACTTTCAGTTCGGCCATCACGTACAGGTTATGGCCGATCGCTTCCGACTGGCCGCGCTCCTCGGCGTCGATGCCGGGAAAGGCGCCCGGGGTATCGACGAAGGTGAAGATCGGCAAACCGAATTTTTCCGCCACTTTCATCAGGCGCATGGCCTTGCGGTAGCCTTCGGGCTTCGGCATGCCGAAGTTGCGCATCGCGCGCTCCTTGGTGTCGCGCCCCTTCTGGTGGCCGATGACCATGCAGGCCTGGCCATTGAAGCGCGCCAGGCCGCCGATGATCGACTGGTCGTCGGCGAAGCTGCGGTCGCCGTGCAATTCGTGGAAGTCGGTGAAGATCGCGTTCACGTAGTCCATGGTGTACGGACGCTGCGGGTGGCGCGCGATCTGCGACACTTGCCATGGGGTCAGCTTGGCGTAGATATCCTTGGTCAGCTGCTGGCTCTTCTTGGCCAGGCGGTCGATTTCTTCCGAAATATCGACGGCCGAATCGTCCTGGACGAAACGCAGCTCTTCGATCTTCGAATCGAGCTCGGCAATTGGCTGCTCGAAGCTGAGGAAAGTTGTTTTAGTCATTGTACCTCCGGGTTGTTCTGTGGCCGCGCCAGCGCTGGGCGGCGGCATTGCTGCATCTTTCGGCGCTATTCTACCGCAGCCTAGACCGTATCGGACGCGCCGTCGGCCCCGTTCGATGGGTCGAGGCTGCGCCACAAGTACCAGGTGGCGACGGTGCGCCAGGGTTCCCAGTTGGCCGCGACTTCGCGCGCATCGCTGCGCGAGACCGGTTCGCCGGAAAAATAATTCTGGCTGATGCCCTGGATCAGGCCGGCGTCGTCGAGCGGCAGGACGTTCGGCCGCAGCAAATTAAATATCAAAAACATCTCCGCTGTCCAGCGGCTGATGCCGCGGATCCGGACCAGCTCGGCGATGACGGCTTCATCGTCCATCTGCGACCACAGGTTGGCGTGGACGCGCTTGGCCTTGAAATGGTCGGCCAGGTCGAGGATGTATTCGGTCTTGCGCTTCGACAGGCCGCAGGCGGCCAGCCCCTCGCCGCCCAGCTTGATCACTTGCGCCGGCGTCAGTTTCGGACAGGCCTGGCCGAGCTTGGTCCAGGCGGCGTCGGCCGCTTTCGGCGTGACTTGCTGGCCGACGATGGAGCGGGCCAGGGTCGTGAACGGGTCCGGGTGGCCCTTCAGGTGCATGTCGCCGAATTGCGGGATCAGGCGCTTCATGATGCGGTCGCGCCGCATCAGTTCCGCCTTGGCCTCGGCCCAGTACGCGGGAACGTCGAGTTCCGGCGCCGCCGCCCCCAGGCCGCCCTTGTCCTGTTCGGCCGCCATTATGCGCGGCGCCAGTTCGTCGTGCCGTCTGGCTTGTCTTCGAGGATGATCCCGGCGGCAGTCAGTTCGGTGCGGATGCGGTCGGCATCCGCGAAGTTGCGCGCCTTCTTGGCGGCGGCGCGTTGTTCGATGAGGCTGGCAATCTGCGCCTCGTCCAGGCCGCCCTCGCCCGCGCCTACGCCGGCCTGCAGGAAGTCCTGCGGCGCGCGTTCAAGCAGGCCCAGCACGCCGGCCAGCGCCTTCAGTTGACGCGCGCTGTCCACCGACTTGGTGCGGTTGACTTCGCCTGCCAGGTCGAACAGTTCGGCCACGGCCAGCGGCGTATTGAAATCGTCGTCCATCGCCTCGCGCAGGCGCACGGCGTGTTCCTCGTTCCAGTCGACTTGCGGCGCTTCGGCGCCGAGCGCGATACCGGAGAGTGCCGTGTACAGGCGCGTCAGCGCGCCCTTGGCGTCGTCGATGTGGACGTCAGAGTAGTTCAGCGGGCTGCGGTAGTGGGCGCGCAGGATGAAGAAGCGCACCACTTCGGCATCGTATTTCTTGAGGACGTCGCGGATCGTGAAGAAGTTGCCCAGGGACTTGGACATCTTCTCGTTATCGACACGCACGAAACCGTTGTGTATCCAGTAGTTCACCATCGGCTTGCCGAACGCGCCTTCGCTCTGGGCGATCTCGTTCTCGTGGTGCGGGAACTGCAGGTCTTGCCCGCCGCCGTGGATGTCGAACTGCTCGCCGAGGGTGGCGCAGGACATGGCCGAGCACTCGATGTGCCAGCCCGGACGGCCCGTGCCCCACTTCGACGCCCACTTCGCTTCCGCCGGCTCGCTTTCCTTGGCCGCTTTCCAGAGCACGAAGTCGAGCGGATCGCGCTTGCCGGTATTCACGTCGACGCGTTCGCCTGCGCGCAGGTCGTCAAGCGACTTGCCGGACAGCTTGCCGTAGCCGGCGAACTGGCGCACCGCGTAGTTCACGTCGCCGTCGTCGCTCCGGTAGGCCAGGCCTTTTTGTTCGAGCTGCTCGATGATCGACAGCATCTGCGGCACGTATTCGGTGGCGCGCGGGACGACCGTCGGCGGCAGGATGCCGAGCGCGGCGGTGTCCTCGTCCATGTACTGGGTGAAGCGCGTGACCAGCGAGGACAGCGTTTCGCCGTTTTCCACCGCACGCTTGATGATCTTGTCGTCGATGTCCGTGATGTTGCGCACGTAGTTGACGTCGTAGCCGGATTCCATGAGCCAGCGGTAGACGACGTCGAACGCCATCATCATGCGCGCGTGGCCGATGTGGCAGTAGTCGTAGACGGTCATGCCGCAAACGTACATGCCGACCTTGCCGGCCTCCATCGGGACGAATACCTGTTTCTCGCGCGCCAGCGTGTTGTAGATCTTTAATTGGCTCATTGATGATGATGATTCTGAGGGGACGGGAAGCCCGAGCAAGCGAATGCCGGGCACGGCGCCAATGCGGGCGCGCGCCGGGCAATGATGCCTTGCGTCGGGATCGGCGAGACCCTCGTTGTTGTTCTTCTTGATAGAATGGGACGTTCTACGCAAAGTATAGCATTGATAAAATCCCGACTGGCCGCCTACGGCTCAGGTTTATTTTTCTGCAAAAGACTTGACACGGCCTTGCGCCACGTCCACCGAGGAGACGCCATTGAAGACCGCATTCGCACCCACCCGCACCCGCCTGTTCGCCCGCCTGGCCGCCGCCGGCGCCGCCCTGATGTTGTCCAGCGCCGCCCTCGCCTTCGAGAATCCGCAGGTCGCGCTGAAGACCACGATGGGCGAGATCGTCCTCGAACTCGACGCGGAAAAGGCGCCGAAAAGCACCGCCAACTTCCTGCAGTACGTGAAATCGGGCTTCTACAAGGGCACCGTGTTCCACCGCGTGATCAGCGACTTCATGATCCAGGCCGGCGGCTACACCGAGAAACTGATCGACAAGCCGGGCGTGCGCAAGCCCATCGCCAGCGAAGCGCAGAACGGGCTGTCGAACAAGCTGTACACGGTGGCCATGGCGCGCACCGGCGACCCGAACTCGGCGACCTCGCAATTCTTCATCAACACCAACGACAACGCCGGACTCGATTATCCAGGCATGAACGGCCACGGCTACGCCGTGTTCGGGCGCGTGGTGAAGGGCCAGGAGACGGTCGACAAGATCAAGAATGTGATGGTCGACGACGTGCGCGGCATGCAGAATGTGCCGGTGACGCCGGTCGTGATTCAGAACGCGGCGGTCCTGTCTGGCGATAAGCTTGTAAAATAACGCTCGCACATTTCGCATCCCATCGCAGTTCTAACAATATAGGAAACCACATGACCTCCGTACTCATGACCACCAACAAGGGCAACATCACCGTCGAACTGGACGCTGAAAAGGCGCCGAAGACCGTTGCCAACTTCCTGGCATACGTCGAACAGGGTCACTTCGCCAACACGATCTTCCACCGCGTGATCAAGGACTTCATGATCCAGGGCGGCGGTTTCGAGCCAGGCATGAAACAGAAGGCCACCGACGCCACCGTCGAAAACGAAGGCAAGAACGGCCTGAAGAACGACAAGTACACGATCGCCATGGCCCGCACCTCGGCGCCGCACTCGGCATCGGCCCAGTTCTTCATCAACACCAAGAACAACGACTTCCTGAACTACCCGGGCCAGGACGGCTGGGGCTATGCCGTGTTCGGCAAGGTCACCCAGGGCACCGAGATCGTCGACGCCATCAACGGCGTGGCCACCTCGCGTTCGGGCATGCACTCCGACGTGCCTGCCGAGCCGGTCATCATCGAGAAGATCGAAGTCGTCCAGTAATCCATTGGTAGAATAAAGGCGCGCGGGAACGAGAAAACCAGCACCATGTCCACGCCCGCGCGCACGCTCGCGCTGTTCATCTCCGACCTGCACCTGCAGGTATCCCATCCTCGCACCGCCGAGGCGTTCTTCCGCTTCCTGGAAGAACATGGGCGCCATACCCGCCAGCTCTACCTGCTCGGCGACATCTTCGAATACTGGGCCGGCGACGACGATCTCGGTACGCCCTTTCACGCCCGGATCATCGCCGCCCTGCGCAGCCTGGCCGACAGCGGCGTGGTCCTGTTCTGGATGGCCGGCAACCGCGACTTCCTGGCCGGTCCGGGCTTTGCCGACGCGGCAGGACTGACGCTGCTGGCGGAGCCGCATGTCGTTGAACTGGCCGGCCAGCGCATCGCCCTCGTGCACGGCGACGCCGAATGCACGCTCGACACCAAGTACATGGACTTTCGCGCCATGGTGCGCCAACCGGCCTGGCAACAGCAGTTCCTGGCCATGCCCCTGGCGCAGCGCAAGGCCATCATCGCCGGCATGCGCGACGGCAGCCGCGAAGCGCACACCACGAAATCCTACGAGACCATGGATGTCACCCCGAGCGCGATCGAAACCGTGTTCGATGCGACCGGCGCCGGGGTGCTGATCCACGGCCACACCCACCGGCCTGCCGTGCACCGGCATGGCGAACGGCTGCGCTATGTGCTGCCTGACTGGGAGCTCGATGCCGAGCCGCCGCGTGGCGGCTGGATCGCCGTCGATGGTACAGGCAAGATCGAGTGCATGGCGCTTGACGGGCAGGTGGCTCCCGGCCTCGCCTGAAATACGCTGCCTCCAGCAATAGTTCCTTGTTTTCTCGCAAATAAATCCTCTATCATTGCCCGCTGCTTCCACAGCGCATGCAAGAGGATTCGTCGTGTCCACAGCATTGTCCGATCCTGACGAACACCCCTCCGCCTTCCGGCCAGCGCGCCATTCCTGCCGTCCAGTCCCGCTTTCTTGCAGCCCGTCGCATTCCCCTCGCTGACCAGAATGCTGGTGTCATACTCCACTACAACACCAACGCATTCATCCACCAGGAGCCCGACATGCAGAAACATGCAGCAGCGAAGGCAGGCATCACACCACGGCGGCGCCAGGGAGGCCGGACATGAACATCGGCTGGAACGACAACGCACCGATCTACCGCCAGTTGAAGGACCGCGTCATCGGCATGATGCTCGACGGGGTCCTGAAAGCCGGCGACGCCCTGCCCTCGGTCCGCCAGATCGCGGCCGAATACCAACTCAACCCGATCACCGTCTCCAAGGCTTACCAGGAGCTGGTCGACGAAAACCTAGTAGAAAAACGAAGGGGAATTGGCATGTACGTCACTGTTGGAGCAAGCGAAAAACTGCTCGCAAGCGAGCGCGAGCGCTTCCTGAGCGAGGAATGGCCGGCCATGGTCGAGCGCATCCGCCAGCTCGGCCTGAACGTCGAGCAATTGCTGCACGCTTCGCAGGCAGGAGGTACAGCATGAGCGCCGTCATCTCCGCCAAAAACCTGAGCAAGAAATACGGCAAGCAGGCCGCGATCGACGGCATCGACTTCGAGATCCCGGCCGGCCGCATCGTCGGCCTGATCGGCCCGAACGGCTCGGGCAAGACCACCACGCTGAAGGCGGCGCTGGGCTTGATCCCCTTCGAGGGCGAACTGCGCGTGATGGGCCTCGACCCGCGCACCCAGCGCGACGCGCTGATGCAGGACGTCTGCTTCATCGCCGACGTGGCGATCCTGCCGCGCTGGCTGAAAGTGCGCGACGCCATCGACTTCGTGGCCGGCATCCATCCGCGCTTCGACCGCACCCGCGCCGAGCGCTACATCGCGAACACCCGCCTCAAGCCGGAAATGAAGGTCAAGCAGATGTCGAAGGGCATGATCGTCCAGCTGCACCTGGCGCTGGTAATGGCGATCGACGCCAAGCTGCTCGTGCTCGACGAACCCACGCTCGGGCTCGACATCCTGTACCGCAAGCAGTTCTACCAGAACCTGCTGGAAGACTATTTTGACGAGAACAAGACCATCATCATCACCACCCACCAGGTCGAGGAAGTCGAGCACATCCTCACCGACCTGATGTTCATCCGCGACGGCAAGATCGTGCTGGCCGCCTCGATGGACGAGGTCGGCGAGCGTTACGTTGAGGTGATGGTGCCGGCCGATAAGGTGAATGCGGCGAATGCCCTGCAGCCGATCGACCAGCGCACCGTGTTCGGCAAGTCCGTGATGCTGTTCGACGGCGTCTCGCGCGCCCAATTGTCCGCCCTCGGCGAGACGCGCAATCCGAGCGTCGCCGATCTGTTCGTGGCCACCATGAAAGGAACCTACGCATGAATACGATGAAATGGCTGCTGCGCCGCGAGTTCTGGGAACACAAGGGCGGCTTCGTGTGGGCGCCGCTGATCGCCGCGGCGATCATGGTGGTGCTGGTGGCGGGCGTGGTCGGGTATGGCGTCTCGACCGACAAGTTCGGAGGCGACAGCGTCACGATCCGGGTCGAGGGCAAGGAAGTCCACCGCACGCAGATGGCGACCCTGGCCACCGGGCATAGCCGCGCCCAGATGGCGGAGGTGGCGGCGAATAACTACATCGCCGCCGGCGCGCCGATCTTCATCGTGCTGCCGGTGGTGGCCTTCTTCTACTGCCTGGCCGCGCTCTACGACGACCGGCGCGACCGCAGCATCCTGTTCTGGAAGTCGCTGCCGGTGTCCGACACGGCCACCGTGTTCTCGAAGCTGTTGACGGCGCTGGTGCTGGCGCCGGCGATCACCATCGGCATCGCCAGCGCGGCCGCCTTCTTGATCCTGCTGCTGGCCGGGATCGCCGCCAGCGCCCAGGGCGTCAACCTGTTCGCCCCGGTACTGAGCAACATCAACCTCTACCTGTCGCCAGTGTATTTGCTGGCCATGATCCCGGTCTACGTGCTGTGGGCGCTGCCGACCGCCGGCTGGCTGCTGCTGGTGTCGAGCTGGGCCAGGTCGAAGGTCTTCCTGTGGGCCGTCGGCGTGCCGCTGATCGTGGCCGTGCTGCTGAAGTGGATGGACTACATGCTGGCCCTCTACGGCGCCACCATCCACGCCGACTGGATCATCAACAACGTGGTCGAGGTCCTGCTCAACGGCCTGATCCCCGGCACCTGGTTCATCGATGGCGGCACGACCCTGCCGATCAACGGCGGACAAGGCGTGAACATGCTGTCGCTGCTCGGCGCTTCCTGGGGCAGCCTGGCGCGGCCCGACCTGTGGGCCGGCGTGGCCGGCGGCGTGGCGATGATCGCCGCCGCCATCCGCCTGCGCCGCTGGCGCGACGAAGGCTGATCGTGCGGCCCGCCGCCCTTGCCTGCGCGCTGGCCTGCAGCGGCGCGCCGTGCCTGAGCACCCCGGCGGCGGCCGTGCCGGGGGTCGACGAACCGGATACCGTGAAAGTCAATGCGATCCGGAATCCAGAGATCCACAAGTACCAGGCGGTGCTGGCGGGACTGGCTGGTGGAGCTGGAGCTGGCGCCAGCCAGGGACGCCGCTGCACCCTGATCGATCGGCAGCGGCAGGCTGCCCCCGGCCGGCAAGCTGCCCGGCGTGCCGGTGGTAGTGCTGACCTCGAGCCAGCAGGCCGACAAACCCGAGTTCTTCCTGGAGTCGCCGCAGGCGCTGGCCTTCAAGCAAACGCTGCACGCGGACTTCCTGTGCCAGTTCAGCAATGGCGCGCAGGTGGTGACGGTCAAGAGCGGCCGCAACATCCAGCTGGAAGAACCCGAGCTGGTGATCGGCGCCATCGACAAGGTGATGGCCGCGGCCGACAAGGCCACGGCCGGCAATAAAGCTTTACTGGAACTGCTGGCGGAAGGCCTCGAACTGGGCCCTCAGGTCGGCCACTTCCGCGCGCAGGGCCGCGACTTCGGCTTCCAGCTGGCCGACGCGGCTGCCCGGCGCAGTCGCCTGGCCGGCCGCGGCGCCGAAGGCGCTGTCCTCGCGCGCCACCGAGATCTCGCCGCCCAGCAGCTGGCCGTAGCGCGATTCCTTGGTGCCCGGTGCGCGTTCCAGGCGCGCCACCAGCGGCGGGTATTTATCGGCCAGGAACTGCAGCGCGGCCTCGGCCTCGGCCACGGTCTTGAACTCGTGCAGGCGGCCGGTGCGGGTGCGGAGCTCGCCGGCGGTCTGCAGGCCGCGCAGCATCAGCACGGTCAGCACGGCCACCTTGTCCTGCTCCAGCGTCCACTTGATGCGCATGCGGTGTTCGTATTTGGCCACGCGTGCGCCGGCCTGGGTGATGCCGTTCACCAGGCGCCGTTCGATCAGGCGCTGCAGCGTATCCTGCACCGTGTCTTCGGACAGCTGCATCACCGGGTCGCGGCTCGATAGCTGGTTGCAGCCGTTGGTGATCGCGTTCAGCGACATCGGGTAGTTATCGGGCGTCAGCGCTTCTTTTTCGGCGAGCACCGCGAGCACGCGGATCTCGAACGGGTCCAGCACCAGGTCTTGCGCGGGAGCGGTCCCGCCGTTTGCTTCGTCAGTCATGTGGCTCCTCAGTCGACCAGCCGGTTCAGTTCGGCCGAATCGAGTTTATCACCCTCGCGCACGTTCGGACAGACGATGCCGGCCGCTTTGATGGTGGTGGTCAGGCGCTCGAGCTGCTCGTCCTGGCGCGCCACGTGGTCGATCAAACCGCGCAGGGCTTTCGACAGCGGGTCGTCGCCGTTCGGCGTCACGCCATAGGCGGCGAACATGCGCGCACTGCGCGATTGGGCCTGGTCTTCCTTGCGCAGGATATGGGCCGGGTTGCCGACCGCCGTGGCGCCGGCCGGCACCGGCTTCACCACCACCGCGTTCGAGCCGATCTTGGCAAATTCGCCCACAGTAAAGCCGCCCAGCACCTGGGCGCCGGCGCCGACGATCACGCCGCGTTCGAGCGTCGGGTGGCGCTTGGTGCCGGCCACCAGCGTGGTGCCGCCCAGGGTCACGCCCTGGTAGATGGTGCAGTCGTCGCCGACGACCGCGGTTTCGCCGATCACCACGCCGAAGCCGTGGTCGATGAAGACCCGGCGGCCGATGGTGGCGCCGGGGTGGATCTCGATGCCGGTGACGATGCGCGCGATGTGCGAGACGAAGCGGCCCAGCCATTTCAAATTGACCTGCCAGCAGGCATGGGCCCAGCGGTGCAGGACGATGGCGTGCAGGCCGGCATAGCAAGTGAGGACTTCCCAGCCGTTGCGGGCGGCCGGGTCGCGTTCGATGATGTTGCGAATATCTTCGCGCAGGGAGGAAAACATAATGGATACAGAAGCAAAACAGCGGCCATGGTAGCTTATCCGGCTGCTGCCTGCTTGGCAGTGATTTGTTTTTTGCCCCTGCCGCGCCGCTGCGATGCAGCCCCGCTCAGTGGACGGCGCGCTCGCCAAAGGCCGCGCCGCGCCAGGTGTTCAGCTCCTGCTTGCCGTTGGCGTCCAGGCTCGGCAGCAGCGAGGCATACCAGCGCCGCAGCCTGCAGCGCATTGTGCGCGCTCGAGACTGGAACCGGCAATCGCGCAGATGCGCAGGGCATCGGCTTGCACCGCCGGGTCATCCACGCTTGGCTGGGCGGATGCAGCAGGCCTGCTCGTGCGCGCCATCCTGGAGCGAGGCCAGGGCCGGCGCCAGTGCCGGGGCAACCGGGCGTTCGGTGTCCTGAGCCTGGGCAGCGCTATCCTGCGGCCGCGTCAGTTGCTTGAGCAGCGCATCCACATCCATGCCGGGCAGGCGCAGGTACGCCACCAGCGCTTCCTCCCTCTTCTCGGGCCGGCCGCTGTCGCCCGGATGCGAGGTGACGTTGACGAGCGACACATAGGCGTCCGAGGCGCGGCAGCGATGCAGGGTGGCTTCGGCGTAATCGGGCGCAGCCGCCGCCAGTGGCACCAGCAAGGCCGGCAGGAGGGCCGGATCGGCTGCAAGACGTTCGATGTCTTCGCAGCCCAGCAGGGCGAAACGCCGCTCGACGACCTGTTTCCTGGCCCAGCTGCGCGAGGTTTCGCAGAAGGGTGCGCTGGCGCGCCGGCGGCCCATGAAAGACGGCAGCATCAGGTGCATGGCGAGTTCGCCCAGCCAGCACAGGGCGACGATAAAGGCCGGCACCACCGTCTTCCCGATCGTCACCCCGCCACTCGTGGCAATGTCCGATGCCAGCATGAACACGCCGGCAGGGTCCGCCGCCATCGTGACCGCAAGCTGCAGCGGCTCGCCTGCTGCGAGCACGCCGGGCCTGGTGCTCACCAGCAGTGTGAGCCAGAACACCCACTGGCAATACCAGCCGGCCACGGCAAACACGACGCCGGCCTTGCCCATCCAGCCGGGATTGCGCACCTTGGCGCCGGCGGCGACCGCGCTGACGATCAGCCCCAGCACGGCGGAGTAGCCAAAGGCGAGGAATACGCCAACCGGTATGGGAAGCTTGCTGATGGCCCAGGCGTAGATCCAGGCACAGGGAAGGATTGCCAGCAGTCCCGGCAGGGACATCGGCAACAGCGTGACGGGCACCCTGCCCGAGGCTTGGTAACATGCGGTGTTCATGGCGGCTCCAATGAAATGCAGTCGATGCGTCGTCGATCGGACGAGCCATTATGCGTAATGGAGTCGCAAGCAAGTTGCCATAAGACAATAAAAAAGCGCCCACGTGGGGCGCTTGTGATATGCGGCAGAGAGATGCGCCAGACCGGCGCACCGCTGCAACAGCTTACGCCCCGCGCTGGCGCCGCGCCTCGTACAGGCACACGCCCGAGGCCACCGACACGTTCAGGCTTTCGACCGATCCGAACATCGGGATGCTGACCAGCAGGTCGCAGGTCTCGCGCGTCAGGCGGCGCATGCCCTCGCCTTCCGAACCCATGACCAGCGCGGTCGGGCCCTTGAAGTCGGCTTCGTACAGGCCCTTGTCGGCGTCGTCCGAGGTGCCGATCAGCCAGATGCCGCGGTCCTTCAGGTCGCGCATGGTGCGCGCCAGGTTGGTGACGGTGATGTAGGGGACGGTTTCGGCGGCGCCGCTGGCCACTTTCGCGGCGGTGGCGTTCAGGCCGACCGCGCGGTCCTTCGGCACGATGACCGCGTGCGCGCCGACGCCGTCGGCCACGCGCAGGCAGGCGCCCAGGTTGTGCGGATCGGTGATGCCGTCCAGGATCAGCAGCAGCGGCGGACCCTCGATGGCGTCCAGCAGCTCGTCCAGGTTGCGCGCCAGCGCCAGCTGGCTGGCGAAAGCGATCACGCCCTGGTGGCGGCGGGTGCCGACGATCTTGTCGAGACGCGCAGCCTCGACCGGCATCACACGCACACCGGCTTCCTTGGCGTTGGCGACCAGGGCCTTCATGCGGGCGTCGTTGCGCTCGGCATCGACAAAGATCTCTTCCACCGACTGGGCTTCGTGGCGCAGCCGCGAAGTCACGGCGTGGAAGCCGAAAATCATTTTATTCTTCATGCTTTACTTCTTCTTCCTGGTACTTGTTTTGGATGCAGTGCTGTCGGCATCAGGGGCCGGCTTGGTGTTGGCGCTGCTCTTGGCGGCGGCGCTCTTCTTGGCAGCGGCGGGTTGCGCCGCCGCTTTGACAGCCGGCTTGGCGGCTGGCTTCGTAGCTGGCTTGACGGCTGGCTTCGTAGCTGGCTTGACGGCTGGCTTCACCACTGGCTCGGCTGCCGGCTTGACCGTGGCCTTGGCTGCCCGTTTTGCGGCAGGCTTCGCCGGCGCCTCGGCGACCGGCTCGATCACCGGCTCCGCCGCGGCTTTCAGGGCACGCGTGCGGCGTGGCTTGGCCGGCGCTTCGACCGCGGCGAT
>Ga0265780_10003097_pt1 | contig 22121 bp, 21 predicted proteins | sample P1T30metagenome_FD_192432 | JGI IMG/M metagenome (GOLD analysis project Ga0265780, IMG submission 192432) | Plant litter microbial communities from East Loma Ridge, Irvine, California - P1 T30 | ecosystem: Environmental > Terrestrial > Plant litter > Unclassified | place: USA: California...
AAATCTTGGCTTTACCACCGAGCATGGTGCGCCTCGTTCGTTGTCGGTCACGTCGACGCGCCCCGGCGAGGGCAAGTCGACGACCGCACTTGCGCTTGCGATAATGCTAGCTCGTGCCGGGAAGCGTGTGATTCTCGTCGATGCCGATATGCGTGCGCCGTCGGTTCACCACCTCGGCAATGTCGGGCACGAGCGTGGTCTCAGTAACTTCCTTTCGGGCGAAGACGCTATCGAGCCTTTGACGTTCTCGATGGCCGATTTTGGGTTCACTGCGATGTCTGCAGGGCCGATCCCACCCAATGCAGCGGAGTTGTTGACAGGCAACCGCCTCGCCCGATTGATCGAGCGGCTACTTGAAAATTACGATCACGTCGTAATTGACGGGCCACCGGTGATGGGCCTCGCTGATGCACCGTTGATCGCTGCGCGTGTTGAGGGTGTGATATATGCAGTTGAGTCGCATGGTATTCGTGCAAGCCAAGTAAAAACCGCGCTAGGTCGCCTTGCTGCCGCCAACGTTCGTATTTTCGGCGGCGTGCTGACCAAGTTCGAGTCGCGGCGTGCAACATACGGTTACGGATATGACTATGGATACGGCTACGGTCGCGAAAAGAAAGGCGAGGGCTGAGGCGAGCGCCATGCCGCGCTCTCCTATCCGTAAGCGTCGTTTACGCACGGCGTCGGCTGGGCGGATTGCGCTTGCCTGCGGCGTTGCCGTGCTTGCGCTTCCGAGCATTATGTTCTCGATTGCGCAAGTTGCCGCTAAGACACGTCCTGCGGCTGCCGACGCGATTTTCCCCTATGACGGCCGCCTGACCGCGTTACATGCCAGCGCGCTTGTCACCCCCGAAGCGACCGCGCATGACCGCGTCGAGGTACAGGCTCTGTCACGCACGTCGCTGCGTCGGGATCCCACTGTGGTAAGTGCTGCAGCTAATCTCGGGCTTGCGACAGTGGACGGTAACGGAAAAGGCGGACGCCACCTCCTCGCTTACGCACAAATGCTTTCTCGCCGGAACGTTCAGACGCAATTGTGGTCGATAGAAGATGCTATCGCACACAGCGACGTTGTCGGGGCGTTACGCTGGTACGACATCGCGCTACGCACAAAGCCAATGATGAGCGATCTGCTCTATCCGGTTTTGACGCAGGCTGCGCACGATCCTGCGATCCGGACCGCGCTAGTGAACACGCTAGCCGCCAGGCCGCTTTGGACAGACAGTTACATTACCTATGTCGCTGAGCAGAAGGACGATCCTGAAAATACCGCAGCGCTTTTCTCAGGGCTCCGCGGGCGCGGGATCGCGGTGCCCGAACCCGCGCGTGCCGCAGTAGTCAATGCCTTGCTTAATGCCGGCAAGGCCGATCAGGCTTGGAGCTATTACGCGAAAGTGCGACCTGGTGCCGATCGCCACCGCTCGCGCGATCCGCGCTTTGCCGCATTGCTTCAGACACCGTCGTTGTTCGATTGGACGCCGGTGAATGATGGCAGCATCTCGACGTCGATCCAGCGCACACGCGAAGGCGGTTCGTTCGAGTTCTCGGCACCAGCAAGTATCGGCGGACCGGTGCTTCAGCAGGTGCAGCTCTTGCCGCCTGGCATGTACCGTGTTGCTGGACACAGCAGCGGAATAGAGCAAGAAGCCCGCGCGCTTCCATACTGGAGCCTTATTTGCCGCAGCGACGGGCATGAGCTGGGGCGCGTCGCTATGCCGAGTTCAGCGACGGCGAATGGCGTGTTCACAGGCACCCTCACTGTACCAGCTAGCTGCCCCGTGCAGGTGCTCACGCTGTTTGCGCAGCCATCGGACGCAACCAGCGGGATATCAGGTCAGATCGATCGTATAGTACTTACACCAACCGGTTAGGGTAGAACGCCCCTATTAAACCGAGGTCTGCGGTGATGATCAATGTGTTAAAGGAAGCGTTATCTTCGAAACCTTGCGTCGATCATTGTCTCTTATGTTACTACAGCAGGGAACTTCGGAGCGGATAACGCTCAGCCCCACCGTCAGACCGTTCGAGACACGCCTTATGTTGCGATATGTCGTAACTGACTGTATCGAGTGCGTAATTACCTGATTTCTGCGTCTTAAAGCAAATATGATGCGCTAAACTTTTTATAATGCCTTTTTGCGAGTCGACATGGTGCACGAGCAACGATCCGTTCTCAATTCTTCGTACATCTGGCTCGATCGTATTCGGTATCGAGTGACATTTGGCGTCTTATTTTGCGTCATCATTCCGGTATTGTTCAGGCAATATATTTTTGATGTTTCTGTGTTTTCCCCAACCCAGTACAATACCGCAATAGGCGGATTGTTTGCTATTTTGCTTGGTTACATTGGATATAGAAGATTACATGTTTTTCCAGGCATTGCGTCTGGCGGATATATCATAACTAGCTTTACGATTATGTTCGGAATGCTATCGTTGATACTAATATTCTTCCGAATTGACTATAGCCGGGGGCAGTTTCTTGTTAGCTATCTACTTTCGATAGCGTTCTTTGCGTTTCTTCATTTTAAGATCGACAATCACAAAAGGCTTGTTTTTGGGATCGTGCCAGGAGGGGCAACGGACCGGCTCGACCGGATCGATAACGTCGTATGGCATCAGCTTGAGCAGTTCCCAGGACCGGTCTCGGAAATCGATGGCGTCGTCGCAGATTTGAACCACGATCATAGTGACGAATGGGACGTCAGGATCGCTGACCTAGTTCTACAAGGTGTTCCCGTCTATCACGTAAAACAGGCGGTAGAGCAGCTAACTGGCCGGGTGGAAGTAGAGGCTTTGTCGGAAAACACGCTTGGGTCGATTAACCCAAACGATGTTTTTCTTAAGACTAAGACGTTCATTGATGTAATACTTGCCACATTAGGTGTAGTTCTTCTTGCGATGCCTATGGCTTTAGTGGCTTTGGCGATTAAAATCGATTCACCGGGCCCGGCGTTATTTCGTCAGGTCCGCGTCGGGTTTCGCGCGAAATCTTTCCTTGTATACAAGTTCAGGACTATGCGTCACGCAACGCCGGCTTCGCCATCTAGCGCGCGAAATGCGGCAATCACGCTGGATAACGATCCACGGATCACCCGACTAGGGCGCTTCCTTCGACGTTCGAGGCTCGATGAGTTGCCACAGCTCTTTAATATTATCAAAGGCGACATGAGCCTCATCGGGCCGCGACCTGAGGCATTGGCGCTGTCGGAATGGTACGCAACCGAACTACCTTTTTATCATTATCGGCACATTATTAAACCTGGCGTTACTGGATGGGCCCAAATCAACCAGGGCCACGTCGCAGATGTGGCGGATGTTCGTGAAAAGCTCCATTATGACTTCTACTACGTCAAGAATTACTCTGTCTGGTTGGACATCCTGATAATGATCAGGACGGCGCAGACCATGCTGACGGGTAAGGGAGCAAAATAGAGTTTCCGTCAGGCAGATTGCCCTATCGATGCCAGAGAAGCCGATGGGCGGCGCGTAAGTCCTAGCTATCGCCCTGATCCTTACCGCTATTGCCTGCAGGGAACCTCCAGCACTATGAAGCCGAGCATTTCCGTCGTCACCGTAAGCTTTAACGCAGCAGCGACCATTGCCGATACGCTCGCCAGCGTCGCCCGACAAACCGGTGTGGATTACGAACATATCATCGTCGATGGCGGATCACGCGATGGCACAATGGACGTTGTCCATCAGCACGATCATAACCGCCTGTCGGCGAAGAGTGAGCCTGACGCTGGTATCTACGATGCCATGAATAAGGGCGTAGCACGTGCGACGGGCGATTATCTCCTGTTCCTCAACGCAGACGATTATCTGGCGCGCCCCGACGCCTTGGCGCTGGCCGCTGAAAGTCTGGGCCTAACAGACTCAGATTGTTTGTTTGCGGATACTCAGTTTGTCGTCAACGGTGGCAATACAGCGCGCCAGCGTCTCTATTCGGCGCGCAGTTTTGCGCCGTGGTGGCTCAGGGTCGGTGCGCAACCGCCACATCCGTCGATGTTTATGCGCCGCGCACTCGTTCGCGATCTAGGCGGCTTCGACACGAGCTATCGGATCGCGGGCGATTTTGATCTTGTTGCACGCGCGGTGCTCGGTCGTGGCGCCAGCTTCGCCAAGCTGCCAGTCGTACTAACCCATTTTCGCCCGGGAGGCGTATCGACCGCAGGTATCAGCGCGAAGCTTTTGCTCAGCCGCGAACTGGCACGTAGCCTTCGGGCACTCGGTCAACCGTTAAGCCGCGGTGCAGTATGGCTGCGCATGCCGCTTAAATTGTTCCAATTCCGCCGGCCGCGCGCCTGAGCCTTCCCGCCACGTGCTGAAGGACCACACCTTGTCTAAAGATGCTCATTCCGGGCATAGGAGCATTATGACACGAACCCTCTGCATTCGCCGTTCGTGCCGCGCTGCGGCCCGATGCGTCACTTCCCCCGGGGCAGCTCGCTAATGACGCCCTTGGTTTCCTGGCCGCAGAATGATGCCTTCGATCCTCGTTCGCTGCGCGAGACGGTACTTGCGATGGCACGCGCCGGCAATACCGGCCACGTCGGCTGCGCCTTCTCCATCGTGGAGATCATGGCAGTGCTGTACCGCTCGTTCGTGCGCTATCCCGGTGGCGATCCCCGGCATCCTGATCGCGACTATCTCGTGCTCAGCAAGGGGCACGGCGTCATGGCGCAATATGCCTGCATGCGCGAGATGGGCTGGCTGAACGACAAGGAGCACATTGAGCGCTACTTTGGCGACGGCAGTGATCTTATGGGATTATCGGACTCGCGTACTCCCGGGCTTGAAGTATCGTCGGGCTCGCTGGGCCATGGCTTTTCAGTCGGCGTCGGGATTGCAGAGGGGCTGCGTCGGCGCGGTACCAATCAGCGCGTGTTCGCGATCGTCGGCGACGGTGAGCTCAATGAGGGGCCGATCTGGGAAGGAATGCTGTTTGCAAGCCATAACAAGCTCAGCAACCTCATGATGATCGTCGATGCCAACGGGTTCCAGGCAATGGGTCGCACCGACGACGTCATGGAACTGGGCTCGATCCGGCAGAAGCTGGAGAGCTTTGGCTTCGAGACCGCAGACGTTGACGGACATGATCAAGGCGCGCTCGAGACGACGATCCGCACGCTGATCGGCAGCGATTCCCCGCGTCCCAAGGCGCTCGTTGCGAAGACGATCAAGGGCAAGGGGGTGCCCTTCATGGAACACGACAACCAGTGGCATTACCGCCATCTGTCGGCGCAGGATTACGAGGCGTCGATCGAAGCGTTGCGCGCGGAGGTGGCATTGTGAGAAGCGCATTTTCTGCCGCCCTCACCCGGCTCGGGCGGGACAATCCCGACGTTCTCTTGATCACCGGCGATCACGGCTACGCTCTGTTCGACGAGTTCCGGACGGCGTGCCCCGACCAGTTCATCAACGCCGGCATTGCCGAGCAGAACATGGTTGGCATGGCGGCAGGACTTGCCCGACTGGGGTTCAGGCCGTTCGTCTATGGCTTGAGCGCCTTCGTACCGATCCGCGTGGTCGAGCAGATCAAAATGGACATCGCGCATGACGATCTGCCGGTCGTTCTTTTAGGGGACGGTGCGGGCTTTGTGTATAGCCACCTAGGGCCGAGCCATCAGTCCGCCGAGGACATCGCATGTGCGCGTTCGGTGCCCGGACTTACGGTCCTTTCCCCAGGCGACCGCTACGAGATGACGGCGTGCATGGATCTTGCTTATGATCTACGCGGCCCGGTCTACATGCGGATGGGCAAGGCCGATCGCGGCGAGGTCCACGCCGGGACGCTGTCACCGCTCGTGGTCGGCGAACCAATTTGTGTACGCTCCGGTCCAGCCGATGCGCCTGCGCTGTTGGCGACAGGGGCTATGCTTACAACGGCAGTACAGCTGGCAAAGCAGCATGGGCCAATGGCAGTATGGAGTGTGCCCTCGGTCAAGCCGTTGTCGACCGAGGCGATCGCCGCGATCGCACGCTCGAGTAGCGCGATCGTCGTTATGGAAGAGCATTCAGTCCACGGTGGACTCGGCGCAGCGGTGACTGAGATCGTGACTGAGGTAGAACCTTGCCGGGTGCTCCGCATCGGTATCCGAGATCGCTTCTCCAAGCATTGCGGCAGCTACGACTATCTCCTGCGCGAGCACGGACTTGATCTGGCCAGCGTGAAGGAGCGCGTGGATGCCTTCACCGCTACTATCTGAGCCGATAGCAATGGATGGCCGCCGTGTCTTTGTGACCGGCGGAACAGGGTTCGTAGGGCGCTCGCTACTGGACTATTTTGCGGAGTCTGCGGCGCAGCATGGTACGAACTTCGAAGTAGTCGTCCTGTCACGACAGGCCGACGCATTTCTTGCACGCTTTCCTGTCTATGCCAGCCAGTCTTGGTTACGTTTCGTCGCGGGCGATCTCGACACGTTGCCCGATATCGGCCGGTTCACCGATCTGATCCACGCCGCGGCCGATACGCATCGCGCGGGTGATCGTATTGCTTGGTTCCATCAGCTCGTCGACGGAACCCACAAGGTGCTGGATTTTGCCGCGCGGGCGGGCGTCGTGCGAACCTTGTTCGTGAGCTCGGGCGCAGTCTATGGTGACAAGGGGGATAATTTCCCCACCGAAGCCGACGCAGTGCATGCCCCTGCCCTGTCAAAGACGGCATCCGTCTACGGCCAAGGCAAACGGGCCGCAGAACATTTGTGCGCGCTGTTTAACGAACAGCACGCCATCGGCTGCGTGATTGCGCGGTGCTTTGCAATTATCAGCCCACACATGCCGTTGGACGGGCCTTATGCCGCGGGCAATTTCATCCGCGACGCACTGTCGAACGAGTGTGCCACGATCGACATCGCAGGAAATCCCGAGACGCTCCGTTCCTACATAGATGGACGGGACATGGCGCATTGGCTTTGCGTCATATTGTCGCACGGTGTTGCAGGCGAGGCGTACAACGTCGGCTCGGACGAAGCGGTCTCGATCTCGACACTTGCGCGCACGGTTTGCACCGCGCTGTCGGTCGATAAACCAGTTTGGATAGATCCTGCCGCCACCGCACGGCCGCACTCTGTCTATGTTCCTGCGATCGGCAAGGCGCGCACGCTTGGCCTCCGGATTGAAACGGGACTGGAAGAAGCGATACGGCACGCTGCGGCTGAGCGCTGTTAGAGCGACAGGACCAACATTCGTGAAGAAAATGATTGGCACCATCAGAGGCATCATGGGCCTCGATTTCCATGTCTTCAGCACTGTGGTGCTGCGTGGATGGGGCATTGGGGCCGGATTTCTCACGACTTTATTGCTACCAATTCTGCTTTCGGCGACTGAACTTGGCTATTATTTCGCCTTCGCTAGCATACTGGGTTTGCAAGTATTCTTTGAGCTCGGGTTCAATCAGGTCATCACCCAAATTGCTGGCCACGAAGCGGCAGAATTAGCAATAGATGAGGATGGAAGCCTAAACGGCGCGAGCATTCATCTGGCGCGTTTGGGGGCTCTGTCCAGTCTTACCCGCCGCTGGTATCTGGTTGCGGCAGCGGCTTTCGTCCTGGGGGTCGGTCCGGCAGGCCTGCTGTTTTTTGGTCGCAATCACACGCTGTCGCCCGAGGTTTGGGCGTTGCCCTGGCTCACACTCGTGCTGGTGACTGGCGTCAATCTTTACCTCAGTCCGCGGCTGGCATTTCTCGAAGGATGTGGCAGGATCGGCAATGTTGCGCAGATGCGACTATACCAATCACTGGTCGGCTATGGTTGTGCCTGGATCACGCTAGGTGTCGGGGGAGGAATATGGGCTGCAGTATGCGTACCGCTCGCCGCCTGTATTGGCACTGCCTGGTGGTTGTATAGAACGCGCGGTTTCGGGCGGCGGTTCACCATACCGCTGCGCAACCACAATACCATGTCGTGGCGACGCGATATCCTCCCGTTGCAATGGCGTATTAGCCTTAGCTGGATAAGCGGCTATTTCATTTTCAGCCTGTTTACACCGCTGATCTTCAGTACCGCCGGTCCCATTGCAGCAGGGCGGTTCGGGCTGTCGATGGCGATCTTTACCGGTCTTTCTACCGTCAGCATGAGCTGGATGTATGCCAAGGTGCCGGAATTCGCACGACATGCGTCACGCGGCGATCTCGACGCACTTGGCCAGCAGTTTCGGCCGGCTGCGCTGCGCGCGGTCGGGGTCACCATCGCTCTATGCCTCTTGTTCGTGATCCTCGCGCAGATCGTCGTGCGAATACGCCCCGACGCAGCGACACGGCTCCTCGGACCAACCGACTTGCTGCTGCTCGCGATCGCGGTCATTGCCAATGCAGTAATCTCGTCTGCGGCAACCTACATGCGCGCGTTCCGTGAGGAGCCCATGCTGCCGGTCTCGATCGGCGCTGCAGTCTTGACGTGCGTGGCCGTATACGTCGGATCCGATGTAAGCGTCACCGTCATGCTGGCGCTGTATGCAGGCATTACCGCTGGAGTCACGCTGCCATGGACGATCTTAGTATTTCGTCGCTACTCGGCGCGGCAGCGGACACGGATGGCCGGAACGGGGCCCGCCGCGCTATGAACACGGCCCTGTCTATTGCTCTGCCGACGTACAATCGAGGCCCCCTCCTCGACACCGCTCTGGCTCGACTCATCGCGACGGTCGCGCCCTATGGCATACGGATTCTAGTATCTGACAACGCCTCCACCGACGACACTGCGGTTGTCGTGAAGCAACATGCAGCCCATTACCCATTGCTTGATTATGTCTGCAACGTGGAGAATCTGGGCCCTGACGGCAATTTTGAAGCCGTACTGCGACAGACGTCTACCCGCTACGTTTGGTTGCTAGGCGATACGTATGAAATCGAGGCCGCCGCTTTGCAACGGGTTCTCATCGCCGCCACAGGCGAGCATGCATTCGATGCGATCGTCGTCGACGTCGAGCAACGTGCAAAGGCTATTCCCGAACAAATCTACACCAACCGTAATGCGCTGCTCGCAGAACTCGGCTGGCACATGACCTGTATGTCGGCACTGATCTTGAATCGCGAACTAGTCAACGTGGCCGCTTTCGAACGATATCGTGATACCTCGTTCATCCATGTTGGTATCGTCTTCGATTATATTTCCCGGCGAACGCCTTCGGTACTTTGGTTAAACGGACAGGGCGCAAAAGCCCTGCGGATCGTCGGCCAGGCCAAGGTGAGCGTCTGGGAACAGCGGATTTTCGAGGTCTGGATCGACCGATGGACAGGCTTCGTGCTGTCGTTGCCGGCGACCTACGATGTGCAGGCAAAACTTGCCTGTATCGGGCTTCACGCTCGATACAGCGCGTTGTTCTCGCTCGCCAATATCGTAAAGCTGCGCGCGAGTGGCATTCTCACGATCGTGAAAATAACCCCTCGATGGAACGCGTTGCGCTTGGCGACAGGTCGTACACGTTTCCTATTGCTAGCTTGCACGCTCGTACCAGCGTCCATCGCCCGGCTCGCGGTAAACATTCGGAGCTCGCGACTATGACACATACAAAGCAGATCGTTGCTGGATGCGTCATCCTGTATGAATGTGATATCAGTATTGGTGCCAATCTGGCGACCTACGCCGATGACCTTGATATGCTGGTTGTTATCGACAATTCCGCATCGCGTGATCCTGCTATTGTCGCAGCGGTACGCGCTCATGCCAATGCTGAATATGTGTTCAACGGCACCAATCTCGGTATCGCCGCTGCTCTCAACATGGCAGTGGATTGGGCGCGTGGGCGCGGCGCCGACTTCCTGCTGACGATGGATCAAGACAGCAGCTTCGACGACGTCCCGTTCCATGCTTTTCGGGATCGCGTCTTATCACTGCCTTTCGTAAAAGACCTGGCCATCGCCGCCCCCAGCTTTCTGATTGAGGACACTATGGCGACGACCGTCGTCGACAGTCCCACCGTTATCACGTCAGGCAGTATTCTCAGCCTAGCCAACCAAGCTCGAATAGGATCGTTCGACGAGCGTCTGTTTATCGACGAGGTCGATCATGATTACTGCTTGCGCGCGCATGATTTGGGGCTGCGCGTCGTTACCCTGCCAGATGTGCGACTGGAGCATCGACTTGGGCAATCCCGGACGGTCTCGGTTTTGGGGAAGACCGTTCGCTGGAATGTCCACGCCCCCATTCGGCACTACTACATGGTTCGCAACGGCCTCTACATGGCATCAAAACACCGCCGCCGCCATTTTCGCTATTCCGCAGGCCGGCTGGCCAGCCTAGGCAAAACGATCGCAGCCGCGCTTCTTTTGGCACCGCAGCGCGGAGAACGGTTCGGCATGGTAGTTCACGGCATGCGCGATTATGTTATGATGCGGATGGGTGCCCGCAGCAACGCAGTACACTCGCAAAGTGCTTTGAGTAGGCATCAGCCGGATAGAGATCGATCCGATGCATAATCATTTAGAGAAGACTAATAAGGTCGGTAAGAATGTGCTTGCGCGTCAAACATCACTTTTTTATAGACCGTTCTTTTTAGTCTATTGCGTTTTTACGGTATATTTCTACTATTCCGTTATACAACCATATCTTGCTTCAGGCGATGTCTATGGTCCACGCCTTCTTGCGGACTCTATCACATATGAGGCAATCTGTACTATCGAGCGCGAGTTTCTCGATTTAGCTACTATTCGCGATATTGGCCCCTGTCTTGGGTTATGGATATTTTCCTACAATTCCGGACTGCTTTCGTTTGTCAACGCGGGCCTTATAGTATTGTCTGTTATATGGTTAGCCAAGACGTACGGCCGAGCGTGGGAGCCTATGCTCGCCTTAGTATTGGTAAACCCCATTACTTTTTGCAGTATTTTTGGTGCAAATAAAGAGGTATTTGCCCTTACGTCGTTTGCAATGCTAGCAATATTCATCCGATCGCGGTCCTTACTCGCCCTGTGCATCTGCCTTATCACGGCGTTGTTTACCCGCCTTCCCGCATTTGCGACAACTGTCTCCTACTGCCTTCTTTTGGTTATAATGCTACCACGAGCAGGCAGTATTAGCGCGAATGTTAAGCAGAGATACTGGTTTATAATTGTCGGAATGGTAGTTTTTACGACACTTGTTTCTGTTATTTTCGGTGAGGCACTGCAACTTAACTTACTTGGTGATTTTTCTACAGCCGAGGATGTTAGCCGATCTACCGAGTTTTCTTTGTCTTTAAACAATCTGTCTGCATCAGGCCTTTATACGGTCGTATACGTTATGCGACTTTTATTGAATTTCTATAGCGGGGCAATAGGGTTTACCAATCTTCTACAGGGTGAAGGTGCAAATTATTACACTGTCGCTGTAGCTGGCTCATCATCGATCTTTATTTTTCTTAGCGGACTTCTCCTTTACCGGGGAATACCAAGTGATATATCGAAGACAGCCGATTTCTGGAACATATTTCTCTTTATTGTCTACGTTACAATACTTCTGTGTTTGTCTCCGGTAATTCAACATCGTTATTTCTTCGGTATTTATATCATACTTGTTTTATTCACCTTTAACAAAAAGGCTGACTCTTATGCGTAGCCACATAACGAAGATTATTTGTCAGACTTTGTGAATGGGTAGCATAAGTGTGAAAAATAAAAGTATAGACATGTCTTTACCAGAATATGTTGGCATTAGCGTTGTGATGACAACATATAATGGATCTCGATATTTACGGCCGCAGATCGATTCCATTATTTCACAACTCGGTACCGAGGATGAACTCGTAATTAGCGACGATCGATCTAGCGACAAAACGCTTGATATTCTTAAAGAATATGCCAGTGCTCAAGTGCGAATTCTCCAAACGCCAGGAAATTTGGGTCCAATTCGTAATTTTGAATATGCGCTTGCCCAAGCCCGAGGAAGCGTGATTGTGTTATCCGATCAAGATGACGTGTGGCTAGAAGGTCGGCTCACTCGTGTTCGAGATCATTTCTCCGGGAATACGATGCCGTATGATCTTCTAGTACTCGACAGCAATATTGTTGATGGCGATCTAAAACCGACCCTGGGATCGTTGTTCGATCTGCTGTCTGCCGGCCCCGGGCTTATCAAGAACATTTTGCGCAACACCTATGTCGGATGCCATATGGCTTTCCGGCGCCAACTTCTTGACGTCGCCATGCCATTCCCTCGCGCTATTCCGATGCACGACGTATGGCTAGGACTTGTCTCGGAAAGTCTCGGTCCAGTGACTTTCGAGCCTGGCGCAACGATGTTGTTTCGTCGATCGGGCGAGAATTACACACAGTCGCGCTACTCGATGATTCAACGGTTAACCTGGCGGATCGGATTGATAACGTCGCTCGTCCAGCTTCGGTTGAGCGCTCAGTTCCGCGAGCGATCAGATCATGCGACGACGGGAAAGGCGACATGACCGACGTGCGTACCGGGATCAGTGGAATAGTTCTGACCCGTAACGAGGAAGCTCATATTCGGCGCTGCCTGCGTAGTGCCCGGCGGGTATGCGACGTCGTTCACGTGATCGACTCGAACTCAAACGACCGCACTCGTGCAATTGCCGAAGAAGAAGGCGCGGTGGTGCATACGGGCAATTTTACCTCCTTCGCCCAAAAGCTAAATTGGGCCAGCGACGAGATTGATTTCGATACCCCGTGGGTAATGCGCATCGATGCAGACGAGGTCCTGTCAGATAATCTTGTTGCGCAATTACCCGGTTTTCTCGCGCAACAGCCAGGCACGATAAATGGTGTGTTCGTGCGGCGCCGTTTATGGTTCATGGGCCGCCCAATGCGTTTTGGTGGCGTTTACCCCCGCCATTCAATGCGCCTGTGGCGCCCGCGCATGGCGCGTTGCGAAGTGCGTGCGCTCGACGAGCATATGCTGCTGAGTGGTGGCGCCAGTACAACGCTCGAAGCTGATATCGATGATATTCCGCTAACCGATCTTGCGCTGTGGATCACCAAGCACAATGAATACTCAAGTCTCGAGGCTCAAACAGCGGTGCATGATAGTGCGGCAGACTCCGGAAATGCTCTTCAGCCACGTTTTTTCGGTAACAAGAATGAACGTATACGGTGGTTGAAGGAAAAGGTTTTCTACAGGATGCCACCGTTTATCCGTCCTCTCGCCTACTACATCTATCGCTACTTTATTCTGCTGGGCTTCCTGGATGGGAAGGCCGGGTTCATATTCCACTTTCTGCACGGGTTCTGGTACCGCTTCCTCGTCGATGCAAAGCTTGTTGAAACGCGCTGGCGTAACGCTGACCGATCAGCTCTGCCGGCAGAAACATCGAGGCGCCTGCGGTGACGTTCCCGAGTCTAACGCGGCGCTCAACACTTGGCTTTCTGCGCGCGATGCTCGCCCCCTACCCTGCAGTCCATGTAGGTGACGCGCTGGCCGGGGAAAGCGCGCCAACGCCCGCGCTAGCCGCGCGCGCGGATGGCATTGCCTTTGTTCAGGCTGGCACAGGTGCGCAGATACGCAGTGTGGAGGCCAAGGCGCGCGAAATCGTTTCGGTGGCCGATTTCGGAGCCAAGGGGGACGGCATTACGGATGATACTGCCGCCTTCAACGCGGCGATTGCAACCGGCAAGGCTGTCTCTGTACCCTACACCGCCGCTGGTTACGCAGTCGCGAACATCGATGTCGTCGACAATATGCAGGTGGTCGGCGAGAAAGCGGGAATGGCACTTGCCCCGACGTTGATAGTTGCCGAGTCAAATGCGGCGGCCTTCCGAAACAGTGCCAGCAAGAGCATCTTTCACTGTGTGTTCGAGAATCTAGCGTGTCGCGCCGGTCCCCGCGTCGTCAATGCATCGTTTTACGCGCAGGCGAAACGAGCCGACTATAGTGCATATTTCACGTTTCGTCAGATCGAGACTTACGGCAATCTGCGAGCAAGCTATGTCGGCCTTTTCATCTTCGCAGTATGGGATCGCTGCCGCGACGGTTATCTTGGAACAGGAACGGACCGGGAGCATAGTGCGATCGTTGCGCTGGCAGATACATACGGTCAGCCCAATCGGCAAAACCTTAACCGCATCAAAGATTCGATGTTCTTTAACGCGTTCGGGGGAGAGGCCGCGATCACCGGATCCTATGGAACGTTATGGACGATCGAGAACAGTAATTTCGAGGCGTTACGAACGCGTGCTTTCGCTGCGTACGACATCGTCAAAGTGCATTTTTCGAATTGCTGGTTTGAGGGTATCAATGCACCCGCGATCGTCCATGCGGGCACCTTTCCAGGAACTCATGCGGCCTCAACCATCGCATTTGATTGCTGCATCTTTGCCCTGACAGGATCTGCGCGGCGCGTTGTGACTGTGGAGGCGCAGGGCAGCGTCGCGCTACGAGGCAACATGTTCAACCCGGTTAGTGTCGGCGTTCGTCTTTGTGACACAGGCTCGCGGATCACGGTCAACGAAGACAATCTGGCGGGGTCCGGCGCTGGAGCGGCCGATTTCTTTACCGGGACGCATCAGGATAGCTATCTAAACGGGCGGCGTCAGATCAACGGCGCGAGCGACAACAATGTCGCCTCAATGACGTTTCAGAACGAAGGTGGCATCGCGGCGACGCAGGGCTTCATGTCACGTGCTGAAATCCGCGTTGCGTCGTCTTTCGCGACCGTTGCCACTTCCCAAACTGGATTGGGTGGAACGTGCATCGTCTCGGGCTATGATCCCAATGGCGGAGCACAGTTCCGCGTCATCAAGGATTGGCAGGGTGCTACAGTCCGAGATGTCGTGCCACCGCTCAATGCAACCGGCAGGGGAGTATCGTTCCGAGCATTGGGCAAAGATCTTCAAATGAAGGTCGATACCGGCTCGCTGATCGTCTTTACGACGATGTTGCACTAGCGGCCCCACATGTCGTCAATTCGACATGTGGGGCCGTAGATTAGAAGTTCAGTCCAAAAAACTCTTCGAGCTTGCTGCCGACATAGTCGAAATGCTCTGCGCCAAGCGCCGGATACAGGCCAAGCCAGAACGTGTTGTTCATCACCCGGTCGGTCTGCGTCAGATCTCCAACGACGCGATAGTTGACGTGTTCGAAATAGGGCTGACGCGTCAGGTTGCCAGCGAACAACAGGCGCGTGCCGATCTTGTTCTGGTCGAGGAAGCGGGTCACATCGACGCGCTTGGCATCGACGCCATCGCGCAGCATCAGCGGAAAGCCGAACCACGACGGATCCGAATTCGGCGTTGCCTCTGGCATGATGAAAATCTCTTCGAGGCTCTTCAGTCGCTCGGTAAGCAGCCCGAAATTGCGCCGACGGGCGGCGATGAAGCCTTCCGCACGATCGAGCTGCGCGAGGCCGCATGCGGCCTGCATGTCCGTGATCTTCAGGTTATAGCCGAGATGCGAGTAGACATACTTGTGGTCATAGCCGAACGGCAGCGTGCCGTGCTGCTGGCCGAAGCGCGAGCCGCAGGTATTGTCGCAGCCGGGCGCGCAATAACAATCGCGGCCCCAGTCACGAATCGATTCGATCAGCGGACGCAATTCGGCCGACTTGGTGAAGACCGCGCCGCCTTCGCCCATCGTCATGTGGTGCGCCGGGTAGAAGCTGAGCGTTGCGACGTCGCCCCAAGTGCCTACCAGCTTGCCGTCATAGGTCGCGCCGAGCGCGTCGCAGCAATCCTCGACCAGCCACAAATCATGCTCGTCGCAGATCCGGCGGACTTCGGCGAGGTTGAAAGGGTTGCCGAGCGTGTGCGCGATCATGATCGCACCGGTCTTCTCGGTGATTGCCGCCTCGATCAGGCTGGCATCGATGTTGTAGGTCGGCACTTCGACGTCGACGAACACCGGGATCAGGCCGTGCTGGATCGACGGGTTGACCGTGGTCGGGAAGCCGGCCGCGACGGTGATGACTTCGTCCCCAGGCTTCAGGCGACGATCGCCGAGCTTGTGGCTGGTCAGGCACGACAGCGCCAACAGGTTCGCGGACGAGCCTGAGGTGGTGGTCAGCAGAAACGGTGCACCGACCATCTTGGCGAGTTTCGCCTCGAACTCGGTGTTGAAGCGGCCGGTAGTCAGCCAGCCGTCGAGCGATGCTTCGACCATCATCTCGATCTCGGGTGCACCGATCACCTTGCCCGCGGGCGGGATCACGGATTCGCCGGGCACGAACGGCTTGGGTGCGAATTGCTGTTCGGCATATTGGCCGACCAGGGTGCGGATCTGCTTGCGAAGTTCGTCAGCGGTCATGGGGAATAGGTCCTATGCGGAAAGGGTATGGCTGGCGCGGGTGAAGCGCTCCAGTTCTTCAAGCGAATATGCATGCATGTCGGTGCCCGACAGCCAGGCGCGATGCCAGGCAACAATCCGGTCGAGCGCTTCGGACAGCGACCAGCGTGGCTGCCAGCCAAGACCGAAGCGTGCCTTTGAGATGTCGAGTTTGAGGTAGTTGGCCTCATGCGGTTGGACCGACTCGTCGCGCGTCCAATCGGCGCCGTCGCCCCAGCGCGCACACATGCGCTCGACGATCCACTGTACTGGCTGCGCATCCTCGTCGCGCGGACCAAAGTTCCACGCTTGGGCTGCCGCAGGGTCGGCCCATAACGCTTGGCACAGCACGAGATAGCCCGACACCGGTTCCAGCACGTGCTGCCACGGCCGGGTCGCAAGCGGATTACGGATCAGCACCGGATCGCCGTCGGCGACCGCGCGCAGGATGTCCGGGATCAGGCGATCAGCAGCCCAGTCGCCCCCGCCTATGACGTTGCCAGCGCGGCCCGAGGCCAGCGCAGGTTGGCCATCGTCGGTGAAGAACGACCGGCGATAGGCAGAGGTGACCAGTTCGGAACACCCCTTCGAGTTGCTGTACGGATCATAGCCGCCCATCGCCTCGTCTTCGCGGTAGCCCCAGACCCATTCGCGGTTCTCGTAGCATTTGTCGGTCGTAACCACACAGACCGCGCGGACCGAAGCAGCTTTGCGGACCGCCTCGAGCAGGTGGACGGTGCCCATGACGTTGGTGGCGTAGGTGCCGACCGGATCGTCATAGGAAGCGCGCACCAGCGGCTGCGCCGCCATGTGGATGACGATCTCGGGATCGGCCGCGACCAACGCGGTTTCCAGGGCCTCGCGGTCGCGGATGTCGCCGATGATCGACGTCATGCCGGCCGCGACGCCAGCGACCTCGAACAGCGCGGGGCTCGTCGGAGGAACGAGCGCGAAGCCGGTAACCTGGGCGCCCATCTGCTGGAGCCAAAGCGACATCCAGCTGCCCTTGAACCCGGTATGGCCGGTCAGAAAAACGCGCTTACCCGCCCAGAAAGCGGGGTCGACATTGCCCTTGGTCACGATTGGCGCGGTCATGTCGGGGGGCATTACCATATACGCCACGGAGCCTTGCCGCTCTGCCACAGGCTTTCAAGATGCTGCTTGTCACGCAGCGTATCCATCGGCTGCCAGAAGCCATGATGCTCGTACGCCATCAACTCGCCATCGGTGGCTAGTGTGCGCAGCGGCTCCTGCTCCCACGTGGTTGAATCGTCTTTGAGGTAGTCGAGGACCTTTGGCGACAGCACGAAATAGCCACCATTGATCATGCCACCGTCACCCTGCGGCTTTTCGAGGAATTCGGTGATCTGGCCGCCCTCGATCTGCAATGCGCCGAACCGGCCCGGCGGATAGGTCGCGGTCAGCGTCGCCGCCTTGCCGTGGCTGCGGTGGAATTCGATCGACTTGGTGATGTCGATGTCGGCAACGCCGTCGCCGTACGTGAAGAAGAAGAACTCTTCGTCCTTAACGTACTCGGCAACGCGCTTCAGGCGACCGCCGGTCATCGAATCGTCGCCCGTGTCGATCAGCGTGACCTTCCATGGCTCCGCGCGCTTTTCGTGCACGATCATCTCGTTCGCCTTCATGTCGAAGGTGACATCGGACATGTGCAGGAAGTAGTTCGCAAAATACTCCTTGATCACATAGCCCTTGTAACCGCAGCAGATGATGAACTCGGTGACGCCATGTGCGGCGTAGATCTTCATGATGTGCCACAGGATCGGGCGACCGCCGATTTCGATCATCGGCTTGGGGCGCAGGCTGGTTTCTTCGGCGAAACGCGTGCCGAGGCCCCCGGCGAGAATGACTGCCTTCATTGTCCTACCTCAGTTCGAGCTGACAAATGCGTCGGAGAAGAAGCGTTTGGCTGGAAGCCCCAGCGCCAACAGCTTCTCGCGTGCAGATGTAATCATGGCGTTCGAGCCGCATGCATAAACGACCGTGCCGTCAGGATCGATACCCTGACGGATCGCCGCATCGTGAACATAGCCCCGGGCGGCGCTCCAATTGGCATCGGTGCCCGATAGCAAGTGGTGGACCCCGACGTCGAGGCCCAATCCAACCGGATCCCAGCAAAAGCTCTCGGCTTCGCGGTTGCCCCAGAAGACGGTGAGCCGGTGTTGCGCGGCACGCTCGCGATCTGCCGCAAGCTCTTCGAGGAGAGCTTTTACGGGGGCAATACCGGTACCGGTTGCCAGGAACACGATGTTGGTGGGGCCTTGCTCGCGCAGGAAGAACGTCCCAAATGGCCCCTCGATCCGCAGGAGGTCGTTGGCCTTGGCGCGCTCGAACCAATACTCGCTGAGGATACCGCCCTTGTAGCGCTTGATGATGAGCTCGAGCAGGGCGTCACCGCGCGGCGCGTTGGCGAGGGAATAGCTGCGCCGCACGCCTTCGACGATGACATCAATATATTGCCCCGGCAGAAACCGCATCGGCGAGGCGGGTGGCGTCTTCAGCATCACGCGAACGATGTCGGGAGCGAGCCGCTCGATCGACACGATCCGGCTGGCCATCGTCTTGATCTCGATCCCGGCTAGCCGGTCGAGCGGTTCGATGTCCAACGTCACATCGCTGGTTGCTGATCGGCAGCAAGTGAGGATGAGCCCGTCCCGTGCGTCTTCGGTGCTAAGACTCTCCTCCGTACGGAGCACCTCGGTTATCCCTGCGAGCAGCGGTGCCTTGCAGATCCCACAGCGCCCCGTCCGGCAGCTATATTCGAGGGTCACGCCCTCGTTGCGCGCTGCATCGAGGATCGAAACGGTGCGGTCCGCGGTGAAGGTGTGACCGGTATTTAGCGTTACAGTTGGCATGCGATGCAGGCTGTTAGTTGATTCCTCGATACAGTCCAGCATTTGTGCGCCTGGCAAACACCTGTGATTGCACCCCATACCAGGGTCCGTGCGTTGCCATATGTTAGCTAGGAGGTTTTATGACGATTTATCGCGTTATTGTCGAAGGCGAAGAAAAAACCTTCGAATATGCGTTCGACGGCGAACCGCAAATTAACCTGACCTTCGAGGACAATGGCATAGTCTACAAGGTCACCACCCGCGCCCATGATGAGAACGACAAGTTTTCGCATACGCTTCATGCTGAAATCGTCTGACCTCACTACGTCAATTGTCGCTTGGCATCCTATCGAGTGCGTAGATTGCCAATGCGCGATTTTCGATGATGTCGACGCCTCTTTCCCTCTCCATTGGCGCCGTGGATGTCTCGGTGGGTAGCCTTTGCCGCAGCCTTGCCGTAACGGGCATCGCTATCAATCGGGCGGCAATAGGAAGATGTGAATGAACAGCCCCGTTCAACTGATCCACCCCCGTCGCCATGGCGACGCGCGCGGTTGGTTCACCGAAACATATAATCGCGAGACGTTCGCGGGGCTCGGCATTGACGTCACGTTCGTTCAGGACAACCACTCACTTTCCGCTCCCGCATTTACCTTGCGCGGCTTACATTTTCAAACACCGCCGCGCGCGCAGGACAAACTCGTGCGATGCATTCGCGGGCGTATCTTCGACGTCGCTGTCGACATACGAGCGGCCTCCCCTACCTATGGCCAATGGGTTGGTGCAGAGCTGTCAGCTGAAAACGGTCATCAGCTTTTTGTTCCGGTCGGCTTCGCGCATGGCTTTCTGACGCTCGAGGACAATTGCGAAGTTAGCTATAAATGCTCAGACACCTATGCGCCCGAGTCCGATGGCGGAATTCGTTGGGACGACCCGGCAATCGGCATTAATTGGCCGATGCCCGTCGGGACTGTCCCCGAACTGAGCGCCAAGGACATGGTGCAGCCCGCGATAAAAGATTTTAACAGCCCCTTCCCCTATGACGGCCGGCCCCTCGCGCCTCTCGCCTGAAGGACAGACTAATGCGTATTTTCGTCACCGGCGGGGCCGGCTTCATCGGTTCGGCCCTTGTCCGTCACCTGATGGAAAACACCGACCACGAAGTGCTCAACTTCGACAAGCTGACCTATGCCGGCACGCTGACGACGGTCGAGCAGGCGGTCGAGCGCGTCGCGAGTTCGAACCGCTACCAGTTCATACAGGGCGACATCTGCGACGCCGAGGCAGTCCGCGCGGCGATCGCCGAATTCAAGCCCGACGTGATCACGCATCTCGCCGCTGAGAGCCATGTCGATCGCTCGATCGACGGTCCCGGCGCGTTCGTGCAGACCAACGTCGTCGGCACCTTCACGATGCTGAGCGAGGCACGCGCCTATTGGCTGTCGCTCGGCGACGCAGCGAAGGCGGCATTCCGCTTCCACCACATCTCGACCGACGAGGTTTACGGTTCGCTCGGCGACACCGGGTTGTTCACCGAAGAGACCCCGTACGATCCGCGTTCGCCCTATTCGGCGTCGAAGGCGGGGTCCGACCATCTCGTCAGCGCCTGGGGCCACACCTTTGGCCTGCCGGTGCTGATCACCAACTGCTCGAACAATTACGGGCCGTATCACTTCCCCGAAAAGCTGATCCCGCTGATGATCGTCAAGGCGCTCGCGGGCGCCGACCTGCCCGTCTACGGCAAGGGCGACCAGGTCCGCGACTGGCTGTATGTCGAGGATCATGTCCGCGCGCTGCACGCGGTGTTCGAAAAGGGCGAGCCCGGCCGGACCTACAATGTCGGCGGAAACAACGAGAAGCAGAATCTCGAGGTCGTGAAGACCGTCTGCACGATCCTCGACCGCCTCCGCCCGCGCGCCGATGGCCAGTCCTACGCGACGCAGATCACCTATGTCGCCGACCGCCCCGGCCACGACAAGCGCTATGCGATCGATGCGACCCGGATTAAGGACGAGCTTGGCTGGGAGCCCGCTGAGACGTTCGAGACGGGCATCGAGAAGACCGTCGCCTGGTATCTCGACAATCAGGACTGGTGGCAGGCGATCGTCGCCGAGCACAAAGCGGATCAGCGTCGCGGGCTTTCAGTATGAAGCGGATCCTTGTCACTGGCGGGAACGGCCAGCTCGGCACCGAGCTTAAGCGCTATGCCTGGCCCGAGGGCTGGGCGGTTACGGCGATCGACATCGACGAGCTCGACCTGCGCGATACCACGGCGATCGCCGCGATGGTCTCGGGTGGCCATGATGGCACGCCTTGGGCCGCGGTGATCTCTGCGGGGGCCTATACCGCGGTCGACAAGGCGGAGAGCGACATCGTCACCGCCTGGGCGGTCAACGCGATGGCCCCCGCGGCGTTTGCCGAGGCGTGCGCGAAGGCGGCGATCCCGATCGTCCAGGTCTCGACCGATTACGTCTTCGACGGCGCGCGCGAGGGCGCATGGGACGTCACCGATCCGGTCGCGCCGCTCGGCGTGTACGGCGCCTCTAAGCTTGGCGGCGAACTCGCGGTCAGGACCTCGGGCGCACGCCACGCGATCGTCCGGACCGCCTGGGTGGTCAGCGCGCACGGCAACAACTTCGTGAAGACGATGCTGCGCGTCGGCGCGACCAACCCTACCCTGCGCGTGGTCGACGACCAGCATGGCAGCCCGACGTCCGCGGCCGATCTCGCCGCGGCGCTCGCGACGATCGCGATGCGGCTCGTCGAGGATCCCGCCGCCCCCACCGGCATCTATCATTTCAGCAACGCCGGCGCGGTCACCTGGGCCGGCTTCGCGCGCGAGATCTTCGCGCAGAGTGCCGCGCGGGGCGGGGCGAGCGCCGAGGTCGATGGCATCCCGACTAGCGAATACCCGACGCCTGCGACGCGCCCGGCAAACTCGTTGCTCAGCCATGACGCGATCACGCGCGACTATGGCATCCATCCGCCCGCGTGGCAGACCGCGCTCGGCAACATCCTCGACGAACTGCTCGGGGCCCCCAAGAAGGACATCTCCCAATGAAGGGCATC
>Ga0265780_10003098_pt1 | contig 22116 bp, 17 predicted proteins | sample P1T30metagenome_FD_192432 | JGI IMG/M metagenome (GOLD analysis project Ga0265780, IMG submission 192432) | Plant litter microbial communities from East Loma Ridge, Irvine, California - P1 T30 | ecosystem: Environmental > Terrestrial > Plant litter > Unclassified | place: USA: California...
TGCGGGATTGGGGCCGGCGCGACGACACTTCCCTCATGCAAACTCCATGAATATGGCAAACACTGTCTTGCACGGCCCCGCACTGGCCGAATTCATCCGTGGTGCGATCGCACTCGAAACGACTGGCTCGGGCGGCATCCTGCCGCACCGCCTGCCCGCGTGGGCGCTCGCCCAGTGCCGTGACCCGCAACTGGCGATGGCCGAATCGCAGCCATCCGGCGTACGCCTGGTATTCCAGACCGAGGCCACGACCCTGGAACTGGTGACCTTGCCGACCAAGCGGATCTATCCGGGAATGCCGGCGCGGCCGGACGGGGTGGTCGACCTGCTGGTCGACGGCCGGCTCGCGGCGCAAGCGAGCGCGCCGGCGGGCAGGCAGGTGCGCATGGACTTCGCCGGCGGATCGACGGTCATCGATCCCGGGCATCCGCAAAGGCTGCGTTTCGACGGGCTGGCGGACCGGCTGAAGACGATCGAACTCTGGTTGCCGCATGACGAGACCACCGAGTTGCTGGCGCTGCACGCGGATGCGCCGCTGCAGCCCGATCCGGAACCCGCGCGGCGCAGGTGGCTGCACCACGGCAGCTCGATCAGCCATGGTTCGAACGCGAGTCACCCGAGCGGCACCTGGCCGGCCGTCGCCGCCAGGCTGGCCGGGGTGGATCTCGTCAACCTCGGCTTCGGCGGCAATGCCCTGCTGGACCCGTTCACGGCGCGCACGATGCGCGACGCGCCGGCCGACGTGATCAGTGTCAAGATCGGGATCAACCTGGTCAACAGGGACCTCATGCGCCTGCGCGCCTTCGGTCCGGCAGTGCACGGTTTCCTCGACACCATCCGGGAAGGGCACCCGCGTGCGCCCTTGCTGGTGATATCGCCGCTGCTCTGTCCCATCCACGAAACGACGCCCGGGCCGACCGCGTTCGACCCGGCGTCCCTGGCGGCCGGCAAGCTGAATTTCCAGGCCGCGGGCAAGCCGGACGAGATCGCGCAAGGCAAGCTGACGCTCGAATCCATCCGCGCGCAGCTGCGGGACATCGTGGCGCAACGTGCGCGCGCCGACGAGCGCATCCATTATCTGGACGGCACCCTGCTGTACGGACCCGAGGACAGCGAGCGCCTGCCGCTGCCGGACGGATTGCACCCCGATGCGGCCGCGCAAGGCCTGATCGGCGAGCGCTTCGCGGCGCTGGCCTTCGCCGACGGCCCCTTCAGGAAAGCGATGTGACGAGCGGCGGCGGCATACGGTGCAGTACCGCACCGAGCCATCCGCCGCCCCACACGTATCGTTCCGGTTCGATCCCTCGGATTCGGCAAGGTGACGCGCGGCGCCGCCCGCGCATGCATCCCGATCGGAATCGTGTTGCTTCCTCAACCTCACTATCGGAGTTCCCATGCAAAAGCACAAGGCAGCGATCCTGGGCGGATTGGTCGCAGGAGTGGTGACGACGGCCGTCATGGTCGCCGGGCGCAAGAGCGGTTTGCTGACCAAGACGCTCGACCGCGATGCCGTGGACTGGATCGACAGGCTGACCGGTTCGCGCACGGCGATCGGCGACGCGGGCACCAGCGCGGTGGAATTCGTCAATCACCTCGGCGCGTCCGCCGCCTTCGCTGCCGCGCTGCCGACGCTGCGCGAGCTGGCGCCAACGCTCTCGCCGGTCGCGCTCGGCACGCTGTACGGCACGGCGCTGTATGCGGTGAACATCGGCGCCATCGCGCCGGTACTCGGCATCACGGAGGGCGAGATCGCGGCCGGTCCGCGCAAGGCCGGCGAGCGCTGGGCGATCCACGTGCTGCAGGCGGTCGTCACGGCGCTGGTGGCGGAGCGCTTGAGCTCGGATGGCGGAAACGGACGGGCTGCTGCGGACCACGACATGTTCGAGCCAGTATGAGGCCGCCATGTCCGGCGTTTCATCGGGCCGAGGCCGCGAAAACCGCCTGACCAAGGCGAACATGGCCAAAAAAAAGCCGGCGCCCGAGGGCGCCGGCTTTTTTCCTTGCCGCGCTACGCCTTGAAGAAGGAGCGGCGCGGACGGCAAGCTTACTGCTGCTGCGAACCGTAGGCCTTCACGCCGTTCATGATCTCTTCCTTGGCGGCGTCCGGACCGGCCCAGCCTTCGACCTTGACCCACTTGCCCTTTTCCAGGTCCTTGTAGTGCTCGAAGAAGTGCTGGATCTGGCGCAGGGTCAGTTCCGGCACGTCGTCGACGGTCTTCAGGTTGGCGTACAGCGGCAGCAGCTTCTCGACCGGCACGGCCAGGATCTTGGCGTCGCCGCCGGCTTCGTCGGTCATCTTCAGCACGCCCAGCACACGGCAGCGCACCACCACGCCCGGCAGCAGCGCGAACGGCGTCAGCACCAGCACGTCGCACGGGTCGCCGTCATCGGCGACGGTGTTCGGGATGTAGCCGTAGTTGCATGGGTAGTGCATCGCGGTGCCCATGAAACGGTCGACGAAGATCGCGCCGGACTCCTTGTCCACTTCGTACTTGACCGGATCGCCGTTCATCGGGATTTCGATGATGACGTTGAAATCGTTCGGCACATCGCGGCCGGCATTGACGTTGTTCAGGCTCATGGGGTTTTCCTTGGTTTGCGCAAATCGCTTGCTGGAGAAACAATAAAGGGAGCCATTATAGCGAATCGTCCTCAGCCTGTGCGGCGCACGGGATGGCGTGAAATGGAACAGCGCGCTACAACACCGTTGCCAGCGCGCACTGCCGGTAATGGTGGTTGGCCTGCTCCCATTGTCCCAGCGCCTCGTGCAATTGGGCCAGCTTCAGGTGCGCCTCGCGTACGTTATCGGGGCTGGTGGCGTCCGACAGCGCCGCTTCCAGGTAGCGCTGGGCCTTGCCCCACAGCTTCTGGCGCAGGCACAGGGAACCCAGGGTCAGCGCCAGCTCGGGGTCGTGCGGATGCTCGCGCTGCCAGGCTTCGCAGCGCTCGATCTGGGCCAGCAGCGTGGGCGAGCCTTCCGGCCCGGCGGCGTCGCGGTAGGCGCGCACCACGCGCTCGTCCCACTCGGCGCGCAGCGCTTCCTCGATCATCAGGCGCGCCTCGTCGTGCAGGCCGCGCGCATTGAAGGCGGCGGCGGCGCGCGCGACGATGGCCGGCTGCAGCCGGTCCGCCAGCGGCACGCCTGCCCATACGCGGCGCACCGATTCGGCGTCGTGCCCGCCCTCGCCCAGCAGGGCGTCGTAGGCCAGTTCGCGCAGGCGGCTCGACAGCGCCGGATGCAGGGCGTTGCGCTTGTCCAGGGTGCGCACCAGACGCAGCACCTCCGGCCAGTTGCGCGCCTGCTGGTTGGCCTTCATCGCCCACTGCAGGGCGTGGATGTGGCGCTGGCCGCTGGCGTTCAGTTCCGCCACCGCCTCCAGTGCGCCTTCGGGGCGGTGCTCGTCGACCAGCAGCTCGGTGAGCGTCATCAGGCGCGCGGTCTTGAGCGCAGTGTCGGAGGCGATGCCGGCCAGCCAGGCGTCGCGCCGCGCCGGCTCGCGCATGCGGTGCGCCGCGCGGGCGCCGATCAGGGCCGCCAGGCCGGCGTTTTCCGGCAGCTCGGCGGCGCGCATGGCGGCCTTCTCGGCGTGGCCGAAGCGGCCCTCGAACAGGGCTTTCAGGGCGTCGCGCAAGCCCTTGTTGCCCTCGCGCTCACGCTTGCGCTGGCGGTAGGCGGCCACCCGCTCCGGCATGCGCAGCGTGGCGCGCAGGGCGCGCGCCAGGCCGTACAGCAGCAGGAACAGCAGCGCGCCCAGCACCACGAACAGGTTCAGCGACAGGTCGATCCGGTGCGGCGGGTAGAAGAACACCACGTTGCCGGGGTTGAAACGCGCGGTCACGGCAATGCCGATCGCCGCGGCCATCAGGGCGACTAACCAGAGAAGTAAGCGCATGGCGTCAAGGCTTGGATTTGTAGTTGCGCACGGCGCCCAGGCTGTCGGCCAGGTCGGGCACGTCGATCGAGACGTTGTTCGCCTGGACCTGGCGCAGCAGGCCCTGCACCGTCTGGGTCGAGCGCGCCTTGGTGTCGAAGTACTTGAGCACCATTTCCTGGGCGGTGCCGAGGTCGTCGCGGAAGGTGCCTTCGTTGCGCGACAGCAGGGCCAGGCGCGCGTTCAGCAGGCGCAGCTTCAGGTTCTCGCGCACGAAATAGGATTCGCTCGGCGACAGCATCAGCGCTTCCGGCGTGTCGACGGTGCGTACGCGGACCAGCTGGCGCATGTCGTCCCACATCTCCTGGCTCCAGTCGCGCCAGGTCGCGGTGAAGCGCTGGCCCAGGCTCAGCTCGGGCGCCGGCGCCGGCTGTCCCTTGGCGGCGGCGGCGCGTGGTGGCGGATTGATGCGCTTCGGCGCCATCGGCTCGGCCGGCTTTTCGTCGGACAGCAGCGGCAGCGCGTCGATCTGCGAGATCGCATTGTCCAGGCGCAGCGCGATGCCGGCCTGGTCGACCGAGGGCAGCGCCTTCAATTTGTCGATGTCGCGCGCGATGGCGCGGCGGATCGTGATGAACTGCGGCTTGTCGGAGCGCGACAGCGAGCGGTCGGCGTTCTGCAGCGCGATCAGGGCGCCCTGCACGTTGCCGGCCAGTTGCAGCTGCTGGCTGGCGGTCGAGAGCACCTGTTCGATCTCGGTCAGCGCCCACTCGTCGCGGTTCTTCGACACATCCTGGTACATCTGCTCGAGCGCGGCCTGCTGGCTCTGCGATTCGGCCTGGCGGCTTTCCAGCACGCCGACCTTGACCTGCAGCTCCTTGGCGGTTTCCTGGGCGTCGCGCACCAGTTGCGCGGTCTCGGCGTTGGACGCGCTGTCCTTCTGCAAGGTGCGCGCGACGTCTTCGCGCAGCTTGTTGAAGCGGCTGTGGGTCGACCAGGCCTGCAGCGCCAGCAGCACGGCCAGCGCCAGGATCACGATGTTCTGCGGCTTCTGGAACAGGCCCTGCGTCTCGGGCACGCGCGGCTCGGGACCCGGCGCCAGGGGCGCCGGCACGGGCGCCGCCGTCGGCACGCCCGCATTCGGTGGTTCGGGATGATTGGGCAATTCGTTCATGCTCATGATTGTAACGCGGCAAGCAAACGCTCGTCGCCGGAGCCGGTCAGCGTCAAATCGGCGAAACCCAGCGCCTGTGCGGTCTGCGCGATCCTGGCGTGGGGCACGATCAGGTGTTGTTGTTGCAATCGCGCCACACTTTCTTCACCATCGAGCTGGGCGGTCAGGCCGACCAGCCCGCGCAGCGCTTCCGAACTGGTGACGATCCAGTCGTGGCGCCCCGCCAGCAGGCTGCGCAGGGTGGCGGCCAGCCCGGGAGTCAGGATCGGTACCGCGCGGCGGTAGGCGGCCACGGTCTCGACCTCGGCCCCGGCCGCGCGCAGGGCGTCCGGCAGCACTTCGCGCCCGCCGTCGCCGCGCACGATCAGCACGCGCGCGCCGCGCAGGCGCTCCAGGTCGAGCGCCTGCAGCAGGTGTTCGGAATCGCTGTTGGCCGGATCGCGCGGGCAGTGGATGGCCACGTCGCCGGCATCGATGCCATGGCGCGCCAGCGCCGCGCGGCTGCCCTCGCCCACCACCGCGATGTCGACGCCGGCCGGCCAGCGCGCGACATGCGCCAGCGCGGCGTCGACGGCGTTGGGCGAGACGAAGGCCACCAGCGCAAAGCGCGCCAGGCCGTCCAGCACCGCTTTCAGGGCGGCCTGGTCGGCGATCGGGGATATCTCCAGCAGCGGCAGCAGCACCGGGCGGCGGCCGAGGGCGGCCACGGCGCGGGCCAGGGGCGCGGCCTGCTGGAGGGGGCGGGTGATGACGACCGCGGTATCAAGCATCGCCAGCGTCGGCGGCCGCCTCGGCCTTGCACTCGGCCAGGATGGCGGCGGCGTCCTGCTGCTCCAGCAGCATCGACACCGCGCTGCCCAGCGCTTCCGGCAGCGCCGCCGGGCCGGAAGCTTCGGCCAGGGCCTTGCGGCGGCCGTCCGGGGTGGCGACCATGGCGCGCAGCACCATGGTGGCGCCGTCGACGGTGGCGTGGGCCGCCAGCGGGATCTGGCAGCTGGCGCCGAAGAAGCGCGAGACCTGGCGCTCGGCGCGCACCGCATGGGAGGTATCCTCGTGGTTCAGGGGCGACAGCAGCGCGCGCAGGTCGGCGCCGTCCTCGCGCGCCGCGCTGCCGATCTCGATCGCCATCGCGCCCTGGCCGGCGGCCGGCAGGCTGTCTTCGGTGGAGAGGTAGGCGCGGATGCGGCGCTCCAGGCCCAAACGCTTCAGGCCGGCGGCGGCCAGGATGATGGCGGCGTAGTCGCCGCGATCGAGCTTGCCCAGGCGGGTGTCGAGGTTGCCGCGCAGCGGTTTTACCACGAGTTGCGGATGGCGCAGGGCGATCAGGGCCTGGCGCCGCAGGCTGCTGGTGCCCACGATGCTGCCCGCCGGCAGGCCGGCCAGGCTGTCGTAGTCGTTCGAGACGAAGGCGTCGCGCGGGTCTTCGCGCTCGAGCACGGCGGCCAGCTCGAAACCTTCAGGCAACTCCATCGGCATGTCCTTGAGCGAGTGCACGGCCAGGTCGGCGCGGCCCTCGGCCATCGCGACTTCGAGTTCCTTGACGAACAAGCCCTTGCCGCCGACCTTGGACAGGGTCTTGTCGAGGATCTGGTCGCCGCGCGTCGTGATGCCGAGGATGTCGATCTGGCACTGCGGATATAATGCCGCGAGCCGGTCGCGCACATGCGTGGCCTGCCACATGGCCAGGCGGCTTTCGCGCGATGCGATAATCAGTTTCGCCGGAAGCTTCTGGGTCGTGTCGTTGGAGTTCAAAACGGATTCTTTCTCACTGTCGTTGTGCCTGGATCGGCCGGCGCCAGTATGGACGCCTGCTACCGATCATAAATTCTAGCATGCGCCCGCGTATGGTTTGCGGCCACCCTTTGCCGCCGGTTCTTCCCTGCCGATGAAGTTGTTCCCGACAATTCAACCTGTGGTCACCATGGACAAACCTGCTGCACCAGATCTGAACGTAACCAGCCCCGCCGACCGCGACGCCCCGCTGCGCGAAGACATCCGCCTGCTCGGCCGCCTGCTCGGCGACGTCGTGCGCGCCCAGGAAGGCGAGGACGTCTTCAATGTGATCGAGACCATCCGCCAGACCGCCGTGCGCTTCCGCCGCGAGGACGACCCGCAAGCCGGCGCCGAACTCGCCGGCCTGCTCAGGAAGCTCACGCGCGAGCAGACCAATTCGGTGGTGCGCTCCTTCTCCTATTTCTCGCACCTGGCCAACATCGCCGAGGACCAGCACCGCATCCGCCGCCGCCGCGGCCACCTGCTGGCGGGATCGAAGGCGCATCCCTCCTCCGTGTCCTATGCGCTCGGGCGCATCAAGGACGCCGGCATCGGGCGCGACACCGTCGAGACCTTCCTGCGCGAAGCGCTGATCTCGCCGGTGCTCACCGCCCACCCGACCGAGGTGCAGCGCAAGAGCACCCTCGACGCCGAGCACGACATCGCGCGCCTGCTGGCCGAGCGCGACCTGCCGCAGACGCCCAAGGAAGCCGCGCGCAACCTGCAGCTGCTGCAGGCGCGCATCGCCACGCTGTGGCAGACGCGCATGCTGCGCTACGAAAAGCTGACGGTGGCCGACGAGATCGAGAACGCCCTGTCGTATTACCGCCTTACTTTCCTCCGCGAGCTGCCGGCGCTGTACGACGACATCGAGGACGAGCTGGCGGCCCACTACGGCAGCACGCTCGAGGACGCGGCGCGCGCGCTGGACGGCGCCGCCTACGTGCAGATGGGCAGCTGGATCGGCGGCGACCGCGACGGCAACCCGAACGTCAACGCCGACACCATGCAGCGCGCCCTGGTGCGCCAGGCCACCACCGTGTTCGACTTCTACCTCGACGAGGTGCATGCGCTGGGCGCCGAGCTGTCGCCCTCGACGCTGCTGGTGCCGGCCAGCGAAGCCCTGCTGGCGCTGGCCGATGCGTCTCCCGACCATTCGCCGCACCGCAAGGACGAGCCCTACCGGCGCGCCCTGATCGGCATCTACGCGCGCCTCGCCGCCACCGCGCGCGAGCTGGGCGCCACCAACATCCTGCGCAAGGAAGTCGGCCAGGCCGACCCCTACGGCGATCCGGCCGAGTTCCACGCCGACCTGGGCACCATCGAACAATCGCTGGCCGCCAACCACGGCGCGATCCTGGCCGCGCCGCGCCTGCACGGCCTGCGCCGCGCCGCGCTGGTGTTCGGCTTCCACCTGGCCTCGCTCGACATGCGCCAGAGTTCGGACGTGCACGAGCGCGTGCTGGCCGAGCTGTTCAAGCAGGCCGGTGTCGAAGCCGACTACGCCTCGCTGGACGAAGACGCCAAGGTGGCCCTGCTGCAGTCCGAACTGGCCCAGCCGCGCCTGCTCTACACGCCCTACGCCGCGTATTCCGAGACCGCCGAATCCGAGCTGCAGGTGCTGCGCAGCGCGCGCGAGATGCGCCGCCGCTACGGCGTGCGCGCGATCCGCAACTACATCATCTCGCACACCGAGACCGTGTCCGACCTGCTCGAAGTCCTGCTGCTGCAAAAGGAAACCGGCCTCTTGCGCCCGCAGGAACAGAAGAGCGAAGTGATGGTGATCCCGCTGTTCGAGACCATCCCCGACCTGCAGCGCGCCGCCGCCATCATGCAGGACTGGATGGCGCTGCCGGTGGTGGCCGCCGTCATCGAGCACCAGGGCCGCCTGCAGGAAGTCATGCTGGGCTACTCCGACTCGAACAAGGACGGCGGCTTCCTGACCTCGAACTGGGAGCTGTACCAGGCCGAACTCGCGCTGGTGCAGGTGTTCGCCGAAGCCAGGGTCAAGCTGCGCCTGTTCCACGGCCGCGGCGGCACCGTCGGCCGCGGCGGCGGCCCGAGCTACGACGCCATCCTGGCCCAGCCGCCGGGCACGGTGAACGGCCAGATCCGCCTGACCGAACAGGGCGAGATCATCTCCTCCAAGTTCAGCAATCCGGAGATCGGCCGCGGCAACCTGGAACTGCTGGTGGCGGCGACGCTCGAAGCGGGCCTGGTGCCGCACAGCGGCAACGGCGCCGAGGGCCAGCGCCTGCATGGCTTCGAGGAAGTGATGGGCGAACTGTCCCGACGCGCCTACGCCGCCTACCGCGACCTGGTGTACGAAACCCCGGGCTTCACCGACTACTTCTTCGAAGCCACCCCGATCGCCGAGATCGCGGAACTGAACCTCGGTTCACGCCCGGCCTCGCGCAAGTCGACCCGCCGCATCGAAGACCTGCGCGCGATTCCCTGGGGCTTCTCCTGGGGCCAGTGCCGCCTGCTGCTGACCGGCTGGTACGGCGTCGGCACGGCGGTCGCCGGCTGGCTCGAAGACGGTGGCCCCGAACGCCTGGAGACGCTGCGCGAGATGGGCCGCGACTGGCCCTTCTTCGCCACCCTGCTGTCGAACATGGACATGGTGCTGGCCAAGACCGACCTGCCGATCGCCTCGCGCTACGCCGAACTGGTGGCCGACGCCGAGCTGCGCGAACGCATCTTCAAGCGCATCGCCGCCGAGCATGCGCAGACCCTGCGCTGCCTGGAACTCGTCACCGGCAACAGCGAGCGCCTGGTGAACAACCCGCTGCTGGCGCGCTCGATCCAGAACCGCGTCGCCTACATCGACCCGCTGAACCACCTGCAGGTCGAGCTGATCCAGCGCCACCGCGCGCTGGCCAACGATCCGGACAAGGTGGACGAGCGGGTGCACCGCGGCATCCACCTGTCGATCAACGGGGTGGCGGCGGGCTTGCGCAACACGGGCTGACCCGCTACGTCGTTCCTGCGAAGGCAGGAACCCAAGTACTGCATGCCTTGCCACGACGCGTGTAACTTGGGTCCCTGCCTGCGCAGGGACGACGGTGGTGTTGCCACGACCCACGCAACTTGGGTCCCTGCCTGCGCAGGGACGACGGTGGTGTTGCCACAACCCATGCAACTTCGGCCCCTGCCTGCGCAGGGACGACGGTGCTTCGGTAGCCCGCGCCGCCAGCACCTCGTTCCTGCGAAGGCAGGAACCCAAGTACTACAGGCGCCCTCAGCGTCTTAGCGACACCCCGAACCCGACGCTGAAATCCGGCGTCCGGTGATTCAGGCCGCGCACCAGCGAGACATCGAACTGGCAATCCTTCGCCAGCCGGTAGGTGAAGCCGCCATCGACGGCGGCCTGGCTGCCGCCATGTTCGCCGGACGCGATCTGCGGCGCCGCCACCTCGACGAAGCCCTGCCAGCGTTCGTTCAGCTCCTTGCCCAGCGTGAGCGCCAGGAAGCCGTAGCGGTAGCGCGCGCCGCGCTCGTCGTTCTCGGTGGCGACGCCCGGCATGAACTGCACGCTCCATCCCTTGTCCAGCTCCCAGCCGGCCGGCAGGTAGAGCGCCGGCCGCGCGCCGCGTCCGCGCAGCGCGCGGCTGCCGCTGGGCAGTTCGACTTCACCCAGCAGGGCCAGCGAAGGGCGCCTGCCCTGCTGGTCGGCGAAGCGCCACTTGAAGCCGAGCGCGGTGTCGGCGTAGCCCACCGTGGTGCTGCGCTCGCCGCTGGCAGGATCGCTGTCGTGGACGATGTCGCGGCCGTCGGTTTCCAGGCGCAGTTCGACGGCGGGCGCAAGGCCGAAGCGCAGCAGGGCCGGGGTCGAGAATTCGCGTTCGTGCAGATCGTCGCCGCGCTTGCGGTCCCACTGCAGGCCCGCTTCGAGCTGGATGCGGCCCTTGCCGACGACATCGCTGGTCTCGGCGAAACCCGGGCGGTCCGGGCTGATGGGATCGTCGTCGGGATCGGCATGCGCGGCCGTGGCCAGCAGGCCCAGGCTCGCGCACAGGAGGGAGTGGAGTAAGGTCGAGGTTCGCATGGCGCCAGTATGCCAAAGGATGAGATGCGGAGCCCGCACGCGCACCTCGCGCAAAAAAAAGGCGGCGCCTTCCGGCGCCGCCCCGTTCAGGCATGCAAGCGGATCAGTGCGTATCGCCCTCGTCCAGCGACTTGCCGCCGTCTTCCTTGATCGCGCGGCGCACCTTGGCCACCTCGGACGCGCTGGCGCCCTTGGCGTGGTTGCCCCAGCTGTTACGGACAAACGTCACCAGCTCCGCGGTTTCCTCGTCGTTCAGGCGCCAGCCGAAGCCCGGCATGGCCAGGTCGGACGGACGTTCCTTGGTCGACGGCAGGCGGCTGCCGGCCAGGATCACGCGGATCAGCGATGTCGGATCGTCGGCCAGCACGGTCGGGTTGCCCGGCAGCGCCGGGAAGGTGATCGCGTTGGACTTGCCGTCGCTGCGGTGGCAGGCGTTGCAGTTATCCAGGTAGAGCTGGGCGCCGCGGTTGTCGCCGTCCTTGCCGGACTTCAGCAGCCGCGTGGTGTCCTCGCTCGCCGCGAACGTCGCCTTGGCGCCGCCGTGGGCCGGCAGCGTTTTCAGGTAGGCCGCGATGGCGTGCACGTCGGTGTCGTTCATGTGCTGCATGCTGTGCGCGACCACGTCGTTCATCGGACCGCCCACCACCGCCGTGTGGCGGTTGCGGCCGGTCTTCAGGGTGTCGACGATGTCCTGCTCGGTCCATGCGCCCAGGCCGTCGACCTGGTCGCCGCGCAGGTTCACTGCGCGCCAGCCGTCGATCAGTGCGCCGCCGGACAGGTATTCCTTGCCGTCCTTGCCCGACTCGTCCAGCGCCAGTTCCTGCATGGTCGCCGCGCGCGGGGTGTGGCAGGTGCCGCAGTGGCCCGGACCCTGCACCAGGTAGGCGCCGCGCGCCAGCTGCTCGCTCTGGTACTTGGCGACCTCGAACGGCGCCACGTCGCCCGGCCCGAAGGTCTTGCGCCAGATCGCCACCGGCCAGCGGATCGACAGCGGCCAGGCGATGTCGTTCTTGCGGTTGGCCGCGTTCACCGGCTCCACGCCATGCATGAAGTAGGCGTACAGGGCACGCAGGTCCTGGTCGCTCAGCCTGGCATACGAGGGGTACGGCATCGCCGGATACAGCGAGGCGCCGTCGTTGCGGATGCCGTGGCGGATCGCGCGGTCGAAGTCGTTCAGGCTGTAGTTGCCGATACCGGTCTGCTTGTCCGGCGTGATGTTGGTGCTGTACATGTCGCCGATCGGCGAATGCACGGCCAGGCCGCCGGCGAAGGGCTTGCCGCCCGGCGCCGTGTGGCAGGCGATGCAGTCGGAGGCGATCGCGACGTAGCGGCCGGCCTCGACCAGCTGGGCCTGGTCTGCCGTGCCGGCTGCCGGCGCGATGGCGCGCGTTTCGCTCGGGCTCAGCGCATAGGCCAGCGCGCCGGCGAACACGACCGCGCCGATGCCGACGACGGCTGCGATTGCTTTTTTAGTGGTACTCATCGTCATCTCGTCATGTCCTTATGCTTGCACCAGCGGGCCCGGAGCCTTCAGGTATTGCTCGCGGATCGCCTTGGCGCACCAGTAAGCCAGGCCGCCGACCAGGCCGGTCGGGTTGTAGCCATTGTTCTGCGGGAAGGCATTGGCGCCCGGCGCGAACACATTGGAGACATCCCACGACTGCAGGTACTTGTTCAGGGCCGAGGTCTTCGGATCCTTGCCCATGATCGCGCCGCCGCAGGTGTGGGTCGACTGGTACTGGGTGATGTTGTAGTGCGAGCCGTCCTTCTTGGCGTCGCCCTTCATCGCCAGCGGATTGAGGACCTTGGACATCTGCTGGGCCTTGTCGACCAGGTACTGCGAAGCCTTGATCTCGTTGTCGTGCCAGTCGAAGGTCATGCGCAGCATCGGACGGCCGAAGGCATCCTTGTAGTTCGGATCCAGGCTCAGGTAGGCATCGTCGTAGGACATGCACGAACCCTGCACCTCGTAGTAGAACTGGTGGCGGAAGGCCTGCTTGACGCCCTTCTTCCATTCGCTGCCCCAGTTCGGCACGCCCGGCGGCGTGGCGATGCCGCGGATCGGTCCCGAACCCGGCTGGCGCGCCCAGACGATGCCGCCGCCGATGAAGCCGGACTTGGTCGGATCGTTCTGCTTGCCGTTCAGGTCGTCGAAGGTGGCGCCCGCGCCGCCGATGCCGATGAAGGGATTCGCCTGCACGCTCTCGTCGAAGAACAGGTTGACGCGGTTCAGGTTCTGGTACGAATAGTTGCGACCGATGGTGCCGGTCTTGCTGACCGGGTCATACGGAACACCGATACCCGACAACAGCATCAGGTGCACATTGATGTACGAGAAGGCGCACAGCAGCACGATGTCGGCCGGCTGCTCGCACTCGCGGCCCTGGGCGTCGAGGTAGGTGACGCCGGTGGCCTTCTTCTTGTCGGCGTCCAGGTTCACCTTCAGCACCTGCGCATGGGTGCGCATCTCGAAATTCTTGCGGCCGCGCACGACCGGCCAGATATTCGCGTTCGGGCTGGCCTTGGAGTAGTTCAGGCAGCCGTAATCCGAACAGAAGCCGCAGGCATTGCACGGACCCATCTGGCAGCCGTAGGGATTGATGTAGGCGCTCGATGCGTTCGAGGCCGGGATCGGATAGGCGTGGTAGCCCATCTCCTTGGCGGCCTTGTAGAACAGTTCCGCACCCAGGTAGTTCGGGTTCGGCGGCAGCGGATACTCACGCTTGCGCATGCCTTCGAAGGGGTTGCCGCCCTCGATCAGGTTACCGTTCAGGTTGCCGGCCTTGCCCGAGGTGCCGCAGACATACTCGAAGTGGTCCAGCGAGGCTTCCAGCTCATCGTAGCTGATCGGGAAATCCTGGATGGTCATGTTGGCCGGGATGAACTTCTTGCCGAAGCGCTGTTCCAGGCTGCTGCGCGCGGTGAAGTCTTCCGGCAGCGGGCGGAAGTGCGCGCCCGACCAGTGGCTGCCCGCGCCGCCCACGCCGGTACCCGGCTTGAACGAACCCATCTGGCGATACGGCACGGCCGTGTCGTTGATGCCGTGACGCACGGTCAGGGTTTCCTGCGACAGCGATTGCAGGTATTTGCGGTGTACCGAGCCTTCGAGCTCGTCGACCACGCGCGGATACGCGAAATCGGGCACCGTGTCGCGGTCCGGACCGCGCTCCAGGCACACCACGTGCAGGCCCTGGTCGGTGAGTTCCTTGGCCATGATGGCGCCGGTCCAGCCGGCGCCGACGATCACCACGTCGACTTTGTTCTTTACGTTTGCCATGTCTTCTTATCCCCTACGCCCTGCCAGGTCCACCGGTCCGATCGGATACGGTTTGTCGCGCACCTCGACCCAGTCGAGGTAGTCGCCGCGCATGCCCGGATAGCCGATCATCTTCCATGCCGCCATGCCCTTGTTGCCGCCGTGTTTCGGATCGCAGAAGTAGCCGTTGCGGGTCTCGGTCAGCAGGTTGGCGAAAAAGATCTTCGAGGAGATGTTGTCGAACTTCAGCTTGCCGCCCTCGCAGTCCTTCAGCAGCGCTTCCTGCTGCGGCTTGTCCAGGTCGGCGAACTTCTTGCCGCCGAAATGCCTGGCGCAGTGGGCGTCGAAATCCTTGATGCCGACGCGCAGGATGTCCTTCAGCGGCAGCTTGCCCTGGTAGCCGAACTCGCCCGGCGCTTCGAAGAACGGTCCCTGCAGGTACCAGATGCTGCCGGCCGCGTACGGGGTCTGCATATGGCGGTCGAGGAATTCCAGCACGCCGACTTCGATGCCGCCAGGGCCGTGCTCGTCGTGGGGGATCAGGCGGTCGACGGCAGCCGTCAGGAAGCGCCACTCATCGGGCTTGAAATAGCTCGGCGTATAGGCATTCGGCTTGCCCTCCGGCGCCGCCGCGACGGCGGCATCGGCCGACTGCAGGCCGACGTTCAGGGCACCGGCCGCGCCGACACCCATCGGCACGAACATCAGGCTCTTGATGAGGCGCCGACGCGATTGCGATTGTTGGTCGTCAGACATGGAGTATTCTCTTTTATAAATGAAGAATGCCACTAAGCAATAGTGGCATTATGAGCGGTGGATTGTAACGTACGTAACTGCATGTAAAGCCACCGGATACAATTTCATTACAAATCTCTCCGATTCTCACTTGCGCAGGCACCATGGCCGCGCTGCCAAGTCTCTGAAAACCCCAAGCCTACGCCGCTCGCGGGGATGCGAGCGCCCGCCTGCATAAGCGTTGCGCATAAAAAAACTCCCCGGCCGTTTCCGGTTCGGAGAGTTTTCACGCCGGCAATGCTGCCGGCAAGGCTTACTGGGTCTGCAGGAAAGTCTTGAGCTTGTCCGAGCGCGAAGGCTGGCGCAGCTTGCTCATCGCCTTGGCTTCGATCTGGCGGATACGTTCGCGGGTCACGTCGAACTGCTTGCCCACTTCTTCCAGCGTGTGGTCGTTCGACATCTCGACGCCGTAGCGCATGCGCAACACCTTGGCTTCGCGCGGGGTCAGCGAATCCAGCACTTCCTTGATCACGCCACGCATCGAGGCGTGCATCGCCGCTTCCAGCGGCGCCAGGGTGGCGTTGTCCTCGATGAAGTCGCCCAGCTGCGAATCGCCGTCCTCGCCCATCGGGGTTTCCATCGAAATCGGCTCCTTCGCGATCTTCATGATCTCGCGCACCTTCGATTCCGGCATCTCCATCTTGGCCGCCAGGGTCGCCATGTCCGGCTCGACGCCGGTTTCCTGCATGATCTGGCGCGAGATGCGGTTCATCTTGTTGATGGTCTCGATCATGTGCACCGGCACGCGGATGGTGCGCGCCATGTCGGCGATCGAACGGGTGATCGCCTGGCGGATCCACCAGGTCGCGTAGGTCGAGAATTTATAGCCGCGACGGTATTCGAACTTGTCCACCGCCTTCAGCAGGCCGATATTGCCTTCCTGGATCAGGTCGAGGAACTGCAGGCCGCGGTTGATGTATTTCTTGGCGATCGAGATCACCAGGCGCAGGTTGGCGACGGTCATTTCGCGCTTGGCGGTACGGGCGCGCTTCTCGCCGGCAGCCATCTGCTTGTTGATCTTGCGCAGGTCGGCCAGCGGCAGCGCCACGCGCGCCTGCAGGTCGATCATGCGGCGTTGCAGTTCCATGATCGCCGGGGCGTTACGCGACAGCACCGCGCTGTAGGGATAGGCGCAATCGACTTCGCGCTGCACCCATTCGAGGTCGGTCTCGTTGCCCGGGAAGACCTTGATGAAGTGGGCGCGCGGCATGCCGCAGCGGTTCACGCAGATATCCAGCACGGCGCGTTCGATCGAACGCACTTCGTCCATCTGGCCGCGCAGGGTGTCGCACAGCTTTTCCACGACCTTGGCGGTGAAGCGGATGCCCAGCAGTTCGCGCGAGATGACGGCCTGCGCGTCCTCGTAGGCGTCCGAGCCGTAGCCCTGCGTCTTGAAGGCGTGGCCCATCTTGTCGAACTGGGTTTCGATGATCGAGAATTTTTCCAGCGCGCTCTTGCGCAGCGCGGCCAGCTGCTCGGCCGAGTAGCCCGCCGCGGCGCTGCCGGTGGCGTCGCCTTCGACCTCGTCTTCTTCTTCCTCCTCGTCGTCCTCGTCGTCCTCGTCGGCGCTGGCGGCGCTGCTTGCCGCCGGCGCGCCCGAATCGCTGTGGTCGACGAAGCCGTCGACGACGTCGTCGATCTTCAATTCATCGGAAGAAATCTTGTGCGACAGCGCGATGATTTCCGAGATCGTCACCGGGCAGGCGGAAATCGCCTGCACCATGTCCTTGAGGCCTTCTTCGATGCGCTTGGCGATGGCGATCTCGCCTTCGCGCGTCAGCAGCGACACCGCACCCATTTCGCGCATGTACATGCGTACCGGATCGGTGGTGCGGCCGAAGTCGGAATCGACGGTCGACAGCGCGGTCGCGGCGGCGGCCTCGACTTCATCGTCGCTGGTCGGCGTGACCACGGCATCGGACAGCAGCATCATTTCCGCTTCCGGCGCGCGCTCGTAGACGGCGATGCCCATGTCGTTGAAGGTCGCGATGATGCCTTCGATCGCTTCCGGATCGATGATGTTTTCCGGCAGGTGGTCGTTGATCTCCGCATGGGTCAGGTAGCCGCGCTCCTTGCCCATGTTGATCAGGTTCCTCAGCTGGGTGCGGCGCTTTTCCAGTTCCTCGCCCGAGAAGCCCTGCTCGCCGCCGAGCAGCGAAGGAATGCCCTTGGCCTTGCGCTCGCGCAGCTTGCTGGCCGCCTTCATCTCGGCGCGCTCGACCGCGTTCAGGGCCGCGATCTCGTCGTTTTCCGGCACGAATTCGCTCGGCTTGCGGCCGCGGCGGCCCGGTACCTTTACCTGCGGCAGCAGATAGCCGGAAGTATCGATCGCGGCCAGCGTGGCGGCGTCGGTGGTGGTGTTGACCGTGTTTCCGGTCGATGCAGGCGCGGCGACGGTGCTGCCCGGCTCGACGCGGCGCGCGGTGCGGGTGCGCACCACGCGGGCGGCCTGGGCTTCGGCGGCGGCCTGCACGGGCGCGGGCGCCACCACCGGCGCCGGCTCGGCAGCCGGGGCCTCGGCCGATTCGGCCGCCTTGAACGCGGCCAGTTTCGAGACGCGCTTGCGCACGATCACCGGCGGCGCGCTCGGCGCGGCCTGGGTCGGGATGAAGCCGAGGCCGACATCGACTTCGGCGTCGGCTTCGGTTTCAGCCTGCGGCGCGGCGGCCGGGGCCGGCGCTGCAGCAGCGACGGCCGGAGCGACCGCGTCGACCGGCGCCGCTGCGGCCGGCTCGGCGGCTGCGACCGGAGCTGCTTCGGCGATCGGCGCGTCGTCCGCGACCTCGGCCGCCAGCACCTGCGCGGCGGCGACGCCGGCCTCGGCAGCGTCGTCGAACGCTTCCGGTGCCAGCTGGGCTGCTTCGGCCGCGGCCGCTTCTTCGGCCTGGAGCGCCTTCAGCGACGCCAGGCGCGAACGCGTCTTGACCACCGTGACCTTGGCCGCCGCCTCCGTTTCGAGGAAATAGGAAGTCGCGGTTTTCGGCACCGACAGCTGTGCCGTGCTTTTCGCCGGCGCCTTCTTCGCTGTCAGAGTCAAGGTCTTTGCGGTGTTTTTCATGTAGCTTTCTCCAGTCGCGGCGGGATGCACGCCTGCGAAGTCAATAATCCACCGGACCCGCGGCGCGGGCCTGGAAAGAAAGTAATAAGGGAAGCGCCCTACCTAAGGGCAGACCGGCCGGATATCAAGCGCCGCCGGCACTGCCGCCGGCCGGCCGGCGCGTGCTGCGGCAGACGGGACGGTCTGCGGGCTGCGCGAAACTGGGCGGATGGCGGGATGGCGTGGGGTTGAAATCGCGGTTTAGCATGTCGGAACGAAAAAAAGCCCGTCAGACAAACGGGCTTGAAATCTATTTGTCCAAGGGAGAAATAGAGGAGACAGCCGAATTATGCACCAAGGAAATAATTAGTGATAATTGAATTAATCGATAATGGATATATGAATCGCGTATATCCCCACCGTTCTTCCGCCCCCCTGGCCGGTCTGCGTCGGCGCAAGCCCGACGCAAGGAAAGAGGCGGATCATACACCATTTCCCGGCAGCGCGCCGACCCCATGCAAGGGCCGATGCGGCCAATCGGCCGCAAAAACGCGCTTCTGCGCTGCTGAGCGGCGCACGCAGCGCGCCGCCATGCTATCCTTCCGCTTCCTGTTCTTACAATGAAGTCAATGAATACCATTAGTACCGTCGCCGCATCCCCCGAGGCCACCGAAGCCAACGCCGCCAACGCCACGCCAGAGCCAATCGACGCGGCCCAGGAGGACACCACCGACGCCGGCGCGCAGCCGGCCGACGACGCCGCCACCGCCGCCGCTCCTGCAGCCCAGGCGGGCGCCGGCAGCGATGCGCAATCGCCGCGCGCCCTGCTCAAGCAGCTGCAGCAGCAATTCCCGGCCTTCCGCGATTGCCTGCCGCTGGCCATCGGCATCGACAAGCAGTTGCTGGCCCGTATGCCCGGCCTGAACCGCAAGCTGATGCGCGCCGCCCTCGGCATCCACACCGGCTCGATGCGCTACCTGCGCGCGATGGAAAAAGCCACGGTGCGCCACGACCTCGACGGCAAGCCCGGCGAAGAAGTGACCGACACCCACCGCCTGCACGCCAAGGAACTGCTGCAACAGCGCTTCAAGAAAGAAGCCGAGCGCAAGAAGGCCGAACGCGAGGCAGCGGTGCAGGCCGAGGCCGACCGCAAGCGCCAGGAAAAGCTGGAACAGCTCGCCTCCAAGTTCGCGCGCCGCTGACCGCTCCGCACCGATGAGCGAAGCGGAACCGGACGAACTCCCTCCCTACGAAGGCATCAAGCTGGCCGATGTGCGCCTGGTGCGCACGCGCGCCGACGCCGACGCGGCAATGGCCGCGCTCGGCAGCTGCGATGCGCTCGGCTTCGACACCGAGTCGAAGCCCACTTTCCAGAAGGGCGAGGAATCCACCGGTCCGCACCTGGTGCAGCTGGCCAACGACGAGCATGCCTACCTGTTCCAGATCGGCGCCGTGCGCCGCGGCGCCGACGACGCCGGAGCGACTGCACCAGCCGTGCCCGGCATCGAGGTATTGCGCGCGGTGCTCGAATCGCCGGCGATCCTGAAGGTCGGCTTCGGCCTCGGCGACGACCTGCGCCGCCTGCGCGCCAAGCTCGGCATCGAGACCGACAACGTGATCGACCTCGCCACCGCCCTGCGCCGCGGCGAGCGCAACGCCTGGGGCGCGAAGACCGCGGTGGCGCGCTTCTTCGGCAAGCGCCTGCAAAAATCGCGCAAGATCACCACCACCAACTGGGCGCTGCCGCGCCTGAGCGACAAGCAGATCTTGTATGCCGCGGACGACGCCCACGTCGCCCTGCGCATCTACCGCCACTGGCGCGCCAACCCGCCGCCGCCGCTGCCGCCCAAGCCGGTCGCAGGCGGGCCGCGCAGGGCGGCGCAGCCCAAGCCGCAGGGCTGAAGGAAGGGCGGCGCCTGGCTATAATGCCGCCCATGCGCCTGTCCATCCTCCTGTCATGCTGCGCCCTGCTGATCCTGCAGGGCTGCTCGTCCTCCGCCCCGGTCGACGGCGCCCTCGCCTTCCAGAAATGCGCGTCCTGCCACGCCGTCGGCCCGAACGCCCATGGCGCCTTCGGCCCGCAACTGAACGGCCTGTTCGGCCGCCGCGCCGCATCGACGCCCGACTACGCCTATTCCGCGGCCATGAAGCAGTCGGGCATCACCTGGAACGACAAGACCCTGGCCGCCTTCCTGCGCGACCCCGAAAAAGTCGTGCCCGGCACCAAGATGCGCTTCTGGGGCATCGGCGACCAGCGCGAGATCGACGCCCTGCTGGCCCATCTGCGCACGTTCCAGGATGCCCGCTGAGCCCGCCCCTGCCATATGGCCAATATTGTGTAAGAGATAAAAATACCTTGTATCATGGCGGGGTCAGCGATTCCTCACGCTAGGAAGCCATGCGCCGCCTGCTCGTTTTGTCCTGCCTGATCCCTGTGCTGGGCCTGGCCGCCGCCGCGGCATCGGCCCAGTCCGCATCCAGCGTACCCGACACCATGGCCCAGCGCCTGGCCGCCTGCACTTCCTGCCACGGCAGCCCGAATGCTGCGCCGGCGCTCGACCCGGCGGGCGCGCGGCGCTACTACCCGCGCATCGCCGGCAAGCCGGCCGGCTACCTGTTGAACCAGCTGCTCAATTTCCGCGAAGGCCGGCGCCAGTATCCGCTGATGACCTGGATGGTCGACCACCTGTCGGACGACTACCTGCGCGAGATCGCCGACTATTTTTCGCAGCAGCACCTGCCGGTCGCGGTGCTGCCGCGCGCCGGGCTGCCGGCCGCCGAACTCGAACGCGGACGCATCCTCGTCACGCGCGGCGACGCAACCTTGAAGGTGCCGGCCTGCATCGCCTGCCACGGCGAACGCCTGACCGGCGCGCTGCCGGCGATCCCGGGCCTGGTCGGCCTGCCGCGCGACTACATCAACGCCCAGTTCGGCGCCTGGCGCAACGGCGCCCGCCACGCCCACGCCCCCGACTGCATGAACACCATCGCCGCGCGCCTGTCGCTGTCCGACGTGGCCGCCGTCTCGGCCTGGCTGGCCAGCGCGCCGCTGCCGGCCGACCAGGCGCCGGCGACCGCGCTCGCGCGCCCCTTGCCGCTGGCCTGCGGCAGCGCCCCGGAGGGCCGGCCATGAAGCGCACGCTCCTGACCGGCCTGGCTGTCGTGGCGGCGCTGGCGGCGCTGGCCGCCGCCCTCGCCTGGCCGCGCACCGAACACATTGCCGCCACGTCGCCGCAAGCCTGGGCCGCGAGCCCGGCCAACATCGCGCGCGGCGCCTACCTGGCGCGCGCCGGCGACTGCCTGGCCTGCCACACGGCGCGCGGCGGCGCGGCCTATGCGGGCGGGCGCGCGATCGACACGCCCTTCGGCCGCGTGCTGGCGCCGAACATCACGCCCGACCGCGACACCGGCATCGGCGCCTGGAGCGCGGACGACTTCTGGAACGCCCTGCACAACGGCGTGGCGCGCGGCGGCCGCCTGCTGTATCCGGCCTTCCCCTACACGAATTACACCAAGGTCACGCGCGACGACGCCGACGCCCTCTACGCCTACCTGCGCAGCCTGGCGCCGGTGCGCCAGCGGAACCTGGCGCACGAGCTGCGCTTCCCCTACAACCAGCAAGCGATGCTGGCCGGCTGGCGCCTGCTCTACTTCAAGCCCGGCGTGCAGCAGCCGGACCCGGGCCGCTCGCCGGCCTGGAACCGCGGCGCCTACCTGGTCGAGGGCCTGGGCCATTGCAGTGCCTGCCACAGTGAACGGAATCGCCTGGGCGCCGCCGGCCACGACCTGTCCGGCGGCCTGATCCCGGCCGTCGGCTGGTACGCGCCCTCGCTGACCTCCGACGCCGAGGCCGGCCTGGGCCAATGGGACGAGCGCCACATCGTGCAACTGCTGCGTACCGGCGTATCGCCCCAGGGCGCGGTGTTCGGCCCGATGGCCGAAGTGGTGCGCCACAGCCTGCAGCACCTGTCCGAGGCCGACGCCGGCGCGATGGCGGTCTACCTGAAATCGCTGCCGGCCGATGGCGCGACACCGCGCGCGGCGGCGCCGCCGTCCGAGGATGTGGCCAAGCTCGGCAAGAAGCTCTACGAACAGCACTGCGTCGATTGCCACGGCGCGGGCGGCCGCGGCGCGGCGCCGGCCTACCCGCCGCTGGCCGGC